>Ga0210404_10000857_pt1 | contig 14052 bp, 24 predicted proteins | sample IncBWH28MmetaG_FD_155455 | JGI IMG/M metagenome (GOLD analysis project Ga0210404, IMG submission 155455) | Forest soil microbial communities from Barre Woods Harvard Forest LTER site, Petersham, Massachusetts, United States - Inc-BW-H-28-M | ecosystem: Environmental > Terrestrial > Soil >... | reverse complement strand
GGTGGCGCGGCCGTTGGTTTATATTTATTGTTAAAGCCATCTTCGCCCGCCATTCCCGCATCAGCATCCGCGCCGGCATCCGGTGGTAGTTTGTTATCGTCTTTATTGCCTGGATCAGCGGCGCCGGCAGTACCAACAACTTATGGCATCAATTCCGGCGTACGTGGCGGTAACGGTTCGTTTTATACCTGTTCGAATTATGCGCAGCTATTGGCGGCTAATCCAAATTTGGGCAACCCGTCTTATCAAATGTCGGCAGGGGAAAACACGCAATATTTAGCAAATTATTCCGATTTGCAGCAAGGTTTACCGTCCTGGATAGGAGTGAGGCAGCCGGACGGATCAACCCCGCAAAATATTAACCAGGCCGCACAAGCGCATTGGAAATATTTTGGCTGCGCTGAAAAACGGATATTTCTTCCTTTGCAACCGCCATCAACGGCGGCTTATATTCCCCCACCTGCCAATGTTAAAGCGGCTAGTAGTGGCGGCGGCGGTTCGTTTTGGAGTTCGGCTTTGCAAGTTGCCGGGGCAGTCGCAGAGACGGCAATACTAGCCGGAACTCCGGCTGATCCATATCAATTAACGGATGCAGAGGTAAATATCATTGTGACCGGTTCTGCGATCGCAAAAAATATTTTGCCATTTTATTTGCAAGTTGCGCCGGAATTAGTAGCTTCGATCAATAATAAGATGGATGTCTTGCTTTCGGCATATCAGAATTAAGTGAATTATGGCCAAAAAAACTACTAACGCACTTTCAAAATACCAGTCTGTTTTAAAGCGGGTTCGTAAAGAACACCCGAAAATGTCCTTTAAGGCCGCTCAGGACCGGGCATCCCGCCTCTATAAATCGACTGCCAAAGTATCCGGGCCGAAAGCTAAGCCCAAAAAAAGATCGATCACCAAGACCGAACGCATTGTAACGGTGGGATCGCATCACAAAAAAACACATTCGCCTGTTCAGCGGGGTATTTTGATCAGTCGCAAGATTGATGACCTGGAAATACTACTGAAAAATACCAGCGGTACGACCGCAAAAAATCATGTGAAGCGTTTAATTAATGCCGAGCATGATAAACTCGATGCAATCACTAAAAACCTGAAATCAGCATGAGCGATTCAAAGAAAACCGTTATCCCCGATGGCTTTACGCCGGTAAAGGATCATTTGCCAGCCGTTAAAGCGCATGGCTCTGTAGCCTCGTCATCAAAACATCTGATTTTAATATTAGAGGGCGGCAAACAAACAGCCGGTATTTACCAGCGCTGGGATCGGGATATGAACGCGCACCACATTCAGGCTAAAAAAGGCGAAGGCTATTTTTATGCCCTGGACGGTTCGATATTGTCCGGGGTAATTGCTTATCAATTAATTTAACTAATTTTTTAAATATGGCACGTCATAAAATGGGTAAAACGTCCGGCAGGAAAAAAAGCACGACCGGCGCAAAAAGAAGTCACCGCCGTAAACGCGTTGGTGCAAGCGGTAAACTCGAACCAACGTTAATGAACGGCCTGGCCGTTGGCGGTGGTATAGTAGCAATGCGCGAACTGAGTATTTTAGCCGGCGGCGTGTTTCCGTCATTGATGGCCTCGCCCATGATCACCGGTATTGTCCAGGTAGCGGCAGGCGGTTTACTGGCCTGGAAGGGTAAAAACGGGTTTTTGATGTATATGGGATTGGGCGGTATGGGTAACGGCATCATGACCGTGCTAAATGGAGCGGGCATCATTGGAGCCGCGCCGCAGCAATTGACCTATCAGTTTGCTAACCGCCGTCAGATGGGTGATCCCCGTTTGCAGTTCGTGGCAGGACCGCAGACTCGCATCGGGTCATATCCGAATACTTTCGCAGCGGTCGCAGGGCCAAAGCGTCACAAAAACCGTTATAGTTCATAGAAATAACTGTCACCGGTGACAGTTAAAACAAAGTTTGATTTCAACTTAAATTCAGCAATATGTCAATTTATCAGTCTAATTATACCGACCGTCAGTTATTCAATCAGGCCGAAGCGGCCATGATCAAGGCTGGTATTTCAAAGATCGCTTATGATAACGCGGTAAAAACCCAGGGGTATTTGCGTTTGATCCAGCCGATCGCTACCGGGCAGCAATTAATCAATTTCCCGGTTCTGACCAATCAAACCGGCGCCGGTAATGCTACCCGTGCGGATGAGGTTCGTTTACCGCAACAAAATGCTTTTTTTGTTGGACAGGCGTATTTTACAATCTTTAAAAACGTAACAACGAATTTTCAGATTGTTCCGAATACCTATCCGAACGCGGTAACCTATACCAATGCGGCCAGTTATTACGGCATCTATGATGGCAGGCTAAATATTACCATTGATCAGAGCGTTTTGTTACGCGCTTATTCAATGCGCAAGTTCCTTAATATCCCGCAAACACAGTTGACCGCTGCTACAAACAGCCCGGTTGATCAGTTTGACGGCACGGCCATGATGCCCTGGGAGCCAAACATTGTATTTGTGGGTACAGCACAGATTGACGTCAATGTGATCCTGCCTGGCCCGCTGGGCACGATCGACGCCAATAGCTTTGCTTGCTGGGATTTGTTCGGTATCGAGGCCCAAAACGTGGCTTTGGGTGCGATCCAATAGTTTGATGCTTTATTAATCAACATAAACTGCAACCAGCCCGTTTGACATTTGGTTGAACGGGCTTTATTTTTGAGCAATGACACAATTTAATAAATATCAGTACGTCGAACTATTGATCAATGTAGGAACGGCTAATCCCGGTTTCACCCCGCAACAATATTTGCAGAACCGGCAAATATTCTCAGCCGAAGTTTTTACCAGCGAAGATGTAAATCTCTCGCGATCGAACGTAGCAATTGCTACTCCGGCCATGTTAGAGGGTATGTTTTTAAACCTGTATTGCTCCGATGTGCAATTACCTGTTCAGGCCATCCCGAATAGCGCACAGATGGCAGGGCAGGGTTGGGGTTTATGGTTTCGCGATGTGCCTTTAATGGCCTTGCATCGCGTATCGGCCGGCACCACGCCTTACGTGCGCGATCTGTTTCAGATGTACGGGGAGTACATTGATTTTGAGCAATCTTATGTTAATATTACCCCGACTTCCCAGGCATTGATTACGGCTGGCGGCGTGCCGGTAGTGGCACTGTTTGGATTCGGCTATAAATAAACTGTAGGGCGATGGATAACGAAATGGTAAGATCGGCGGTAGTAGGGGCAGACCAGGTCATTAATGTTTGGGAGGCAATGAATGACGGGTGCCCGTATTTTGCTATTTTTTATGCTAAAACCCGCTCTAAGTTCTTCCAGTATAACCGCGATGATATGGAGGCGGCCAAAGAGTTTTTAAGGGCCAATCTGAATGCCTTGGAATCATCCGGCGATAACCAAATGTTTTATTTTAACATTTATGCTGAATCGAAGCCGGTCTTTGGTAATAACAACATGATTGCTTCTTTTCCGTTCCGGTTGAATGCTTACCAGCCGTCTGCTTCGGTTAATGGCTATCCGGCTAATATGGATACTTTTGCCAAGTTGCTCAATGACTCCCATGCAGCCCAGCTAAAAATGACGCAGGAAATTGCGGAACTGAAATATGCTAACCAGCCCCTGGATTTATGGGATAAGATCAGCGGAGTGCTGGAAAACCCCGGCGCTGCTAATGCGATCGTGCCGCTATTGCAGCCGGTGATTGCGAGCTTAATGGGTTTCTTTAACAAAATTAGTGGCGTTCCTGCGCCTGCAGTATCGCAGTATCATGCGATGCCTGCTCAGGGGATCGCCGGGCCGCGCGAAACCGAAACCGATAAGGATGAGGCTTTGGATATAGCCCTCGACCGGTTGGAAAAACATGGTGACCTGGTAGAAATGATGACGGTACTGGCCGATTTTGCGGATAAGAACCCGGCTATGTTTAAAATGTATTTTGATGGCTTAAAACAAGGGTAATGAAGAGCGATAACACTTTAATGTATGTAGCACTTGGCGGGGTAGCGTTGTATTTGTTAATGCAGCGCAAAGCAACCGTTCCGGTGCCGGTATTTCCGGGCACTACGCAGCCTAATCCGGCTTATCAGCCGGTACAGCAGCCAAATGCCGGCAGTGTCTTGTTGCCACTGCTCTCAACCGCTGGTAATATCTTTTCCAGTATATTCAATCAGGCTCCGGCCTCGCAACCGGCAGCGGTTAATGTGGCCGAAGGTTATAACCCGGACGGTACGATAGCGCTGCCGGATCAGACGCAGAGTAGTATTGATCAATTAAGTCAATCGTTATTACCGGCCTCGTTAATGTCGGGCAGCGAAGAAAACTTTTTATAATTTAAGTCATGGCAGCTAAAAACGATAATACAATATTTTGGATCGCAGCTTTAGGGCTTGGCGGTTATTTATGGTATAAGCATAAAAATGCGGCCGCGCCTGCCGGTAGTGCGCCGGTTAATGCGCCGACAAACTTGTCCAGTTCAGCCCCATATCAGCCGGTAGCTAATGCGCCAGCCGCTATATTAATGTTGCCGCCCTCGCCGGTATTGAATAGTAGCGCCCCGGCCAATGCGGCTAGTAGCGCCCCAGGTTCGCCGGCTTCATCCGGCCCGATCCCGGTTAATACAACCGGTCTTGCCCCGGCCGCCGTTGCGCCAAATGAAATGATGACCTCGCAGCCTATTTTTTTAAATACTAATGGCTCGCCGATCGTTACAGCGGACGGCTTGCCGCTAACATCAGCGGTATTGCAGCCTGCTTTTTCTGATCCAACTACATTGGCGGCTCAAAAATGGGCAAATATCGATTATGCACGGGCTATGTCGGGCGCAGAGGATTACGGCGAATGTTTATAAATAAATCAAATGGCAAAGAAATTAGGCAGTATTGAAAGTGATGTAATTTTTACCGGTAGTCTACTCTTAGGGGGGTATTTCCTGGTTAAAAACATGTTGCCCGATTTATTGCCTGGCCTGGGCTTATCCCCTCAGGATCGTATGACCCTGGATCAACAGCAAAATTTGCCGATTACGACCAATATCTTTAATCCGGGGTATCCAAGTGCAACCGCCTGGGCAACGGCAAATTATGGCTGGTCACAGTTTGATAACAGTAATGATTACCTGAATGCGGCTTATACCGCTTTTATTCATGGCACTTTACCGGTGACCGATCCGATCTATCCCACAATGAATATTTATTATACCCTTTATAAGGGCCTGGTAGGGCACCTGATCGATGGCGATCAGAGTGGGATCGCAAGCGCGCTGAATGCTATTACCAATAAATGGCAGGTGGGTATTATTGCAGATATGTTTGCCAGTATCAACGGGCAAGATTTTTGGCACTTGTTGCGTTACGGACAGTTTACAATGATCTATGGTTTAAATGGTACAGACCTGGCCGCGGCAGTAACCAGGCTAAATAGTTTACCCGAATAAGATGAGCGATATCGAAACTTTTTTTAAGCAGATCACTGATCATATTCGTACAGGTACGGATAAGGAAATTGAGCAGTTAACGCGCCGGTTTAATACCCCGGTTATGAATATTGTCAAAACGCAGTGGGTAAACTCGAATTGTTCGGATATCATGTTTATTAATAAAACGCCGCTGACTGTAGTAACAAATGGCAATATCCAGGTCAATAATTATATTTTGGCGCCAGGCGATTTTATCAGCATCAGCGGCAATAATGCGGAAATTAATGAAGATACTTATAATGTTGTTTTTGATTCGGCTGCAACGCTCTGCGTGGTAGTAAAGAAACTTTATACTAAACGGTCATGATTGTAACGGGGAATATTTATGCAGGACTTAATTCATCAGGTGGGGGCGGCACAGTGACAACGGCAAATGGCATTTCAGGCAATGGATCGGTGGGGACACCGGTTATTTTGGGCGGTCCTTTAAATCAGGCCACAACGATTTTATTAACTGGCCAGGTGCTTACTTTTGATGATACTACTACAAGTACCACGGGGGAAGTCAGTATCCGAATAGGGGATAGCACCAGCGAGGGGCAAGCTTTTTTGGACGTTTTTGATGCCGGTATTGATATTCAAACCAACGGACCGGGAACGACACAGCTTTCTGATTTCTCACTTTCTCCGAGTGAAATCCGTACTCGTTTAGTGGGTCGTACTGATAATAATGCAACCGGTATAATCGAGGTATCGGAATTTACGCCTAATCAACCGCAAATAATTTTAGCCACATCAAATGGCGTTACTGGTCAAAGTATTTTCCTGCAGCAAGCCAATACGGCTCAGCCGATTAGCATAACGGATGATCTTACCGGTATAGGTATGGAAGCTTTTGCTGATTATTCGACTGGTATAATTGCTAATGGCAATGCTTATACTACTACCACTGCAGTTAAAAAGATAATTGGTTCTTTTAATGCGGCTATTGATTCCGCTGGTAATACTGTTTCTAAACCTGCCCTGGTATCGTTTGTCGTGCCTTCCGGTGACGGTATGTTTTTATGCAGTGGTTATACCTTGTATCGCAGTGGTTTGGGATCGGTAGCTATAACAGTCGGTTATACCGATGTTTTGGGTAATCCTCAAACAATAGGCATAGGGGTGACGCCTTGTAGCGCCGCTAATACAAATACTGCTTACTCTCCGATTTTTATAAAGGCCAAAGCGGGTACTACTGTTGTAATTAATTGGGTGTTAACCGGCGCGATGACTTATGATGCGGGGGGTGTAATTCAGTTTTTAGGTTCTTAATCATGCGGCTGATCAGTTTTGTCATAGCCAAGTTAAAATCGGCCGACCTGATCCCCGGCCTGATCGTGTTGCTTTACCTCTCGATTTCCTTTTATTTGTTTTGGTTAGCGATCTCCCGTTAATTCAGTTGCCGGTAGGCATCGCAATAATTTGCGATACGGGCCTTGGATAAATTTTCGTTCGGCCGCCCTCGCAAAATAATGCGATGTGGACCGCATCGCAGAAAAATTCGATATCACCAGGTTAACTCATCTTCCTGGTAGCATCGCAAAATAATGCGATGAAAATTTGCATATTTGAAAACTATTTCTACCTTTGATCTAACAACACCTCTGTTATGCAAAGAACCGTTCCCAATTCAACCCCTTTTCAAAACTACTTTGGCGGCAAATCAGGCGCCGGGGTTTACCAATCCATCATTAACCATATTCCTCCGCACAGGGTATTTATGACTTTATTTGCCGGCAATTGCGGCGTTTTTAAGTATATGCGCCGGGCGGAATGGTCAATTATTAATGACCTGGACTATCAGGTTTTTGAGAAATGGCATGCGACCGGTCTTTGGGTTAATGGTGACGTGCGTATTCTTAATAAGGATGCCCTTACTTTTTTAACTGGTGACCTTAAGGATGCCGAATACCAAAGGCAATGGAAGCATACTTTTATTTATCTCGATCCGCCCTATTTAAAATCAAGCCGGAGGGGGCAACTGGACGTCTATGATAAACAATTGAGTGAATTGCAGCATATTGAGTTGTTGGATATCGTACTTGCTTTGCCAAAGGAAATTAAGGTCATGATCTCTCATTATCCATGCCCGCTATATGATGAAAAGCTAAAGGGCTGGCAAATATTCGATTTTGAGGCTAAGACGCGTCAGGGGATGGCTACCGAAAGGATTTATATGAATTATCAGCTTGATGGCCATCTGCACGATTACAGTTATATCGGATCAAATTTCCGGGTGCGGGAAAAGTATAAACGGATCATTACCAACTTTTTTTTAAAGCTCGATAGGATGGAGCCGCTATTACGCAATGCCATGTTACAGGAATATGAGTTACAGCATCGCAACAAAGTGCGAGTAGAGATCCAGCCAAAGACCGATAATTTAGAAGTTAATGGGTGGGTTAAGGATGAAGACGGGCAATGGATTAATGATCTATCTTGCGATAGTTGGTATGAGGACGAGGACGGGCAAATGATATATGAAATATGAGAACGCGGGTTTTTAATTTTTCGGCCGGACAATCTTCCGGAATGATGACCTTGTTAGAAAAACCGACTTCTAATGACATTGTCCTGTTTTGCGATACCGGTAGGGAGCATCCTTTGAGTTATAAATTTATTGATGATTTTGAAAGAATTGAAGGTATAAAAGTGTATAGAACTGCATATTGCAAACGTACGGGGCCGCCTGGATTTAAAGGCTTTAAATCGCTTCTTTATAATCGATTGGATGTTCCTAATGTTCATCATAGAGAATGCACTAAACAGCTTAAGGTATTGCAAGCTCGCCGGTTATTACGCAGTTTGGGTATTAGAAAAAATTATGATAATTATATCGGTTTTCGTTTTGATGAACAATCCCGAATTTTAAAGCATAAGGAACGTTTTGAAGGTGTAAATACCGTTTTTTCACTAAATAACAGAGGTATCGTTAAACAGGATGTAATCGATTTTTGGAAAGCAAAGGATTATAATTTAGAAATACCGACTATTTTAAAAAATTGCGATTGCTGTTTTTTAAAGGGAAAAGGGGCTATTATTAAAATCTTGGCTGTATATCCTGAACTTGGGGAGAAATGGTTGGCTGATGAGAAGAAACATACTTTTATTAAAAATACATCTTTTGCCGATATGCTTAAAATAGCATCCAGGTTGAATCTTACCATTGATGATTTAAATGACCTGGAGCCAGCCTATGGATGTTCATGCACAACTTTTTAAATAAACAACTTTAAATAATGAAAAAACAAATCAGAAACATCGAAAAATTAGACAGGATTTTTGTTCTTGTCTTTGGCGGCATCATTGTCCTGGGCATCATGACGCTAATGGTTAAGGCTTTATTGGATCAAATTTTTAATTGATATGGATTTAGATTTTCGATGCGTCATTGAATACCGGGTATTTTTTGGTGCAGAACTGGAAATGAATTATTTTACCAATAGGGTAGTATGGTTAGGTGATGATTTAATGCAATGCATAGAGAGTTGTGCTCTTAATATTGTTAAAATTCCTTGGCCCTATCCGATTGTTAGGGTGCAGCTTGCTGTAGATCACAAACGATTTACTACAAATTATTATCCTGAAAATAATAATTGTGATATTTTGGAAATTGTAAATTTTTAATTAATTCATAAACAAAAACAACTTTAAGTAATGGCAACAACAACGCTAAAGGGCAAGGTTCAAGCAATCGGCCCGATCACCCAGGTGGGTGACAACAAAACAGATTTACAGTACATGATTTTATTCGTGCCTGGTTATCATGATGGCTTTGAAAAGAAAGGCCGGGATAATGTTTGGTGCTTGCAGGCCCTGGGTAAAAAGATCGGTGACCTGAAAATGACCGAAGATTTAACGAACAAAATTGTGACCGTCAATTGCTACCTCGATAGCCAGTTTATCGAGCCTAAAGAAACCGGGCAGAATGGTTTTTATTCCGTAAATGCAACTATTGCCTCATTTGTTATTAACGAAAAATAAATTCAAAATGGACGCAAAAATCACAGGTATGCCCCAGGTCGGGCAACCAAAACCGGCCGGAATGTTAACCGAAACATTCGCTCACAAGTCCTTTGAGGATATCAAAAAGGACCTGATCCCCTGGTTTGCCCAAAAGGCAGTCAGACAGATCATTGTCATACAGACCTATCCGGTATCGGATCATGTCGGTAAGAAAGTAAATTGGTTCACAGTTATTCACTATATGCTTTACATGTAAGGAAATGGAAGTAACAACTTTTAAAAATGAAAAAAGGGTGGCGTATATCAATCATACTATGCGTTCTGCTGTTATTGGTAGCCTTGATCCTGAACGATTATCCTATATTAAGAATCAGATTGAGGACTCTTTCAATGCTGGATTTGATTTTGGGCTGGATGCGGCCGAACAATTTTTGGTCTCTAATAACGGGCTGAGTGTAACACCCGATTGGCTAACCGATCCCGAAAAAATGTTAGCCATGATCGAGGGCCTGGTAGCCCGGATCGGCAAGGCCCGTTACCCCGATGAGGGGGCGCCGACACCTGAACAAATCGCCGAATATGAATATGACGACCGCCTCGCTCAGGTTGAACGTATAGCCTTGCGGCTGCTGGATATGCCGCATCTTTACGGCGAATACATGGCCCGTAATGATGTCATCGAAATGGCTATCCGGGACGCGGTCGCCTGGGATGAGAAGATAAGAGGGGCCGTGAAATGAGTCAGGATATGCAAATACCAATCACTTATCTGACTATAGTCGTTGCCGGCAAGCATGTTCAAATTGAGGCGATAAGCTGGCCTAAGGACGGTAGTCTATGTCATCTTAGACAATTGGTCGATGGCTCAAAGCAACAACCTGAACATACAGTAGTAATTATTGTTAATAGTCAATTTGTTGCTTTTTTGTAAATAATAATTACCTTTGTTATGCCCGGAGAGAGGATAGCGGCATTCAGAGGTGTTTATCGTGAACGGCTCAAAGGGCGCCCGGCAGCGTAGTCTGTAAAAGCATTAAGGCGATAGGAATTGATTTTCTATCGCCTTTTGCATTCTACTCCCTCTCACACGCAAATGCCCGCTAATCCCCTAAAAACTACACCAGTCGGGCAGCATCGTATCACCTCGGCGCAGCCGTCTTAAAGCAGTTTTTTCGCCCGCCCCCTTATTGGTTTATCATACGTTCCATTGCTCGACCATATACGATATGCTTCGTAGGTATGGCTAAAAGGCAGCGTTTAATAATTATTAACAATTGTAGGGTTTTGCACATTTGTTAATAATTGTGGATATGTTGAATAGTTTTATGAGCAACAAATAGGGGGGGGGTGTAAATTTAGAGACAAAACGCCTCGTATGCCCGCGAATTTAGTTTATCAATTCAGAAGCCGATCAATCCTAAGCTACTATAAAAAACAAGGCAAAACCAGCTTTAGGACTCCTGAACGGCAAAAATCAATAGAAAAGCTTTTAGAGCAAAAAACCTATACCGGCATGGTTACCCAGGGATCGCAGAAACGATTGACTAGGGCACTGGAAAATTTATTGCAGATCGCAAAACCAAAACCCATGCAGTATAAGGGCCGGGAATATTGGTTTAAAATTAATTTCGTTACCCTCACCCTTTATTCATTCGGGCAAAAAGTTCCCGGCAATGAAGCGCATAAAAATTGCCTGGAGCCTTTACTGCGCTGGCTCAGGTCCAAAGGAATGACCGCTTATGTATGGAAAGCCGAACTTCAAAGTAAAAGAAAGGATTGCAATCAGATACATTATCACCTGACTACAGACGTCTATATCGATTGTATTAAGCTGCGCGATAAATGGAATGAACTGCAACGCCGCGCTGGTTACCTGGATTATTACTTTGAAAAGTACGGGCACTGGTCACCAAACAGTACGGACGTGCATGCCACGCATAATAAAAAAAACCTGGTGGGTTATCTTAAAAAGGCAATTGTGCGCTATTCTCATAGGCGCGAGGATAAAAAGAAATACCAGTCTTTAAGATCAAAATATCTGATCGCGGCCGAAATGGCGAAAGCGGTTCAGAATGAGGAAACCATTGAGGGTAAAGTTTGGGATTGTTCACTCAATTTAAAAGTGGCGTTCTATGAAGTGGGGGGGTATGCGGACATTACCCGGCAGATTGCCCAGGCGGTTACGCTTGGCGAAATAGAAAAAAAAGAGTTTGAGCGATGCTCGGTATATGAATTAACAAAAACAAATCGCGATGCCGCATCTTATTTGCCCTGGGTTGAGCGGCAGTTTTATAATGATCGGCTGGAAAAAATGAGGCAATTCGAGCGCTTAAAACCTGATATCACTGCATTCTCATCTTCATAGTGTTATTCCCGTTGCGCGAATGCGCAAATTTAATGTAAAAATTTTTGATTTAATTCCAAAATTTCGGGTCCGTATCGCAAATTATTGCGATGCCTGCAGGATCAAAAATAAAAATTTGCAAAAGTCAATCGCTAAAAGTAGCTTTGATTGATGGCAAAACGGAATAGCGTATTGATTTGGTACGGGGTAGGGCTGGTAACGCTTTACTTGGTATTCTCTTCCAGTAATGCGGGCGCTGCAAGTTCCGTAATGGTTTCCGATGCACAGTTACAACAAACGGCCAATTATGAAAATTTTAGTGCTACTGCTTATCCCGATGGTGCTGACAGTAACGGGAATCAATTATATTCCATTGGTTACGGGCACCAAATCAAAGCCGGGGAGTCTTATCTGTTAACCGCTACCATTGACCAGGCCACAGCCCAGCAATTATTATTGACTGATATGCAGGCGGTGGTTAATGCGCTGATTAATTCCGGCGTAAACTTTACGACCGGGCAGTTTGATGCTTTATCCGATTTTGGTTATAATGCCGGTATCGGTGCTATGAATAAAGTAATTGCCACTTTTGTTAGTAGTGGTAGCGATGCGGCTGCATCTGAGATCATGAATTATGTTTACTGGCATCCGGTTCCAGGCGGCCCGGCTGTACTGAATCAAAGCTTAGTCAGCCGCCGTACAAATGAAATCAATACCTGGAATAGTTAATATGAAAACAGAAACTATAGTTTTATTAGGCGTGGCATTGATCGGGCTGATCTACGTGGGTAACCTGGGCGTTGCTGGTAACGTATTGCAATATTATATTCAAGCGATCGATTTTACCGGGATTACAACCGGGCGTATTGTTTTAATGGTACAAAACCCTTCTAATGCCACGATCCAATTAAACAGCATGGCAGGCACGATCACAGCTAACGGGCAAACGCTGGGTAATATATCAAACTTTCAGGGTGGCGTTTCGATCCCGGCAAACCAGCAAGTTGCTGTAACGGTTAATGTAGTATTATCGTTATCCACAGTTTTAGGTGATTTGTTTACGATCTTAACATCGCCGACCGGGCAAAATCAGTTAAACGTGGTCATATCAGGTAATGCAAATATTAATGGCGGTATTATTGTGCCGTTCAATATCACTCAAACGGTCAATGTGTAATGGAATACATGATTATTGATGACGAAAACAGGGCTCAGGTTGCGCAGTGGTGCGGCGGCCAAATAGTAAGGGATAACAGGCCGGGATTGATTTTGCATACCCAGCTTGGCGAAATCCGGGCGATGCCGGGCGATATTATTTTTAAATTTGTATTGGGGTATGTCGTTTATACTCCAAAATTCCATTTATAGCATGGTATCAAAAGAGCGATTATTAGAAGTCTTGCCGGTTCGCGATCAGATCGTGTTAGTAGAAGATCGCCAAAATACAAGCGATATCCGGGCTGAAATATTGCAGGCGCACCGCGATTATGCGGCTGACTATGATCTGATCGGTCATTATTTTAATACCGGTAATATTGTGGATACCTCACGGCAGATATTTGATTTTTTAAAAGCTAATGTTCCTTATACTAAAGAAAACGGAAAGTATCAGACAGTTAAATCGCCGGGCCTTATTTTACTGGCTAATGAGGGTACTAATAACTATGACCGTGTGGATTGTAAAAATTATGCGAGCTTTATCGCTGGTGTGATTGATTCGATCCGGCGCAGTGAGGGCGGCAGTGATTGGAACTGGACGTACCGGTTTGCATCCTATAACGAAAATGATCCCGAGCCGGGCCATGTTTTTGTCGTAGTAACGATCGACGACAAGGAACTTTGGATTGATCCGGTATTTACTTATTTTAATGGAGGTGATATGCACGAATGGGAATTAGATCAGAAACCGTCAATAGGCGGTCTGTATCGCATCAGCGGTCCGAATGACACGACGTCAGAATCGGTATCGGTTAATAAAGAAGTGGCCTGGACAAGTTTTATGTTTTTCGTGCAGCAAAACATCTTTTCGATGCGCGATTTGTTAACCCGTTATCCCCAGGTGACCACGACTCAGTTGAGGGCCTGGTGCGCTCAGAACGGGTTCGATTATGCACAATTAATAAATTTTATCAATCATGGCTAATTCAATCAATCCTTTAGTAATCGGTGGCGCGGCCGTTGGTTTATATTTATTGTTAAAGCCATCTTCGCCCGCCATTCCCGCATCAGCATCCGCGCCGGCATCCGGTGGTAGTTTGTTATCGTCTTTATTGCCTGGATCAGCGGCGCCGG
>Ga0210404_10000856_pt1 | contig 14058 bp, 11 predicted proteins | sample IncBWH28MmetaG_FD_155455 | JGI IMG/M metagenome (GOLD analysis project Ga0210404, IMG submission 155455) | Forest soil microbial communities from Barre Woods Harvard Forest LTER site, Petersham, Massachusetts, United States - Inc-BW-H-28-M | ecosystem: Environmental > Terrestrial > Soil >... | reverse complement strand
TCACGCCAGTGGCGGCGAACCAGACATGCAGAAGATGGGCGGTCTTAGCAAAAAGATCAAGTACACCTACGCGACCATGCTGATCGCCACCTTGGCCATTGCCGGGTTCCCGCCGCTGGCAGGCTTCTTCAGCAAGGATGCGATCCTGCTCAGCGCGTTTCAGATTCCCGGAGGCCATCCGCTCTATGTCATCGGCTTGCTCACGGCGCTGCTCACTTCGTTTTACATGTTCCGCTTGATCTTCCTGACCTTTTACGGCAAGCCGCGCTACGACGAACGTAAGGTGCACGTCCATGAATCACCGTGGAGCATGCTGGGGCCGCTGGTGGCTCTCGCGGTGCTTTCCATTGTTGGCGGTTGGGTAGCTGCGCCTGCACTTGGGGGCGGGCGCGACTATTTCGCGGACTTCCTCGCGCCCGTTTTTGGCGGCCACGAATCGACGGAAGCGCTAGGCGAAGCAGCGGCGCACAATCTGGAGTTAACGCTGGCGTTTGTGGCGGTGAGCGCGGCACTCGCAGGATGGGGAGTTGCATACTGGCTGTACCTGAGCCGGCCATCGAAGCCGGCAGAGTTCGCCAAGTCGATGAAGGGCGTGTACGCGACTTTGCTGAACAAGTATTACGTGGATGAGCTGTACGCCGCGGCGATCGTTCGGCCGCTGCTGTGGATTTCCACGAACGTTTTCTGGAAAACGGTGGATGTGGGCGTGATCGACGGAGCGGTGAATGGAGTCGCGGACGGCCTCACCACTGTTGGCGACGGCGTGCGTCACGCGCAATCGGGAAACACGCGCAGCTACGCCGTGTGGGTGGTCATCGGTGCGATCGTGATCATCGCGGTCGTCTTTTTCTGGACGAGCGCCGGTAAGCCAGTCGTCGGGATGGTGCGTTGATGCTGGCCGGCGGACATTTGCTCACGGTTCTGATCTTCTTCCCCGCCGTGGGAGCGCTGGCGCTACTGTTGTTGCGCGGCGACGATCACAAATATATTCGCTATCTGGCTCTCACGGTTTCGCTGGCCGAATTCATTCTTTCTCTTTTCCTGCTCTTGAAGGTTCCCGTCAGCGCTGCCGGGTATCAATTGGAAGAATTTGCGAAGTGGATCCACCAGCCACCCATCAACTATCACCTGGGCGTTGATGGCATAAGTCTATTCCTTGTCATCTTGACGACATTTTTGACGCCGATCTCCGTGCTGGCTTCGTGGAAAAGCATCGAGCATCGCGTCAAAGAATTCTTCATCATGCTGCTGATGCTCGAAGTCGGCGTGGTCGGTGTGTTTCTTTCGCTCGATCTTTTTCTGTTCTTTCTCTTCTGGGAAGTGATGCTGATTCCCATGGCTCTGCTGATCGGCATCTGGGGCCACGACCGCCGCGTCTACGCCGCCGTCAAATTTATCCTTTACACCATGGCGGGCTCGATCTTCATGCTGGTTGGCATCATTTGGCTGTACAACGCGACCGGTACGTTCGACTTGCCGACGGTTCAGCAGATGCTTGCGAACGGCGTGCTGCAGCTCGCGCCGCGAACGGAAATGCTTCTATTCCTCGCTTTCTTCGTGGCGTTCGCCATCAAGGTGCCGCTCTTCCCGCTGCACACCTGGCTGCCGGATGCGCACGTCGAGGCGCCCACGGCCGGCTCGGTGATGCTGGCCGGAGTGCTGCTGAAGATGGGCACCTACGGCATGATTCGTTTCTGTTTGCCACTGTTCCCGGAGGCATCGCGCCGCGCCGCCCCCTGGGTCGCCACGCTCGCAATCATTGGCATTATTTACGGCGCGCTGGTCGCGATGGTTCAGCCGAACCTGAAAAAGCTGGTGGCGTATTCTTCGGTAAGCCACCTGGGCTTCGTAGTGCTCGGAATCTTCGCGTTCCACAACATTTCGATGCAGGGCGCCGTCTATCAAATGCTGGCGCACGGCATCTCTACCGGCGCGCTCTTCCTGCTCGTTGGCATGCTCTACGATCGCCGACATACGTTTGAAATCAGCGAGTACGGCGGACTCGCCACGCCGATGCCGAAGCTTGCGGCGTTTTTCTTGTTCGTTGCGCTTTCTTCATTGGGCTTGCCGATCTTGAATGGGTTTGTCGGTGAGTATCTGATTCTTCTCGGAACGTACCAACGCCACTGGCAATGGGCCACGTGGGCGGCGCTCGGGGTCATTCTTTCGGCGTGCTACCTGTTGTGGTCGTATCAGCGGGTGTTTTTCGGGGAAATCACCAAGGAAAAGAATCGAACTCTTCCCGATGTATCGGCGCGCGAGCGGTGGATTCTTGCAACCATGGCCGTCGTAACACTTTGGATGGGCATTGGCTCCGCGTTTATCACGACGCGTACCGCCACTGCCGCACAGACTGTGATCGACCAGGTCGAGCCGCAGCGGCCATATGAGGCCGCGGCACCGGGCGCAACTGCGCCGCAATCGACAGCGGCTGCGTCATCCACGTCCAAAACGCCTACAACGGAAAGGTTCGGAGCCCGCTAAATGAATTCCGCGATTCCCATCGTCGCTGACTACTACCGCGTGCTCCCGGAGCTCCTTTGGTGCGGTTTTGGCGTGCTGGCCATGCTTCTGCAGCCGTTCGCGCGCAGCCGCCATTTCTTCTCTGGCCTCGCCGTTGTCGGAGCGCTCGCCGGAACCGGCGCATCCTGGCTAGCGTTTCAGCGCGCAGGCTTGGGCTTCTTCGGACTCATTCAGTCCGACGCGTTCAGCTTTTTCTTCCACCTGCTCGTCGGCACAGTCGCGTTTCTAGTAGTTCTCGCCGCGGGGCCGTATCTCGATCGCGAGCAGCTGCCGGCAGCGGAATTCTACGCACTTCTGCTTTTCGCCACAGCGGGCATGGGCGTTCTCGCTTCCGCGCAGGAGCTGCTCACCGCGTTCATCGGTCTGGAGATGAGCTCGATTTCCAGCTACATCCTGGCGGGCTACCGCCGCGACTCGCTGAAGTCCAGCGAGTCGGCGATGAAATATTTTCTACTGGGCTCCTTCGCAACGGCCTTCTTTCTGTACGGGATCGCGCTCGTCTACGGCTCAACGGGCACGACCATGCTGGATAAAATGGGCAACGCGGACCCGGCGAGCACGCTCTTAAAGCTAGGCCTCGCGATGATCCTCATCGGTCTCGGCTTTAAAGTAGCCGCGGCACCGTTTCAAGTATGGACGCCGGACGTATACGAAGGCGCGCCAACGCCGGTCACGGCGCTTTTTTCCGCGGGGCCGAAGGCTGCGGCTTTCGCTTTGTTACTGCGCATTTTCGCCACGGTTCCTGCAGCCACACATTTCTGGTTCTGGGCGTTCTGGATTCTCGCCGTGCTTACAATGTTCGCCGGAAACCTGGGCGCGCTGGTGCAGACGAACATCAAGCGGCTGCTGGCCTACAGCTCGATTGCCCACGCCGGCTATATCCTCGTGGCCTTTGCCGCGGTTACTTCCATGGCACAGGGTGGACGGGCAGAAGCCGCAGCCGCTTATGCAGCCGTGCTGTTTTATCTTCTGAGCTACGCCCTGGTAAAACTTGGCGCCTTCACCATCGTTTCGCAGCTCGCCGGCACGGGTGAAAAGAATCTCTCGTTGGACGATTACGCTGGACTATCGCAGCGCCAGCCGGTGGTTGCGGCCATGTTGAGCATCTACCTGCTGTCCCTGCTCGGGCTGCCGGTCACGGCGGGCTTCTTCGGAAAGTTCTACATCTTCAAAGCGGCGGTGAATTCGCACCTGCTCTGGCTAGCGGTCTTGATGGGGATCAACAGCGTCATCGGCGCCTATTACTATCTGCGCGTCATCGTGGTGATGTACATGCGCGAACCGAGCACGGAGGCCGCGGCGGCTGTTCCCGTAAGTTTCCCTCTGCCAGTGAACGTCGTCCTCGCGGTCACGGCTATCGGCACGATCCTCTTTGGCGTGCTGCCCAATACCGTCATCAATTTCATTCTCCAACCCACGCTCTTCGGCCGCTGAGATCGTCGTCTAAATCGAGCGGGGCGGACTGAAGTCCGCCGCTACATCACGAAAAGAAAACGGCCCGGTGGCTTGCGCCTCCGGGCCGTACTTCAAAGCAACCCTCGATCAGGTCTTACTTAACTTTGAGGATGATCATCAAGAAAGTGAACAGCACAAGTGTTTCGACGAAAGCCAGGCTAAGAAGCATCGGAGTAAAAATGTTCTTGGCCGCTCCAGGATTGCGAGCAATGCCTTCCAGCGCTGCCGCACCGATTTTGCCCTGTGCCAGACCGCAACCGAAAGCGGCGATCCCCATGCCAAAGGCTGCCGCGATCCACAGGGCGGCGTGGCCGCCGCCAGCGGACCCGGCGCCTTCCTGTGCAAACGCCGCCGGGGCAAACGTCATGGCGGCAATCAGTGCAATCAACAACATGCTCCACTTCTTCATTACTGCCTCCTTGTCGAGTCAGGGTTTGCAAGTACAAACCCTGAAACCCGATGAATTGCCGCCAGGAGGTGGTTCCCGGACACCGTGCAGCCGGGCTCACGCTGTATCGGCAAGTTGCCGGCGAACCTCTCCGGCAAATATCAGTTAGTGCTCTTCTGCTGTGGCCATCCCGAGATAGGAAGCGGGCAAAACGGTGAAAAGAATCGCCTGTACAAAAGCCACGAGCAGATGAAGGGCAATGAATAGCAACGGAATCAGAGCCGGAAAGATGGCCACAAGGACTCCGGCCACCGGGGATTTCTCCCACGCTAGTGTGGTTGCCTCTGTGAGCAGCCCCACGAACAGCACATAAATCATGTCGCTCGCAAAAATATTGGCATAGAGACGTACGGTGAGAGAAAGTAAGCGCGCCAACGTGCTGATGATTTCCACCGGCAGAATTAGCCAGGCAATCCACCATTCCGTCCCAGCAGCAAAATGTTTAGCGTAGCTGACCGCCCCCTGGTGGCGAATCCCCTGCCAATTGAAATAGAGAAAGGTGACGATGGCGCATGCCAGAGGCACGCTAACATTGCCGGTCGGCGCAGAAAACCAGGGGAACAAGCTGAACAGATTGGAAAACAGAACGAACAGGCTGACGCTGCCAACGAGGTAGATAAAGGAACGCGCGTGATGGCCGGCGCTCTCATCAAGAATATCTTGTATGCCCAAACGCATGGGATTGGTAATCAAGAGTTCCGCGACCTGCTGCAGCGCTCCAGGCTTCTCGACGGAAAGTCGGGACTTGAGGATCAGCGCCAAAATGGTGGTCAAAACAAGCACCAATGCCCCCATGATCACGTGCTCGGGGATTGGGAGATCTGCGTTTTCAGGCTGGATGTGCAGCGCGTGAAGAATCGCCAACGCCATGGCACCGAGATAGTGGTTCACCAGGTGGGTGATCGGGCTGATATGCTCTTCCATCTCTTGCTCGCCCGTAACGGGCTCAACTCCTCACTCAACCGATTGAAAGATTTCCCACACACTTGCCGTGATTGTTGCGGCTGCAAAAGCGCACAACCCCAGCACGATGCTCACAAGTGGAACGTGTAGATAGCTAAAAATAACATACACCGTCAGCCCTATCAAGGCGTAGCGAAAGGCTGCTGCAAGGTACCTCGACACGGGCGCGCGACGATTTTCCGTGCCGCTCTGCGGTGCAGCAGCCGACGTGAATGCTTCCAATCCTCGTCTTAGCCAGCGGAAATTGAGCCATGCGAGACTGGAGCCGAGGATGAGACCCTCAGCCCACTCCCAATTATGCAGGATGCCAGCAAGAAGGCCTGCTGATACGCCGAAAAAAGGAATGAGGTACGCGATTCGGCGAACAGTTCTTTCCCCCACGAGGGGAGCCGTGGATGGCTCAGGTTGCGGGCTTGTCATTGTTACTGCCCGAACCCTTGGGACCAAACCGTCGAGCGATTTCAAGAATCCCGCCTGCGAAGCCGAAACAGCCAAAGACGATCATCAACCATGGGCCTGTATGCAGCCACTTATCGAGCAAATACCCGATGAATCCTCCTAGCGCGACCGCCCCTACAAAGGTGAACGGCAACTCCATCGCCATGGCGAGTTGATTGGAACTAGTCTGCACTTTCTGAGGCGCAGATTTCGGTGAATCTGAGTTTTCCAACTTATCGTCCGAAGGCATAGTGCGCAAGCTTGGTGAACGGCTCAGGATACAACCCTGCGGCGAGCGACACAAACACCGTCACGGCCAGGGCGACGGCTTGGGCGCTGGTCATCACCGGACGCGGCGCTTCGCCCGGCTGCTTGAGCCACGCGTGGGCCACGATGCGGAAGTAATAGTAAAGCGCTGGGACGATGTAGAGCACCGCGAACAACGCCAGTAATGGATGGTGCGACTCGATCAGCGAGAGGAAGATGAAATACTTGCCCATGAAACCTGCGGTTGGCGGGATTCCCGCGAGCGAGAGCATAAAAATCAGCAAGAGCACGGCGGCGGCGGGGCTCCGCTGGTACAGGCCATTCAAGTCGTCGAGCTCTTCCCCAATCAGGCCTTTCTGGCGCAGCACGATGACCACGGCGAACGCGCCGGCGGTCATGAACACATAGGCAAACAAATAGTACGCGATGCCCACCAGCCCATCCTCATTCCCTCCCACCAAGCCAAGCAGGATGTACCCCACGTGTGAGATCGAGGAATAGGCGAGCAGGCGCTTCAGGTTGGTCTGCGTCAGCGCAGCCAGGTTTCCCCACGTGAGAGACGCAATCGCCACGCCGGCGATGACATAGATCCAGGTCTCCTGCGAAATCGAAAATACCACCAGCAGCAATCGCAGCAGCAAAGCGAAGCTCGCAGTCTTGGAGGCGATGCTGATGTACGCGGTGACCGGCGTCGGCGCGCCTTCGTAGACGTCTGGTGCCCATTGATGAAATGGCACGGCCGCTACTTTGAAGAGCAGGCCTACGAGCACAAGCACGAACGCGAGAATGGGAAGCAGCTGAAGCGTGAACGGATCCAAGTGCAACGCCATGGGCATCCGCGCCGCGATAAGTTGCCGCATTTGCTCGCCGGCCGCGCCGGGCTGCTGGCTGCGCACGATGGCGCCCACCAGTTGATTGCGCTGGCCCAGCGCTGATCCGATAGAGCCTATGTTCGTCGAAGCGCTGAGGCCGTACAGTAGCGAGAATCCGTATGCCAGGATGCCGGAGCTGAAAGCGCCCAGGAGAACGTATTTCAGCGCGGCCTCGTTCGAACGCTTCTCGCGCCGCAAGAAACCGGTGAGGATGTAGAAGCTCAAAGCCATGGTTTCCAGCCCGAGGAACATCACAATCAGATCGATGCCCGAGGCCATCAGCATCATGCCGACGCAAGCAAACAGCAGCAGCGCGTAGTATTCGCCCTCTTGCTCTTTTTCGATCTCCAGATATTTCACGGAGAGCAGGATGACCAACGCGGTGGAGGCAAGAAAAAGGATGCCGAAGAAAAGCACGAATCCATCTATCACCGCCGACTCGTGGAATCCAACGACCACCCCGCCGCCCGCTGCGATTCTTGCGCGCAGACTCCACAGCGAGAAACCAGCGAAGGCGGTGGCTACAAACGCCGCCTTGGCATTGAAGTCTTTAAATATCAGGCGAAAAAACCAATTCTCTTCTGCCGCTTCGTTGGCCGAAGACCCAATTATGAGAATACCCAAGCCGAAAAGAGTCAGCTCCATCTCCGGAAGGATGACGGCACCGTCTCCCCGGAGATAGCTGAGAATCGAGTCGATGAATGGGATACTCATCCGGGCTATCTCGCCTCAAGCGCGACAGCGGGGATTTCCGGCGCGGGCAGTTTGGCGCGCTCGGCTTTGTAAAAGTCCGGGTTCACCTGCTCGACGATTTTCTGCACCGGTTTTTCGATGAAGGCAAAGAACGGCTTGGGGTAGATGCCGATCCAAAACGCCAGGACAACCAGCGGGATCAGCGTGGCGTATTCGCGCAAATTCAAGTCCGGCAAATTCTCATTGGCAAACTGCGTCACCGGGCCAAACATCACTCTTTGATATAGCCATAGTAGGTAAGCTGCGCCCAGTACGACGCCCAGCGAGCCCCACGCGGCCCACGCCTTGCTCACCTGGAACGCGCCCTGCAAAATGGTGAACTCTCCGATGAAGCCGTTCAGCAGCGGCATTCCCAGCGAACTCAAGCTGATTATGAGATAGATGGCCGCGAAATTCGGCATGGGCGTGGCCAGCCCGCCAAATTCGGAAATCAACCGCGTGTGCCGCCGCTCGTAGAGCACGCCGACGATCAAGAACAGCGCACCAGTGGAAATGCCGTGATTGATCTGCTGCAGCACGCTGCCAGAAAGCCCGTTGGGCGTGAGCGCAAAGATTCCCAGCGTACAAAAACCAAGATGGCTCACCGAACTGTAAGCGATCAGCCGCTTCATATCCTTCTGCATCAGGCAGACGATCGCGCCGTAAATGATGCCGATCAGCGAGAGCACGATCACGATGTGAATAATCTTGGCGCGCATCGCGGTATCGGCCGGCAGCAGCGGCAGCGAAAAACGGATGAAGCCGTACGTCCCCATTTTCAAGAGCACACCGGCTAGAATGACGGAGCCGGCCGTGGGCGCTTCGGTGTGCGCGTCCGGCAGCCACGTGTGGAACGGGAACATCGGCACCTTGATCGCAAACGCGAAGAAAAATCCCCAGAAGAGCCACACTTTCAGCGGATCGGCAAAATGCTGCGCCGCCGCCAGCAATGTCGGAACATCAAACGTGCGCAACCCGTCTGCCTGCACCGGCGCATAGAAATAGAGCGCGAGGATCGCCAGCAGCATCACCACCGATCCTGCCAGCGTGTACAGGAAAAACTTGATCGCAGCGTACAGCCGCCGGTCGCTGCCCCACACGCCAATCAGGAAGTACATCGGCACGAGCATCACTTCCCAGAAAACGTAGAAGAGGAAGAAATCGAGCGAGACGAAAACACCGAGCATCCCGACCTGCAACAGCAAAAGCAGAATGTAATATTCTTTTTGACGCTGCTTGATGGCACTCCAGGAGGAAAGAATGGCAATCATCCCCAAAAACGTAGTGAGCATAACCAGCAAAAGGCTGATGCCGTCGATGCCCAGGTGGTATCTTGCGCCGATCGAGGGAATCCATTCGGCATTTTCTTCGAACGTAAAACCACCCCATCCCGGATTGGACCAGCGGAGCAGCGGCAGCGAAACCACGAAGCCCAGAGCGCCGAAAAGATTGCCGACGAGCCGATGGATGACGTCCTGCTCGCGCGGCACGCAGAGCAAGACCAGCGCGCCGACCAGCGGCGTGAACAGAACCACGCTCAATATGTGATGTGCAAGAAAGTCCATTCTCCGCCTCTCAGTGCACGCCGCGCAGCAGCGTCTGCATGTGATGCCCGTACAAATACAGAATAACGACAAGTCCCATCAGAATGACCATCGCGTAACTCGAAAACATTCCGGTTTGCAGCAGGCGAATCGGATAGCTGAGGAGCTGCGCGAACTTCGCGCCGAAATTCAGCAGTCCGTCGATCACCCACTTGTCCCACCACATCGAAAGGGTCGAACCGAAACGCGCCAGCCACCCCGCCCCGTCCACGCCCACTCCATCAATCACCTTGCCGTCAAAGAGCCCAAACAAAGTGCTCAGATCCTTCACGCGATTCACGATCACGGCGTCGTAGATCTCGTCGACGTAGTATTTGTGGAGGAGCAATTGATAGAGTCTCGGCCACTTTTTGGCGACGAGTTCCGGGGCGAACCTCTTAGCACAATAGAGCTGGTAGGCCAGGAAAATGCCTGCGGCTGCAATTGTGAGCGAGGCCCCCATTAACAAAAGCTCTTTGAGAAGAGCGTGATGCACGATATTCACCTCTCCTGTTTCAGGCATTACGCCCTTCAGGATGGGGTCAAGAAACTTCTCGAAGCGGTTCTCTCCGCCGATAACCTCCGGCCAACCAATCCAACCGCCAATAATGGAGAATCCGGCGAGAATCATGAGCGGAACGGTCATCGGCCATGGTGATTCGTGGATATGTTTTTCGACGTGCTCGTCGGCGCGGCAATAGCCGAAGAAGGTAAGGAAGAGCATGCGGAACATGTAAAACGCCGTCAGGCCTGCGGTGATGAAGCCGACAACCCACAGCAGGAAAAAGCGGTCGAAGGCCCGGCCGAGAATTTCATCTTTGCTGAAAAATCCGGCGAAGGGAAAAATTCCGGCGATCGCCAGGGTGGCGATCAGCATGGTGTAGTAGGTGTACTTGATCTTTTTGTCGAGGCCGCCCATTTTGCGGATGTCCTGCTCGCCGGACATGGCGTGGATGACGCTGCCGGCGCCGAGGAACAAGAGGGCCTTGAAGAAAGCGTGGGTCATGAGGTGAAAAATCCCGGCGGCGAAGGCACCGACGCCGAGGGCGAGGAACATGTAGCCGAGCTGGCTGATGGTGGAATAGGCGAGAACCTTTTTGATGTCGGTCTGGACGAGAGCCATGGAGGCGGCGAAGATCGCGGTCGTGGCTCCAGCTACGGCGACTACGTCCAAGGCGACTGGCGAGAGTTGGTAGATGGCGTTCATGCGCACGACCATGTAAACGCCGGCGGTCACCATGGTTGCGGCGTGGATCAGGGCGCTGACGGGCGTGGGGCCTTCCATGGCGTCGGGGAGCCAGACGTAGAGAGGAATTTGCGCGGATTTGCCCATGGCGCCGATGAAGAGCAGGAGGGCGATGGCGGTGAGAACCGACGAGCCGTAGCCCAGTGTATGTGCCTCCACGGCGGCTTTGAGCGACTGGAAAATTCCGGTTGCGCCCGATGCGTCCGGCAAACCTTGCGAGGTGAAGCGGATGGTGCCGAGCGTGACCGCAGTGAGGAGAATGCCGAGGATGAAGCCGGCGTCACCGATGCGGTTGACGATGAAGGCTTTTTTGCCAGCGTCCGAGGCGGACTTTTTCAGGAAATAAAAACCGATGAGCAAGTAGCTGCAGAGGCCGACGCCTTCCCATCCAACGAACATAAGGAGCATGTTGTTGGCGAGAACGAGGGTGAGCATAGCGAACATGAAAAGATTCATGTAGCCAAAGAAGCGGTAATAGCCGCCTTCGTGCGCCATGTAGCCGACGGAATAAACGTGAATCAGGAAACCGACACCTGTGACCACCAGCACCATCACGCAGGACAGCGGATCCAGCAGCAATCCCCAGTCCGCCACAAACCGCACGAGGTGCCCGCCTGTCATTTGCATCGCGCCCGGAGTCAACCACTCAAACATAACCTGCTGTGCTACGCGGTACTTCGGATCGGCTGCCAGCAATTGCGAAACCGCCCCCAGCGCGTAGACGAACGCCAGCCCGACGCTCCCCACGCACAACACGTTAACGCCGATCTTCGGAAGCCGCTTGCCCACAAAAAGCATCAGCGCCGCCGAAACCAGCGGAAAGAGCGGGATCATCCAGAGATGATCGAGAAAATAGCCCGTGGTCATGCCAGTTTTATCTCTTCATTCATGCTGTTGCAGAGCGCTACCACTTCAACAAATCCATTTCGTCCGCCAGCACCGTTTCGCGATTGCGGAAAAACGCGATGATGATTCCCAATCCCACCGCAGCCTCCGCTGCCGCATCCGCAATGATGAACAGCGCGAAGACCTGTCCCGCAACGTCACCATACAAACGCGAAAACGCCACCAGGTTGATGTTGACGGCATTCAGAATCAGCTCAATGGACATGAGCACGACGATCACGTTGCGCCGCGTAATCACCCCGATCACGCCGAGGATGAACAGCGCCAGACTCAAAAACAGATAATGTCCGATCGGCAGCATCAGCTCTCTACGCCCTCTTCTTCGCCATTACCACGGCGCCAATCATCGCCACCAGCAGCAACACCGAGGCAACCTCAAATGGCAACAAATACTCGTTGAACAGACTTTTCGCCACCGTTTCGGCGTTCGGAGGCAACCGGTTCGCAGGCGCAGCGTTGAGCCCCGGCCAGATCTGCCCCACGCCTTTCCCCGAACTCCAGAACATCAGTCCCACCTGCGCGCTCAACACAAGCGCCACGGTCAGCGCTACCCACTTCTGCCGCGCAAATTTTATCTGGTGCAGTGCCACGTCCAGATTGACCAGCATGATCACGAATATGAACAGCACCATGATCCCGCCGACATACAAAATAATCTGCACGATGAACAAAAACTCCGCGCGAAGCTGGAGAAAAATTCCGGCCGTTGCCAGCAAAGTGGTAATCAGAAAGATGGCGCTGTGCACCGCGTTGCGCCGAGTCACCATCAGCGCCGCGCTGCCCACGGCGATGGTCGCAAAAAAGTAAAAGATGACGCTATCCAGCATAGAAACCCGCCGTAGCCGCCGCGGCTTCTTGCCGCGCCCTGTTCTTCTGTTCGATGCCAAGAATGATTAACGCCGCCACCAGCCCCAAGATTGCCGCCGGCGTCGTGGCCAGCAGCAGAGCCCAGCCCTGCAAGTGGTAGTAGCTGCCCACGATCAGGGACAGGCCAACTAACAAAACGTTGATAATGGACAACGGGATTAGGAAGTGCCAGCCCAGCCGCATCAATTGATCGAAGCGGTAGCGCGGTATCGTAAACCGCAGCCACATGAAAAAGTAAATGTACGCGCTCACCTTGAAAATGAACCAGAACCCACCGTGAATCCCGGCATAAAAAGGCTTCACGGCTTCCGCCATCGCGGGTTTCAGAGCTGATAGAAGCACCGGCCCCACTAGCACCAGGGCAACAACAAAGCACAATCCAGCGACAACCAGCATAAACATCTGTTGCACGCGCGTCGGTTGGCGCGGAACGCGCAGTATGCAATAAGCAGCTACTGCAAGTATCAAGAGCGGGGGGAACAGGTCTAGAAGATCCAAGCCGTTCAAGCCCTTTAGCGTGAACCAATGGATTCCAGCGAAAGGCCGCAGCCAGCCTCCCAGAAATAATGTCGTCGCCACCGAAGCCACCACAATCATGTTGGTGTATTCCGCAAGAAAATAAAGCGACCAGCGAAACCCGCTGAACTCCGTCATGTAGCCGGCCACCAGCTCGGACTCCGCTTCCGGCAGATCAAAGGGCGCGCGATTGGTCTCCGCAATCGATGCCACCAAGTATGTGAAGAACGCCACCGGCGCAAGAAATCCAAACCAAACGCCCGCATTCGTCTGTGCTTCCACAATCGATTTGATATTCAGCGTCCCCGCGAGCAGCAATCCGCTCACCAGCGCCATTCCCGCCGCGGTCTCATAGCTCACCAGTTGCGCAGCACTGCGCAGCGCCCCCATCAACGAGTAATGGCTGTTCGAAGCCCAACCGCCCAGCACAATCCCGAAAATCCCCAGCGCGCTGATGCCCACGACAAACAAAAGCCCAATGTTGAGATTCACTCCAATTTGAAACGCCGGCCCGAACGCCAGCCCGCCAATCGCCAGCAGCGCCGCTCCCACGGAAAATACAGGCGCCAGCCAGAACACGAGCTTGTCCGCGTCCTCGGGAATAATGTCTTCCTTGATCAGCAGCTTCACCGCGTCCGCGATGGGCTGCAACAATCCATGCGGCCCCACGCGCATCGGCCCCAGCCGCGCCTGCATGTCCGCCATCAATTTGCGCTCGACCAGCACCACGTAGCCGACAATCAGAGGCAGGACCGCAACTATTACGACGCCGCACAAAAGCGGCGCCCAATATAGTTTCAGAAAATCAATCGTTGCTTGAACAGCAGCCTGCATCAGCGATCCACTTCTCCCAAAACGATATCGATCGTCCCAATAATCGCAACAACATCAGCCACGAGGTGTCCCCGCACCATACGATCAAACGCCTGCAAATTAATAAATGACGGCGGCCGAATCCGCACGCGATACGGCTGCACGCTTCCGTCGCTCACCACGTAATAGCCAAGCTCACCTTTCGGGCCTTCGATGGCGTGGTACACCTCGCCCGGCGGCGGCTTCAAAACTTTGCCCACTCTCGCCAGGATCGGTCCCGCAGGAATATTCTCAATCGCCTGCAAGCAGATCAGCCGCGATTGCCGCATCTCTTCCATGCGTACGAGATACCGGTCGTACGTATCACCCGTCGTACCCACGGGAATTTCAAATTTGTATTGGTCGTAAGCCGCATACGGCGCGGCCTTG
>Ga0210404_10000853_pt1 | contig 14071 bp, 11 predicted proteins | sample IncBWH28MmetaG_FD_155455 | JGI IMG/M metagenome (GOLD analysis project Ga0210404, IMG submission 155455) | Forest soil microbial communities from Barre Woods Harvard Forest LTER site, Petersham, Massachusetts, United States - Inc-BW-H-28-M | ecosystem: Environmental > Terrestrial > Soil >... | reverse complement strand
CTACAGGGGCCTTCCCATGCCCTACTAGAGCATGGGGGACCCTATGGACGTCGTACGCATTTTTGACACTACGCTCCGTGACGGCGAGCAGTCGCCGGGCTTCTCGATGAAAACCGAGGAGAAGATCCGCCTCGCGCGCCAGCTTGCCGCGCTGAATGTGGACGTGATCGAAGCGGGCTTCCCTATTGCATCGCAGGGCGACCTGGAAGCAGTGCAGAGAGTTTCGCAAGAGATTCGCAATGTGCCCATTGCAGCCCTCGCGCGCGCGAAAAAGCAAGACGTCGACGCCGCGATCGAAGCGCTGGAGCCTGCGGCCATGCCGCGGCTGCACGTTTTTCTCGCGACTTCAGATTTGCATCTGCAAGTGAAGTTGAACATGACGCGCGAGCAGGCGCTTGAAGCCATCGGCTCGATGATTCGCTACGGACGAAATCATGTGGGCGAAGTGGAATTTTCCGCCGAGGATGCGGGGCGCACGGACATCGATTTTCTTTGCCAGGTCTGCCGCGTCGCGGTGGACGCGGGAGCGACAGTCTTAAACTTGCCCGACACCGTCGGGTATGCGGTGCCGGAAGAGTACGGCGCAATGTTCACCAAAGTGCGCGAATTTCTCGGCGACCCACAGGGAATTACACTGAGCGCGCATTGCCACGACGATTTGGGAATGGCAGTGGCGAACTCGCTAGCGGCGATTCGCGCGGGCGTGCGCCAGATTGAGTGCACCATCAACGGAATCGGCGAGCGCGCGGGAAATGCTTCGCTCGAAGAAGTGGTGGTGGCGCTGGCGGTGCGCAAGGAAAGTTTTGGCGTGACGACGGGAATCCGCCTCGAAGAACTTTTCCGCACCAGCCGCATGCTGACGGAAATCACCGGCGCGCAAGTGGCCCCGAACAAGGCCATCGTGGGCGCCAACGCCTTCGCGCACGAAGCGGGAATTCACCAGGACGGAATCATCAAGAATCCGCTGACCTACGAAATCATTTCGCCGCAATCCGTGGGCGTTCCCGCGCGCTCGCTGGTTCTAGGAAAACACTCCGGGCGCAACGCGCTGCGGCTGACGCTGCGCGATCTCGGGTTTGAGGCCAGCAATGCGGAGCTTGCGGAAATTTACAACCGCGTGACCGCGCTGGCTGACCAATCCAAGCAAGTGCGCTCGCGCGACATTCTGGCCATTGCGCATGAAGTGATCCGCCGGCGTCCTGCGGCCATGGCCGCGGAATCGTCGCCCGCAGCCTGACTTCACTTTTGCCGAAGAGACTGCATGGCGAGAAGCAAGCTGCGCGGAACTTTTTCTGAACGCGCGGATGGGCTTCCAGATTTTTTGTTGATTCGGGGACGTGTATGAAGAAGACCATCGTTCTGTTGCCTGGAGACGGCATCGGTCCGGAAGTGACGCGGGCCGCTGCGACGATCCTGCGCGAAACGGCTCACGAATTTAGCCACGAGTTTGAATTCAAGGAATTTCCCATCGGCGGCGCGGCCATCGATGCCGCCGGTACGCCACTTCCTGATGAAACGCTGGCTGCTTGCCGCAAAGCCGACGCCGTTTTCCTCGGCGCGGTCGGCGGCCCGAAGTGGGATGCGCTTCCGGTTGGCAAGCGGCCCGAGAGCGGCTTGCTCGGATTGCGCAAGGGCCTCGGACTCTACGTCAACGTCCGGCCTGTAAAACTGCTTGATCCGCTGCGGGGAATCTCGCCGTTGAAAGCGGACCGGCTTGGGGATTTGGATCTCGAAATTGTGCGCGAGCTCGCCGGCGGAATGTATTTCGGCGAGCGCGGCAACGCCACGGAAAAAGGCGTGGAGCGCGCGTGGGACACGGAATCGTATTCGACGCCGGAAATCGAACGCATCGCTACTTTTGCCTTTGCACGCGCGGAGAATCGCTCGCGACGACTGTGCTCCGTGGACAAGGCCAACGTCTTGACGAGTTCGCAGTTGTGGCGCCGCACGGTTTCGGCCATGGGCTCCGTGTATCCCTCGGTGAAGCTCGAACACATGTACGTGGATAACGCCGCGATGCAGCTCACGTTGCGGCCGTCGCAGTTTGACGTGATGCTCACCTCAAACATGTTTGGCGATATTTTGAGCGATGCCGCGGCCGCGCTTGCCGGCTCAATCGGGCTGATCCCCTCCGCAAGCTTTGGGTCGACCTCGCCGCTTTTTGAACCCATTCATGGCTCGGCGCCATCTCTGGCCGGAACAGACTCGGCCAATCCCATCGGTTCGATTCTCAGCGCGACGATGATGTTACGCGACGCCTTCGGCTTGTCGCTGGAAGCGGATTGGGTGGAACAATCGCTCCAGCGTGTCCTCGCCGGCGGCTACCGCACGCCGGACATCACAGAAGCAGGCGCGCGCGCCGTTGGGGGCTCAGTCTTCACCGAGATCTTGCGCGAAGAAATGCAACGCACGCTCGAGCACGCCGAACGCTACGGCTGGGGCGTCTAAAATCACCCCGTTTGTCCCTTCCCCGCGCCTTGCGGGATGCCGCTCCAGAATGCTACTTTTACACTTTCCCAGGTTACCTGCGGCCGGCACGGTCGGGGAGCACGAGGAGATGCTGCCGCGGGAGTCAGCTTAGAATTCGTTCCAGTTCCGATTTATCAAAAGGTGCGAAACATCATTACTTGTCGCGGTACTCTTGAGCTTTGTTTGCGGCGCATCGCGCGTCACTAGGCACGCAGCGGTCATGGCACATTCCAGCTCCAATTCGAAGAACGTCTCAACTTCCAAAATGAACCGTGAAGCTACCTATTGGCGCGTGGAGGGCTCGCTGCTGGAGCTTGGGGCGATGCGGCCGGTGGGTTTTTTCACCTGGAATTCGCAGAGTTTTTCAGAGCGCTGGGCGCGGCGCGCGGGGATGGCGGGGATGGCGCTGGCGCGGACGTTCGCTTATGCGGCAAACCGTACGTTCGCTACTAGATTTCTACACACGTTGCTGCGCGGAGTGAGCCGCGACCGGCTCGATCTTCTTGGCGAAGAGTATTTTCACTACGTTCTCAAGCCACAGCTGCGCGGCGAGGCTGCTGCTAAATTGATCGAGGCGGTGCGCGGTGGCGAGCGCGTCGTGCTGGTCGGGCAGTTGCTTGAAAACATTTTGCGTCCGCTGGCCCATCATTTCGGAGTCGAACATTTCATCTCCAATCGGCTGGAATTTCGTGCCGGGAAGGCAACGGGCCGATTGCTTGATCCGATCGTGCGGCCACGCGGGCCTTTTGCCTGGATTGCGAGTGGCTCGACCGATGGGCGCGTTTCACGGGAAAAACTGGTCAATCAGCTTGGCTGGACTGAGCAGCCCGCAAGGCTGGAAAGCTCAGTGCAGACGACGTCCCGCCCGAAGGCTGTTGCCGGCAAAGCAGTCGCGCTTTTCGGGGAGGCGCCGCGAGTGGACCGCTTCTCCGTGCGGGACACGCTCGCGAAGCGGCACCTTTTTTTGATCGGGGTGACGGGATTCATCGGAAAAGTCTGGCTTGTTGATCTGCTCGAAAATATTCCGGACATCGGGAAGATTACGCTACTGATCCGCCGCAATCGCACGACGTCAGGGCAGCGGCGGTTCGAGAAAATCGTCGAGGAATCTCCGACGTTTGACACACTACACGAACGCCACGGCCGGAGACTCGGCGCGTTTTTAAAGGAAAAAGTAGAAGTTGTGGAAGGGGATGTGAGCCAGCCGGGGCTGGGGCTGGATGCGGCAACGCAGGCGCGCCTGGCGAAATCACTCGACCTGATTGTGAACAGCGCGGGGCTTACGGACTTCAATCCGGATTTGCGCGATGCGCTTTCCTCCAACGTGGATTCGGCGCTGTATCTGCTGGATTTCTTGCGGAAGTGTGACCACGCGGGATTGATGCACCTCTCGACCTGTTACGTCGTGGGTATGAGAGATGGTCATGTCACCGAGGAACTCCAGGAGAACTACAACCCTGCGCAGGATGCCAATTTCGATGCGGAGCGCGAGATCGAATCCCTGCGCGAGATGATTCGACACATCGAGGCGCGCGCGGGAAGCCCCGAGCTTTCCAAGGCGTTGCGGCGACAGGCGTTGGGACGCGGGGGCGACGAAGCGGCAGCGCCGGCGGCGGAACTGGACGGCGTGCTGAAGCGCAATCGGGCACGCTGGATTCGCAACCGTCTGGTGCGCGTGGGAATGCGCCGGGCGCAGCACTTAGGCTGGCCCAATACGTACACGTTCACGAAGAGCCTTGGCGAATCGATGCTGGCGAGGCGGGGACGCGATCTCCCGATCGCCATTGTGCGGCCTTCGATTGTGGAAAGCTCGGAACGATCGCCATTCACGGGATGGAATGAGGGAATTAACACTTCCGGGCCACTCTCGTACTTGCTGGGCACGAATTTTCGCCAGCTCCCTTCGAACGAGCGGAAGTGCCTCGACGTGATCCCAGTGGACATGGTCTGCCGCGGGATGACACTGATTGCTGCGGGAGTGATCGCGCGGCGCCACGCTCGCATGTACCAACTGGCGACTTCAGCGATCAATCCAGTGAACATGGGGCGCAGTATCGAACTGACCGGGCTGGCTCATCGCAAGCATTACCGGACGACACAGACGATCGACAGCTGGCTGAAAGTGAAATTCGAAACGATTCCTGTTTCGAAGCAGCGCTACGAACAACTTTCGATACCGCGGCAGAAGGCCGTGGTCTCCGGCATCAACCGCGTGGCTGTCACGCTGGGGATGAGAAAGCCGCCGCTGGCCAGGGCAGAACGCGACCTGATTCGCGCGGAAAAGCTGATCGAACTCTACGAGCCGTTCATCCTGCACAACGAGCATGTATTCGAATGCGAAAACGCGCGGCTGCTTTCTGCGGCGTTGTCTCCAGAAGAGCGTGAGCTTTTTGATTTCGCGCCGGAAGCGATCGACTGGTGGGATTACTGGATCAACGTGCACATCCCGGCGCTGCGCCGCTGGTGCTATCCGCTGATGGAAGGCCGTCCGCTGGAAGCGCGCGAACCGCGGGCGCTGGATTGGTCCGCCGAACCGGCGCACGAAGCGGCTCTTTCGAAAGCAGCAACGCCGTCCGACCCCTTATGGCGATCTTCGTAACCGGCTCGACCGGCTATCTTGGGAGTTATCTTGTCGCGGGGCTCTTCCGGGAGCATCGCGACAAGCTCAATCTTTTAGTTCGAGCGAAAAGCGAGCAGGAAGCCAGTGAACGGCTGTGGACTTCGCTGCAACTTCATCTGGAATTTCCGGAATTCCTCGACTGCCTTCAAACGCGCGTGCGGATTTTTCGCGGCGATCTGACCAGCGAATGTTTCGGCTTGCCGGATGACGAGTACCACGCGCTGGTGGACACGACGGAATCATTGATTCATTGCGCCGCTTCGCTGAACCGAAAATCCGAAAAGCAGTGCCTGAACGTTAATCTGCGCGGCACGCTGGAAGTGATTCAGCTGGCGCGGCGCGCGCAGAATCGACATGGATTGCGGCGGTATTCGCACGTCTCGACCGTGGCCGTCGCGGGGAAAAGACAGAATGAGGTTGTAACAGAGAATGCGGCGATTGATTGGTCGCGCTCCGATTACGATCCTTACGCGCGCACGAAAAAATTCTGCGAGCACATGGCCAATCAGTTGCTGCCCGACGTCGAGAAAACGATTTTCCGGCCGGCGATTATTCTGGGCGACAGCCGGCGCGGGGAGACCTCGCAGTTCGACATGGTGCAGGCGTTTCACCTGCTGGCGCAGATGCCAGTGCTTCCGCTGCGCCCGAGCGATAAAATCGACATTGTGCCTGCGGACTACGTCGGCAGAGCAGTGGTGACGATTCATCAGAAAGCAGCGCCGGCACATGGCATCTATCATTTGTCTTCCGGAACAGGATCGCAGACCTATCTGGAATTGACCGAGGCCATTGCGAAGGCGGGCGGGACACGGCGGCCGCTGTTTTCGGCGTGGTTGGGCGGGCCTTTTTCGCAAACGGTGAATTGGGTGGCGAATCGCGGCGGCGCGATGGGGCACGGGGCATCGCTGCTGAAAGTGTTCTGGCCGTATTTGGACTGGAACACGGTTTTTGATAATTCGCGCGTGGTGGCCGAACTCGGCGAGGCACCTGCCAAGTTTTCGACGTATGCCTATCCGCTGTTGAAATTCAGCCGTGAAAATAAATTTCACTATCCAGCAAAGCCCTGGCCATCGGGAATGAATGGTGCAAAAAATTCCGTAGCACGGAGCGCCGGGTTATGACGGACTTCCTGCTGGTCGCGTGGGTCAGCGCGCTGATCGAGATCCGGCGGTTTGGCTGGATGCTGGGACTGGGCCAGCGCTGGACGCCGGGCGAAAAACTGAAACTGCTGTTTGCGGGCTACAACGGGACGCGGAATACGGGCAGCGACGTGCGCGTGCAGGAGATGCTGCGGCAGATTCGGCACGTGCTGGACGCCGAGCATGTCGATTTCAGCGTGATGACGCAGAGCTTCGACCGCACGAAGGGCTACTTCGAAGGGACGCAACAGGTTTATCTTCCGGACGTTTATCCGCCGTTTCTGTTTCGCGAGGTGCGGCGGAATCACGGCGTCATTGCGTGCGAAGGTTCGATGTTCAAGAGCAAATTCGCGAACGCGCTGACGACGATGATGATCGGCTCGCTCGGGCTGGCTTCGGCGGAGAATAAGCTCTCTTTGGCCTATGGCGGCGAAGCGGGGCACATGGACGGGCTGATTCAATGGATGTGCGCGCGGTACACGAATGAATCGCTGGTGATCACGCGCAATGTGGAATCACAAACACTTTTGAGTTCGCTGGGAATTCCGACGGAGCTTGGGACGGACACGGCATGGACGTTCGAGCCGCATCCCCCTGAGTACGCGCGTAAAGTGCTGAGGGAAGCCGGTTGGGATGAGAAAACGCCGATTCTGGCCCTCTGCCCGATTCATCCGTTTGTGTGGCCGGTGAAAGCATCGATCGCGAAATATCTTGCGCGCGTGACGGCGGGCGCCTACAAGGACAGCCAGTACCGCACGGTTTATTTTTTTGAGTCGGGATCGGAGATGGACCGGAAATACCGGCACTACATTTCCGGATTTACCAAGGCGACGCAGGCGTTCGTACAGCGGCATCGCGTGTTTCCAATTCTGGTGGCGATGGAACGGCTGGATGCGGGAGCTTGCCGGGACATGGCGGCGCAAATGCCCGGGACGCCGATTTTTACTTCCGATGACTACGACATGTTTCAGCTTGTTTCCATCTTGCGCGCGGGAACTTACATGGTTTCCTCGCGCTATCACGGAATTGTGACCTGCATGCCGAGCCTGGTGGCTTCGGCCGGCGTCACCATGGACGAGCGCATCCGCAACCTGATGCGCGAGCGCGGACATGAGCATCTATTTTTGACGGTGGAGGACCCCGAGCTGGAGACAAAGCTTCTTCAAATCATGGAGACCCTGGTGGCCGAAGTGGAATCCGTACGCGAAGGGATTGGACGCACGGTGGTGCGCAACCTGAAAGTGATGGCGCGCATGGGGACGTTTCTGGAGGATGCGATGCGCCGGAATTATCCCGAATTTCCGCTGCGCTCGGGTGTTCTTGGGTGGGAAGACTATCTTCCGCCGCTCAGCCGCAATCTGCTGGAGCTTGCGGAGCGCTATGATTCTTCGCCCTCCGCGCTTGCGGCGGCACGCTGATCTTTCATGACGAATTTCCTGGAAAATATTTTTGCGCAGCTCAAGCGCGCGGACGATCGCGTGGTGCTTCGCGAGATTCGTGGCGAGCAGTTCGTGAGCGTAACGGGCGGGGAACTGCTGGAGCAGGTTCAGCGCGTGCGAGGATATCTGCGCCGCGCGGGGCTGCAGCCGGGGGATCGCTGCGCGCTACTGGCGGCGAATTCCGTGCGGTGGGCCGCGTTCGATCTGGCGCTGATGGCCGAGGGCGCGATTGTCGTGCCGCTCTATTCGCGGCAGGCGCCGGTGGAGCTAGCGGGAATGATGAAGGATTGCCAGCCGCGATTGCTCTTTGTCGGCGACGCTGCGCTCGGGGAGAGCGTGGCGCAGGAGTGGCCTGAAGCCCCGCGGCGCGTGCTATTCGAGGAAGCACTGCAAGCGCCCGCGTCGCCGCTGAATGTACCTGAGGCTCCTAACGTGCGGCGGGACGCGGACGTGGTCACCATCATTTACACGTCGGGGACGTCGGGCGAGCCGAAGGGCGTGTGCCTCAATGTTGGGAATATTACGCACATGATTTCCTGCACGACGGAGCGGCTGGATCAATTAATGGGAGAGACGCACGAGCCGGACCGCATTTTCCATTACTTGCCCTTCAATTTTGCGGCTTCGTGGATTGTTTTGCTGACTTACCTGACGCGCGAGAGTGTGCTGACGCTTTCCACGGACCTCAACAAGTTGGCGGACGAAATTCGACTGGCTTCCCCGCACTATTTTCTAAATGTGCCTACGCTGTTGGAACGCGTGCGGCGCGGGGTGGAAGAGGCGCTTTCGAAGCGGCCGGCGATTATTCGTTTGCTGTTTGCGAAGACGCAGGATGCGTGGCAGCGTTTGCGCGTTGGGCGCGGCAAAGCGATGGATGCGCTTTGGCTGGGGCTGGGCCGGAGATTGATCTTTGGCAAGATCAAAGAGCGGTTTGGGAAACATTTGCGAACGCTTATTTGCGGGTCGGCGCCGCTTTCGCCGGATACTCAGCAGTTTTTTCTGATGCTGGGGATACCGGTGCTGCAAGGCTACGGGCTGACGGAAACGACAGGCATTTGCACGCTGGACGATCCGCGCGTGCCAGTGGAGCCGGGCTACGTGGGCACGGCGATCACTGGAATTGAGATGAGGATCGCGGAAAATGAGGAGATCGTGGTACGCGGGCCGCACATTTTTCCCGGGTATTGGAACCGGCCGGAGGAAACGGCGCGGGTTTTGTACGATGGCTGGTTTCACACCGGGGATCAGGGCGAAGTAAACGTGCGTGGGAATTGGCGCATCAGCGGGCGCATCAAGAACCTGATTATTTTGAACTCGGGGCACAACATCGCGCCGGAACCGATTGAGGAAAACATCGCGAGGCTTTTGCCGGCGGCGCAACAGGTGGTAGTGGTTGGAAATGGACGCGGGTATTTGTGCGCGCTGGTGAGCGGCTCTCTTGAGGCAGCGGCGGTGCAAGCAGTGCTGGATACGATAAATCCGGGGCTGCCGCATTATCGGCAGATTCGCAATTTTGCGGTGATTCCGGAGGCCTTCACGATTGAAAGTGGTTTGTTGACGGCGAACGGCAAGGTTCGGCGAGGGGCCATCAACGAGCGGTATGCTACAGAAATCAAGGCCATGTACGATGGCGCGGGTGCGCGCGAAGCCGCCGGCGGGAAACACGCATGAAGAATTTCACAGGAAAAACGCTCCGATGGGAATGGCACGAAGGAACTATCGAGCTGACATTGGATCATGCCCCGGCCAATGAAATCGGTACGGCGATGCTCGAGGAATTGGAGAAATTTGTTGGTGCGTTCGAAGCGATTGCGCCCGAGACTTCGGTTTGCATCATGGCAAGCGCGCGGAAGTCCGTTTTTTCGGCGGGCGGGGATTTGCGCGAGTTATACGCGACCGCCGCGGCTGTTCCTGCGAAGGATCGTTCCGCAGGTGTGCGGGCTTTTCTGGAACGCATTCACGCGGTCATGAATGCAATCGATGCGGCGCCCTTTATCACCATTGCGGCCGTGCATGGGGCTTGCCTGGGCGGAGGGCTCGAGTTGGCGCTGGCCTGCGACATGATTATCGCCGACAAAATGGCGCGGTTTGCATTTCCCGAGTTGCGGCTTGGATTCATTCCCGGTTTCGGGGGGATTCCACGGTTGAAACGTGATCTTGGTAACGCTTTCGTGAGGGATTTGCTCTTTACGGGGCGAACTGTGAACGCCGCTCGCGCGCAAGCAGTGGGCCTCGTCGCGCAACTTGCCGGCGAAGGGGAAGCGATTCGAATCGCCCGTTCCACGGCCGCGCAAATCACCAAGTACGACGCAGTGACACGCGCGTCCGCTAAGAAATTCATCAAGCCCATTCCGCTCGAAGAGCTTCGCCGCGAGATCGACCTCTTTTGTGAGCTCTTTACTCGCCCGGCGGTCATGGCGGCGCTCAAGAAATTTGTGGAAGATTCCGGCCCCATGCCGTACCTGCCCTAGATGCGAACCGAAGCACTCCTTACCTAGCTGAAATTCCAGGTCCCCACCTAGCCATCTGGCGGATGTATACGCCCCTGCTCCTGTTGCATCTTGTTCATGGAGGTGGGGAAATGTCAGCAGAACTCATTGAACTTTCGAATGCGTTGGCCCAGGCCACCGAGCGCACCGCGGCGTCCGTGGTTGCCATTCACACCGAGGCGCGTGGTTCGTCGAGCGGCGTCGTTTGGCGCGATGGAGTGATTGTTACGGCGGAACACGCCCTTCGCCGCGATGAAGAGATTCAAGCCACGCTGCCTGATGGCCGCGTTGTGCCTGCTACTCTCGCCGGCCGGGACCCTTCAACCGATCTTGCGGTTCTAAAATGCGCGGAGGCAGGCAAGCGGATAGTCGAGCTTGGTGATTCTTCGGCAATTAAGCCCGGTAGCATCACTCTGGTGGTGGGGCGGACGCGTGCCAGCGGCCCCGTAGCGGCGCTGGGAGTTGTGAGCCTTGTTGTTGCCGAACGCCGTACCTGGACGGGTTCCTCGCTTGTTCCTTATATTCGGCTGGATGTCGGCCTGCAATCCACTGCCGTTGGTGGGGCGGTGGTTGACGCGCGCGGCAAAATCCTGGGGATCGCATCGCCGCGCTTTGCGCGATTCGGCGCCATTGCGATTCCGGCCGCCACTGTCGATCGCGTTGCCGAAACCCTGTTGAAAAAAGGCCGCATCCCGCGCGGGTATCTTGGCGTGGCGTTGCAGCCCGTTCGCCTCCCGGAGAATTTGCGAGAGTCGTTGCAACACAGCGAGAAGACCGCGGCCATCATTCTCGAAGTCGAGGCAGATGGACCAGCCCACAAAGCGGGCATCGTCATCGGCGACATCCTGTTGTCTTTGGCCGGGCAGCCTATCTCCCGTCCGGAAAATGTCCAGCCTCATCTGCATGCGGAAAACATCGGCAAGTCTCTGAGCGCCAGGATTGTTCGCGGAGGGGCAGCCCGGGACGTGTCTATTTCGGTCGGTGACCGCGCAAACGGAGGCGAGTGACATGGCCATCGCCGGGTTTGGTGAGATTGCTGAGCAACTTCGGCGTTCGACGGTCCTGATTCATGCCGGAGGCCGCGGGAGCGGATCAGGTGTGATCTGGTCCACTGAAGGCGTGATCATGACGAATGCCCATGTAGTGCGCGGTTCGAACGTACGCGTTCAGCTTTGGGACGGACGCGAGTTTAACGCATCAATAACCGCCCGCGATCCACGGCGCGACCTGGCGGCACTTCGAATCGGCGCGTCTTCTCTGCCCGCGGCGTGCCCAGCGGATTCATCGCAACTGCGTCCGGGTGAGCTTGCCATTGCTATCGGTAATCCACTCGGATTTGTCGGTGCGCTTACAACTGGAGTGATTCACGCCATCGGTCCGTTGCGCGCGCTTGGCTCGCAAACCTGGGTGCAGGCCAGTGTGCGGCTCGCTCCCGGGAATTCTGGCGGGCCGCTGGCTGACGCGCATGGCCATGTGATGGGCATCAACACCATGGTTGCTGGCCGCCTCGCCCTCGCCATTCCGAGCAATGCGGTTCGCGATTTTCATGCGGCCGGACCACACAGCGCGTGGCTCGGCGTTGCCGTCCATCACGTACGCTTGCCTCGCGCCAGCGGCCACAAGTTTGGGCTGGTGTTGCTGGAAGTTGAGCCCCACAGCCCAGCGGCCCAGGCGTCGCTCATGGCCGGTGACATTTTGATGGGCACGGAGGAAAAGCCTTTTCAATCGCTCGACGATCTGGCCGAAGCGATGGATGGGAAAGGCCTCCGCCTGTTACGGCTCGAATTCCTTCGAGGCGACTACTCACGAGTCCGGCGCGTGACCGTGCGACTGGGAGTTTCGAACGGCGGAAAGGACCGTATCGCAGCGTGATTCGCGTTTTTATCGTCGCGGCCTCGCCGCTGATTCGTGGAGGCCTGCAGAGTATGTTGTCGGATAGCCGCTTCGACATTGTTGGTAGCGTGGCGGACCTCGAATCCGTCTCGGGCCAGCTCGTCGACGCTGAGCCGGAAGTTGTTTTGGTGGAGGCTGCTGCGGACGCCCAGGAAGAGTTATTGAATTCGATTGAGGACGCAGAAGTCGGCGAGGAGTATGCAGTCGTGGTGTTATCGGAACAGCCAAAAACCGCCTGGCTCTCCAGGGCGCTTCGCGCGGGAGTGCGCGCCGTCTTGCCCCGTGACGCCACTCCAGATCAACTCCGCGCTGCTCTCGAAGCCGCTGCAGCTGGGCTGCTCGTCGTTCACCCTTCCGAAGTGAGCGCCGTTCTTCATGCACCCGCTGCGTTGTCCTCACCTATCAGCGAGCTGCCGGAGCAACTCACACCGCGCGAACGCGAAGTGCTCCAGATGATCTCTGGTGGACTCGGCAACAAAGAGATTGCTGGGCGCTTGTCGATCTCCGAGCACACGGTGAAATTCCACGTGGCTTCCATCTTGGGGAAACTTGGCGCCTCCACCCGTACGGAAGCTGTTTCCATAGGAATTCGTCACGGCCTCGTCCTTCTCTAGGACCGCCCATTTGGGAATTCCGTGACGCACCAGGACCAGTATTCATTGAATTTTCTTTCCTGGCTTGGGGATGATAAATTTGTTCTTTCATGCGCACACTGGAACAAACGACACAGGAAGTGCTCGATCTGGCAGCAACCCACTTTCAGTTGCCGGCGGGCTCGCTTGCGCCTGGGGATGATTTTTTCAAGAAGCTGGGAATCGACAGCCTGCAGACGCTGGAAATGCTTTCGCGGATTGAAAATCATTTTGGCATCGAGCTGCCGGACTACGAAGTGCAGGGCGTTAGCGACTTCAAAACGCTGGCGGAGCGGATTCAGTCCCGCCTGTAATGCTGGACCTTTCCAAATATCAATCTATCGGCGAGGCGCTGAAGGATGCGCTGGATCAGTTTGCAAATGAAGTGTGCTTGATCGAGGCCGACCGCGAGCGCGAGAAAGAACGGCTGACGTGTCGCGAGTTCAAGGCTCGCGCGCATCTGCTAGCCAAGGCCTTGCAGGACTCCGGCTTTGCAGCGGGCGATCGCGCCAGTATCATCATGACCAATCAGTCGAAGTGGCTGATTTCGGCTTATGCCATATTTCTCACAGGCGGCACGCTAGTTCCACTCGACTACAAACTTACGCCGGATGAGCAGTGGCAGCTTCTAAAGCATTCCAGCGCCAGTGTGCTCATTACGGAGTACCCGATCTGGCGGCAGCTCAGCATAGCAGCGGGCCGTACGGCCGCCGCCAACTTACGCACGATTCTCGTGACTGAGGCGCCGGCAAATGCCGATCTAGCCGGCGCGCGGCGCTGGGAAGAGTTTCGCGGAGAGGGTGAACCGATCTTCATTCCACGCGAACGTAAGGACACAGCGTGCATCGTCTACTCTTCCGGAACCGGCGGCCGGCCCAAAGGTTGCATGATGACGCACGAAAACTATCTGGAGCAGTGCGTTGCCCTCACTTCGATTTATCCGTTCTGGCCGGGGGTACGCTACCTCAGTATCTTGCCGACGAATCACGCGATCGATTTCATGGTGGGCTTTTTCGGTCCATTCACTTGCGGAGCTACGGTCGTGCACTTGCGCACGCTGCGGCCGGAATATGTCCGTGAAGCTTTTCCGAAATACAAAATTACTTACGTTAGTCTTGTTCCGCTGGTGCTGAAGAATTTGCAGAAAGGCTTGCAGGCGAGATTTGACGCCCTTCCCACCGGCAAGAGAATGTTTTTCAATGCTTTAGTGGGTATCAATAAAGTTCTGACCAAACGCCGGCCGCGGCTGGGCATTAGCCGCCGATTGCTGAGGCAAGTGCACGAAGCGTTTGGAGGGGAACTGCTTGCCATCATCGTGGGCGGCGCGTTCACGGAGCCACAGACGCTGCAATTCTTTTATGATCTCGGCATTCCAGTGGCGAACGGCTAC
>Ga0210404_10000851_pt1 | contig 14093 bp, 17 predicted proteins | sample IncBWH28MmetaG_FD_155455 | JGI IMG/M metagenome (GOLD analysis project Ga0210404, IMG submission 155455) | Forest soil microbial communities from Barre Woods Harvard Forest LTER site, Petersham, Massachusetts, United States - Inc-BW-H-28-M | ecosystem: Environmental > Terrestrial > Soil >... | reverse complement strand
AAGAAAATAAGTCCTCAGACAAGAGTTATGGCAGCAAACAGTATCCTTGATAGGAGTGGAAGAAGTACTAGACAGGGTAACGTAAATGAAACTTTACCTGTTACTGTAAGTTTACAACTATCAGATAAATCTACACCTCAGCCAGATCTTTCAACAATATTTTCAAATAATTAGAGAGCGTTGCTTTTTTTATGCAAAATGAGCTTCTTTAAGCGCTTGTACAACAATCACAATAGCAGAGAATACTTATTTGAGAGCAAAACGAATAGTTTTCTCTCCTACTTCAGTAAAACCATCGCCATTCCATTGAAACCTTTTTATCGTTTCTTTTTCTACATTGATAGCATAATCATTTTCAGCGTTCATCAAATAGAATCCCTTTCCATCAGCCCTTTGAGATAGAGAACCCCATGTAGAGTTTACGCTATATGTTTTATCTCCAATAAACATTTGCATATACTGCAATTCACAACTGCCACAACCCACCCCAATGCTCTGAGTGAAAGGATAGGAAATCCCATCGCCTGCAATTTTTACCTCTACAGAATCCATAGGAAGCAATCCATTGTCGTAGAAGTAATGGTAATATTTTTGATCAATTTGGAGCTTTTTCATTTTTTGCTTCAAGTTTATGTGCGGATTGTCTTTCCATATTTGTTCTATAGATTGTTTGTTCAGAAACGTTTCTTTATTATCTGGTTTGATAATTTCTGGTTTATTTGGAGTAATCCAAGGAGTTGATGAAATTTTATTGCCTTTTGCTTGTGTTGCTTCTGCTTTTGGTTCGTCTGGATAAGAAGTAATCATTTGAAATAGAGGGGTTTGAGGTTTTGGTACACGGTTGCTGTATAAAATAAAAACAATGGTAACTACAATAAGAATACCTAGAGCAAAGAATATTTTTTTCTTCATAATTTTATGCTTTTTCTATCTTGTGTAGGAAAAAACGCCAAACAGCTTCATACATCCCAGGAGAGAGTTCTTCGTGATTGAATTCATGCTCTTCATATTTTTCATTGTTCAGGTCACACCATTCTTTCCTCTCTTGGTTCTTAAAATTGAAAGAGGAAGAAATATTCTCTGCATTATTCATAAAATCATCTTCATACATTTTTTTAATTATTCGTTCTTTCATTTCGCTTTTTCCAAAACCTTTTCCTATTGAAAGAAGAATATAAAATCCTAAAGCATCCAAAATAAAACCAAATAAGTCAAAAGTGTAGTAATCTCTTTCTATATTGCAATCATATTGACTCGTTGTTTGATAACAATGTCCTATGTGATTAAACACATACCCTAATACCAATGCAATTACGATGGTTCCTAAATTATCAGATAAGTATTTAATAATGCCTTTCATTTACTGGTTTCTCCCTTTCTTGATCTTCATAATGAACATAAGTATGCCAATCATCATAAATTGAACTATGAAACCTGAAACCCATGCTGTAATTGCGTAAAGTACAATTAAACCAATATAAACATGGTTTAGTCTTAGTAAGAAAACAATGTTTATTGCGAATAGTAATGAAGTTGCCATTAGTGACTTTCCCAATAACATCGACTCATTGGGACTTAATTCTGTGTGCTCATCGTCAATTTTGTAATATGCTTCTATCTCTTCTTTAATATCTGGATTACTTAACGTATAAAAACGTTCATCTTTACGAAGAATTGATCCTGCTACTACACCAAGCAGGAATATATCAAGCAGGCATAAGATTCCTATTAACCAATGCTGTTGTAGTAGTGACATAGCTGCACCAATAAATAACAAGACCGACAGAGGTCTTAGGATACCCCAATCAATAGCAAATTTATATTTCTGCATAACTTCAATCTCAATCTAAAAATAAGGCTTAGCGTCTGGTATCCAGTCAATATGCTAGGTACCAATTTATTTAGTTTTTACTTCCTTGTTTTTACTAAAATGGAAATGATTTTTGTCTATTCTGCCAGAGTGCTTTAATTATGTTGCAAGCTACGCTGAGCGCATAAAGCAGTAATCCAACCATTACAATATACCCTAGTGCCCAAAGGCCTTCTATACTTCCTTGATAAGGGTTTATAAATGTTGTTAAACCCATCATGGCAGCACCAACTAACAAGGTTATTACTGAGAACGAAGTTTTCAAGAATATTGATAAACTCTTCTTAGGTTGCAATAGAAATACCACAATCCAGATCGGAAACATAAATCCTACCACTCTCGCAAGGATAGAAACTACATTCTCAAAAGGCGTTCCTACATGAACATGGGGTAAATCTGCAAAAGCAAAATAAAGGATAACGATAAATAAAAATAATTTTTGAACAAAATTTGATACTCCGAATAGCTTTTTCATAATATTAATTGGCTAAGGAATACAAAAAGCCCCCAGCCAGCGATGAGTTATCCCACCCATACAAGTTTCCCTGTATGACGATTCAAAGTGCTCTGACTAGGAGCTTGATACTTTGAATCGTTTTTTATGCCATGCCCACATTCCTGCGGGTTTAGGCAACATTAAGTTGTTGATAGTATTTTACAGCATAAAGCTTCATAAAACAATAAAATAGACAATTAGGCACTAAAGTAGTAAAATCAGGCTGAGATTGAGAGGAAGTATGGTAGTTGATATACGATCAGGCATTATTAAAATGCAACAAGACGCAGAGAAGGAAATAGAAAAAATAGAGCAAGTCTATAAAAGCAAAAGAAATCTAAGAGATTTTGCTTATGAATTAAACAGAAATAATAATTCAAGAAAAACTTCTCAAGTCAGAGATTTAGAAAATTTAATTCCAAACGGCGGAAAATATAAAGTCCAAAAAAGAATGGCAAAGCATTTTAGTAAACGTGATGTAATAGAAAACTATCTTCTTACAAGTTGCATTAAACCCACAATACAACACAAGAAATTTACAAAGAAAGTTTATTTGAGCAATAAAAAGATATTTGATGGCAAGATTAAAAATGGCTTGAAAACGTTTAATAGGATTATAAAACAATTAGCACTTACTGTTAAGCCATTAGGAGAGAATCGTCACCAGTTAGTGGAAATAGAATAATTCCTCATTCTAAGCATTTTTAGCTTCAATAATCCTCTTAAATCGCATTACGTTACAAAATTAGCCTCAATAATACACTCTTGACTTTTGATCTCCATAATCTTTTCTCTTATGCTGTCTGTAGATTATATGACTACGGAACAGATTAAAATTGAGGAGTATTCCACTAAAAATTTAAACCTTTCAGCTTTCTTGAGCTGTTTACCAGATATTAAATTTGTGGGCGCTATTAAGCACGGAAACGAGTTTTTCTTCAAATTCACGCCAAAAGAAAAAACAGAACAATTGGTAAATGACTATTTCTCAGGAATTGCCACTGTGAACCCCAGAGACCTCTTTGCAAGGCTTCATGACCTTAAAGACCTCATATTCTCTCAGAAAGGAAGTATTAGATAATTATGGAGGATATATTTGATTTACCAATAAAATATACTCCTCAAAAATTTACTGACGAGGAACTTCAGTCAATCTTTCCTGAAGCAAAAGAAATTATTTCACAAAAGATTTTTGAGTACAAGGAAGAACGAGATGAACTTATATCTCAGATGAGAACATTTTATGACAAGGTTAAAGAAATTGAACATCATGAAAATAAAGATGAGTCATTTTCATATTTCTGGACTTCCTACCTTAAATATTTTCATGCATCTACCGTTATTAAAATTGATAAGCATTTATACAGACTTTACAGACAAAAACGTCTGTTGAATAAAAACAATGACAGATATCCAGATGCACAAGCTAAATGGGAGGAACAAAAAGAACGGGCAGAAAACTATTCACTTTGTGATCTTGCTTTGCCTTATCTTGATAAAATTAGACAAACAGCAAATCGTATAACGGCATTATGTCCGTTTCATAAAGAAAAAACTCCGTCTTTTACGATCTTCATAAACCAAAATTCATTCCATTGCTTCGGCTGCCAAGCTCATGGAAATGTCATCACTTTCAAAATGAGAATAGATACCCTTTCATTCAAAGAAGCTGTTAAGGAGTTGTCCCTATGAGCGATTATGGCAGTTATACATCAACGCCTTTGGAGGATAAAATTATGGAAGAAGTAATCGGCAATGAAAAGAAACAAAATAATAACAAAAGATATTCAGAGTTGTTACTTGTGGATGATGTCTTAGCGCTCCCTGATCAAGAGGAGTCATGGCTTGTCCAAAATATCGTTCTTACCCAAGGAATAACAATAATATCGGGACTTCCTAACCACTTTAAGTCATTGTTCACACAGCTTCTCATAAAAGCTGTGGCATCAGGAAAACCATTTTTAGGAAAGTTTGAGGCAAAGGAAGGGGCTGTGTTAGTTATTGATCGCGAGATACCACTCCAACGATTAAAAAGACGACTGAACTCTGTAGGCGATTTTACTGGGCTTCCGATACTTTTCTATCAATATTCTGACCCCTTCAAACTTGATAATAAAGATGATGCTGAGTATTTACAGAAAATTGTTAAAGAGAATGATATAAAGTTGGTTGTCATTGATACATTCAACAGGAGCCACTCAGGAAAAGAAATCAATTCCTCAAGTGATGTAGGACAGGTTTTTGAGCCATTAAAAGCAATTATTGGATTCGCATCAATCATTCTAATTCACCATTCAAATAAAAGCGGCTATAAAAATGAAGTACCTACGCCCGATGAATTATTAGGTTCAGTTGATTTTATGGCACAAACAGACATCTTATTTACATTGAGAAGAAAAGATAAAAACTCTGTCATTGTACACAATCTAAAAGCACGGGACTCAGAACTTCTTAATGCTTTCCAACTTACATTCACAACCAATAATAATGGACTTTTTGATTTGGCTTTTGATCGTGAAATAAAACCAGAAGAAACACCAGTGGAAAAACGTGAAAGAACAATCCTTGAGTATTTGAAATCTGGCAAAAAAAAGAAAAGCGAACTAATAGCAAACCTCATACAGTTTGATTGTGCAGAGGGAACAATCAATAATTCATTAACTGTTCTAAAAAACAAAAGTCTTATTGGGTCAGAAATTATAGAAAAAGAAGCATACTATTTTCTCCTTGAACACCTGAGGGAACAAGAAACAACACCTTTCACGTTTCCCAATACCCAGTCAGTAGGAAATCAGGAAACATAGCAAAATAGCTTGTTGGAGTAGGCTAATTGATTTCCCGATTAACAATTATGACAATACAAAAAGCGAGAGAGCTGTTAGGCGAAGAAGCAAAAAGCTTATCTGATGAGGAGATAATGCGATTCAATGCTGAAACACAAAAAATGTGTAAAGCATTACTATCAATAATTATTGCCAATATACGAACAAAAACAAAAATTGAATTGACATAAAAAGGAGAGGATGGTAAAAATGAATACAGAAAAGATTGAAATGAAATACGCAGTTACATATCTACGAGTTTCTACGACCGAGCAGGTTGATAATTTTAGCCTAGATAATCAGTTTGAACAAACGCATAAGAAGGCAGAAAAAGATGAATACATTATCGTTAAAGATTTTAAAGAAGAAGGACAAAGTGCTAAAACTACCAACCGTCCTGCATTAAAAGAACTTCTTTCATATTGCATAGATAAGAAAAATAATATCAGTGCTGTTTATGTGTATAAATGGGATAGATTTTCAAGAAACCAACTGGATTTTCTTTCGCTTCGCCATATGCTCTCACAACATGGTGTAGGGCTTATTAGTGCTACTGAGACAAGTGGTAACACCCCTGAAGCATTATTTCTTCAAAACATTCTTTCAGCAGCAGCTCAATACGATAATGATTTGAAATCTACAAGAGTAAAAGATGGAATGAGAAAACGCTTTTTAGCAGGATATTCTACAACCAAACCACCAATAGGTTTTAAAGTAGGAATTGTTGAGGGAAAAACATGTGGTATTCCAGATGAAAGATTATTTAAACCATTGCAACGCATGTGGTATGAGATAGACGTAAATAAATGGACATTGGGTAAAGTTCGTGAAGAATTAGATAAACTATGTTTACAAGATGCCCCATTTCACAGACAAACAGTTTCAAAGATATTTGCTAACAAATACTATACGGGTATGCTTTCATCTGCTATCTATGGAGAGACAAAAGGCAAACATATACCTATGGTTGAACCTGATGTTTTTTATCGGGTTCGTGAGTTAATAACAGGAAGGAAACAGGCAAAATCTGATGTAAGAAAAGATATCAGAGATGAAGTACCGCTTCGTAGGCATTTGTACTGTCCTTTATGCAATAAGAATATGACAGGAGCACCAAGTAAGTCAAAATCTGGGAAAATTATTTGGTATTACACTTGTCCTGACAGAAAACTTCATAAAACTTTTGAAGTCAATGCTGAAAAGATACATGAACAGTTTAAGGAACTTTTGAAACGTGTCAGAGTTAAGCCTGCAACCATGAAATACTTTTCTGAAATGATGAAGGAGACGTACCAGAAAGACTACGAGGAACTAAATATATCCTCAAAACACATTGAAAAGGACATTGCAGAATTATATGAGTTATTGCAAACCTTAAAAAGGAAACATCTCAAAGGTATGTATTCTGACAGTGAGTTTATAAAAATGAAAGATGAACTAAATCTTGAATTCGCCACGAAGAAAAGCCTACTTTCAGAAAAGAAGATAGATAAAATTGAAATAGAAACAGTGCTTGAATGGATGACTTTCTATTTAACTCATTTTGATAAAGCGTGGGATAGAGCTGAAATTCTTGTTAAACATATGATGCAGAGTTCGTTGCTCCCTGAAAAAATAACACTGGATGAAAAAATATTACGAACCCCTAAATTAGGCAGTGCCTATAGGCTAAACGAGCTCTATGAAGCTCAAAAATTTTCAAAGTACACCCGGAGGGATTCGAACCCCCGACCCCTTCGTCCGAAGCGAAGTGCTCTAATCCGCTGAGCTACGGGTGCATTTTTGCACTATAATTTCGTATAGTAGGTATATTGTATCAACTATGCCTATAAGTTGCAATTTTATACTTCATTTTTTATTGCTCTTTCGTTGTTTACAAATGTAATATTTTTAAACTACAATAATAAAGTAGAGATGGAAAAAATGGAATTTACCAAGTCAAGAAGGATTAAAGTGAAAAAGAAAAAGCTCGAACGGATCTATGATAAAAAGCCATTAATTGAGTTCATAGTCGCAATTTTGAGTGTACCTTCATTAATTCTTCTTGTTATTCTTAATTTTAATAGTTTGCGATCTATTAATAATGCAAAGCCAACTCCAACACCAGTTTCCAATATAGTTATGCCTGGTATAAATGGGAGTAGTTCTAAATTTTTTTTTAAACCAGTCGTTCATACACAACATCCTTCTTATGCAGTAGCGACAAGTCAAGGACCTTGTAACAAAAGCTTAGGCCCAATAAATATTATTTCTCCAAGCGAAGGAGCAGTAGTTAATGATAACCCTGTTGAAGTAGATATTTCTTATACTGATAGTGTCTATTGTGGTGCGGTATGGTCCTATCGCATTAATGGGAGCTCTTGGTCTGATTATAATAATGATTCAGTTGCATTATATAATTTGCCAAATGGTTCTACAAAATTTGAATTACGGGCAAGGAGTATTACCAGCTCTGATTCTACAATATTAACAAGAGATTTCACTTATAGTGGTCAATCCACAGTTATCCAGCCTACAAGTGCTAGTAATTCTGCCTATTAGTAAATTTACAATTAAGTTTCAAACAAGTACAATACACCAATGAGCTCTCAGCTTTATTCTTTTTTAAAATTTTTCATCGGATGGCCATTAACAATACTTGCCCTCTTTTTTATTATAAAAATAATAATTTCTCAGGCTCCACCTCTTTTAAGTAATTTTCATATAATACATTTTTTTTTATTGGGTTATGGTATATCCAGCTTTATTCTTTTTTATTTCTTGAGAAGTTACGTTTGGTATCGAATATTGAAACAGTATCATTACACAATTTCATTCCGTGAATCAAGTTATTTATGGGCTCTTTCAGAGCTTAAACGATATATTCCAGGTAATATTTGGTCTTTTTTTGGAAGGACAGTATTGTTCCATCAAAAAAATATTAAAAAGAAAGATATTGCAAAAGGACTTATTATTGAGGCAGAATTATTTATTATTGGTAGTATCATCATCTCACTTCTTTCCTTACAATTTTATTTTACTCGAAATCAAAGTGTTTATGAATGGATAATCGGACTCGTGGTTTTTGGGTTAACTGTGCTTTATTGTCTAAATGGAAAGGTGTATGGTCCTTTACCAGATAAAATTCGTACTTTAGTTTCTTTTCTTTTTCCTTCATTTGTAGCGTTTGAGAATATTTTTCTTGTTTGGATTAGCATAATTGCGCTTTTCTTTTTTGGGGTAGGAAATTATTTTGTTATCAGTTCGGTTGTCTATTTAACACCGAAATTATTTTTAGAATTGATTGGTGTTTTTGATTTAGCGTTTGTTGTAGGCTATCTATCAGTTATTACTCCAGCAGGTTTTGGTATACGAGAAGGTATTGTATTATTTTCCTTGACTAAAATTATTCCTTATGGATTAGCAGCATTTGGAACAATCTTTTGTAGAATTATTTTGATATTTTCAGAGATGCTATTTATCAGCATTAGTATATTTTGGTATCGAACGAAAAGTAAAGTTATTTTGCGTTTAGAAAAAATTATTAACAAGCATTCTCAAGTAAGTATAGTAACGGCATTAAGTTTGCTTTATTTATTTTATTTCACTATAGTTTCGTTTTTTCGTTATGATAATTTTTATACAGGGAGATTCGATTTGGGGAATATGGCACAAACCGTTTGGAATAGTCTTCATGGGCGAATTTTCCTTTTCACCAATCCTAATGGTACAGAACCGATCTCGCGTTTGGCATTTCATGCAGATTTTATTCTTATACTTTTAGCCCCTTTTTATGCTCTCTGGCAAAATCCTAAAATGCTTCTTCTTATACAAACTATTGTTGTTGCCGCAGGAGCCTATTTCGTTTATGTTATTGCAAGAGACGTCTTGAAACATCGCAATCTTGCGTTAGCTTTTACCGTTGCTTACTTGCTCAATCCTAGCGTACAACGAGCAAACATTTATGATTTTCATGCAGTAACTCTTGTAACGACACTTTTTTTGGCGACATTTTATTTCTTTTTCAAAAAACGTTATATCCTTTTTACGTTATTTGCTATTTTAGCAGCACTATGTAAAGAAGAAATCTGGCTAATTATATCTTTATTTGGCATCCTTGTATTTTTCATACATAAAAAGCGTGTTTTTGGAACTGGTATTTTTCTATTTAGTATTTTTATGTTTTATTTTCTTTTTTGGTATGCCATTCCCAAGACACTTGGTTCTCAACATTTTGCATTAGTTTATCTTTCAGATTTTGGTGATAGTCCGACAAAAATTATAAAAGAAATTTTACTTTCTCCCAATAAGGTTGTTACTACGATATTACATCCTTCTCGTTTAGATTACCTTAATCAATTATTTTTGCCAGTTGGCTATTTACTTATTTTTTTCCCTTTTTTCCTTATCTTTGCAGTGCCTGATTTATTAATTAATATTTTGAGTAACAATACACAGCTGCATCAAATTTATTATCAATATACAGCCACAATAACGCCTTTTATTTTCCTAGCCGCGATTTACGGCGCAAAAATAGTACGTTATATTCAAATCCCATTTTTAAAAGTGTCACAAGCTTATTGGAATCTATTACTTACTATCTATCTTCTTATATTTTCCTTCTATGGTGCTTACGCTTTTGGACCGCTTCCTGGAGCTCGAGATCCAAATTTAGACATGTTTATTCGGCAAGTACAAAATCGTGCATACATTGATAGCTATTTAAAAAAAATTCCTAAAAAGAAAAGCGTTGCTGCATCTAATGATATTGGATCACATCTTTCACTTCGAGAAAATATTTATACGATACCGTATGGTCTTGATCGGGCAGATGTTATTGTACTCCTTCTGAATGGTACTGATTCACAGTCAAAAATAGCATATGCAAAAGTGATTAAAGATCCACGTTATCGTGAAGCAGTAAATAAAAAAGGATTTGTTGCATTTATAAGGAAATAAACGATATGATATATATATGATTCATGTTTTAAAAGCTGATAGAACTCGTGAACCTTTTAGCGAACAAAAGGTTATGGATTCTATCAGACGAGCTCGTATTCCTCATTCTCTCAGAGGAGAAGTATTAACTCATGTTAAAAGCAAATTGTACGATGGAATCTCAACACAAGAAATTTATCAACACATTTTAGAATTTCTAAGCACCTCTCCAAAACCTTACATTAAAACTCGTTACTCTCTTAAAGAAGCCATTATGCAATTAGGTCCTACTGGCTATCCATTTGAAGATTTTATTAGTAAATTACTTGAGGCACAGGGGTACGCAACACGTGTTCGACAAATTCTTCGTGGCAGATGTATCTCTCATGAGATAGATGTAATAGCTGAGAAAGAGGGGAGAACTGCAATGATCGAGGCAAAGTTTCATAATAGCCCTGGTGTTCGTTCTGAAGTACATGTTGCACTATATACTCAGGCACGTTTTGAAGATATCAAAGTACGAAATCAGATTGATGAAGCTTGGCTTGTCACTAATACGAAAACTACAGTTGATGCTAATACCTTTTCTCATTGTACAGGAATGCGTGTTTTGAGTTGGGACTATCCTGAAGGGGAAGGATTGAGAGATTTGATAGAACAATCTCAACTGCATCCAATCACTATGTTGACAATGCTTGCCCAATCACAAAAAATGACTCTTCTTGAAAATCATATTGTGCTTTGTAAGGATATTTTGAACAAACCAGAACTACTAGATATATTATATCTTTCTAGACAGGATCGAGAAAAATTGATAGCAGAAATAGCTACTGTTTGTGCTGACGAAGAATAGTTGTAGATTTTCTCATAAATTTTCTATAAACAACTCATCTGCTTCTTATAATTCCACGGTATGATAAAATCATCTGAATAGAGGTGAAAGGTAGAAATGGATATCCTATTATGGGATACTTCATCAAATAAATTATAGAATTTGCTCCAGCCATCCGTATATGATAGTCATCATACCTGACTTGTGCGTTTTTACTAAGATGACATTTCTATTGTGGTGTAATAGATAGAATTTGCTCCATTGACAAACCGTACTTTCGTACGGTATATTTATCGTACGTTCGTATGGTATGAGTAAAGCATACATCCAAGAAGCAATTATTAAATTAAGGAAGTTTTATCGTTTAGAAAAACGTCTTCCAAGTTATGCTGAGTTTTGTGATTTGTTTCACTTCTCATCAAAAGGATCGGCACAGTATCTAGTTAACCAGCTAATTGCGGCAGGAATTATTGAGAAAGGAGATAAGGGTAAACTCTTTCCCAAGAAATTAATACATATTCCTCATTTAGGGACTATTAAGGCAGGATATCCCATGCCCGCATTTGAGCAACGGGATGATAGTATCGATGTCTATCAGTATATCCATGATACTACGGGAAATATTTATTTCCTTACTGTTTCGGGAGATTCGATGATTGAGGCACTTATTGGTGACGGCGATAAAATTATTGTTGATCCTAACAGAGAACCACATAATGGCGACATTGTTGCAGCAATCGTTGACAATGAGTGGACTGTCAAATATTTTTACCGGAGAAATAGCAAAGTAGAATTAGTACCTGCCAATCAAAAATATCCCATCATTTATCCAAAAGAAAGTTTGGAAATAGGTGGTGTAATAATCAGTGTGATCCGAAAATATCACTAAAAATTTTACAAATAATTAAAAAATTTATCTCTAACATGTTTAGAAATAGGTTTTAGATTTCTTAAAATCTATTTTATATGAACCTAAAAATCAATGAGGCAATCGATGTTATTACCATATATAAAAGACTCGGCAGCAAAACCACTCCGTATAAAATCCGATGGAACGGTCGTTCGTATCTCATTACGAAAGTCGGCTACCATCACAAGGTTCGCGAGGGCCGTACGGTCTATCATATATTTCATGTTTGCTCCGATACCTTAGCTTTTCGACTTAAACATGATCCAGATTCACTGGCATGGATTCTTGAGGAGGTGTCAGATGGAGCTTCCGATTAGTCAGGATAAACCTCTTATAATGCATATTGATTTGAATTCTTGTTTTGCGACGATTGAACAACAGGCAAATCCACTTCTTCGAGGTAAGCCAATTGTTGTTGCAGCATATAGTACTTCTAATGCTTTCATTCTCGCACCTTCTATTGAAGCAAAACGTCTCGGGATCAAGATGGGTATGCGTGTTAGCGACGCTCAATCACTTTATCCTCAAGTTGTTGTCTGTATTCCTGATCCACCAAAATATCGAGATGTTCACCTCAAATTTAAGAAAATTTTTCAAGATTATTCTCCTGATGTAATACCGAAATCAATTGATGAAGCAATTATTGATTTTCATGCAACAAAAGATGTTTATCATAAACTTATAGTAGTTGCCAAAGAAATTAAACAGAGGATAAAGAATGAAATTGGTGAATGGATTTTTTGTAGTATTGGCATTGGTACGAATATGTTTCTTGCCAAATTAGGTGCATCACTTCAAAAACCTGATGGTCTTACTATAATCGATCACAAAAATTTACTATCGATATATAAAAGTGCAAATTTGCTTGATTTGAATGGAATTAATGTGAGGTATCAAGCAAGACTTAACATCCATGGTATCCATACACCTTTTGATTTCTTTAATGCGAAGAGAGAAATTCTTGAAAAGAGAGTTTTTCGTAGTATTATTGGTGGAAGATGGTATGAAAAATTGCGGGGATATGAAACTGATCAAAGAGAATTTGCTACCAAATCCATCGGGCATCAATATGTATTACAGAAGCCAACAATTAATCATAAAGACCTTTATCGACTCATTATGAAATTATGCGAAAAAATGGGAAGACGATTACGGAAAAAAGGCTATTCAGCACGTGGCATTTATATGTGGTTTAGTTATAAAGATCGTACTTTTTGGCATCGCGGTCGGACAATGAATCGAGAATTGTATTTGACGATTGAACTGTATCGTCATGCACAACTAATTTTTAATGCTCAGCCGGAAAAAAAGATGATCACGCATATGGGTGTTTCTTGTTATCATTTTTCTGAACATAATAATATGCAATTATCAATTTTTGAAGATGAGGAATCCAAAATGAGAAGAGTATCAGACGCAGCTGACCAAATTAATGATACTTATGGCGAATTCACTGTTGTTTCAGGAATTATGATAGATATGGATGATATGATACTCGACAGAATTGCATTTGGAGGAATGAGAGAAATGGAAGGACTTACAACTAGTTTAGCTGAGTAAACTCCCATAAATAGCTAAAGGGGCTCTTCCATTAATGATAATAAATCTTTAGGAAGTTGTAATAATTTAATTTTTGCTAAGCATGCTAAGAGCAATCTGTCTTATCTTGCTTCTTCAACGAAAAACTCAGACATTGGTATTGCGAAAGGCTGGGTACACATGAATAAGTTGCGATACATTTCGGAAAGATAGGTAAAATCTCTATGCCGAGTAACTTTAAAAGGATAGGCTATTCGAGACCAAAATACTCTGTTAAAAGCTATCGCAGAATTATGAAAACAGTGAAAAATTCTTTTGCGGTGGAGATATCAGATATTGCAGAATATCATCTTCATATACTTAACTATTTCTATCAATATGGAAAAATTGCAACCCTGGATGCATTTAAAGTAAAACAGAGTACTGTCAAGTGACGTTTTTTTGCACAAGATTCTTAATAAGTTTATTAAAAATTATCCTATTTAATAGGAATTATTAAATGAAGCTACTATTCGTATGCTTTAATCTGCTTATTGCCTATTACACTACAGGGATAGCCTATAGGCGAAACAACAATAACTTACATCAAAATGTAACTATTCAGTTGTTTTCGAGAGCAGAGGTAATATACCTGTGAAGGGTTGGAATAATTGGTTGGTTTTTCATTTTCATTGTTTGTATGATACTCATGTTAATTGCATGAGTCT
>Ga0210404_10000850_pt1 | contig 14097 bp, 18 predicted proteins | sample IncBWH28MmetaG_FD_155455 | JGI IMG/M metagenome (GOLD analysis project Ga0210404, IMG submission 155455) | Forest soil microbial communities from Barre Woods Harvard Forest LTER site, Petersham, Massachusetts, United States - Inc-BW-H-28-M | ecosystem: Environmental > Terrestrial > Soil >... | reverse complement strand
GAAGCGTAAATATAGTGCCATCAGTACCAACAAATGTTAACGAATTATTTGCAGTTAATGTCTTCCCAGCAGCAATAGTTAATGTATTTGTTCCATTGTTGGTAATCGTAAGTCCATTGATGCTTGTTACTAGTAAGGTAGTAAAGGTCCCTGTATTTGCTGTCGTTGCACCAATTGTTCCGGGAGCCTTCCATGTACTTCCCAAAAGTTGATTTGCGTTGAGAATCCCTGTCCCCGAATACTGCAATGTTCCTCCAGTCCCAATTGTCATGATCGCACTTGTATTTGTTCCAGTAGTAATCCCAGAAAAAGGCACATTACCTACTGATAATTCCGAAACTGCTGTCCATGATGGTGAACTATCTGCACCGTTTGATTGCAAAATATACCCACTGGTTCCAGGAGTCAGTGCTTGGATAGCACTAGTTCCATTACCGTACAAAATGCCATTTGTAGCAAAACTTATTGCTCCTGTCCCGCCATTTGCTAAAGGCAGGACATTGCTTACTTTTGATGTAAGATCAACTATACTGTTGCATGTTGGACAATTAAGATCAAGTGTTCCCCCCAAGGAAACAGTACCACCACCGCTTAAGGGACTTGCTGTTGTAATTGTTACTGCGGAATTTACCAAATTGGTATTAATAATCCCTGCTGAACCTAAAGGGTTTGTATTTATTAGTCCGTTTAGAGTGGTACTATCAAAATTTGTTGTTTGTTTCACTCCATTTGCTGCAGTAGATAAGCCTTCTATCCCACCATTATTTCCTAACACGGCAATATCCCCCACATTTGTCCCTGGCTTTTTACCTTGCAAATATTGTGAGTTTAAATTTTGAATAAGTCCTGAATTTGTAACTTCTAAAGACGTATTAGATACTTTCAATGGTACGACTGGAGTCATTGCGTTACTGGAATTAAGTGCTAAAACATCGTTCATATCAAGAATTGCCACTTTTGAAATTTGCGTATACGACTCAGGATTTATATTTTTCACGAGACCTAGAGCAACTATACCTACCGGTTGTAGGATAGCTTGGATAGACGAGGAGTTATTCGATTGAGCTAAATTTGTTGCTACACCGAGTACTTGTTTATTTATAGTTGCTTGCGTTAAAGATGCAGAAACTCTCGTTTTCACAATACCCAGCCAACGCGCTGTTTGTACAGGAATAATAATAAACAATATTGCAAAAATAACTATTAATACTATGTATCCTGATAGTAAACAGCCAGTTATTATAAATATTTTTCGAAACGAAGATATCAAAGAAACAGTTTTATTCTGAATTTCAATCTCAGATAGAGAAGCTAACTCTGTAATCGTCAGCTCATGATGGGGTTTTATTTGTGCAATTTCTTTCGAGAAATAATAATCCTTCTGGCCTTCACGTTTTGCTCTATGCAAAATTCCTTGTTTTTCAAGAATTTTTATTTTATCAATTGAAACTTTAAGCAATTTTGCTACTTCAGTAGAAGAGAGATATTCCATAAAATGTGTTACAATTTTGTAACCTACTCTAGTTTATGGCTATTTTCCTCTTAAGTCAATCAATATTAATCTTATCTACTCTTCATCTATCAGCGATTGCTTATAGATTTTAGTATAGTGATAACTTTCTTTATTATTGAGGAGCTTTTTGCTATTAAATTTATCATTTACCTTACTTCTTCATACAAAGATTCTATTAAAACTTGAGACATTTTTGTGCGTAGATGAGGGAAATAAGAACAATTATTATTTCCTAGAATCTCTAATTTTTAATTCTTGCATTATTTCTTTTGGTTCAATATCTTTTGCCGAAAGCAAAACTAATATATGAAATAGTAAATCTGCAACCTCAAAAATAATTCTTTCTTTACTTTCATTTTTAGCAGCAATTACTACCTCAGTAGCTTCTTCCCCTATTTTTTGTATGATACGATCATTACCACCTCTAAAAAGAGAGGCAATATACGAACCCTTAGGCATATTTTTTTTACGATCCTCAATTATTTTGTAAAGCTCTTCACATATCATATATTTTTGTATAAAAACAGCTCTTATTACCAGTGTGACATACATTGCTACCGATTAATTCTACTGCAACAAGTATTGAATCATTATCACAATCAGAATATATTTGTTTTACTTTAAGTTTGTTCCCTGATTCTTCGCCTTTCATCCATAACATTTGTCTGCTTCTACTCCAGAAATAAACCATCTCCGTTTTAATTGTCTTTTGTAGAGCTTCTTTATTCATATACCCAAGCATATATACATCACCAGTGTGATAATCCTGAATTATTGTTGGCACTAGACTATTACCTTTTACAAAATCTATTGAATATTTCATATTAATTTCTTACTGGAATTTTTGATTTTTTTAAATAATTTTTGACGTCATTAATTTTCAAATCTCCAAAATGAAACAATGATGCAGCAAGTGCTGCATCGACATTCCCCTTTGTGAAAGCATCGGCAAAATCTTCCAATTTCCCTGCACCTCCTGATGCGATAACAGGGATTGTAGTAATAACATTTATTTTTCGAAATAACCTGATATCATATCCACGTTTTGTTCCATCTGCGTTCATCGAATTAATCGTAATTTCCCCGGCACCGCGTTCCTGGACTTCTCTTATCCAGTCAAGTGTCTCTCTCTTAGTATTTTTTCTCGCTTCCCTTCTTCCAGTATGTGAATAGACAATGTCTTTTCCATCTTTATATAATGAATCAATACCAATAACTATAGAAGGATAGTATTGTTGTGATGCCTCATTTATCAGGTTAGGATTTTCTAACGCCGCAGTATTTAAAGAGATTTTATCTGCTCCAGAAAGTAATAGAGCACGAATGTCTTCAATCGACTTGATCCCACCACCGACTGTAAAGGGAATAAAAATTTCCTTTGCTACTTTTTTAACTAAATCTAGCATAATATTCCTTTTATCAGCACTTGCCGTAATATCATAAAAGACGAGTTCATCTACTCCTTCTGCAGCATACTTTTTTGCAAGAGCTATCGGATCTCCGGCATCCTCATGATTGTCAAATTTGACACCTTTCACAACACGGCCATCTTTGATGTCAAGACAAGCAATAATTCGCTTAACCAACATGCATTACCTCCTTTAAAGTAAATTTATTTTCATATAGTGCCTTTCCAATAATGACTCCTTCAACTCTTAGCAATTTAAGTTTTTTTATATCTTCCAAAGAAGATATACCTCCACCGACAATAATGGGAGATATTGTTTGTTGCATCAACTGTTTGATTTCTGTAAAATTTGGAGAACTTAACATTCCATCTTTTATAGTATCTGTATAGATAAACCGTTTTACCCCTGCTGTCTGAAGCTCTAATGCTGTGACAATATAATTTTTTGACGTTTCTTCTTTCCAGCCCTTCTGAAGCAATTTACCACTCTTACTGTCTAAAGAAACTACAATCCTATCTGCATACTTAGTCAATATTTTTTGTAAATCTTCTCTATTCTCCAATGCTAAAGTTCCTAAAATGATTCTTTTTGCCCCTAATGAAAATAAGATTTTAACAGTTTGTTCGTCTCGAATGCCTCCTCCAATTTGTACAGGGACAGCAACACTATTAATAAGTTTAGCAACAACATCAAGATTCACTAATTTTCCTTCTTTTGCTCCGTCTAAATCGACAATATGTATTATGCTTGCTCCTTCTTTTTCAAAGCGTTTTGCAACAATGACAGGGTCATCTTCATAAATGACTTCTCGATTGAAATCTCCTTGTGTTAATCGAACACATTTTCCATTTTTAATATCAATTGCTGGAATGATTACCATACTGCCTCCCAAAAATTCAGTAATAATTGCAATCCAACATCTCCACTTTTTTCAGGGTGAAATTGAACTCCATAGAGATTATCCTTTTCTAAAACGCTACAAAACGTTATTCCATAGTCTGTAGTACCTTTGATTAAGCTTTCTTCTTTAGAATCGCAATAGAATGAATTGACAAAATAGAAAGAACTATTATTATTAATCCCCTTTAGGAGTTTTGAATTATTTTTACATTCAACTTGATTCCATCCTATTTGTGGGACTTTTAGGCTCGTATTAAATTTCCTTACATTTCCTTCTAGTAATTCCAGACACGTAACATTTCCTTCTTCACTCGAGGAAAGTAGCAATTGCATACCTAAACAAATTCCTAAAATCGGCGTGCCTTTTTTAGCATGCTCGATAAGTACTTTATCCATTCCTAGATTTTTAAGATTTTCCATTCCATGACCAGCAGCACCAACACCAGGCAAAATAAGAACTTTGGCATTTTCAAGTGCATCAATATCACTTAAAACTCTATAAGGAATTTCAAGTTTTCCCAATGCGTTCGCCACACTTGCTAGATTACCGAGCCCATAATCAATGACAGTTATCATAGTTTGCCTTTCGTTGAAGGAATTTGATCTTTCATTCGTTCATCAATTTCACAAGCCATACGAATAGCTTGAGCTGTCGCTTTAAAGATTGCTTCAATTTTATGGTGCTCGTTTTCTCCATTTTCGACTTTGATATACAAATTTACTTTCGCATTTTGAGCAAAAGCGTCCCAAAAGTGCTTTATAAGTTCAGTTGCTAAATCACCAACTTTTTCTCTAACAAAAGGACAATCAAAACGGAATGAATATCTCCCTGCAAAATCTACTGCTACAGTAGCTAATGCTTCATCCATTGGTAAGAGAAAAAAACCATATCTCTTTATACCTTTTTTATCACCTAATGCTTTTGCAAACGCTTCACCTAACACAATACCAATATCTTCAACTGTGTGGTGCTCGTCAATATATATATCTCCTTTTGCTTTAATATTCAGATCAAATAATCCGTGCTTTGCAAAAAGATCAAGCATGTGGGTAAAAAATCCAATCGAAAGATCGATTTCTCTTTTTCCAGCACCATCTATATTGAGAGAAACGCTTACCTCTGTTTCATTTGTTTTTCTCACTATTATTGCTTTACGATTCATACAACGACACCTCCTTGCATTAGTGTTTTATAAAAATCGCCATTGGTTTGCATAGAGAAAAATGTAACTCCAATATTCTTTGCAAATAGCTTGTCAGTAAGCCTATCTCCACAGACAAATGAATTACTTTTATCTATTTTGTTTTCTTTTAGAAATTTTTTAACAAGTCCTGTTTTAGGCTTTCTACAACCGCACCTTTTCGAGGGTAAATGTGGACAGATGAATATTTTATTAAACGTAATCCCATTTTCTTCAAATACACGTAACATCTTATTTTGAGGTATATCAAAATCAGCTTGTGGAAAAGACGCAGTTCCCAAACCATCTTGATTTGAAATCATAATAAATTCATACCCTTGTTTTTTAAGCTTTTTGAGTCCTTTAATAACTCCATCAAGAATTTTTAATTTCTCTATACTATCAATTTGAAAAGTATCTTGAGGTTCAAAAATAATCGTTCCATCTCGATCCAAAAAAGCATATTTCTTCTTATTGAAAAATTTTTTCAATACAACAAATACCTTATTATTTTGTTCAGGTTTACCAATTGTAATGCGAATACCATTCTTGAGTTTTTGATAATATCGAAGGGCAATTTTGCTTTTATCAAATAATTTTTTTAATAATTCATAATCTTCTTTTCTAACCTGTATAAAAAGAAAATTCCCATATCCTTTGTATACCCGTATATCATTTATAAGTTTTAATTCGTTATATAACCGTTCCCGTTCCGTAATTATTTTTCGTATGGAATTTTTGGCAAATGACAAATCTCCAAGGGTCGCAAGCGCTGCTTTTTCTGCTGCGATATTGACATTAAAAGGTGGTTTGATTTTTAGAATTTGATCTATAAACGATTTTTGTGCAATCGCGTAGCCAATTCTCAACCCTGCAAGTCCTGCCCATTTTGAAAAAGTTCTTATAATAATAAGATTTTCGTACTTATTTAATAAGGGTGTTGCAGTTGTTTTACTAAATTCATAATATGCTTCATCAACAACAACAAGTTTGCCGGTTTTTAAAATCTTTACTATTTCTTCTTGCGGAGTTACATTACCAGTAGGACTATTAGGATTAGTAATAAAAACTATTTTCACTTTTTCATCATTACATTCTTTAAGAATCTCAGAAATGTTTAGTGAATAATCGTCACTTCTAGCAACAAAAACAATTGTTCCTTTGTTAAGTTTCGTCGATATTTCATACATTCCAAACGTAGGTGGACAGATAATAACTTTATCTTCTACTTCCAATACAACTCTTAAAACCAAATCGATTATTTCATCTGATCCAGAACCAACAATAATATTCTCCACTTTTGATTTCGTATACCTTGCAAGGGATTGACGAAGTAAGGGATAGTCAGAGCGTGGATAATAATTTGCAAAAAGTTCTTGTAGCGCTTTTTGAACAACAGGAGACATGCCATAAGGATTTTCGTTAGCATTAAGTTTTGTTAATTCTTTTATGTCTTGTTTATACGAACTTACCAAATCCTCAGCAGAAGTTCCAGGAATATATGATTCCATTTGTGCAATATCTCGTCTTATAAACTGATTTATACTACTTTTCATATTTTTGATTTTGAAAAACGAATAGATACAGAATTCTTGTGTGCCGGTAATTGTTCAATAGCTGCAATTATTTCAACTGAATCTTTTATTTTTCGTAAACCTTCCTTCGTACATTTCTGCACTTGCATCCATTTTCCATAAGCATCAACTCCTAAAGGAGGATACATTTTTGCCATACCGCCTGTAGGTAAAACGTGGTTAGCCCCAGTTGCATAATCACCGGTTGCTTTAGCAGTCCAATCGCCTAAAAATACTGAACCAGCATTGATAATCTTCTTGACTAAAACATCAGGATTTTTTGTCATAATCTCTAAATGTTCCGGAGCATATTCATTTGTAAATTCTATTGCATCGTCAAGCGAATCAACTACTGAAAACAAACCATATCGTTTAAGAGATTCTCTCGCTCTTTTTTCTGTTGAAAGTTTGGATAATTGTTTCTCAATTTCTTTACTTGTTTGTTCTGCTATCTTTTGAGAAGTTGTGATGAGTACACAAGCAGAATCTTCACCGTGTTCACCATCTGCAAGTAAATCAGCAGCAATATATGCTGGATTCGCAGTCTCATCTGCAATGATAAATACTTCTGATGGACCTGCAGGCATATCTATGCTGATTGTTTCAAGGGCTAGCATCTTTGCAGCAGTAACAAATGAATTTCCAGCTCCAAAGATCTTATAAACATGAGGAATTGTTTCTGTGCCATACGTCATTGCGGCTATAGCTTCTGCTCCTCCTATTTTATATACCTTAGTTAAGCCGATCATGTCAGCAGCCACAAGTGTTGGAGCAGGAATTTGCCCATTCTTTCTTGCTGGAGAACACATAATTATCTCTTTACATCCTGCAATCTTTGCAGGAATAGCGCTCATCAATACCGAAGAGGGATAAATAGCTTTACCACCAGGGATATATACTCCAATTATTTCAATTGGCCTCCACTCTCTCCAAACAGATATTCCCTTTTCAGAATTTACTACCGTCTCTTTCTTTTCTCGTAACTGGGCACTGTGTACAGCAGTGATATTTTTTATCATCTGTTTTATTCCTGAAATAAATTCTTTACTTACCTCTCTGTATGCTTCCTTTATCTCCGCTTTCGATACTAAAAGCGATGTATAATTTTCTACTCCAAATCTTCTTGTATACTCATCAATAAGTACTTTATCGCCATACCTTCTTACAGCCTCCATTGTTTTTCGAACCTTAGGCATAATTTCAGAATTTGTTCCAGAGGAACGCTTAACGATTCTCTGGTAGTCTTTTGGTTTTATATCTTTTAATTTTGTAATTTTCATAATTTCTCCTTAAACAATTATTTTTTCAATCGGCAAAACAATAATTCCTGTTGCCCCAATCTGTTTTAGCCTCTCAATTGTTTCCCAAAATATATCTTCTTTAATAACTGTTTGTACTGATAACCATCCATCTTTTGCCAAAGGAGAAACTGTAGGCGATTTCAAACCAGGAATAATATTTTTAATCTTAGGAAGTACGTTTTTGGGAGCATTCATCATTACGTACTTATACTCTTTTGCACAAAGAACTCCATTAAAACGAGTTAGAAGTTTTTCAAGTAACACTTTTTTACCATTTATTAAAGTTTGTTCATTGGCAATTAATACAGCCTCTGAATCATATATTTTTGTTAAAACTCTTAAGTCATTTAAAGCTAGCGTACTACCGCTGGAAGTAAGATCAACTATAGCTTGCGAAACGCCTAATGCAGGTGTAATTTCTACGGAACCACTAATTTTTACTACTGCAACTGATATATTATTTTTCTTAAAAAAATCCTTTGTTGCATTAGGGTATGAAGTTGCAATTATCTTATCTTTAAGATCAGCAACATCTTTAACAGTTGATTCCTTTGGTACTGCAATAATTAAAGAACAAAAACCATATCGCAAATTCAGTAATTTTTTAACTCTTGGTCTTTCTTCATTAAGTATGTTTTGACCAAGAATACCTAAATCAACTATTCCAGAAGCTACATAGTCAGGAATATCATCGTCTCGAACATAAAGAATTTCCAAACGAAAATTTCTACATGAAGCAAATAGCTTCTGTTTATAGCTTTCAAACTCAAGTCCAGATTTTCGCAAAAAATCAAGCGTCTCATCGGTTAAACGCCCCTGCTTCTGTATCGCTAGTTTTAGATTTTTATTATTTAAGTCTGCCATATATTGTTACTTCCTTTGAGTGGCTGACGAGTAACGCTCTCGCCACTTTCTGTTCCACAAACAGACGTTCTACTTCTGAACTACAGCCACCATATTTTTTCCAATAAAAAACCTCTCGTTCATTTCCCACCACGAAAACCATGGTAAAAAAGGAACGAGAGGCAATAAAAAAGGACCTCCCGCGGTCCCATCCTTTGTTCTCTAAGGTATTACTCCCTAAAGCTCTTAGGCCGACTCCGCTGTGCTGACATCGACTGCTGTATTTAACGGTTTAGCTTCCGTAAGGCATTTTGACCTTCTGCTTCTGGATCGTGACTCCAGTCAAACGCATTTATTATTCAAATGTAATAAAAGTATACATGAGAAAAATTCATTTGTCAAGATTAACTATGGGATTCAAATGAGAGAAATTTGCTATAAATATTATTTAGCAAAATTTGTAAATTCATTACTAATTGGAAGTATACCGTGTCCTTTTTTTGTTAATTTATATACTACAGATAATTTATCTCATGTCTCTTCTTTTCTAACTACAATACCCTCCTGTTCAAGTTTCTTTAACCTGTCTGCAAGAGTTGTAGGATTGATGCCATTTATTGTCCGCTGGATTTCATTAAAACGCAAACCACCATCACGAAGGCTGAAGACAATACAAAGAATATGATCATCACCAAACAATTTGATAGCATTATTTAGTTCGTCAGATAATTTCCTACTAGTTGATAGTACTACAAAAGAGCATTCTAAACAGTGGAGTAAATACTGCTGATACATGCCAATACCCATTATGATTACTCTTGTGGGTATCGGTAGACCTATCGTAACAACTTTTAAACCGGAAGAAAAACAGGAACAAGCAGCAGAAAGAATACTTGAAGAACTCCATAGATGGGCAAAAGCTCTTTTACCATTACGAAATAACTACATTTCATGCCCCTCCGGATATTGCTAACTAATTTTTAGCACTTTATTAAGAAATTTTAAGGCTAATTTTAAAATAAAGCTCGCTTTTATTGGACTATAGGGAGTTTTTTTATCTAACAGTTACTCTTAATTTTTTCTAAAAGTAAATCAAATTTTGTAAATCCTGAAGAAGTATTCAAATGTCCACCATTTTTTATTTTAATTACACTTAAATGTAATTCAGTAGCTAAGTCCTTTGCTTTTTTCATTGAGACATAAGGATCATTCTCTCCGTGAAAAATATAAAAGCAATTTTTTCTTATATTACTCCAATTAAAAGATTTTTCATAAAAACTATTATTAATCTTATCAAATTTTCTTTTACCTAAATCGCTAATAAAACCTGATACTAAAAAAACACTATTAATAGGTTCTTCTCGTTGCTTTAATAATGAAAGAATAAATGTAGCTCCAATACTATGTCCAATCATAATTGTTTCCTCATTAATTTCTCCCTTAAACTTTTCAAATACTTTTAACCAACTATTTAATGATTGTCCCTCTGGTGTTGGAAACTTAGGAACAGTAACTATATATCCACATGCTTCTAATTCTTTTTTTAACCATGGTATCCAATTATCATTAGGATTTCCATACGCTCCATGAATAATAAACGCATTTTTCATAAGCCAATTATAGCAAATGTGAAGCTATCGGTTGGAGCTTCATTTTTACCGGTAGGATTATTTTTTAGATTACAACATAAATATTTTTTTGAATAATTGAAGTTTCCACTGCTAAAAACTAAGTACTCCCAAAAAAATCTTGACTTTTTTAAGAAAGCTTTTGCTTTAGATAATCATCAATAAGTTGTAAATCAATCAAATCTTTTGGTCTGCCTGAGGCTTCTTTCCATTTGCGGACATCTTCAAGTGACGCAAACATAATTCCTTCATATTCGATAGCTCGTGACAGCAACTCATTGAAGGTTGGAGCATAAGGACTAAAATCCCAAGTATTATGTGCCTCAAAGATATCTGAGGTTACAGGTTCATCTTTTGGACCTTTATATACTTTCTTCCATCCTTTTGCTTCTAAAGCTTTATACAGTTCTGACATAACAAACATATCTATATCTCTAGCTTCTCGAATCTCATAAACTGCCAATGGCGTTGCTCCATAAATAATGTATTGTCCTTTTGGAAGATTCAATCCCTTTATCTTTGCGATTACTTCAGCTTTTGTCATATTCCTTGATGCATCTATCAAATTGTTCTTTATCGAACAAAACTTTCCTATTTGATTCATTCAAAACTATATAGTGTTCCAGTTGAAATGGTGGTGTATTTACTGCTGCTAAACAAGTGATCATTAATCTACTAAAGAATACTGCATAGATTCTATTTTATAACCTTATATCTAATGTGTGTCACCATACTGGTCCCACTTACTTCAATCGGTTCGAGATTGAGATTAGGCACTGCCTCAAAAAGGCGAGTGCCCGCGCCAATGGTAACAGGAACTATATGTAACCATAGCTCATCGATAAAGCCAGCTTTTAAATATTGATTGACGGTATTTGCTCCTCCCATAATCTTCACTTTCCGGTTTTCTGCTGCTTCTTTGGCTTTTGAAAGCGCTGATGTAATGCCGTCAGTCACAAAGATGAATGTTGTTCCGCCTTCCATTTCTACCGGCTCTCGCTTCTTATGGGAGAGCACGAAAACAGGAGCGTGATATGGGGGATTGTCACCCCACCACCCTTTCCATTCCGGTTTATCTCTTCTTTCTTTAGGGCCAAACATATTATTACCCATTATGAATGCACCTGCATCTAAAATAGCATCTATTTCTTTTTTATGTTTATGCTTTTCCGGCTCAGCAAACATCCAACGATCCAATAAGTCTGAATCAAAATTGTCACCAAATGGTTTTTCGAAACTTTGATTTAGACCAGCAGTGAACCCATCAAGGGACATTGCCATCCCGGAGGTAACTTTTATTTTGTTCATATTATTATATTAACAATTTTTAGTTGATATTAAAATATCAACTTTCGATTCGAGTCGGTATTGAATTGCCCCGACAGATATATACGAACGATAGCTTCATTATCCAGAAAATAATTGCCTGAACGTAGAGAATACGGTTGCAGTCCTGCACCTCTTAGCTGCCGAGTCCTGATGTTAGTATAACTTCTCTCGAGAAAATTAGTAAGGCGTTTGAAGATATCGTGCAGGTTGATTTGATAAGATAACGATGGGAAAAAATAAAAACTTTATCTTCTTCTGCTAATTCAATTTCACTCAGCTAATAATTTCCTTTTCCTGACATAAAGGAGTAATAACAAACTAATTATCATTGCTGGTAGGAGAAAAAAGTATCTTAAAAATGGCAGTGTAAGATACACTATGACAAAGACTACCATTCTTCCAAGAACTACAGGAATATCACGAATGAGCATAAACTCTTCTTCGTTATCATTTTTAACTGTTCGATAAATTGTGCTGTAATACGCGACCATAAAGAAACTTAGAAAAAAGGATGCAAAAACTGTGATGCTGTAAGCACTAATCGGTGTTTTTATAAATATTCTAAGGATATAGAGAAGAAGCAAAAGAAAAGCGGTAAGAGGAATAAGTTTTTTTGCATGTTTATTGGCAAGCTTTCCAAACAATAACGTAAAAATTGAGCCACCGATTGCTTCTAAACTTCCAACAATTCCAGGAGTACTTAATGAGCCAATAATAAAAAATACATAGATACTCCAAAACCATTCTGACTCCTCTATAATATTTTCTAGAAATTCAAAAAGAAATATTGTTTTATTTCGTAAGAATCTTTTCCAGGCTTTTGAAAAACTTAGACTAATGTCTATTCCTTCATCTCCTACTGAAGCCAAAGGAACAAATGATGATAATAGCCCAAGAATTGTAAAGACAAAAATAGGCACAAATCAAAAATTGGTATAAGGATTGCACCTACTAATGGTCCAAGGATGCCAAATAAATTTGGTAAAGCAAAAAATTTGGAAATATTGCTGCCCATTTCTTGATTATTGGAATGTTTTATTAAGTAAATATTCATTGGTATCCAATAAGCAAAAGTAGCAGTTCCATTAAAGACGGCAATTATTTCGGGGGTGATACCACTGGTCTTTATCATACTGAGTAAGATAAGGAATATGATTTGTAGTGGATAATAGAGCTTAAATGTATTTAATAAACCCCATTTTTTCATCAACGGAACAAGGACAAGGTATAAAAATAATAATCCAGTACCTTGAGATATGACATAAAAGAGAATTACTCTTGAGAGTGGATATCCTAATGTAAGCAAATATGCAGGTATATAAACTCCTATAATTGACCCTGCAACTGAATTTATTGTGTGGGCAATATAAACATTTTTAACTTTGTTCATTTATTAAATTATAGCTAATTTTTGTGGATATAACAGATGCATGAATTTTTAGTTTAAAAATGACGGAGGTTATAGGTAAGGATTGCTGGCTCTGCTCAACACGTTCAGAACCCATGAGTGGACTAAACCATATCAACCACAGCTTCAAATATATGTAACAAATTTTATATGCTTGATACTATCGAGTTATGATTTTTTGTATTTAAATAATATAAACTCCTTTTTGCGTGCATACTTTCTTCTACATGCATATCAATATCTCTACTGCTAATTGAATCATAATCAATATCCGTATAGCTCACTCGGAGTTTTTTGTGGAGGGTAGCTACATCCATGAGAAACGACTATTAACTCTTCATATAAGCCTACGCAAATAATCTCAGAGCTGGTAGTAGTGATACAATTCTCATTCATTATGCTAAAGCAAATTTACGACTTTTTGCCAATTTCAGGACAAGTTCATATCCACCAAACAAAACAATTGTATAGGTAAGGTCACCCATCAATGTACCCCTGAAAAAAAGAATTCCTGCGATATAACTTTCCCAAAGTCCAAGAATTGACCTGTCATACATGCCTGCAATCCATACCGCAGCGTTTGTTATAAGGAAGAATTGAATTGAACAAAAGAGCGCTGAAGCAATAACAGTTGCTGGTGATTTATGATTTTTTAGCCAGAGTCCAACAAGACCGGATACTAAAAAGCTACCATACACTGCCAGTGTTGTACTATGAAATAATGCTTGAGGTGGATAGATGTGAGAAAAATTGAACATCTGAGAGCTAAAAGGATTTACATATAACAAAAGATAGTCTGATAAGAGCATGACTAATAAAGGTACTACCAACGCATACCGGCGACCTAAATAAGTTCCGCCAAAAAGCGCCATTGCAGTAATTGGTGCAAAATTCGGCATATGAGGAATTAATCGAAAAAGAGCAGCAAGGAGAATAATAAAAAGTGGATTTATTAACTTCTTCATAGGTAAATTTCTTTTCAATCTTAACATAAATAGTTACTCATTTCTA
>Ga0210404_10000849_pt1 | contig 14104 bp, 11 predicted proteins | sample IncBWH28MmetaG_FD_155455 | JGI IMG/M metagenome (GOLD analysis project Ga0210404, IMG submission 155455) | Forest soil microbial communities from Barre Woods Harvard Forest LTER site, Petersham, Massachusetts, United States - Inc-BW-H-28-M | ecosystem: Environmental > Terrestrial > Soil >... | reverse complement strand
GCATCCGGTCGCTCATTCCCAGCGTCTCGGCGATGGCGCGACGGCCCTTGTAGCCCGTGCCGCGGCAGTGCGTGCAGCCCAGGCCGCGACGGAAGCGAGCCGTGTAGGCGGCGCGCTTGTCCACCCCCGAGCGCGCCAGCAGGTCGGCCGGAGGGCGGTACGGCGTGGCGCAACGCGCACAGTTCAAACGCACCAGGCGCTGGGCCAGGATGCCGTTCAGCGCCGACATGAAGCTGTAGCTGTCCACGCCCATGTTGGTGAAGCGCCCCATCACGTCGAACACGTTGTTCGCGTGCACGGTGGTGAATACCTGGTGCCCGGTCAGCGCGGCCTGCACGGCGATCTGGGCCGTCTCCGGGTCGCGGATCTCGCCCACCATGATCTTGTCCGGATCGTGCCGCAGGATCGAGCGCAGCCCGCGCGCGAACGTCAGCCCCTTCTTTTCGTTGACGGGGATCTGCAGCACGCCCGACACCTGGTATTCGACCGGGTCCTCGATCGTGATGATCTTGTCCAGCCCGGTATTGATCTCGGTCAGCGCCGCGTACAGCGTCGTGGTCTTGCCGCTTCCGGTCGGCCCGGTCGCCAGCAGCAGGCCGTGCGGCAGCGACGACAGGCGCCGGATGAAGTCCAGCACGGCGGCCTCGAAGCCGAGATTCTCCAGCTTGATCTGGCGAGCCTCGCCGCCCAGGTTGTTGCGGTCCAGGATACGCAGCACCGCATCCTCGCCGAAGATGCTCGGCATCACCGACACCCGCAGGTCGATCTCGCGTTCACCCACGGAAACCTTGATGCGGCCGTCCTGCGGCACGCGCCGCTCGGCGATGTCCAGTTCGGCCAGCACCTTGATGCGCGACAGCACGTGGTGAGCGGCTTCCTGCCCGTCGACCCGCTTGACGACCTCCAGCACGCCGTCGACCCGGTACTTGATCGTCAGCCCGCTGCGGTGCGTTTCCAGATGGATGTCGCTCGCCAACGCCTTCAACGCGTCGTGGATCGTCGAGTCCACCAGCCGCACGATCGGGCTGCTGGAGGCGCTGATGTCGGCCAGCGCCACCGACACCGCCTGCGAGTCGTTCGCGCTCGGGCCCGATGCAACCGACTCGACCGCGTCCATCGCGCGCATCGAACGCTCGGCCTGCGCCAGGAAGGAGCGCAGGTCCTCGGTCGACGTCAGGCCCCAGCCGAGCTTGTTGCGGCGGCGCTGGCGCATCCGCTCGGCGGCCCACGCGCGCGTGCGCGTGTCCAGCGGGTCGGTCAGCACCACCAGCGTGCGCTGGTCGGCGGTGGTCAGCGCGATCGTCAGCCGCTGGTTGGTCTCCAGGAACGAGATCGCCTCGAAATCCGGCGTGCACGCCCGCAGGTCGGTCAGGCCCATCGGCTTCAGGCCGAAATAGGCGGCCGCGGAGGCGACGAACTGCGGGCCGGTCAGGCCGATCGCCTCGGACAGCGCCTCGACCGGGCGGCGTGTTCCGGCCTGCTCGAGCGCACGCCGCACCAGCTCGTCGCTGAGCACGTTGTTCAGGCTCGCCGGTGCATTCATGGTTGAGACTCCATTGCTCGTTTCTTCTTTAAAAATGGCAACGCGCTACTGCAGGCTCGTGGCCAGGTCGAAAATCGGCATGTACATCAGCACGACGATCGCGCCGATCACCAGCCCGATGAAGATCATCAGTGCGGGCTCGACCAGTCGCGCGGTCAGATCGATCGCCCGGTTCAACGCCGCCTCCTGGAACGTCGCGATCCGGGCCAGCACGTCGGCCAGGCGCCCGGTGCGCTGGGCCACCTCGAGCATCCGCAACGAGACGGTATCGGCGATCTGCGCCTGCGCCAGCGACGGTCCGATCGGTCGGCCTTCGGCGATCTGGCGGCGCGCGCCGTCCAGCGCGAGCTGGTCTTCCAACGACAGCAGCTGGCGGGCCATTTCGAAGGCGCGCAGCACCGGGATGCCGCCTTGAACCAGCATCGCGCAGGTCCGGTAGAACTGAGCGTGCCGGAACAGGCGCACCAGCGGACCGATCAGCCAGGCCCGCTGCAGTCCCGGAATCTGCCAGCCGCTGCGAGCGGCGCGTATCAGGCCGTACACCAGCAGCATCACGACCGTGACGAAACCGCCCAGGAACATCACCGGGTGAGCCGCCACCGACTTGCCCCAGCCCAGCAGCAATTGCGACGCGAGCGGCAGTTTCTTGCTGGCGCCCTCCAGCAGCACGGCGAAACGCGGAACGACGACGCCGAGCAGGAAAATCACGACCAGCGATCCCACTGCCAGCAGCAGCGCCGGGTAGATCGCCGCTCCGACCAGCTTGCCGCGCAGCATGCGCATCGACTCCAGGTGCGTGCTGAAGCGGCGCAGGGCCGACACCAGGTCGCCGGTCTGCTCGCTGGCCGAGACCGACGCCACCAGCAACGTTGGGAACACGCCGGTGCGATTGGCCAGCGCCTGCGACAGCGGCAGACCTTCGATCACGTCGCGCGTGACCGCCTCCAGCGCTAGGCGGCCGTACGAATCGCGCTCCTTCTGCGCCAGCGTGCGCAGCGTGTCGACCATCCCCAGGCCGGCATCGAGCAGCGCGGCCAGCTCGTCCGTGAACAGGCCGACGTCCAGGCGCCGATGCCGGAATCCCTGCCAGGTCGACGTTCGTATCTCGCGGCACGACAGCACGCGCAACCCGCGCAGCTGCAGCTGCTCGCTGGCCTTGGTCGCATCGGAGGCGCGCAGCCGTTCGGTCAGCAGCGAGCCTTGCGGCGAGACTGCAACGACTTCGAACGTGTACTGAGTGGCGCCGTTCATCGCGAACCTACTGGGTCCTGACCGTGGCGGTCGTTTCCCACGAATTCACGTCCTGCGCTTCCCCGATGCCGCCGGGTGCGTTATCCGACCCGTACGAGTACAGGTCGTAGTCGCTGTGATCGCCGGGTGACTTGTATTTATAGGCGCGCCCCCACGGGTCCCCAGGTACCTGCTTTTGTAGATAGGGCCCCTGCCACCGGTCCACGCCCTCGGGCTTCGCGACCAGCGCGTTCAAGCCTTGTTCGCTCGTCGGATATACGCCCACGTCGAGGCGGTACGTGTCCAGCGCTTTGCCGAGCTGCTCGATCTGCGCGCGGGCCACACCGGTGTTGGATTTGCCGACCTGTCCGAAATAGCGTGGAGCCACCAGGCCGGCCAGCAGCCCGATGATCACGACGACAACCAGCAGCTCGATCAGCGTGAAGCCGCGGATGCGTCGCAGCGGATTCTGGGGCGTTTGCATCGTCTGCATCGACTGAGGTCTCCGAATTCGAATTTCAATCGCGCTGGTTAGAGATGCTGCGCGGGCCCCCCGGGTGCTATTGCCCAGAAACAGGGGATGAGCGTACATCCCCATCCCATCTCTTTGGCATAACGCCCGGGTCCAGAGATTAGCCCAGCAGATTCCCCTTAGCAACTGTCCCGTGCAATTGAGCCACACCTTGAATTTGACCCCAGATACGGGATGGGCTCGTACCCAACTTATGGGCTGGTAAGTGTGGGGGGGTTCGTATGTTTGGGAAAGGCAACCCTGACACGCAACCCACCCAGTTCGGACGCGTCCAGGTCAATCTGCGCCTTGTGGGTCTCGGCGACCGTGCGGACGATCGACAGCCCGATACCGCACCCGTCCCCGTCCCCATACAAGCGGTAGAAGCGTTCGAACACCCGTTCCCGCTCTTCGGCGGGAATTCCCGGCCCGGCATCCTCGACCACGGCCAGTCCGTGGCCGTCGTCGGGGCGGACCGTCACGCGGATTTCGCGTGCCGGCGGTCCGTAGCGCATCGCGTTGTCGATCAGGTTGCGCAGCAGCGAGGCAACGCCGAACTCCATGCCGTCGATCTCGCAGGCGGCCAGACTGGCCTCGATCCGCTGACTGCGCCGGTCCAGCAGCGGGCGGACCTCGTCGATCACGTGACCGGCGATCACGTCCAGCCGCAGTGGCGATGCTGCGGTGCGCAATGCGATCATCCCGTCCAGGCGCGACAGCGTGAGCAGCTGGTCGACCATGTGCGATGCGCGATCGATCGCGAGCAGCAGGTTCTCGAGCGCCTTCTTGCGCTCGGCGGCGGTGCGCGTCAGCTGCGCCACCTGGGCATGGACCTTGACGGCGGCCAGCGGCGTGCGCAGCTCATGGGCCGCGGCCGACGTAAAACGCCGCTCGTTCTCCAGTGCGTTGGCGAAGCGGCGGAACAGCGCGTTGATCTCGCTCACCAGCGGCTGCACCTCGCGCGGCGGCGAGTGCACCTCGATCGGGCGCAGATCGTTGGACGAGCGTTGCGTCAGCTGACCGGCCGAGTCCTGCAGGGCCCGCATGGCGCGCCGGATCATCCAGGCGTCGATCATCAGCAGCGCGGCCAGCGAGATCAGGAACAGCCCGAACAGACTCGCAAACGCCGTGTACGGAAATGCCTCCCGCAGCTGAAGCGGCTCGGCTATCTGAATCAGTTTGGTGCGGTCCTCGGACCAGGCCACGATCGTGCGCGTGGGCGCCCCTTCGAAATCGCGCGTGACGAAACCCAGCTGGCCGAACGGCGCGATCGGCTCGGCCTTCGCGTCACCGTTCGTCAGCAGCAGCTGCGGAGGCGAAGGCGACCAGATCTGATAGCGGTAGCGATGGGCCAGCGTCGGATCCTCGTCCACGTGAACCAGGCCGCCGCCAGCCAGCCGGATCTCGTCGATCTCGTGGTCGGCCAGCGTCAGCAGCGTCTGCGCCACGCTTTGCATGCGCTGGTCGCTCAGCATGCTGCTCTGGCGATGCGAGATGAAGTAGGTGGCGCCGCCGCCGGCCAGCCAGGCGACCAGCGTCGCGACGGCAGTCAGCAGCAGCAACCTGCGACGCAACGACCAGGCGGGCTTACCCGCCGCCGCGACGCCCTCAAGCGGCATTGAGATCCTGGTTGAGCCGGTAGCCGGCGCCGCGAACGGTCTGGATCAGCGTGCGCGACAGCTTGCGGCGAAGATTGTGGATGTGCACCTCGATCGCATTGCTCTCGACCACCTCGCCCCACCCATACAGCGCATCTTCGAGCTGGCGGCGGCTCAGCACGCGGTCGCGGTTGCGCAGGAATGTCTCCAGGATCCGGTGTTCGCGCTTCGTCAGATCGATCCGCGTGCCGTTGAAAATGGCGCTGTGCTCGCTGTGCGACAGCAGCAGCGAGCCGAATTCCAGGTTCAGGTTGTTCTGACCGCTCTGGCGCCGATACAGCGCGCGCAGCCGAGCGCTCAGTTCGAGCAGGTCGAACGGCTTTACCAGGTAGTCGTCGGCGCCCAGGTTCAGCACACGCACCCGGTCCAGCACGAAGCCGCGGGCAGTCAAAACCAGTACCGGGGTGGTATTGCCGGCGCTGCGCCAGCTGCGCAACAGGTCTTCGCCCGACGTCCCCGGCAAGCCCAGGTCCAGGACAATCGCGTCGAACCGCTGCGAAACCATCGCCGCCTCGGCGCCCGGACCGTCCTGTCGCCAATCAACGACGAAACCTTCCAGTTCCAGGCCTCGTGCCGTTGACGAGCCCAGGGCGGCGTCGTCTTCTACGATCAGGATACGCACGATTTAAGTCCTATATTAGCTTAAGAGTGAGTCTAAACCCGCATAAAAGCGAAGGAAAAGCAGTTCCGGGACCATCGTCAGCCGGGAGCCGCCGTGCGGCGTGCCAACAGTCTGAAGATCGTCACCGGCGCGGCAACTCTTAAGCTGAAGCCGACCCGGCTAAAGCCTGTGAAGGCAGGTTAAGTGAGCCCTTTCGGATCGACTGCCGTTCGACCGACTCGGCGCTGCCCGTTGGTAACATGCCGCTAGGTGGTGCAACCTGCGGACGTACCGCCGGTCAAAATGGACTCGACCCACCGCATCCTTATTCCGTAGCGTGGAGAAAAGCGTCGTTGAAGTTTCCTAAGCTCACGCTATCGGTGCCTTTAATCGGTCCGCTGCTGGTGCTGGCGGCTGCGGCCGCGCCGGCCGCGGCGCAGTCAACACAATCCGGGCACGTTGCGGCCGAACTGGTGTCCGAATACGAGACGCTGGTGCCCGGGCAGACGGCCGCCGTCGGGTTGCGGCTGGTGCATGAGCCCAACTGGCATACGTACTGGACCGTGCCGGGCGATGCGGGCCTGCCGACGCGGCTGTCGTGGCAGCTGCCGGCGGGCTTCCAGGCCGGTCCGGTGCAGTGGCCGGTGCCTGAAGTGCTGCGGGTCGGCTCACTGGCCAACTATGGGTACGGGGGCACCGTTCTGTTGCCCGTCGACGTCACGGTGCCGTCCACAGCGGCGGACGGCAGCAAGGTCCGACTGGCGGCCCACGCGGACTGGCTGGTCTGCAAAGATGTCTGCATACCGGAAAGCGCCGACCTGACGCTCGTTTTGCCGGTCAGCAAGGCCGCTCAAGCGACACCGACCCGATTGCGCGACGAGTTCGGGGCGACCCGGGCGCGCATACCGAAACCGATCGGGCTGACGCAAGCCGGTGCGATCGTCGACAGCGGCCGGATAAGGCTGCAGTTCATCCCCGATCGGCCGCTCGACCGCCTCGAGTTCTTCCCGCTGGAACCGGCCCGCGTACAAGCGGCCGCCCCGCAGCAGTTGAACGTGACGGCTCTTGGCGCCACGCTCGATCTGCTGGCGGCGCAACCGGTTGCGCCCGATTTCAAGGTGCTGCGCGGCGTGCTGGTTGCCAACGGCGGGCCCGGACAAACCACCGCAAGTGGTCCGGGCTGGGCCGGCATCGTCGAGGTGCCGCTGAAGGTCGGCGTGCTGCCCGCCGTCGCGCCCTCCTTCGCGCCTGGCGGCGCTACGGAGGGCAAGCCTGGCTCCACATACGCGGACACGGCGGCGAAGCCCGGCGTGGCCTTGGCGGAGCCGGGGGCGTCGATGTCGTGGGCACTGGCGCTGGTGGGCGCATTCGTCGGCGGCTTGATCCTGAACCTGATGCCGTGCGTGTTCCCGGTGCTGTCGCTCAAATTGCTGGCGCTGGTTCAGCACCGCCACCGCGGCGATCCGTCGCTCGCCGCCCACGGGTTGGCGTTCAGCGTCGGCGCGGTGGCGAGCTTTGTGCTGCTGGCCTGCGTGCTGGTCGTGCTGCGCGCCGGCGGCTCCCAACTGGGCTGGGGCTTTCAGCTGCAGTCGCCACTGGTGGTCGGCCTGCTGACGGCCCTGTTCTTCGGCATCGGGCTGAATCTGCTGGGCGCCTTCGAAGTCACGCTGGGTACGTCGCTGATCAATGCGCCGGCGGTGCAAAGCCTCGATGGCCACCATCTGCGCGGCAGCTTCGCCACCGGCGTGCTGGCCGTGCTGGTCGCTTCGCCCTGCAGCGCGCCGTTCATGGGTGCCGCGCTCGGCTACGCGGTGGCGCAACCGGCGCCGGTCGCCTTGTCGGTGTTCGCAACGCTCGGCGCCGGCATGGCGACGCCCTATCTGGCGTTGACGCTGTCGCCCTCGCTGCTGCAGCGGCTGCCGCGTCCGGGGTCCTGGATGCAGCACCTGCGACAGCTGATGGCCTTCCCGATGTTTGCCACCTGCGTGTGGCTGCTGTGGGTGCTGGCGCAACAGGTCGACGTCGACGCACTGGCGCTGGTGCTGGCGGCGTTGGTCGCGCTCGGGCTGGCCGCGTGGTCGGCCGGACAGGCACAGCGCGGCGCCCGTGCGTTCGGATGGGTCGGACTAGGCGCCGCGGTGCTGTCGGCGCTGGTGATGGTCGTGGCCACCGAGCGCACCACGCTGCCGGCGGCGCGCGCGGCCACGCCGCGCTCCGAAACCGAGGCCTGGGCCGACTGGTCGCCGCCCGCGCTGAGTCAGGCACTTTCGCGCGGGCGCCCGGTGTTCGTCGACTTCACGGCGGCCTGGTGCGTTACCTGCCAGGCCAACAAGCGGCTGGTGCTGCACAGCAGCCGGGTCGCCGCCGCCTTTGCGTCCCGCGGGGTGACGCTGATGCGGGCCGACTGGACCAATCGCAACGACGCCATCGCCCATGAGCTCGGGCGCTTCGGGCGCACCGGCGTGCCGCTGTACGTGCTGTACGACTCGCGCGGCCGGCCGCACGTTTTGCCGGAGATCCTGACCCAGGGCGCGGTGCTGGACGCGCTGTCGGAGCTCTAGACCGAATTGTTCGGCGAACCTCAGACTCAGGACGCCAGCAGGCTGTTGCCTGTGATAGCCGTGCAGGCCCAAATGCGCTACAAGGCCGATCGGGGGTTAAGGTGCATCACCGCAGGTTCCTGAAAGCCGAGGATGCAGTACCGACGACTGGGTCAGAGCGGGTTGAAGGTCAGCGAGTTGTCGCTGGGGGCATGGGTCACTTTCGGCAACCAGTTGGATGTGCGCGGCGCCGTGCAGTGCATGTCGGCGGCACGCGATGCGGGCGTGAACTTCTTCGATAACGCCGAGGTGTATGCGGGCGGCCAGGCCGAACGCATCATGGGCGCTGCGCTGCGCGAGCTGGGCTGGCCGCGAGCCAGCTACGTGATCTCGACCAAGTTCTTCTGGGGACTCGCCGGCGGCCCCAACGAAAGAAATACGCTGAACCGCAAATACCTGCTCGGAGCCATCGACGGTTCGCTGGAGCGGCTCGGGTTGAGTTTCGTCGACCTCGTGTTCTGCCATCGGGCCGACCCGGATACGCCGCTCGAAGAGACCGTCTGGGCCATGCACGACATCATCGAGCGCGGCAAGGCGCTGTACTGGGGCACCTCCGAGTGGAGCGCCGACGAAATCAGCGCCGCCTGGGAGATCGCGGACCGGCATCATCTGCATAAGCCCGTCACCGAGCAGCCACAGTACAACCTGTTCTGCCGCCGTCGCGTCGAAGAAGAGTACCCGCGTCTGTACCGGCAGATCGGACTCGGCCTGGCCACCTGGAGCCCGCTGGCGTCGGGTCTGCTCACCGGCAAGTATCGTGATGGCGTCGGGCCGGGTACGCGCGGCGCCATGGAGGGGTACGCGTTCCTGAAGGAGCGGCTGGTCGACCCGCAGCGCAACGCGAAGGTGACGGAACTGGCGGAGGCAGCGCTCGAACTGGGGTGCTCGGTCGGGCAGCTGGCGATCGCGTGGTGCCTGAAGAATCCGAACGTCAGTACGGTGATCACCGGCGCCCGTACGCCCGCCCAGGTCCGGGAGAACACGCTGGCGGCGGACGTAGCGCCCAGAATCGATGCGGCGATGGTGGGCCGGATCGCCGAGATCATCGGTGACGACCATGATTAGCATGCCGGAAGGACGCGCAGGTATGAGTAACGTAGTCCGCGGGTTTCTGGTCGTTCTCGCGTTGTGCGCGGCTGCGGCGGCGGTCTACTGGTTCGTGCTCAGAGAGAAGCCGGAGGCACCGCCTGCTCCGGCCGAAGCGCCGCCGGCTGCCGCTCCCGCGGTGCCCGCAGCGCCGGCGCCGCATGCCGAGCCGAGCGCGCTCCTGCCCGCGCTGGCCGACAGCGACGCCGAATTACTGCAGGCTTTGAGCCGGCTGCTGGGCTCCGGCGCCGAATCGCTGCTGCTTCGCCCCGGAATCGTGCACCGGATCGTTGCCACGGTCGACAATCTGCCCGGAAGCAAGGTGCCGCAGCAGGTGATGCCGGTGCGGCCGCCCGCGGGCGCCTTCGGGACGATCGACCAGGCCGGCCGACTGTCGATCAACCCCGCCAACGCGGCGCGCTACACCCGCTACGTGAATCTGCTCTCTCAGGTGGACACCGCCGAGCTGGTGGCCGTCTATCGGCGTTACTACCCGCTGTTCCAGCAGGCGTATCGCGAGCTGGGCTATCCGAAGGGCGAATTCAACGACCGACTGGTCGAGGTGATCGACGATCTGCTGGAGGCGCCGCAGCCGGAACCGCCGGTCGCTCTGGTCGCGCCGCGCGCGATGTTCGACTACGCGGACCCGGATCTGCAGGACGCCTCGGCCGGTCAGAAGATCCTGATCCGACTCGGCCCCGAGAACGAGGCGCGGGTCAAGGTCAAGCTGCGGCAACTGCGCCGCGCGCTTGATAGCGTTGATCTGCCGCGTTAAACCCTCTCCCTCTCCCCCTCCCTCTCCCGCTGCGCGGGCGAGGGGCGATACTTCGTGCCCCTGTGAACACCTGAGCGCTTGCGCCGCTCGATACTTCGTGCCCCTGTGAACATTTGAGCGCTTGCGTCGCTTGATCGCCCCTCGCCCGCGCAGCGGGAGAGGGGAGGGGGAGAGGGTCTCAAGTTCTCCACCCCGATGCCGATCCGCACTTGGGCGAATACAAGACGATGGATCGGGATCCAGATGTTCAAGTTCGGAATCTGCGCAGGAATCTGCTTCGAGTGGGCGAACGGGCCGACCGTGAATTCGCTGCACTCGCTGGGCTCGGCCTCGATCCGGGCCCTGCTGGCCGGCCTGCTGGCCTGGATTGCGCTGGAAGCCCTGCAGGCGCTCTGGCGCGCTGTGATGATGCTCGATGACCGGCCGCAGCGCCGGGTCGACTCGACCGCGATCGGCAAGTAGCGGCTCGCGCGGCCGCCCCGCCACCCCCCACGTCTTGAAGCGGTCATCCAGCGGTCCCAGAATCGGGCCGCGATGCCTCTGTCCCGCGAAGACGCTGCGGTCACCGCGCACCGCCCGATCATCCTGGTCACCGACGCCTGGCACCCGCAGGTCAACGGGGTCGTTCACACCTGGAGCTACGTTCAGCGGGAACTCGACCGCCTGGGCCACGAGCTGCACGTGATCCATCCGGCCGGATCGCGCGGCGTGCGCGTACCCGGCGAACCCGAGCTGCTGCTTTCGACCGAGCCGGCCCGTCATCTGCGACGCCTGCTCGGGACCCGCAGCCCGGCGGCGCTGCACATCGCGACCGAAGGTCCGCTCGGCTGGGCCGCGCGGGCGATGGCCAGGGCGGCCGGCTGGCCGTTCACGACGTCCTATCACACCCGCTTTCCCGAGTACCTGAAGGCGCGCTTCGGACTGCCGGCGCGCTGGACCTACTCGATCCTGCGGCGCTTTCACCGCCAGTCGCAGGCGATCCTGGTGCCGACCGAGGCGATGCGCGCGGAGCTGCAGCGGGCCGGATTCGACCGCACCCGCGTCTGGGGGCGCGGGGTCGACCCGTTGCGATTCGCGCCCGGGTCGCGCGACGCGCTGGACTTGCCCCGCCCGATCCTGCTGTACGCGGGGCGCGTTGCACCGGAGAAGAACCTGGAGGCGTTCGCCGCGCTGGATCTGCCCGGATCGCGCGTCGTGGTCGGCGACGGCCCCGAGCTGGCGAAGTTGCGCGCACGCCACCCCGATGTGCATTGGCTGGGGGTCCAACCGCACGACTCCTTGGCCCGCTATTACTGCGCGGCCGACGCGTTCGTGTTTCCGAGCCGCACCGACACCTTCGGGCTGGTGATGCTGGAGGCGATGGCCTGCGGCTGCCCGGTCGCCGCTTACCCGGTCACCGGGCCGATCGACGTGGTCACCCCGGGCGTCAGCGGCGTTCTGGACGTGGACCTGCGGCGCGCCTGCCTGCAGGCGCTGCAGCTTCCGCGCGCGGAAGTCCGCGAGGCGGCGATCAAGCGCTCCTGGACCGAGATCGCGCGCGACCTGCTGTCGGTGCTGGTGCCGATCGAGACGCGGGCCGCCTGAGTTGCGCCTTCGCCTCGGGTGTTCCCGAGGCGGCTACCGGCTCAACTCGACCCACGGCAGCTCCCCGCGCGAGGCGCGCTCCAGCGCCGACCGCGCGATCCGATACTGGTCGGCGTCGAACGAGGGCAGCGACACGCTGCTGGCCAGCGCACACGCTTCGATTCGCCCATGCGCCGTTCCGAGCCAGCGCCAGCGATCGATCACATGCCAGTCGCACACGGCACCGATGCCCGGGTCTTCGATCAGCGCGATCGCTCCCTGGTGCGGCCAGGCCGGTATTCGCCAGGGGGCCAGCGCCTCGCTCAGCCTGAGCGCGTGCGCCTGGCGCGATTCGAGTCCAACGCAGGCGCCCCGGCAGCGATGCAGCTGGTGGTTGAAGCAGGGCGATGACCCGTCACGGGCGCCGCGGCGGGCCTCGAGTCCCATCGTCTTCAGGCACAGGCCCTGTTCGGCCGCCATCCGGCTCAGCGCGGTGCGCGCCGCCGAGCGCGAGCCGAACGGCCCGTAGTGGTCCTGCTGCGCCGGTTCGGGCAGGTCGGCCGCGCGGACCCAGCGCGGCCTGCCGTCCCGCAGCGTCAGCGCGCCTTGCGCCAGCCGGCGGCGCAGCACCACGTTGTGCGCGGGCAGGCGCTGCTTGATAAGCTGGGCCTCGCGCAGCAGCGCGCCGAGCTCGCCGGCGGTGCGCTCCCAGTCGATCCGCTGAACCTCGCGCGCCAGGCGCAGGCTGCGCTCGTTGCCGCCGTAGCCGGCGAAGTGGGCCGCCACGCGGCTCCTCAAATCGACGCTCTTGCCGATATACAGCGTGTGCTCCGCTGCCCCGACCATCACATAGACGCCGGGCGCCGACGGAATGCGGTCCAGCGCGTCGGGGCCAAGCGCCAGGGGCAGGCCGGGGCGCACCAGCAGCGAACGGACCGCGTCCTCGATCAGGCCGCGCGGCACGCGGTCGTACAGCGTCTGCGTGAAGCGCCACAGCAGGCGGGCGTCGCCCAGAGCCCGATGGCGCTCCGACTCGTCGAGCCCGAATCGCGCGACGATCGCGTCCAGCGAGTGGCTGCCGCGGTCCGGGAAAAGGCGCCGGCTCAGCCGCACCGTGCACAGCGTGCGAGCAGTCCATGAACCGATGCCGGCCCGGGCGAATTCGGATTTCAGGAAGCCGAAGTCGAAGGGCGCATTGTGCGCGACGAACACGGCGTCTTGGAGCGTGTCGTACAGCCGTTCGGCCAGCCGCGAAAAGGGCGGCGCCGCGCGCACCATCGGATCGGTGATGCCGGTGAGCCACGATATCTGCGAAGGAATCGGCACGCCCGGATTGACCAGCGACGACCACTCGGTCACGCGTACAGCCGGGCCGTCCTGGTCGACCGCGACCACGGCGACCTCCGTGATCCGATCACGCGACGGATCGGTTCCTGTCGTCTCCACGTCGACGAAGCAGGTGCGGGGCGCGAACATCGGCGCAGCCTATCAGCCGGTGGCTGCAGGTCAGGGCGCTGCCCTCGCGACGCTTTTGATCCGCGTCAGCCGCCGCCGATCCCGGCACTGAGCTCAGTCTCGGCTCCGTCCGAGGAAATCTTCCTTGCCGATCGGCACGCCGTTATGACGCAGGATCGCGTACGCGGTCGTTACGTGGAAGAAGAAATTCGGCAGAGCGAAGTGCGCGAGAAATTCCAGGCCGGTAAACCGCAACGCCCGCGTCGCCGTCTTCAGCTCGATCACGCGCTCTTCGGAGCCGACGATCCGGTCCGGCGCGACGCTGTTCACGAACGCGATCGTCCGCGCGATGCGCTCCTTCAACTGGCTGAAGCCGACCTCGACATCGTCGAATTTCGGCGGGGCGTCGCCGGCCAGCCGGGCCGCGGCGCCCTTGGCGAAATCGGTCGACAGCTGGATCTGGCGGGTGAACGGCAGCATGTCCGGATACAGCCGCGCATCGAGCAGGGCCGCGGGGTCGATTTTGCGTTCCTGCGCGTGCGCGGCCGCCTTGTCGAGGATCGCCGACAGGTTGGTCAGGGACCCTTGGAATACCGGGATCGAGAGCGAATACATGGACGCGTTCATCAGCGCACTCCGTTGCGTTTTTTTAGAGCGAGCATGGTACCCCGGCACTGCGTACTGCCACAGCGGCATTGATACTGGCGCTTCAGGGTCGGAGTAAGCCGCTCGTCCACCACCAGGCAATAGTCATACAGCAGCTCTTCACCGCGGCGGATGTCGCGAACGGCCTGGATGTAGACGCGCCCGTCGTCGGTCTCTTCGGTCTCGCAATTCGGCTCGCAGGAGTGATTGATCCAGCGCGCCGCGTTGCCGCGCACATTGGCGTCGATCACATGGCGGCCGTCGTCGAGTGAAAAGAAGAACGTGTGGTGCGGATCGTCCGGATCCGACGGCGGCCGGCGGTCGGCTTCGCGCCAGGTGATCCGCTCGCCCCGGTACTCGATGATGCGTTCGCCCTGCCGGATCCGGCGTGCCGCGTACACCCCCCGGCCGTGAATGTGCGAATCGCGAACCAGGAT
>Ga0210404_10000848_pt1 | contig 14105 bp, 11 predicted proteins | sample IncBWH28MmetaG_FD_155455 | JGI IMG/M metagenome (GOLD analysis project Ga0210404, IMG submission 155455) | Forest soil microbial communities from Barre Woods Harvard Forest LTER site, Petersham, Massachusetts, United States - Inc-BW-H-28-M | ecosystem: Environmental > Terrestrial > Soil >... | reverse complement strand
AATGACTTGGAATTTCGTTTGCGGCGGGACCATCGTGCACGACGTCGAGCCCGCCTTCCAGGCCGACGAAGAATTGCCAGGTCGCCCCGTCCTGGCGCGCCATTTTCACCAGCGCTTCCGCGCGCTGGCGGGCGCCACGCATCAATTCACCGCGAGACGCCGGCGTGTGGCTGACTCCACTTTCCACTTCCACGCCGACGATTTCGCATTCGGCATCGTGAGCAAGCGCTGCTGAAAATGACTTGAGCGCTTCCTTGACCGCGATGAGCTTTGGGCCGCGCTTGCTGCCGACGGCGATGATGATTTTTTTCATTCGGAAAAGTGGCGACGGCCTGATTCTAACGGTACTCGAAGGCAAATATCACGCGGAATTCTTCGGGGGCTGAGGAAAACTCGGGAAGGAAATTCGCAGAACCCTCATCCCTGCCGGATGAGCAATGGAGCGGCCTATCGGAATCGAACCGACACCTGAACCTTGGCAAGGTTCCGTACTACCACTATACTAAGGCCGCTCAACGACCTTCTTTTTATAGCATGAGCGCGCGGCAGCGACAAGCATTACGCGCGGCGCCGGTCCAACACCTAACAGACGATAGCCAAAAAGTTCAGGAAACCTGGGTAATCCGGGCGGACTTCACCACTGGCGAGCGGCGCTGGCGCGCCGCGAAGCGCTCGGCTTTGTCCTTGTCCGTATAAACACGGCCGAACTTCTCGCCATCCGCATAGTAAACAGCCACGAGGTAATGGTGATGTTTGCGGCGGCGATCTTTGCCAAAAGTGGACTTCCCTCTTCTGGCGTTTTTTTTCGAACCATTCTTTGTCACGGTGACCATCCCTGTCGGTAGAGGATGCGGCACTATCTCAGGGAAGCGAGTGCCGCGCAAGTACCGGGAAAGATAGTAACACGCAGTTTATTAGAGCGAGCAAACAGAAAAACGGCAATTGCGAAGTCTGCGCAGAAGCTCAAATCCGGCAGCTGTGTAACTTTGATTGCAATTTCGAATACAGTTGAAATGCCCGAGTAAACAAGCGATTGAGAATGCAGGCCGCGGATCTTCGTTTGGGTTGCTCGCTCCACCAATGCTTGCTCCGGCCCACATGCGCATTTTTTGTCAGAAGACAGGCCGGACCAGCGGGCCAAATTGTCTCAAATTTCGACAGGAAATCGTTGCCGCCCATGAAACATTTTCCGACTTTCTTCGTCTTTATAGGTGAGGAGAAGATGAGCCGAATGTGGCGGAGAAATACAATGATGATCACAGTCCAAAAACAACCGCCCGTTGTGGAAGATCTGCGAAATCACTCGCAGGAACAGATCGCTGAATTGCGTCAACTTCTCGCAGTGGGTGCACCATCGCGGCCAGATCCGCGCCGGCCTGGCTTCTATGAAGTCCAGGGCCTAGCAAACACCTACTACGTTTTCAAGTATCCGAGCGGCACGAAAGTGCTGTTGCTCGGCGTGTGGGAACGCGACCCCGTCGCAGAACTGGTGGCATGTTCCTGCCCAGCGGCATGATTTCCTTCTAGCGATACCTTGAGAAAAAGCACCGAAAAAGGGTCCCGGCTAAACCGGGACCCTTTTTTAGTCTTCGTCCAGTTCCAGGGCCGCTGAGTTAATGCAGTAGCGCAACCCCGTTGGTTGTGGACCATCGTCGAAAACGTGCCCCAGATGGGCGTCACATCGGCTGCATTTGACCTCCGTACGCCGCATCCCATGAGAGCTATCCGTTTCGGATTCCACAGCCGTTTTGTCGGCCGGGGAGTGGAAACTGGGCCACCCGGAGCCCGAGTGGAACTTTGTTTCAGAACGAAACAACGGTTGGCCGCAGCAAACGCACTTGTAGGTTCCGGGCGTCTCGGTATCTTCGTACTCTCCGGTGAAGGGTGGCTCCGTTCCCTTCTTCCGGCACATAGTATTGATTCTGCGTGAGTTGCTTCTTCCAAGCGGCATCGTCCTTGCGAATCTTGTCTTCCATTACTCAACCCCTCCTCTGCGTTCCAAAATGGTACATCCCGTGCCTTATCAGATTCACACCATCGGCCTGACGTTTCATCCGCCAGCCGGAATAGTGGTCATAATAGGACCTGATTGCGAAAGCGACCATGTCAGGAGCCCCCGCCAAAGTGTTTCCGGATAAGCGGCTCAGCCGCCGGGCAAAAATTGCCCGGCCGGTCCGGGCTCGCCCGTCCGACCCACGGGATGAACACTTCGAAGACTTGCCCGTCGGCGTGAATGCCTCCAAGGAAGGCATCTACTTCAATTCGCGCCAGAAATCGTACTACAAGGGCATGCGCGTGTTCGTCACCTTTCCCTTCAGTTCACCCCACGATCCCATGAATTGCGAATATGTGGCGGAGGTGGTGCGCGTGGAGGAATTAGCCAAGGGCAAGTTTGGCGTGGCGGTCCAGCTGAAAATGACGATGAACTACAGTGCGCCAAAATCCAAGGCCTGACCTGCCAAGAAGCTACTCAAACAGTGTCGCGGTACTGCCTACATACACGATGTTCCCCGCTACCAAAGGAGACGAAAGAATGGCACCAACGGACGAAACTCGCGTCGTGAGCAAGCATTGGCGAAGCAAGGGCGAGAAGGCAGAGCGATGGACGGCAATATTCATGCGTTGATGTAGTCCTCCCGTTGACAGTTTGAATGCATCACCCTCATCCTCAAAACTCAAGGTACAACAGCGTATAATTCAGCAGCCGCAGGGGCTTGCTCAGCCGGTCCATCACGCACGGACTCCGCTGCGCAACCCCTGCAGGCCGAGGCAATTCATGCGGAGGTCCTCTTTGAAGGCCCAATTGCCGGTGCGCCGCGCCATTCTCGAGCGCCGTACATACGAAGCGCCCGCCGAGGGACGCTCCGATAAATTGCGGCTGGACTTCAACGAAAATACCTCGGGCTGCTCACCGGCCGTGAGGCGCGCACTCGCAAGGCTCACCGCCAAACAAATCGCCATGTACCCCGAATATCTGGCGCCCACGCGACGCCTCGCGCGCTACTTCCGTGTCCGCCCGGAGGAATTGCTGCTCACCAACGGCGGCGATGATGCCCTCCGCGTTTTCTTCGACACGTTCGTCGAGCCCGGCAGCCACATCCTGATCTGCGAGCCTACTTTCCCGATGTACCGCTATTACGCGGAGATTTCCGGGGCGCGGATTTCCGTTCTGCGCTACAGCCCGGAGATGGAATTCCCTCTTGATGACGCCATTGCCGCGCTGCGCAAGCGGCCAAGAGTGTTCTTTGTCGCCAATCCGAATAATCCCACGGGAACACTCCTTGGCCCGAAGCAAATCCGGAAAATCCTGGGAGCGGCGACACACACGGCCATCGTGCTCGACGAAGCCTATGCGGAATTCTCGGGGTTCTCCGCGGTATCGTGGATTCGCAAGTACCGGCAACTCTTTGTCGCGCGAACATTTTCGAAAGTCGCTGGACTGGCAGCTCTACGTCTCGGCGCCGTGATTGCCTGTGAAGAATCGCTCTCTTTCGTGCGCCGCGCCATGCCGCCCTTTCCCGTAAATCTGGCAGCTTTGGTGGCAGCGGAAGCCGCCATAAATGACCGCGGAACCATGCAAAAATACGTGATGGAAGTAAAGCGTTTGCGCGGTTGGTTCGCCGCTCAACTTAAGAAATTAAGGGTGGCTACCTACCCAAGCGCGGGGAATTTTCTTCTCGCCAATTTTGGACCGAGTGGGCCGGCGCTATTTCGAAAGCTGGAGGAGCAAGGAATCCTTGTGCGTGATCGCACCAAGGATATGGGGCCGGGTTTCGCACGAATTACCATCGGAACGCGGGGAGAACTGCGCGTCTTGCTAAAGGTCATTCGAAAGGAAAGGCCGTAGCCGGCCACCGCGCCGCAATAGGCTTGGCGAATTCCGTCAGATCAACGGAGATATGCGTCCGTGATGTATTGCTGGACCATGCGCTGCGTATTGAAGAAAGAACCGTTGATGGCGATGGCGTGCTGCATGACTCCCAGAAACCTGGTGCGCTCGTTGTAATAGAGAGGAAGAATCACACCTTCCAGTTTGGAATAGAGCGATTCAGCTTCGGCTTGATTGTCGGTCGGAGCGCTGCCGCCCGCGGCGCGCCGTGACTCCCCAATAGACCATCCCGTGACCCCTTCGATGTGCCCCTCGACCCACCAACCATCCAGAATGCTCAGGCTGGGCACGCCGTTTAGCGCGGCCTTCATTCCGCTAGTCCCGGAGGCCTCTAACGGAAATTGCGGCGTGTTCAACCAGAGGTCCACGCCGGACGTGACTTTTCCCCCGAGATCGAGGTTGTAGTCATCCAGAAACACCACAGGAATACTCTTCCGCAGCGCCTTCTTTGCTTTAAAAATGCGTCGAATGATATCTTTTCCGCCGCCGTCGTTGGGATGGGCTTTGCCGGCGAAAACAATCTGAAACTGGCCGGCGTTCTTGGCAATTTCGCGAAGACGGTCGAGATCGGAAAGTATGAGGTCGGCGCGTTTGTATCCGGTAGCGCGGCGCGCAAAACCGATGGTAAAAACCTCGGCGTCAAGATTGAGCCCGGTTTTCTTGCGCACTTCCTCGAGCAATTCGTGCTTGGCGATTAGGTGCGCGGCCCATACTTCCTCCGCGGGCAGACCGAGAGCGCCCCGCAAACTGTAATTGTCTTCACGCCACGAAGGAATGTAACGGTCAAAGAGCTGCTGGAACGCAGGTGAAGTCCACGTACCAGCATGCACGCCGTTGGTAATGGCTTCGATGGGTACTTCCGGAAACATCTGGCGCGAAGTTTCGCCATGCTGCTTGGCGACACCGTTCACGTAGGTGCTGAGGTTCAGCGCGAGTTGCGTCATGTTGAGGGAAGCGCCATGCTGCGCCGCATCCTGCAGACCGGCAAAGTCTTGCCCGGCCTGCAACGCGCGTTTCATCAAATCCGCGGAAGAAGCATCCTTCAAATCGAGGAATTCCGTCCGCCCGGGAAACGCCCGCGTGAAAAATTCCATCGGAAAGCGGTCGTGCCCCGCTGGCACCGGCGTGTGCGTGGTGAACACGCACTTGCTGCGGACTTTTTCGATGTCCTCGCCGCGAATCGAAGTGCGCCCCGCCTTCTCTGCTTCCGCGCCCAGCAACTCCAGCGTGAGCAGCGCCGCGTGGCCTTCATTCATGTGGTAGCGCGTGAGATCGTTGTGGCCGAGCGCGCGCAGCATGCGCACTCCTCCCATCCCCAGCAACACTTCCTGCCGCAACCGGTAGTAGGGATCACCGCCATAGAGCGAACCGGTGAGCGCGCGGTCTGCATCCGCGTTCGACGGCAGGTCGGCGTCCAGAAAATAGATGGGCACATCGAAGCCACGCACACCCTTCGCCGCATACCGCCAGCACCGGAGTTCGACGCGGCGATTTTCGATCGAAAGGCTGGCCCGCGCCGACTCTTCCGTGAGGAAATCCTCGACCCGCCATTCGACGGGCTCCTCGGTTTGCGAGCCATCTTCAGAGAGCCGCTGGGTGAAGTATCCCCTGCGGTAAAGGAGGGAGACCGCCACCATTGGCAAGCGCAGATCGGCTGCGGCGCGAATGGTATCGCCGGCAAGAACGCCGAGTCCGCCGCTGTAGCTCGGCATGGCGTTCTCCAGCGCAATCTCCATCGAAAAATAAGCGATTAATCGTTTTACTGAATTTGGCTGACTCGACATCTCACTCGCTTCTTCATTTGGGCGCGGAGCACCAGCTACCGCGCGGAAAAATTCACCTCTGCAAACTTCATATTGTCAGGGATTAGCGACGCGCAAGCAAGCATCGTCCTGCGTGTTTGTGCTTAACAATTTTCCTCACGCGGCCCACTTCAAAAACGCAGCGGCCGGAGGCTTTCGCCTCCGGCCGCTGCGTGAATCATTGCCGGATTCAGGTGCGAGAAAGTTGGCGAACCAGCAGCCTCCGCTGCTTCGCTAGAACTGAATGCGTACGGATAACTGCGCTTCGCGCGGATCGCCGACACCCTGACGGATGAATCCGTCAAAATCAAACAATGGCGTGCCGCTCCCGCTTATGGTGTTGATGTTGTTTTTGTTGTTGAACAAGTTGAAGACTTCCACCTTGGGGATAAGCTGAAACCGCTCTCCAATGTGAAATGATCTTGCCGCTCCGAAACTAAACGCAAAGTAGCCGTTATCTTTACGAAGGAAATTCCTTCCGCAGTCGACGTTCGACCCACCGGGGCCAAGGCCGATTTGCACGCGATGCGCGGCTTCTGAATTGCTGCAGAGCGGCCCGGTGCCAGTGGCATTGGGATTGGCGCTGTAAGGTTGGGCCGAATGCGCCTGCATTCGCACGTCAAGAAGTACTTTCCAAGGTAATTCTGAGTGCAACACGAAGTTGAATTTATGCTTTTCATCCCGGTCAGAGTAGGAATACTCCCTCGCTAGATTGTAAAAGTCATAATAGTGGAAGCTGAAAGGATCTCTTTCGTTCGAATCATCGTCCAGATCTTCCGACCAGACGTAATTCGCGTCCAGTTGGAATCGATTGTTGAAGCTCTTGCGCACCCCAATCGTCGCGCCGCGATAGAGCGACTTTGCGGAACTAGCCGTGTCGGTAATCCCACCCAGGTTCGGGAAAGGGGCCGGAGTCGGCGTAGTACAGGCGGGAGGGTCGAGACAATAGGACGGCCCACTCCCCAGGTTAACGTCCGCGGTCTGGATCAGATTTGCTGAAGAACAGCAAACGTTGGGATTCGTGAAACGGGTCAGATGAACCCCCTTGGAGACTGTCAAGTCAAGGTAGCCGGCCCAGCCGGATGCGATCTCCTGCTCGTAACCAACGTTTGCCGTGTAAATTCGCGGGTTGGCGTAGGCTTTGTCAAATACTTGCACCGCGGCGAAAAGTGGGGGCGGTGATCCTTTCGGCGGCGGATTATTAATGGCGTCCGCATTTTGGCCGAACACCGGCTTCTTGCAACACGGCCCGACAAACAAGCCCGCCGCGAACGATTGCTGCTGCACGCCGTTCGTCGTGATGGATCCGACCTGCGTCAGCATATTCTGCCTGGCGTTGTATATCCCCCAGCTCGCACGCAGTGCGGACTTGCCATTGCCACGAATGTCCCAAGCAAATCCAATGCGCGGCTGAAACATCTTGTTCTGGTTGTGTAACGTCCCATCGGTGGGAAAATTGGGGTTGCTCAAATACTGGCCATAGGCCGTCTGCGAAGGAGGAATAACCGGACTAGGAAAGTGCTGTGCTTCCCAGCGCAAGCCGAAGTTAACTGTTAAGTTGCGGGTTAATTTCCAAGTGTCCTGTGCAAACAGGGCGAATTCCTCGTTGTTAATTGAGGAGGCTCCAGACTGATCGAAAGTTTCACCCTGGGTGGCTGGTCCGTGCTGCAGGAACAGGAAGAGCGGTGTCCCCGTAGACGAGGTCCCCATTGGGCAAGCGGTCACAGTAAATGACCCGTCCGAGCACCCTTGCACGCTAGGTCCGTCTGCGACGTAGTGCATGAAGCCCACGGCGTTGTCGAAAAAGTACAGGCCTTTGAAGAATCCGCGGAAAATCTGAGTGTTATTGCTGTGCAGCCACTCGCCGCCAAGCTTGATCGTATGCTTGCCGTGGATGACCGTGAAGTTGTCCCGCACATCGGTGCGCCAGAAGATTTCGTCGATGTTGGGTTCAAGGAAAAAGGGCTGTCCGAACCGGAAAGCGAAATTCGTAGAGCTGTTTGCAGAACCGATATTCGTGTCTGGCACAGCGGAGGGATTGCTCGCGTTCCGCGGCCGATTTTCTCGAGCATAAGTAAAATGCGCTTCGTTGAGTTTGCTGCTAGAAATGGTGTCAAACCAGTTTGTGTTGATTGCTTGAATCTTAGACGGTCCCTCGATGCCATTCGCGGTTGTCCCGTAGGCAGGGACATCAAACGTTTGGTTCGCGTTTTTCGAGTAGTCGTAGTTGTAAGACCCGAAAATCTGGTTCTTGGCATTCAAGTTGTAGTCGATCCTGCCAAAAACCGCACCATTGCGTATCGCATGATTTATCGGCGCGCCGTCATTCTCACTGAATTTGGTTTGCATGAAGTTCAGAAGCGCCACTCGCTGACAGTCCGGACTAGCCAGAATCTTCGTATCAGTAACGAGAGTGCCGTCGAACACGAGATTTGAACCACACGGAGTGCCAATTGCCGCGCTGAGATTCTGACGAGTGAGATTCTCACGAATGCCCTCGGCTGCTCCGAAGAAAAAGAGCTTGTCTTTCGAAATGGGCCCACCCAGGCTCCCGCCAAACTGATTGCGGCGAAAATCTTGCAACGGCTTTCCGTCTGAGGTGTCAGCGGAAAGGGATTGCGTCCGGAAATACTCGAAACCGCTCCCATGGATGTCGTTGCCGCCGGACTTGGTGATGACGTTGACCACTCCTCCCGCCGTGCGTCCGAATTCAGCGTTGGCGCCACTGGCCACTACCTGGAACTCTTTCACCGCATCCAGTGTGATGTCGATCGCGGCGCGCTGGCCACCCTCCTGCTCGCCAAAAAATCCGTTGTTGTAGTCGCCACCGTCCAGGCTGACGTTGTTAAAGATCCCGCGCTGCCCGTTGAAGTTAATCTCGTCGCCGTCCGGACCCTGCGTGATGCTGACGCCCGGTGTGAGCGTGAGCAAATCTTCAAACTTACGGCCCAGGACCGGAGTGGAACTGACCGTAAGCTCATTCAGCGTTGAAGAGGACTGGGTTTTCGTAACTTCCACGATGGGCACGTCGGTGACTACGATTTGCTGGGCGACTGACGAAACTTTCATCGTGACCGGGACGGTTAGGCTCTGTCCGACGGTCACGTTCACGTTTTGCTGCAAGACGGTGGCGAATCCTTGTTTGCTGATGGTGAGTGTGTAGCGGCCCGGAGCAAGACTCAGGAACGCAAAATGCCCGTCGGTGTTGGTGGTGTCCGTCTGAACGAAGTTGGTATCCAGATTCTTGGCTTCAACGGACGCGCCAGCGACGCTCCCGCCCTTCTCATCGAGAACATCCCCCTGAACGGTGCCAGTCGTAATTTGCGACTGCGCCCACCCGGTCGAGGCAAGCCCCAGCGCGAGTGCTAGCACAAAAATTGCGCACAGCAGTTTTTTCATTTTACTCTCCCTCAGTCTTCTCACCCCTGTTTTCGCGAGCCAATGAATCCCCTAAGGATGGGGCGGCTGACGAAAACAATTGCTGGCAAAGAGTTTAGGTCGAGATGGTTCAAGAACACAAGAGCAGGGGCTGTGGAAACTTTGCCGCTCTTCAATAAGGATTTCGATGCAATGGGTCGCGTCTCGTGAATGCTACAATCGCCCGCGTGGAAAAGATTCTGGAGACCATCCGGATCGTGGAGCTGACAGAAGCACTGGCCGGCCCATATTGCGCCATGCTGCTTGGCGACTTGGGTGCCGATGTCATCAAGGTGGAGCGCCCGGGAATCGGCGATCAATCCAGGGCCTGGGGCCCGCCGTTTGTCGGCAGCGAATCCGCCTATTATCTTGCGACGAATCGCAACAAACGCTCCATCACTCTCAACTACGACCACCTGCGTGGCGCAGAAGTGCTGCACAAATTGGTTTCGACCGCGGACGTCTTCATCAGCAACCAGCCGGCGATAGCATCGTTGCAAAAGCGCGGGATCGATCCGGAAGCCCTTTGCGCGAAGCACCCGCGCCTGATCTATTGCAGTATCACTGGCTACGGATTCACCGGCCCCAAAGCAGGGATGCCCGGCTACGACATCTTGGCGCAAGCCGAAGCCGGCGTGATGAGCTTCACGGGAGAACCGGGAGGCGGTCCCTTGCGCTATCCGATCGCCATTGCCGATATGACTTGCGGAATGTACGCAGCGATGGGAATTCTTGCGGCCCTATTTGCTCGAGAGAAAACGGGCCGGGGCCAGTTTATTGACATGGCGCTTTTCGACTCGCAATTGACCTGGCTCGCAAATGTGGGAAGTAGCTATTTGAACGCTAACGTCGTGCCGAAGCAGTGGGGCAACGCGCATCCAAACATCGTGCCGTACGAGGCCTACCGTGGCAGCGACAACAAGTATTTCGTGGTCGGAGCGGGGACGGATGCATTGTGGAAGAAATTCGCGCAGGTTCTGGGCGTCGAGAATGACATCCGAATTGACGAACGCTTCGAAACGAATGCCAAGCGTATCAAGCACCGTGAAATACTCGTGCCGTTGCTGCAGGAAGTTTTTCAGCGGCAAACGGCATTCACGTGGCTGGAAAAATTCTCAGCAGCGAAAATTCCCGCAGCGCCAATTAACACTGTTGCGGAAGCGTTCGCTGATGCGCAGACACACGCACGCGGGTTGATCGTCCAGCTGGAACATCCGACGCTCGGCGCGGCGCGGAGCATCGCAAATCCCATCCGCTTTTCAGATACGCCAGTGAGCTATCGCCTTCCGCCGCCGCTTCTCGGCGAACACACCAGCGCGATTTTGCTGAGCCTGGGCTACTCAGTAGAAGATGTGCGCACCATGGCCGCGGAATCCGCCACTTGATGCGGCGCCGCGAACGTAAAAGAGAGGTATCACCGTGAGTGGTTCCTGTCAGCCCTCGCGGCCAGAATCTCCATCGCGCGCTGAAGAAGTCTTTCGAACTCTTGCGGCTCCACGCTGACACCTTGAGAGGTCCATTCCTGCCGTTCGACCGCGGGAATGAATCCGGGTTCTCTGAGTTGCACAGCATTTTCGTTGGCATTCATGGGGGACACAATCCTCCTGAACTTCTCTTACGCAGAATAGTGCTCGATGCCGGGAATTCGTTTCAGCAAGGTAAGCACGACGGAGGCGCCCGCGTGGGGCCGGCTCCCTATGAGCCGGCGTAAAGTTGGAACGGAGCCCAGTAAAAGGGCTTCCGGAAAACGGAGTTCGCGTCAGCGGAATGAAGAAACGCAAGCTTGGCGTCACGCAGGGCCATGGCAGGGTCTTTGCCCTGGCTCAGTTCGCGATAGAGGTCATCCATGAATTGCGGGGTCGACGCATCGCTGACCTCCCACAGCGCTCCGATCACGTTATGGGCCCCGGCGCGAAGGAAGGCCCATGAAAGGCCCACCAGACCTTCGCCAGAATAGGTTCGCGTGCCAGAACCGTTGCAAGCCGAAATGGTTACCAGCTCCGCGTTCAACTGACGCTTCACGATTTCCCGCGCGTACAGCTTGAAAGAGTCGCCTTCCTGGCTGAGGATCACCGCCGATTCCAGAGGGCGCGTTCGGCTGGCCGTTCCGTGCGTGACAAAATGCACGTAGGTGAACCGTTCCGGCTTGCTGCCGAGATAGGCCGTTGGCGTGGCCTGCTTCCCTTCCAACACTTTGCGTTTCCCGTCCGGAAAGTAGCGCTCAACGCTTTTCATTTCCGCGGGGGCCTGCGCCAATGCAGGAAAATCGGTGTTGGGCTGCGCCGTGTTGCCCACAAGGAGGATGCTCTTTTCGTTAGTTGCGCGTCGCATTTCGGCAGAACCTAGTAACGTCAGCGAACTGGCCGTCGCCAAAGTCACATCTTCGATCCAGAAGTGAGGCTTTGGCTCGGGGACGATCAACGTCTCAAAATTCAATTCATACAATTTGGAATCTGGCAGGAGTATGACTCGCGATCCGGGGGGGATCAGCTTCTTTGCTGGCTCGATCAGCGCGGCGTACAACTTTTTGCCATCGGAGCCGCCTGCGTCCTGCGGGTCGCGCATTCCCAAAACTGCACGCCGATACGCTTTGATCAGCGGATCAATCTCCGAATCCGGCGGCAATCTCAGCAGCGTAGTCTTATCGGGGGCGATAACCCAGACATAGGAGTTCTTCGATGCCAGCCAGTAGAACAGAAGAATGGCGTTCGAACGACGCGCTATCTTTTGAGGATAAAGATTAGGCGAAGGAGAGGCACCTGTGTGCGCTGCCCCCAAACCTTCCGCCAGCGTTCGCGCGCGGCTCAGTTCGGCCACCTGCAGGGCGTCTTCGATTCGATCGTGCGAAATCAGGAACTCCACGTAATCGTTGAAGAACGCAATCGTGTTGAATAGAAAGGAAAGACGCAATTCTTCTGTGTGCAATGTGGCACGAACACCTTCGATGGTTTCCAGAGAACGGCGAAACTCCTTCTCTGCCTTCGCGCTCTGTCCCTCGGAAGAGTAAACTTTGGCTAGTTCGGCTTGTCCTGTCCATTGCTGGAACTTTATTGCCTGCGGTTCTCGAATGACTTCCTGCAACGCCTTCTCGGCCTCAGTATAGTTGCCCCTACTTGAAGCGATCAGGCCGCTCAGGAGCCTTGTCTCAATCACTAGCCGTGGCCCTAAACCCTTTTCCTTGAGTTTAGAAGACTCCTGAGCGTACGTCTCGGCAAGATCATTCCTTCCCGTTCTCAGGGCTATCCATGACAGCTGAGTCAAGCATTGAGCGAGCGTTTCATTGTCGTCTTGAGCGCGGGCCAGCTGCAGCGCTTGTTTCAGGATGGTTTCGGCAGAGCCGTCGTCGTGCAGTCCCTGCTGGACATAAGCAATACTCGTTAGCCAATAGGTCCGGTCACCAGACCTTCCGTTTTGTGCTGATACCTGCTCTGCCTGCTTATAAAAGGTCAGCGCGTTTTCGAGATCCCCCAATTCGGCATAGCCCCAGCCCATATTCCCAAACGTATTTCCCAAAGTGGCTCCCGCACCCAATGACCGTGACAACTGGATCGCGGCGCGGTTCCAATCGATGGATTCGTCAAAGTGTCCTTCCTTCGTCGCCGCAACACCCAGACCGCTGAGCGCGGACGCTTCGAGGAATAGGTCTTTCTGCTCGCGCGCGATCGCGAGGGCTTTCCGGTAGGCACCTTCGGCCCCCAGCATATCGCCTCTCCAAAAGCACACGGTTCCCTTTCTCAGGGAAACTTCACCCAGGAATTCTGGATGATTTGCTCTTGCGAGGGATTCGGCTTCCGCCAGATATCGATCGGCGTCATTCAACCGCTGCGTGGAGGTACTGGCAGCCCCTTGAGTGAGCTTGCGCCGGACTGCTACATCACTCGTCGCAAGCCATGGCGGGAGCTCGGCTTCCAGAAGTGATAGCGATTCGCGGTCCAAGCCTTGCGAATGCAGTATCTCTGCTTTTAACTCTCGGAATCGCCAGTGCCAGTCTGTTTTTTCGGACGGATAGCGCTTTAAGGCTCTTTCCGTTTCTTGGAAAGCCGGATTGGTTTCCCCGCGCTTCAATTTCATTCGCGCGTCTTCGTAAACAGACTGAGGATCGAATGTGCGGCCGCAAGCAGAAAGCAAAAGGGTGAAACCCAACAACAACCCTACTATGGTGGGCGCCCGTTGGTGGAACCCGAACCCGAGGAACCGCCGCCTCCATCCGGAGAACCTAGCTTGAACCGCAGCATGGTCAATGTCCGCGTTCCGTGGGACGCAAAGACCTCCGCCAAGGCGATCTGTCCGTAGTGAGGAATGCGCACAACGTGTCCTTCGATCTCTACTCCCGGCACATCCTTCAGGTCGGTCTCGATTTTCTCTACCAGCGAGCAAAGCGCCACCCCATCACCGAACTTCGCTATTTTCCCGGATTTCTGGTCGTTCTTGACATTACTCTTCAAATCTTCAAAAGTCTTGGACTTGAGCAGCAGGTCATGACGAAGCGTGACTTTGACCTCAAAACCACCAAGGCGCAGATTGTCGAAGTGGCTCCCGACAGCGATGATGTGGCTCTCGCTGTTTTTATTGCCAAATTTGTATTCGGAGGTAACGCGCGTGACCATGCGGTCGACCGACAGGAAATCCAGGATCCTCAGCCCTTCTACTACCACCGTCACGCTCGTCGTGGCTGTATTTTCGTCTTGCCAACTCCCGGAAACGTGCGTATGAGCAGACTTGAAGAATGCAATCCGGGGAACATCAAAGCATTCAACGCGTGAGTAGGCGTGGCCCCCTTCACTCGGCAATGCCAGCGAGGCCTGCGCCGGTATTGGAACTTCCACAGGGCGGTGAAAATGCCCGCTTAATGCGTAGCCCGTGGCGTGGAAATAGAAGCGGATTGGCTCGTACTTGGACATCGGGGACACCTCAATCACTTCTTTGGGGGCCCAATACTCTTTCATCTACTGGAGAAATTCAATAGTAAAACCGAGGCGCAGGACTTCGCCGCCCGC
>Ga0210404_10000847_pt1 | contig 14149 bp, 12 predicted proteins | sample IncBWH28MmetaG_FD_155455 | JGI IMG/M metagenome (GOLD analysis project Ga0210404, IMG submission 155455) | Forest soil microbial communities from Barre Woods Harvard Forest LTER site, Petersham, Massachusetts, United States - Inc-BW-H-28-M | ecosystem: Environmental > Terrestrial > Soil >... | reverse complement strand
GAGTAGTAAGGCGTTTCTTGCTTGGCCACGTTGTATGGGTTGCAGACCAGGCCATCTTCGTCGCACATAACGCGGTCATGTTCGCCCAACACCAGCAGTGTTGGGACTTTGATTGCTCGGGATGGCGCGGTCGGTGCCGGCGGAGAGTTGAACAGCGGTACGGCAGCTCCGAACTCTGGTCCCGATACAGAATCTTTGAGCCGCTCATCAAGGGCGATCACATCGGGTTGCGCTCCGGGGGCCCAGTAGAACAGCGGGCCTCGGGTGCCGGGTTTGAACGTCAGATAACCAGCGTCGAAGCCTGAGGTGGCGAATTTCGGGTCGAGGTTGGCGGAATAAGCGCTTTGGAAGGCCAGCGCGAGCCACGACGGTTTGACCGAATGTAACAACCCGGTCAGCACGAACGCGTCGACATCCTTAGACACGGAGGCCTCGAGCCAGCCGTAGAGGGTGCCCAGCGAGTGACCGACCCAGATTACGCGAGAGAACGCGTGACCGCCAATGTTGCCGCTTCGCAGCTTTTGGACCACCTGGTGTAGCGCCTCTGTCCCATTTTGGAGCGTGAGCAAGGCGCTGTTGGGATGGGTGCTACGACCGTAACCCAGCCGCTCTATATTGAATGTGGCATATCCGGCGCCCGTCATTTGCCGTACGTAGGAATAGAAACTCGGTCGATACGGCCAGTCGGAGTAGTAACTGTTGTAGGTCGCGCCGTGGACCAGCAACTGCACCGCAGACGGTGTCGTGTCTGCTCGGACGCAGAGTTCACCGTAAAGCGTGGCATCGGGCACTTGCGGCAGCGATACCGCCACTTGAAATGCTTCGCATCGCGGTAGCACGTCTTCGGAATCCATCGCCACCGCCACCTGCGTTAGCCAGAGACTCGACGTCGCGACCGCCGAGGTGGCCAACCGCCGTAACAATGCCGCTCTTTGATTCTTGTATACGGAAATTGTGCACACGGTTCTTCCTCCTTATCGAGCGGTGAGGCCCGAATGCCGCGCAACGATAGCGCGGCCCGTGCGCAGCGCAATGGCGAATGCGGGAATTGGGGTATCGGGGCGCCCTTGGCCGGCCACGGGGTCGAGGGTCGGCAACTGGCCGTGGCCAAAACCGTTCGTTACGGGATGCCGGTAGTCGTCAAATCAACATTCGGAAGGCGAGCAATCGGCTCAGGGTCGGGTTTCTCGAGAGAACCATTACCGAATCGACGAGATCAATTCATCCGGATCAAACATTCTTCCGTCCCTGAAGACTCGAAAGATTCGGCTTGCGTTGCCGATGTCGGCAGTCGGATCGGCGTCAAGCAACACCAAGTCGGCCGGCGCGCCACGCTCGATTTTCCCCGCCGACGGTTCGCGGCGCGCGGCGCGCGCCCCGTTGACGGTGGCCGCGCGCAGCACTTGCAGTGGTGCAAGACCGGCCTGCTGCATCAAAGCCATTTCACGGAATACCGAGGGGCCGTGAACCGTACCGATGTTGCCTGCATCGGTGCCCATGACGATCGGCACACCGGCTTCCTGCAGCGTCTTGAGGTTTTGCAACATGATCGTAGGCGGGTGCTGAGTCTCGGCGATCCGCTGCACCAAGCGTGGGGACATGTCCTCCTTGGGAATGGGTTCCAGGCTCGTGAGCATCGAGAGAATCTGCGGGTCCGCGAGCCGTTGCTCAGCCGCGGTCGGACGCCAACTGCGGGATAACGCTTGTCCGTAGCCTGAAAGGACCCAAAGGGTGGGGCAATACAACGCGTTGTTCTTCTTGATCAGGGCCAGGAACTCTGCATCGACTGGTTCATCGCCGACCGAATGCACGAGATAGTCGGCGCCCGCACGAAGCGCCGCCCTGGCGGTCATCAGCTCGGTCGCGTGCACTGCCAGCGGCACGCCGGCTCCATGGGCCGCCTCGCCTACGGCTCGAACGATTGCCTCCTGGGCGGCCAGGTCGGTTCCCTCTCTGTGAATGAACCAGACCTTGATGTAGTCCGGCTTGTAGGGAAGCTGCTGCTTGACGAGACGAACCCCTTCCTCGACCGAGTCGGCCTTGATGATCGGTGGATCGTCGAGCTCCAGCTTGGGATCCGCAACCATCGAAACGAGCGGACCGGCTACGGCAACGTACGGCGCAGTATCCGTGGCCTGGGCTGCCTGGCGTACTTGGAAATTCCACAGGGGACCTCCGACATCCACGACGGTGGTAACGCCGCTTGCGATCCACACTTTGAACGTTGCTGCAAGCCGGGCCTTGTTCCGAGCGACCTCGTCCGCGTAGGGAACCCGCTTGGTCAGATCGATCACATCCGGACGGGTATAAGGGTTTGCAGACTGGAAGAAATGCACATGGCCGTCCACCAGTCCGGGAATCAGCCACTTCCCGGTACCTTTGACGATTTGCGCTCCTTTCGGAATCGGTGTCGAGGCGCTCGGTCCGATCTCCGAGATGCGCGAGCCGGTGATAACAACCGTGCTGTGCCGAACAATCGTATTGTCCCCATCTCGCTCCGGGTGCACGACGTTCGCATCAACGATGGCGATCAATGACGGCGCAGAAGAGGAACCGGCCGCGCCGGAGCCTGAGCAGCAAGCGACCATTCCAGCGAGAATGCACGCGCGCAGCGAATCCAAGACCTTCCCCTCAGAGATTGTCGCCAAGACCAGCCTGCCTCGGCGCACCAAATCGAAAGCTCGACGCGGTCACCCCGCCAAGCAGGTCCTCTTCGTGGTAAACGATCGTGGCTTTTTCGGTCTTGGCAGCGCCGACAGCAACCATCAAGGGGATCAGGTGGTCTTCCCGAGGATGCGCCTGACGCGCTGCGGGAGCGGCACTCCAGGCGAGCAGCCGCGCTTCACGTTCACTTGGCGTGGCTTTGACGAGCGTCGCTTGAAGCCACTCATCAAAGGTCTTGGAAGCCTGTCGGGCGCCCGGTCCAAAGTTACGCAGGTTGTGGTAACTCAGGCCGCTGCCGATGATTAGAACGCCTTCTTCGCGCAATGGCGTAAGCGCTTGTCCGACGGAAAGATGAACGGCCGGGTCATACCCAGACTTCAAGGAGAGTTCAATCACGGGAACGTTGGCCTCCGGATACATGATGACCAGTGGAGTGAAGGTTCCATGATCAAAGCCTCGTTGCGAGTCCAGTCTGGCCGGCATGCCGGCTGACTCGATGAGGGACTGGATGCGCTGCGCCAACTGCGGAGAACCGGGTGCGCCGTACTTTACGTGGTAGGTGTGCTCCGGAAAGCCTGAATAGTCATAAACCATGGGCGGCTGTGGACTCGCCATTACGGTGAACTCGTCCGCCTCCCAATGGCCGGAAATAACCAGAACCGCCTTCGGCACTGTGGCAATCTGGCGCGGAATGTCCTTCAGCGATTCCTCCAATACATGCAGCTTCTTGCGGAATTCCTCCATATAGGGCCAGGGCCCGCCGCCGTGGGAGATGAAGTAGGTGGGTAGCTTGGGAGTTGTCATACAGGCTGCGGCGATGTGAACCTTGAGGTTCGAAGCCTGAATGCGGGGCGGCACCTGGCGGCGACGCCCCGTTCGCGATGTCCCGACTACGAGCCCTGGCTCGGCCCGCTCAGGGATGCTCTGGGCTCGTTATAGACCAGGTTGCATCAGCGGCGACGATCACCGAACAGCTGCATCAGCATCAGGAATAGATTCAAAAAATCGAGATAGAGCGCAAGCGCGCCCATGATTGCCTTCTTGCCCACGGCAACCGCGCCATCCGCTTCGACATACATCGCTCTGATGCGTTGCGTATCCCAGGCGGTAAGGCCGACGAAGACGATGACGCCGATGACGGATATCGTCAGCTGCAATGCCGTGGAGCCAATGAACATGTTCACGAGGCTCGCAATGACGATGCCGATCAGCCCCATGAAGAGGAACGAGCCGACCTGGGTGAGGTCCTTCTTGGTGGTGTAGCCGTACAGGCTCATCGAGCCAAACATAGCCGCGGTGATGAAAAACACTCGTGCGATGCTTGCGCCGGTATAGACAAGGAAGATGCCTGCCAGCGACAGGCCGACCAGACCTGCATAAACCCAGAAGCTCAGTTGCGCCGTACCAAGACTCATCTTTTCGATACGAAAGCTCAGAAACATGACCAGGCCCAACGGCGCCAGCAGCACGATCCAGTAGAGCGGCGTGCCGACGATCGACTGATACAGGCCGCCGCTCGCAGCCAGGTAGGCGACGACGCCGGTCAGCGTCAGGCCGCCCGCCATGTAGTTGTAGACGTGCTGCATGTATCGGCGCAGGCCGACATCGAATTGCGATGCAGCTGATCTCACGTCCGTATCGGGCGTGAACTGATTTGCCATGGTGGTCACTCCTCGGATTGCAGAGCCGGTGTGCAATTGGCACCCCAGGCCGCAAGTTGCTCGTAGTCTAGGCTGTTTACGGCTCGACCCCATCGAACCACCCGCGCGAACGACACCCGCCGGCAGCCGGTAAGTTCAGGCCCTTGTCAGTTAGGAATTCGTGGAGGATGAACATATTTAATCGAATATAACCGATGATATTTGTAATAATAACGGCTAAGCGGTAGGCGCTACAAACTCACCGCGGCTACATTCCATGCTATGGTGCACCGCACCACGCGCCAGAGCAAGGTATGTATTGTGCGCTGCGGGATAGCAACCGCCCGCAAGTTTCAATAAGGAAAGGTAGGTCAGCCATGCTTTCTTCACCCTCAGCACCCGACGAAGTCGCGCTGCCACAGGCCACATCCGCGCGGACCAGAGTCGTTAACCTGGCCTTGCAAGGCGGTGGTTCACATGGCGCCTTCACATGGGGCGTGCTCGACCGCCTGCTGGAAGATGAGCGGATCGAGTTCGAAGGCATCAGCGGGACGAGCTCCGGTGCAATGAATGCCGTGGTACTGGCCGACGGCCTCGTGAAGGGCGGCCGCAACGGGGCTCGACAGGCGCTTACCCGGTTCTGGGAAAGCGTGGCGAGCCACGCCCCGATCAACCAGCTGCCGGCGAACCTGCTTCAACCGCAGGGAACCGGCAGCGACGGCGGTCTCAGTCCGATCGCGAAAGCGCTTGTGGCACTGTCACGAGATTTTTCTCCATATCAGCTGAATCCTTTCGACCTGAATCCTCTGCGCCAGATCGTGACGGAGCAAATCGATTTCCAGCGTCTGCGAGCCGAAAGCGGGCTGCAACTGTTCGTTGCCGCCACGCAGGTCAGCACCGGCAAGCTGCGGCTGTTCCGCACGGGTGAGTTGTGCGTGGACGCACTACTGGCGTCGGCCTGCCTGCCGTCGCTCCATCATGCCATTGAGATTGACGGTGACGCCTACTGGGACGGTGGCTACTCGGCCAACCCGGCCGTGTTTCCACTCTTCTACGAATGCGAGTCACCGGACGTGATCGTGGTGCTACTGCATCCGCTGACACGGACGCAGATGCCACATACCGCAGAAGAAATTCAGAACCGCGTGAGCGAACTGGGGTTCAATTCCACGTTCCTCAGAGAGATGCGGATGATCGCTCAGGCCACCGAGCTGAGCGAGCAGGCACTGTTCCCCTGGGGCCGTCTGGAGCGCAGATTGCTGCAGATGAATTTCCATCTGATCGAGGCAGAAGCGCTGGTGAGCCAGCTAGCCATGGATAGCAAGCTAAACGCCCATCTGCCGTTCATCACGATGCTCCACGACCTGGGCCGCGCGCAAGCCGACCTCTGGCTGAAGAACAATTTCTCCAGCATTGGTAATCAGTCGTCGGTGGATCTCACCGAGTTATTTTCCTGATTTTCCCGAATACCAAAGTTCCGGCATCAATAGTCCCGGCGCCGCGCCCCAAGCGCAGTTCTGCGTTGCGCATGCGAAATCGCTTCCGCCATCAGCCGATCGCGGTGCGCCGGATCCGAGTCGATCAGACGTGTTACCCAGGATGCAGGAATGTCGCGATACTCGCGGCGATCGGGATGATAGGTGGCCACGCGCCAACCTTGATCCATCAGCCACAGCCACAGTTGGTCGCTCAGTCCAGCCTGGACCACCAGACGCACGCTGTGCTCAACCTGAACCACGGTGGCCCCGATTTGCGGCTTCGGACTTCGGCGTGGCAGCGCGCGGGGAAGCTGTCTGCCCATGAGCGAGCGCAGACGCGCGCGCAGGGATTTGATCAGCCTCATAGCTGCCGATTTTAGAACAACCCCCCGTATGAACGAACACCGTGTCCACCGGATTTTTGAGATCAGTATTCTACTGAAGGGCGCCCATGCGTTAATCGAGTGTATTGGCGGCGTTGCATTGGCGTTCGTCAGCACCAGCGCCATCAAAGGTCTGGTCAATGCGCTAACCCAGGATGAGCTGATCGAAGATCCGAATGACTTTCTTGCGACACATCTCTTAAACCTGGCCCAGAGTTTTACCGTCAGCACCCAGCGCTTCTATGCCTTCTATCTGCTCAGCCACGGCGTGATCAAAGTGTTCCTCGTCATCGGTTTGCTTCGAAATAAGCTGTGGGCCTATCCTGTTTCTCTGGTCGTCCTTGGCCTCTTCATCGTCTATCAGCTCTACCGGTTCTCGTACACGCACGGCTTCGGCCTCATCGTGTTGACGGTCTTCGACGCATTCGTGATGGGATTGATCTGGCACGAATACCTGCTGGTCCGTCGCCATCTGGCATCGCGGTAACTTACTTGCACGAACCAAGGGACAGAACCCGGGAGGAGGGCGCATGCAATCGAAGCCATCACGGAAGCTCGCAGATCCGGATCGTCGCTGCTCGCTGGTCAGACGGCGTGCATTGTTCACCTTGCTTGGAAGCGCGGTGACGGCATCGTGGGCCGAGCCGTCCAATGGCCAGAGCGCCAGGCCTGGTCACGACGACGCGGCGCTGATGTGCGTCGCCACACCCGAGCAGACCGAGGGCCCGTACTTTGTCGACGAACATCTGAATCGATCGGACGTTCGATCCGATCCGATCGATGGCTCGGTCAGGCCCGGCTTGCCTCTGAGCCTTCAGATCCATGTGAACGGGATCGATTCGGCCGGGTGCCGGCCGCTGGTCGGGGCCACGGTCGACATCTGGCACTGCGATGCGCAGGGCGTGTATTCCGATGTGAGCGAGCGCCGCTTCAGGACGCTGGGTTCCCGATTCCTGCGCGGCTACCAGGTGACGGACGCGAGCGGGTCCGTGCGCTTTGTGACGATCTATCCCGGTTGGTATCCGGGGCGAACCGTGCATATCCATTGCAAGATCCGCACCGGACCGGATGCGGGGCGAGCCCTGCAATGGACTTCACAACTTTACTTCGATGACGCAATTACGGACCTGGCGCATCGGCATGTCGCCTACTCTCAACGGGAAAGGCTCAGAATGAGAAATGGCGGTGACGACATCTTTCAGGATGGCGGCCGCAACCTGATGCTGGCGCTGTCTGGCGCCGCCGAGGGCTACGACGCACGCTTTAACGTCGGACTCAAGTTGCCTTCGTGACCGGCTGTTGCGAAGACTGCTCTGCGATTCAACGGGGAGGGTCTTCTCCACGTTGCTGGTTTCTGCAATGATGCGACGATTCTTCGATGACGATCCTGTGGCAAGGCAGCATTGAACCCTGCGAAACATCTGGGCAGGTTGTGCATTCCGTCCGCTGGTCTGCTGCTCTGCCTGTGGTCGATCCCGTCGCCTGCATTGGAACTCGCGAAAGGCGAGATGTTCGGGGAGCCCTATGATTTGCGGGGCTATGCGCGGATCGAAGAAGACATCCTGGTTGGCAGTCCCACGGTCGACGGCACCAGAACCAGAAGCAGCGATCTGCGGCGTGCTCGCCTGGGGCTCGGTGTGCGCTGGCAGAACGACTGGATATTCCACGTGGCCGGGAACTTTGCCCATAATTCGCCGCTGCGTGACCTCTGGATCGAATATCGGGGCTGGCCCGTCCGTATTGAAGCTGGACGACTCCCGGAGCCCTTTAGTCTCGCGGAGTCGATCGATCCGCTCGCCCGGCTCCTGCCTTCGTTGCCGTCGCCTGCGGAGTTCGGTCCAGACTACGGATTCGGCGTCGGCTTCAACTATCGAGGCAGCACCTGGGGGCTCGCTGGCGGCGCGTTTACCCGCAATGCCGGACCCACGTTGTCCGGTCGCTATCCCGAAGACGCGCTCACTGCGCGCGGGACCTGGCGCCCGCTCGTCGGCGAAGACGGCTACCTTCACGTTGGCGTAAGCGCAAGTCTTCGGCGAACCCAAGCCGGTTCGGGCGTGCAGCTTTTTGGAACGGCGGAGTCGTCGCTTGTAAGGGGCATGTCGCCGCAGTCGGTGCTCGAGACGCTCAGTGACCGCTATCGCTTGATCGCCGAGGAAACTCTGATGAGATTGGGCCCGGTCATTCTGCTTGGCGAAATGATCCAGGCACAAGTGGCCGACGGTGGTCCGACGTGGCACGGCGAATATGCTGAGCTTGGCTGGTGCATCACCGGCGAGAAGCGCAGTTATTCAACACGCTACGGAACGATTGGAGCCATCAGCCCGAACCGGCCGGTGGAACTGGGTGGCTTTGGCGCATGGGAAGTGGCGGCGCGCTGGAGCAAAACCGACTTGAGCGACGGTGGCGGCGACCGGGGGAACGTGCGGTCGGTCGCATTGAGCTGGTACCCGACCGATCCCGTGCGCATCAGTCTCAGCCTGCATCGTGCCCATCTGGAACCCCTCGGAGGCAACCCGCGCGACACCAGCCTGGGTCAATTGCAGGTTCAGTTGGGATTGTAGGGGACGTCTCCGCATCCATGGCTCTTGAGGACGCCGGCCGTCACGGCGCCCAGGCGCACCGAATCGGTCGGCGTGTGGAAGGCGGCCTTCAATTCCGGCGGACTGCGCTGTGGTTCCGCCGAGCGCAGCAGTGCCACTTCGGCTGTGACGAAGGGAGTGGCGAACGAGGTCCCATCGAAGAATTTGCCCCGGCCGTTGGCACCCGCAGACCAGATATGCACGCCCGGTGCTGCCACGTCGATGTATGGGCCACGGTTGGCCTGCTCGTAAGGCTGCCCGAGCAGATCCACGGCCGTGACGGCGATCGCCTCTGCGTAGGCGGCCGGATAGCGCGGTGGGCCGTCCGGGCCGAGATTGCCCGCCGCGGCAATCACGGGAATGCCCTGTGCAGTTACGCGACGGATTGCCTCGTGCAGTACCGCATTTTCCGGCCCGGCGATCGAGACGTTGATGGCGGCCGGGTGCTGCGCCAGCAACCAGTCCAGGCCGAGGGCGATCATCATGGCGTTGGTCGATTTGTGTTCTCCGGCGCCGTAATTGAACACGTCAGCGGCGAACAGGGTCGCCCGCGGAAACAGCCCGGCAAATCCAGCGTCCACCTGACCGGCGAGGATAGTGGCCACGGCGGTACCGTGCTCCGCGCCCTCAACCGAGGCCCGCGATTCGCCGAAATGCCGTTGCGTGATCCGATCGCCCGCCAGCGCCGGACTGGACTCCGACACGGCGGTGTCGAGCAGGCCCAGCCTGACTGCCTGGGGACATCCTGTCGCGGGCCAAGCCACCAGCTTCTGACCATCGCAGCGGATGCCTTCGCAGGCGCGCTCGCCGGCCGTGCCGTAGCGTGGATTGACGTCGTAGGTACCGTGGGGATCGGCCTCCCGGAGGCGTCGCAACGCCGCGGCAGCGGGAATGCCTCCCGGCGTGGAGAGCTCGGTCAGGCGAAAGCCCAGCTGCGGCAGGACATCGTCCTCCACCACGCGAAATCCCATCGCGCGCGCCCGGATCCATGCTTCGCGGCTGAGATCGACTGACAGGACCTGATCGGGCTCGATCTCGCGCTCGGCATCACCGCGGTTGCCGCCATCCGCGCGACCACGGTCGTCGCTCTCGCGTTCGGAGTCGAAGTCTTTTTCCGACTCGAAGTCACGGTCATGGTGGGATTCATTTTCCAGCTGCCGGTCGGTTTCGCGCTCCGCCGGTTCAGGTGGCTCTGTCCCGCCACGGGCCCAGGCAGTCGCCGGGAACAGCGCGATGAGCACTGTGGCGGCCACGACCGCGCAAGCCGCGATGGTCTCTTCTGCGGCGGTACTGAGGGCTTTCCTCGATCCCTCCAAGGCTTGCCAGATTGGAGGTTGACTCATTCGATCCCTCGTTGTCCGTGGCTCGTTTATACATCAATCGCTTTGGTGTGGAATAAAGTCCCCGGCACGTGAAATAAAGTCCCCGGCACGTGGAATAAAGTGCCCGACGCCGACGTTTCGGACTGCAGAGGAGATCGCCAGTGACAGCGACGCCCGTGACAGCGGACGCCCGTGACGGCGGCCGTAGGTGAGCGACGAATTCAAAACTGAGCTTCTGGCTTTGTTGCCCCGGTTGCGCCGCTACGCCCTGGCCAGGACCGGGAGCATTCACAGCGCCGACGATCTGCTGCAGGCCACTTGCGAACGGGCGTGGAAGTGTCGGGATCAGCTGATGCCGGGTACGCGGATGGACAGCTGGATGTTCAAGATCATGACCAATCTGCATATCGACGAAATCAGGGCTGTATCCACCCGCGGCATCGATGCCGGACCGGATGCGCTTGAGCACGTTCCGGATGACAGCTGGCAACGGCGCGTCGACGGCAAGCTGGCACTGGGGGAGGTGGCGGAGGTGATGCTGCAACTCCCGGAGGGCATGCGAGACGTCCTGGCCTTGGTATCGATCGAGGGCCTTTCCTACCGGGAGGCGGCTGCCGTACTCGATGTCCCGCTGGGAACCGTGATGAGTCGCCTGGCCAGAGCGCGCACACAACTGATGCATCGCCTGAAACTGAACCCGACCACGATGGATTGGGCTGCGGAATGACAACATCGATACTCAGCGATGAAACCCTGATGGCATACGCCGATGGGGAATTGCCCGACGTGGAGGCCGCCGCAGTTGCCGCGGCCGCTGCGCACGATCCCGAGGTGGCGCGACGCATCGCCCTGTTCAAGGGGTCAAGACGAATCGTGAGGGCGGCGTTCGATCCGGTGCTCGACGAGCCGGTGCCGCCCCATCTGCGTGAGGCAGTGCTGGCACTCGGGACGCGCGCGGCGGGCAGGAACAGCGGGTCGCGCCGAAGCTGGCTGGACTGGCTCATTCCGCACGGCTCGGCCATCCCACGACCAGGCCTGGCCGCAGCCCTCGGGTGTCTGCTCGGCATCGCGCTGGGCTGGCAGCTCGCAACAGTTCGATCCGCGCCCGGCGCCCCGCCGACTCTTGCAGCGAGCGTGGCCCCTCTGCCCGCGGAACTCCTCGAGGTCCTCGAGCGCCAGCCAACCGGGCACAGTGTCCTCGCCTCGCTGGGGGCACGCACCGTGCAGGTACTCCCGCTCGCGAGCTATGGCGACACGGCCTCATTCTGCCGTGAGGTGGAGGTCAGCTCGACCGTCCCCGGCAGATCCGAAGCAGTGCGGGCCATCGCGTGCCGCACGGACGGCAAGTGGCGCCTCGCCGCCGTAGCAGGTTCCGCAGTTGTGCGGGCCCAGGGCGACGACTATCAGCCAGCGGCCGGCAGCAGGGGTCTAGCGGCGGCACTCGGTCTTGGCGAGCCGCTTTCGCAGGCTGCGGAAGCACGCTACCTGAACGCGATCCGGTGACCGATCCGGTCGCCCAACAGGGGCGTCCAGGCGCATCGGACCGGAGACGGTCGGATGGAATAACTGTCCACCCCCTTCGTTCTATTCGGTGACGGTGAGGCCGGCGACAAGGCAAGGCATCTCCGGGCGTAGCGCAGCAACCTTGCCGGGTTCATCACCGGCGCCAACGAGAGAGGTTCATCGTGCAGATCCGAGAGATAAGTCGTCACACGCGCAACGCGATGCTGGCGCTCGCAGCCGTTCTGTCGCTGTCACTGGTAGCTTGCGGCGGTGGCGGTTCGGCGAGTAGCCCGGCCGCAGTAAAAGCGCATTCGGCTGCCCTGACTTCAGGGACCGTGAGAGCCTTCGGCAGCGTCTTTGTCGACGGCCATGAATTTGACAGCAGTGGCGCCACGGTGGTCGACGACGACACGGGCGCGACCGTTCCCGGCACTGCCGCGGGTAGCGCGCTGGCGGTTGGCATGAACGTCGACGTCAAGCCCTCGGCCAGCAGCACAGACGCGGCACCCAGCGCGCAGGAGATCCGGGTGATTCCACTGGCACGCGGCCCGGTCGACGCATCGGATTCCACGGCGGGCCAGTTGTCCGTCATGGGCCAGATCGTGCAACTCACAGCCACCAGCGCGTTCAAAGATGCGCGAAGTTGCGCGCAGGGTACCAGCCCGACCTGCACTCCGATCACTGACCAGAGCGGATTGACTGCAAACTGCAGTCATTCCGGAACCGCCGCGTACGCTTGCACCAGCGGCTCGGGAACCTCGGTCCAGGTGTTCGGCTATGTCAACGCGTCCGCCAACACGCTCACCGCCAGCCTGGTGCGCGTGATCGACAACACCGCCTCGATCTTCAAGGCGACCGGCAGTCTCACCATCGCGTCGACCGGCGCGGCCCCGGCCAGCTACACGATCAATGGACTCAGCTTTGCGTCAGGCACCGCCTGCGGATCGCCGATCGACTGCAATTTCACCGGCGGCGAAGTCGTGGCAACGCGCGGAACCACCGCGCCAACGACGGGGGCACCAGGCAGCACGCTTCCGATCCCGGTGACGTTCACCCCCGTCACGCTGCACCTGAGCCACGCTTCCATGCTGACGGTTGGAAATACAGTGGAACTCGAGGGTATCGTGTCGAACGCGATGGGCTCGACGTATATGGTCGAGGGCATCACTGTCACCCTCGGCGCCGGTCAGACACTGCCGGCCGACGGCGACACGATTGAAGTCACTGGCACGGTCACGAGCGCTGCGCCGCCCGCGATCACGGCCTCCTCGGAATCGACGGAGGATGGCGCAGATCATCGCAAGGGCGGCGGCTTCCTGCTCGACGATACGCTTGCCGCACATGCGGTCATGGCGACGACCCCGGCGACCACACCGCCGACCTACGCCGTGTCGCTGCTCGGGACTTCGGTGCAAGTGAACTCCTTGACCCATATCGAAGACGAGACCGCGACCACGGCCACGGCGTTCAACATCAATAACTTCCAAAGCTACATCAACGCCTACGTCGCAACGGGCGGCGCAACCGGCGTGCCGCACGTGACGGCGCGCGGGTATATCGACAAGAGCAGCGGCAGTGAGGTGCTGGTGGCGCTCGATTTCCGCATCACGAGTGCACCGGCTGGCACTGCCGGGTTCAATGCGCGGATCGGCGGCGTGATCACTGCCACCACGATGTCGGGTTTCTCCGTGGCCGGCGTGACGGTCCCCTTCACCGGCACCGCGCACGACCCGAGTGGCACCGTGGTCACGCTGCAGCAGGGCGATTATGTGGGGGTGCGCCTGATGGATTCGGGCGGCACCTTCAGTATCACCAGCGTCGTCGACTACGGCGTCAAGATGGACCACGGCGGCTGAAGCCAGCCTACGCTGCTGCGCAGCGCATCCAATGCGTCGCTGGCCACGATTAACAGACGGTCCCGCGACAATCCAGATTTGACAATGCATGTATATGCGCTTACATTCAGCGCATATACATCTATTGCATCGTCAGACGGCGACACTCGTCAGAAGAGGCGACGCTTCATTCGATATCTCGACCCCGTCGCGGGGGTTGTCTGCGCGCAGCCGGAACACGCACAGCCAACGCAACGCTGTGAGGACTTCATGACCAGCACCAACACATATGAGGCCAGGACAACGGCACTTCTGTGCATCGACTTCTACAACGACTTCTTGAGCGAGGCGGGCAAGCTCTGGCCATGGGTGAAGGACAGTGCTGGGGAGGTGAACCTTCTCGACAATCTGCGCACTATCGTGCGCACGGCGCGGGAAGTCGGTGTGACGGTCTACCACGTCCCGCACCATCGATGGGAGCCGGGCGACTATGTGAACTGGAAGTACCCGACACCTTACCAGCTGGCCGCAGCCGAACGTCAGGCATTCGCTAAAGGCACTTGGGGGGGCACCTTGCATGACGACTTTCAGGTGCAGCCGGGCGATATCGTGGCGACGGAACACTGGGCCTCGAGCGGCTTTCCGAACACGGATCTTGACCATCAGCTCAAGCGCTACGGGAAGGAAAAAATCATTTTGGTCGGTCTTTTAGTCAATACCTGCCTGGAGGCGACCGGGCGCGTCG
>Ga0210404_10000845_pt1 | contig 14214 bp, 13 predicted proteins | sample IncBWH28MmetaG_FD_155455 | JGI IMG/M metagenome (GOLD analysis project Ga0210404, IMG submission 155455) | Forest soil microbial communities from Barre Woods Harvard Forest LTER site, Petersham, Massachusetts, United States - Inc-BW-H-28-M | ecosystem: Environmental > Terrestrial > Soil >... | reverse complement strand
CAGGCCTTCAATGCGCACCTTATTGAAAAACAGGTTCTCTTTCACCACGAAGTCCAGCCTCACTCCGTCGGGCGCTGTCGTGAGAACGGCGCGCAGATCGGCGTAGTCGCCGGTTCGATAGAGCACGCGCACACTTTCCGCAATTTTTCCCCGGTCCAGCGGTTTCCCTGCTTCCAGCGGGATTCCGGAAGGCGCTTCGGAAAGCACCTGGCCGTCTTCTCTAACGATGCGGATCGCCGCGATTTTGGGCTGTTCCGCCGCAGGATTTGCCGGGGGCGTGTCTTGTGGTGTCTGCGCGTGCGCTGACTCGGCTCCCATTAGGAGCGCGAGCGCGACTATCCCTCTCCACCGATTGCACCAGCCCATTTTCATGCTTCTAATCGCTCAGACGAAGCGTAGCACAGCGACGTTGCCTCTCCTGTCTCCTTTGGCGCTATCATGTTACTTTACAGGCTCATTCGCAGAGCCTGCCGGGGCCGCGCCATTCGTGGACGATTCTCTCCAGAATAAATATTCGCGCCAGATGCTCTTCGCCGGGATCGGCCCGGAGGGCCAGCGGCGTCTCCTTGCCTCTCGCGTGGCTATCGTCGGGTGCGGTGCCATCGGGGCCGCGGCGGCAAACCTGCTTGTTCGCGCGGGCGTCGGCTATCTTCGGATCATTGACCGCGATTTCGTCGAGCCTTCAAATTTGCAGCGCCAAACACTCTTTGACGAATCCGACGCGCTTCTGGCGCTTCCGAAAGCTGTTGCCGCGGAGCGTAAGCTGCGCTCCATCAATTCGAGCGTTGCCGTCGAAGGCCTGGTCGCCGATCTGAGTCCGAAAAACGCCGGCGAACTTCTCAGCGGTGTGGAATTGCTTCTCGACGGGACCGACAACTTTGAAACGCGCTTCCTCATCAATGATTTTGCCGTGCAGTCCAGTCTCCCCTGGATTTACGCCGCCGCCGTCGCCAGCTACGGCCTGACCATGACCATTCGCCCTGGACTTACGCCTTGTCTCGCCTGCCTTCTCGAGAACGGCATCTCTCCCGCGGGCCTTGAAGACACCTGCGATACCATCGGCGTGCTCGGCCCCATCGTGAACCTCATCGCCTCGTTGCAGGCCGCAGAAGCCTTGAAGCTGCTCGCCGGTCGCGTGGAGGCCCTTCACGGGCGTTTAATCTCCTGCGACGTCTGGACCGGGCATCTGCAATCCATTGGTGTGGCGCGCAATCCGGCATGCCGCGCCTGTACAAAACGTGATTTCATCTATCTCGAAGGCCAGGCGCAGCCGCATATCACTCTGTGCGGCCGCGATTCCGTGCAGATTCACGAGCGTACGCGCGCCGTGGACCTCACTGCTCTTGGAATTCGTCTGAAGCCCATCGTCGAGGACGTCCGCCAGAATGATTTTCTCCTTCGGTTCCGCGTGGCGCCCTACGAAATGACCGTGTTTGCCGACGGTCGCGCCATTCTCAAGGGCACCAAAGATCCTGCCGTGGCGCGCTCGCTCTACGCCCGCTATCTCGGCGCCTGATCCTTTGTTTCTCTTCGGTTTCAGAGGTTGCGATTCAGCGTGGAGGTTGATGCCCGGAGCGCCCGAACGAGCTCCGCATGTTCGAACGGTCGAGGTTCTCCCGCAGATTCATCAGCGTCAAAAAAGTGCTCAGGATCCGCGCCTTCAGATCGTCCGTGAGGTGCAGGCCGCTGGTCGCCACGCGCGCCAGTCGCTCTCCGTGTTCCGTAATGAACTTCATGATCTCGCGCTGGCGATCCTGCGGCGCGTTACCGAGAGCCGTCTCCCGGCGCATCTCCGCGCAGCTGGTCTCCAGCGACAGGGTGAAGTGAAAGACGCAGAGCCGCTGCTCGGCAAGCGCCGGGGGCGAGTCGTTCTTGCATCCTGCGATTTGGCAAGGCGTTGCCATGTGGCCCAGAGTGCTGAAAGACTACGTTACATCACCAGCGCGGAAAATCCAGTGCGCCACGCGATGGTGCTGCGAATGTTACATGAGCCGGTTACTCCTTGTCTTGCGGAATGGAACGGCTGCATGGCGCAAATATTTCTCAAATTCCATTGACATGAGTATGCAGCAGCATGTATAAAAATACATAGGCCCTCAGGGCCGATGCAAAATGAGCAAGCACAAGACATTTCGTCACGGCCAGATCCTCCGTCTGGTCACCGACCAGCGCATCGCCAATCAGGAAGAACTGCGCCGGCGGCTGGCCGCGCAAAAACTCCGTGTGACGCAGGCCACGCTTTCACGCGACCTTCAGGAACTCCGCCTCGTGAAGACGCAGGAAGGCTACAAGCAAGCCTCGGCTTTGCCGGAAGAGCCCACTCCGCTGCCTCCCCTTGCCCGGGCGCTCGGCGAATTTCTTCTTGATATCCGGCCTGCGGAGAATCTGCTCGTTTTGAAAACGCCTCCGAGCGGTGCGCAGCCTCTGGCCGCCGCCGTCGATGGCGCAAAGTTCACCGAAATCTCCGGAACCATCGCCGGCGATGACACCGTGCTGATCATCACGCCGAACAAGAAAACGCGCGAATCCCTGCAAAAAAAGATTGAAGCTCTGGTGAAATGAGAAATCCTCGCCAAATCGCCGTTGTAGGTGTCACTGGGTACACCGGTCTCGAACTGGCGCGCATACTTTTGCGCCATCCGGCCTTGGAACACCCGGTCTTCTATGTGCGCGAAACCAATGGCGCAAAATGCCTCGCCGAACTCTTTCCGCAATTTCGCGGATGGGGTGAAGCGCCACTCCGTGCTCTTTCCGTTGACGCGATTACATCAAGCAACGCAGGCGCCGCATTTCTCGCCACCCCGCATGAGGTTTCGGCGGAATTGGCGCCAGCCCTGATCAGAGCCGGTCTCCGCGTCGTGGACTTGAGCGGCGCATTCCGTTTTCGCGAGGCGGAAACTTTCACTTCCTGGTATAAGCTGCCAGCGCCGCACGCCGAATGGCTTGGCGAAGCGGTCTATGGTATTCCGGAACTCTATTCGGGCGAGATTGCCGGCGCGCGTTTGGTGGCCAATCCCGGTTGTTACGCCACGAGCGTGATTCTCGCTCTCCGCCCGCTCACGGAAGCAGGCTGGATTGCCTCGGACTCGAGCGTCGTTTGCGACTGCAAGTCGGGCGCTAGTGGCGCAGGCAAAGACCCTCGCCGCGATCTCCACTTCGTCGAGGTGGATGAGAATTTCAAAGCCTATAGCCTCTTCACGCATCGCCACACACCGGAAATCCTCGAGCACACCGGATTGAGCGAAACGCAGGTTACTTTTTCAACGCACTTGCTCCCGCTCGCGCGCGGCATCCTATCCACCATCTACGTCACCCTTGCGGCGCCGCAATCGACCGTTGATGTCGAGACGCTCTTCCGGAAGTTTTACGCGGGGCGTCCCATGGTCCGCATCTGGCCGGCAGGAACGCTGCCGGAGTTGCAGCACGTGGCGCACACGAATTTTTGCGACCTCGGCTTTGCCCTCGATAAATCGGGCCGCCGCCTCATCCTTGTGTCCTGCCTCGACAATCTTGGCAAAGGCGCAGCCGGACAGGCTGTGCAAAATTTCAATCACATGTTGGGTATCCAGGAGCAAACCTCACTTCAATGAGAACCGTAATCAAATTCGCAGGTGCATTGCTCGAAGACGACGCCACCGTGCAGTCCCTCGCGCGGCAAGTCGTGACGCTGGCGCAGCAAGGCCACGAGATCCTCGTCGTGCATGGCGGCGGCAGGCAGTTTACCGCCACGCTGAAGCGCATGGCCATAGAAAGCAAATTTGTTGCCGGCCTGCGCGTTACCGACCGCGAAACGCGCGACGTCGCAGTCATGGTCTTTGCCGGATTTCTCAACAAAAAACTGGCTGCGGCCATCTCCGCTGAAGGACAGCCGGCCGTCGGAATCTCCGCCGCGGATGCCCAGTGCTTCGTTGCCGAGCCCATGGTGCACAACGAAGTTGAGGGCAGCCTGGGTTTTGTCGGCTACCTTACGGGATTGAATCGCCCATTCATCGAATCGCTCTGGCGCGAAGGACTCCTGCCCGTTGCGCCCTGCCTCGGTATCGGTGCGGACAACGAGCTTTACAATATCAACGCCGATCACATGGCCGCGGCTTGCGCGGAATTTCTTGGCGCGGATCAGTTGATCTATCTCACCGATGTCGCCGGCGTGCTCGATGGCGAGAAAGTGCTTTCTGCGATTACTTGCGAGGAGATCGAACGCCTGGTCCAGTGCCGAGTCGTATCAGGCGGCATGGTTCTAAAACTCGAAGCTGCCAGGCGGGCCATCGAAGGCGGTGTCCGCCAGGTGCGCATCGTCGGCGGCACTGCCCCCGAAGCGTTGCTCCTTGCTTCCCACGCGGAGGAAGTGGCCTCCGTTCCCGGCACGCGCGTTCTTCGCGAACCGTTGTCCGCCGCCCATGCGGCTCTATCGGCGGCATGATGCCTACTTTGTCCAAAAAGAAATCTGTGTCCCGGCGTCTGCGCAATCCGAAACCACGCGCCGTCAAGCCGGACGCGCGCCTGCTCGATGCCGAGCAGTTTCTGCTACCCACCTACAAGCGCCAGCCCGTCATCATGACGCATGGACGCGGCGCTTACGTCTTCGACTCCACCGGCAAGAAGTATCTCGATTTTTTGGGCGGCATTGCCGTCAACGCGCTCGGCCACGCGCATCCGCGCATTGTGAAAGTCATCCGGCGCGAATCCGCGCGCGCCATTCACCTTTCCAATCTCTATCACAACGCCTTTCAAGGCCCCCTGGCCCGCAAACTCGCGGCCTGGTCCGGGCTGGATCGCGTCTTCTTCACCAATAGCGGTACGGAAGCGATGGATGGCGCCATGAAACTAGCGCGACTCCTGGGGCGCAATTCCGATGAGGCTGCCGGAGCTATTCCGAAGAAGCACCGCTTCCTCGCCATGGAAAATTCTTTTCATGGGCGCACTTTCGGCGCCATGAGCGTCACTGCCACGGAAAAATACCGCTTGCCCTTCGCCCCTGTCGTTCCTGGAGTCGAATTCGTCCGTTTCAACGACGTAGCCGATCTCGAAGCGAAATGCGACGATACCGTCTGCGCCATTCTTTTGGAAACAGTCCAGGGAGAAGGCGGCATTTATCCTGCCAGCGAAGCTTTCTGGAATCGCGCTCGTGGGCTTGCCAGTCAGCACGGTGCTCTCTTAATCGCCGACGAAATTCAATGCGGACTCGGGCGAACCGGCCGCTACTTCGGTTATCAGAAGTTTTCTTCCAAACCGGACATGGCTCTGATCGCCAAGCCGCTCGCCGCCGGCCTCCCCCTCGGCGCCATTCTCACCACGGAAGCCGTCGCCTCTCGCGTTTCTCCCGGCATGCACGGCACCACGTTTGGCGGCGGCCCGCTGGCTTGCGCCGTGGCTCTGGAATTCCTAACCGTCATCGAGGACGAAAAACTCCTCGAAAACATTCGCGCGCGCGGTGCAGAGTTGCGCGACGGGCTCGCCAAGCTAGCCGCTCAATTCGACTTCATCCGCGAAATTCGCGCTGAAGGCCTGATGATCGGGATCGAACTCTCCGTCGAAGGCGCGCCTTTCGTTTCCGAGGCCATGCAACGCGGTTTGCTCATCAACTGCACCCACGATGTGACGTTGCGCCTGCTGCCGCCGTTCATCATTTCCCGCGCGCAAGTCCGCGAATTTCTCCGGCTGTTCGAACTCGTCCTGGCAACTACACCGAAGCAGTCCACTGCTCCCGATTCCGGGAAGCTTACAAATCCCAAGCCCGCCGCCCATGCCGCGGCAAGGTGATCCTATGACTACGACCGCACTCGCTCCATCTATTTCATTGTCGAATGACCTCCTTACGGGAGCGGAATGGAGCCCCGCGCACACGCGCGAACTCCTCCAGCTCTCCGCGGATATTAAGGCCCGCCCAGTTCGATATGCTTCCACGCTCCACGGCAAATTTATCGCTCTGATTTTCGAAAAGCCTTCGCTCCGCACGCGCGTGACTTTTGACGTTGGCATCCAGAGCATGGGCGGCGCCGTGGTTTTTCTTGACCACACCCAGGCTTCTGCTTCTCTCGGCGCGCGTGAGTCCATCGCCGATGTCGCGCGGAACCTCGAACGTTGGGTGCATGGCATCGTCGCACGCGTTTACCAGCAGCGCGTCCTGGAAGAAATGGCCGCTAACGCCAGCATCCCGGTAATCAACGCGCTGTCTGACAAATTTCATCCCTGTCAGGCGCTGGCTGATTTTTTCACTCTGGAAGAAAGATTCGGCGCGTTGCGCGGCTTCAAGCTGACCTACGTCGGCGACGGCAACAACGTTTGCCATTCGCTGATCTATCTCGCCGCGCGTCTTGGCGTTCACCTGCGGATTGCCACGCCGGCGGAATACGCGCCCTTGCCCGAAGTCGTCGCCGATGGCAAGCGCGTGGCTCGCGAGACGAAAGCCAAAATCGAATTGATGACCGATCCGCGCGAAGCCGTCAGCGGTGCCATGGGCGTGTACACGGATGCATGGACCAGCATGGGCTTCGAATCCGAGGAGAAAATCCGCAACGCCGTCTTCCAGCCGTATCAGGTGAATGCCGAGCTGATGTCGCTCGCTGCTCCGGACGCGGTGTTCATGCACTGTCTTCCGGCGCATCGCGGCCTGGAAGTTACGCCGGAGATTCTCGACGGCCCGCATTCGGTCGTCCTCGATCAATCCGAGAACCGAATGTACGTGCAGAAAGCCATCCTGCATACTTTGTTCTGAGTCAGCGATGTCGTTTATCGCGTCACACGAAGTTTTCTTTGTAGGGGCCGCCTTCCGAGGCGGGCCGCCCTGCCTTTGTAGGGGCGCAGCATGCTCCGCCCGACCTTGGCAACACCAAAACGCAAGAGAGGAATTGTGGAAACGCAATTGAACAAACCGAAAAAAGTTGTGCTCGCCTACTCCGGCGGTCTCGATACCTCCATCATCATTCCCTGGCTCAAGGAAAATTACGGCTGCGAAGTCATCGCCGTGATTGGCGACGTCGGCCAGCAGGAAGACCTCGAAGCTGCCCGAAAAAAAGCGCTGGCCACCGGCGCCTCTTCCGCGCACGTCGAAGACCTGCGAGAAGAATTTGTTCGCGATTACATTTGGCCCACGCTGCGCGCCGGCGCCATTTACGAACACACGTATCTCCTCGGCACTTCCATGGCGCGGCCGGTAATTGCCAAACGCCAGGCAGAAATCGCGCTAAAGCTCGGCGCCGACGGCCTCTCTCACGGCTGCACCGGCAAGGGCAACGACCAGGTGCGATTCGAATTGGCCTACAAAGCGATTGCGCCAAACGTGCAAATCATCGCGCCCTGGCGCGAGTGGGACATCGATTCCCGCGAGGACGCCATCGCCTACGCGCAAAAACACAACGTTCCCGTCGAGCAAAGCAAAAAAAATATCTATAGCCGCGACCGCAACATCTGGCACCTCAGCCATGAAGGCGGCGAGCTCGAAGATCCCGCCAACGCGCCCAGCGAAGCGATGTGGCAATGGGTCGTTGCGCCGGAAAAAGCTCCCGACAAAGCCGAAGAAGTTGAAATCGGATTCGAATCCGGCACGCCCGTTTCTGTGAACGGCGCAAAACTCGGCCCCGTCGATCTCGTCAACACCCTCAATGAAATTGCCGCGAAACACGGCATCGGCCGCACCGACCTTGTCGAAAACCGCCTCGTCGGAATGAAATCCCGCGGCGCGTACGAAACTCCCGGGGGCACGCTGCTCGTCAAAGCGCATCAGGAACTCGAACGCCTCACCGTGGATCGCGAGACCGCTCATTTCCAGCAGGCCCTTGCGGGTCGCTACGCCGAACTGGTTTATTACGGCCTGTGGTTCTCGCCGCTCCGCGAAGCGCTCGACGGATTTTTCAACGTCGCCCAACAGCGCGTCACCGGCGCCGTCGGCCTCAAACTCTGGAAAGGCACGCTCAATGTGACCAAGCGCGTTTCTCCGTTCTCGCTTTATCGTGCGGATCTGGCCAGCTTCACCATGGGCCGCTACAACCCCAAGGACGCCGAAGGCTTCATCAATCTTTTTGCTTTGCCCGTAACCGTGCGTCCCAAAGCCAAGGCCGAGACAAATTCGTGAATAGAGTCTGCACTCAAAAGCTTGTCATCCTGAGGCGATCCGATAAGGATCGCCGAAGGATCTCAGCTGATACGTTGGCAACACGGCGAGCCCTTGCCTCATGACCGAACGCAAAGACGACCGGCTATGGGGTGGACGCTTCGAGCGTGAGCCCAACAAACGCTTCGACGCGTTCCAGCGCTCATTTTCGTTCGACCGCCGCCTGTTGCCTTACGAGATTGCGGTCGATCGTGCCTGGGCAAAGGCCCTGGAGCCTATCGGCATTTTCACCGCAACCGAAGTGAAGCAAACGCTCGCCGCTCTCGACAAAATTTCCCAGCGCGCCAAAACTGATTCCGCGTGGCTCGATTCGTTCGGCGCGACAGCCGAAGACGTGCACCATTTTGTCGAAAAAGCGCTTGTCGAAGAGCTCGGTCCGCTCGGCTGGAAACTGCACACAGGCCGCAGCCGAAACGAGCTTGTCGCTACCGATTTCCGTTTGTTCGTCATCGATGCGGCCGCACAAATCCAGCATGCCCTGGAAGATATGCTGAACGCGTTTCTATCGCAGGCGAAAGCCAATCGTAATGTGCCGATGGCGGGCATGACGCACATGCAGCACGCTCAGCCTATACTTGTCTCGCACTTTCTGCTGGCGCATGCGGAAGCTTTCGCGCGCGACGTGACTCGCCTTCAACACGCTTCCGCCAGCGCAGACTCCTGTCCAATGGGTTCCGGTGCGCTTGCTGGAAATTCTTTTGCCATCGACCGCAACGCGATTGCCAGCGAGCTCGGCTTTTCTCGCATCACCGGGAACAGTCTCGACGCCGTCAGCGACCGGGACTTTGCGCTCGACTATCTTTTCGCGCTTACGGGCATCGCCACGCATCTTTCGCGCTTGGCCGAGGATTTCGTTCTCTTCGCATCGCAGGAATTCTCGTACATCATTCTTCCTGACGAATACTCGACGGGTAGCAGCCTCATGCCGCAGAAAAAGAATCCCGACGCGTGGGAACTCATGCGCGGCAAATCCGGCAGGATCACGGGCGCCCTCGTCGCTCTTCTCACCACGCTAAAAGGTTTGCCGACCAGCTACCAGCGGGATTTGCAGGAAGACAAGGAAGCGTTGTTCGCCGCGCACGATCAGGTCGCGGATATGCTCGCGGTTGCCGCAGGTGCTGTCGCCTCCACAAAATTCAATGTCGAGCGTTTGCGCTCCGCCGCTTCCAATCCAGCGCTGCTGGCCACCGAGGCTGCCGACTACTTGGTGCACAAAGGAATTCCCTTCCGCCAGGCGCACGATATTGTCGGAAAAGTTTTGCGCGAAGCGGAAAAACAAAATGTTTCCTGGACCGCGCTTCCTTTCGAAACTCTAAAGAAAATTTCGCCGATGTTTGAAGCCGATTTCGCCAAGAGCCTGAGTGTTGAGGCGGCGCTTGCCGCGAAAAAAGTTCCCGGCGGCACTGCGCCGGAGTCGGTCCGCGCGGCCATGGCGGATTTGGAAGCTCGTCTCAACAAAAAAGCGAAAAAGACAGGCGCCAAGCCATGAACAAGCAAACCGCAGGTCAGTTCAGCGCGCTCGCAACCCTTGCGGAGGATCGGAGGTCCCTTCCGGGAGGTGTGTTAGTCGCCCGGACATTCCGTTGATGAAGCTCGCTCTCTCAGAAGCCTCTTTGCCGCGCGGATTTCGCTTCGCCGCGACCGCCTGCGGCTTGAAAAAAACTGGCGCCCTCGACCTCGCGATTTTCTCAAGCGACGTGCTGGCCTCGGCCGCCGCAGTCTTCACACAGAACCTTGTTGTTGCCGCACCCGTCCTCATCTCCAAAGCTCATTTGCGCGCGTCGAAGGGCCGCATGCGCGCCGTTGTGGTCAACGCCGGAAACGCCAACTGCGCCACGGGAGCCGAGGGGCACGCCGCCGCGGAACGCACGGTTGCCGAAACCGCGAAGCGACTGGGTTGCACCCCCCAGGAATTGTTTGTCTGCTCCACCGGCGTAATCGGTGTTCGGCTGCCGCTCGAAAAAATCTTGCGCGCGCTTCCGGTCATCGCTCGGCATCGCCGTCCCTCGGCGCGTTCATTCGCGGAAATGTCACTAGCCATCTGCACCACGGACACGCGGCCGAAAACCGCTGCGGCTTCGTTCAAGATGGCGGGCAAGAAAGTTCATCTCGTCGGTTGCGCCAAGGGCGCGGGGATGATTCATCCGAACCTGGCGACGATGCTGGCGTTTATCGCAACGGATGCGAAAATCGCTCCTTCTCTGTTGCAGAGAACTCTTCGCGAAGTCAACTCGCGGACGTTCAATGCCATCAGCGTGGACGGCGATACTTCAACAAACGACACCTTGCTGGTTCTCGCCAACGGTGAAGCCGGCGCGCCCGCGATCAAATCCGGCACTTCGTCGCACCGCGCCTTCACCGCGGCGCTCGAAGAGGTTTGCCAGTCGCTCGCTCTGCAAATCGTTGCCGATGGCGAAGGCGCGCAGCGCGTGATCGAAATTGAAGTGCGCCATGCCAAAACCGAAGCTGCAGCACGCCGCATCGCGGAAACGATCGCCACATCCCCACTGGTAAAGACTGCCTTTGCGGGCGGCGACCCGAACTGGGGCCGCATTTTCGCCGCCGCGGGCCGCTCTGGCGTAAAGTTTGATACCGCTCTTGTAGACATCAAAATGGCTGGCATCCCCGTGCTGCGGCGCGGCCAGCCGCTGGACTTCAACGAACGCGCCGCAAGCAACAAACTTCTCTCCGAACATGTTCCGGTGGTTGTGGACCTGCACGCGGGCGAAGCCACAGCCCGCTACTGGACCTGCGACTTTACCGCCGAATACGTCCGCATCAATGCCTCCTACCGGACCTAGCCAGTCCTGTCTTTTTACGGCGCTGAGGTTCACGGTCGACGCCTCCGCCGAAGCAGCCGCAAAAGGCATGAAGTGGCCCTGTCCTGAAACTGACCCTACGTACAGATGACACCTCACCGCCTGCGGACTAGCCTGCCTTATGGGGGATTCCACAAAATACCGTTCTCGCACGGGTTACGCACGTCCCGGCGAGATCGATATTTCGCTGCTCGAGGCAAACTCGCCTAAACCGCGTCCAAACGCGGAGCTGGACCCCGACCACAAGAGCCTGGCACCGCCCGGGATTGCCGAATCAAGGCCAACTCCCCTGCGCCCAACCGTGGAGTTGAATCCCAACCGCCAGAGCCTCGCCCCAGCACCCGGAATTCTCGAATCAAAATCAGTTGCAATGGCTCTGGAAGTGGAGACGAACCCCAACCGCAAGGCCCCGCCTCCGCTGGGGGCCCTTGCTCCCCCGCCAAGGATCGAAACAAGGTCAGTTCCACTGCGGCCCACCGGGATCCATACGCCGATTTTCGACAGCAAAGCTCCGCTACTGCGCCCGCAATGGGAGTTGACTCCAGGCAGCAAGAACCTGCCTTCTTCGAGAACTACCGCCCTTCTCATCAGCCAGAGCGCGTTGCTCAGAAAAAGCGTTTCCGCGCGTTTCGAGCTTCTACCCGACCGTAAGCCCCAGTGGAACCAGATCGGCTGGAGCGCCGCCGGACAATTGGTTTTCCTGGGCCTGCTGCTCTTGAGTCCCATGATTTTCCCGGAGACGATGCACACGGCGCTTAGATTTGACGTTGTGGAGCTGATGCAGCCGGTGACCGAAATCACTGCGCCGCGGCCAACTCCGCGGCCTCCGGCGCCGCCTCGTCCAAAAATCAAACCGAAAACTGAGCCAAAAGCGCCAGAACTTAAACCGGAAGTGCCCGAAGCAATTCCGGAGTTGGCGCCTCGGTTGAACCCCAAGCAGCCTCACGTCTTTATGAATCTGAAACCTGTGCTCCCCAAGGTGCGCACGGTGGAAGTGAAGCCGCTCGAACTGAAGCCCAATCTGAAGCAAACCGAAATTGTTTTGTCCTCAAGCGGACCAAAGGCTCCCAAGGAAGAGCCAAAGCCGAATCCCGGAGGGGGCAATCCTGCGCCCGGGACGGTGAATGCCGCCGCGAGCAAAGTGCAGACCGGAGGCTTTGGCGATCCGAACGGACTCCCGGGCCATGGTGATCCCAACCGGCGCGGCAACATCAACCAAGCCGGCTCGCCCGGTCTGCCCGGCGGTCCAGGTTACGGCAACGGAACGGGCGGCGCGCAAGGTCTGCGCGGCACTATCGGGTCGGACGGTTCTGGGAAGGGCGCTGGAGGTGGCGGCCGCGCCGCGGGCGCCGTGACGTCCGGCGTCACCATTCTGTACAAGCCGAACCCCGCGTATTCTTTTGAAGGGCGCGCCCACAAAATGCAAGGCGACGTGGTATTGGAGGTGGTCTTCCTCGCCTCCGGCCGAACGCAAGTGACCCGCGTTGTAAGCGGCCTGGGCTTCGGTCTTGATGAGCAAGCCATGGAAGCCGCGCAGCGCATCCGCTTCACGCCCGCGAAACGCGACGGCCAGCCCATGGATTTTCCCGCCCGCGTGCGCATCGAGTTCCGCTTGATCGAGTAGTCGCTCCTTGTGGCACAGAATTTATTCTGTGCTCTTCTTTGTGACCTCTTGTAGCCGCCGTCTTTAGGCGGCGGGGTTTTCTCTTGTAGCGGCGACTTTACGTCGCCATCTTCTCTCTGCGCCCTTTTTTTCTTCCCGTAGCGCCACGACAGTTTGAATTTGTTGTTCGTGACACAATGGTTGCCAAAATTCAAACCGACCCGCTACCTCAGCTTTCGGCGAGCAACCGAACCCAAACCTACTGTGCTATAGTCTCATGTCGTTTCTTCCACCATCAGTAAATAGCAAACGCCCCATGAAACCACCGCCAGACAAGCAGCACATTCTGGAATCCCTGGCCGCCATCGCCAGGGGAGCTGGTCGCGCGCCTTCGCGCTCGGAATTCCTCTCGCTCTCGGGAATCTCCGAGCATCAAGTCTCGCAATTCTTCCCCACTTGGAACGACGCCGTAAGGGCTGCGCGACTCCGGCCAAATACGCTGAACGTGCGCCTTGAGGACCGCGAACTTCTCGAAGATTGGGGCTACGCTGTTCGCAGAAACAACAAAATCCCTACCCGTCGTGTTTACCGTCATCTGGGAAAATTCGATCACCGCACTTTCGAGCGCCGCTTCGGCCCCTGGTCAAAACTTCCCGAAGTCTTTCGCAAGTTTGCCCAGAGCAAACCGGAATGGGCCGATGTCCTGGCCCTCCTGCCTGCCCCCGCACCAAAGCCCGCTCGCCCTAAACCTGTAGGGGCGGGGCTTGCCCCGCCCGCCTCTCTCTCGCCAAACCAGAAGCCGCCTTCTTCGCTTCTGCCGAACCACCTCCGGCACGCGCCCTTAAAAGGTCGCCCGACCTATGGCAGCGCCATGGATTTCCGCGGCCTCCGCCACGAACCCGTCAACGAACAGGGCGTCGTCCTGCTCTTCGGCATGGTCGCCAAAGAACTCGGCTACACCGTCGAAGCCGTGCAATCCGGCTTCCCGGACTGCGAAGCCAAGCGCCAGATCGGTCCCGAGCGCTGGCAGCGCGTCCACCTCGAATTTGAATTTGAAAGCCGCAACTTCCGCGACCACGGCCACCCTCTTGACGGTTGCGACGTCATCGTCTGCTGGCGCCACAACTGGCCCGACTGCCCGCCCCACGTCGAAATCCTCGAACTCTCCTCCCTAATCAAATCCCTCCCCACCTCCGAACCCTAACCCGCCCACAACCGTCATTTCGAACGGAGCAGGCCGACGCTTTTTCTTTCCGCTTTGCTCCTGCAAAGCGGTCGGCCTGCGCAGAGAGAAATCTCTCTTCCTCTTTCCCTTTCCTCACCGCGATAACCGTTTATCTTGTTCGTTATTTCACACAGGCCATATAATCCGCCCCCATGGAGCGCACCCTCCACGTCTACTTCATGGCCAGCCAATCCGGCGTCCTCTACCTCGGCGTCACAGGCCATCTGTCCAAACGCGTCTACCAGCACCAACAAAAACTCATCCCCGGATTCACCCAAAAATACAACGTCACCAAACTCGTCTGGATTGAGCCGCACGCCACCGCACGCGTCGCCATCTCACGCGAAAAAGAAATCAAACGCTGGAACCGCGCCAAAAAGATCGCCTTGATCGAATCGTTAAATCCCCAGTGGCAAGACCTAAGCGCTTGCCCGCCGTGGCGGGCCACCCTCTAATC
>Ga0210404_10000844_pt1 | contig 14227 bp, 11 predicted proteins | sample IncBWH28MmetaG_FD_155455 | JGI IMG/M metagenome (GOLD analysis project Ga0210404, IMG submission 155455) | Forest soil microbial communities from Barre Woods Harvard Forest LTER site, Petersham, Massachusetts, United States - Inc-BW-H-28-M | ecosystem: Environmental > Terrestrial > Soil >... | reverse complement strand
ACCCGCACTTCGGTTCGCTGGGGGATTCCTGTTCCTGGCGAAGAGCCTCACGTATTTTACGTTTGGTTTGACGCGCTTACCGCATATCTAAGCGCCGTCGGCGGACCGCAGTATGAGAAGAGCGGGTATTGGCCGGCGGACGTTCATCTTGTCGGCAAGGAAATTATTCGCTTTCATGCTGTTTACTGGCCGGCGTTTTTGATGGCTGCGGGATTGCCGCTGCCGAAACAAATTTGGGCGCATGGCTGGCTGCTCATGGACAGCACGAAAATGAGCAAGTCACTCGGCAATGTCGTTCGTCCGCGGCCTATCGTGCACGTCCTTGGCATGGATGCGTTGCGCTACTATCTTTTGCGCGAAACGGTTTTCGGGCAGGACGGCAATTTCAGTTATGACGCGCTCGTTCAGCGCTACAACAGCGATCTCGCCAACGGCCTCGGAAATCTCGCCAGCCGCACGGCGGCGATGATTGAGAAAAACTGCGGCGGAAAAGTTCCAAAGCCGGGCGCTCTGCAAACTGCCGAGGAAGCCCTCGCGAAAGAGGCGCAGGGCGTCATCAGCGAGATTCTTGAACTTTACGATGCGCTTTCGTTTTCCCGGGCGCTGGAACTGATTTGGTCGCTCATCGCCGCCGCGGATAAGTATTTGGCTTCCGAGCAACCGTGGACTCTGGGCGCTTCTGAAGAGGACAATCAGCGGCGCGCGACAATTCTTTGGACCGCAGCGGAGGCGCTGCGTGTTGTGGCCGTGCTCGCGCATCCGGTTCTTCCGGAGAGCACGGCGAAAGTGTGGTCGCTCCTGGGCCAGGCCGGGCATGTGAGCTCGCAGGAATTGGATGGATTGCGGTGGGGACAGCTCAAGCCGGGCACGCAGCTTGGCAAGTCTCAGGCATTATTTCCGCGGATTGAGAAAGCAGAAGCAATCGAGAGGATGGAAGCTATGGAAAACGAAGCACAAAAACAACCCGCGCCTGCGGCGGCACCTGCGGCAGCGAGCACACCGGCCGCTGGCGGAACGGCTGCCGCTGCGGCACCGGCCGTGGCGGAAAAAATTGGCATTGAGGATTTCGCGAAAGTCGAGATGCGCGTGGGGCAGATCAAGACTGCGGAGCGCATCGTCGGCGCGGACAAGCTGTTGAAGCTGACCGTGGACATTGGCACGGAGATTCGTCAGATTTGCGCCGGCATCGCGCAGTATTACGAACCCGAAAAATTGATCGGACGGAAGGTTGCCGTGGTCGTGAATCTGGCGCCGCGCAAACTTCGCGGCGTGGAATCAAACGGCATGATTGTGGCCGCTTCGGTCGGTCCCGAGGGCCGTCCTGTTCTTGCGGGCTTCCCCGACGAGGACGTGGAAATCGGGGCGCGCTTGAAGTAGCACAGCTACTCCTGACTGCGCGGGGTTGCGCTGGCGAGAAAAGAAAGAGTACAGGCAAGGGTGCCTGTGGTACAAACCATGGAACTGATCGACTCACACGCGCACATTGACTTTCCGCAATTCGCAGAGGATCGAGAAGCGATGCTTGAGCGCGCGCGCGCGGCGGGAGTCTCGGCGCTGCTGGCCATCGGCACGGGGCCGGGGCCTGCGAAGCTGGATTCCGCCATTCCGTTTGCCGAGCAGCATGACTGGATCTATGCCACGATCGGCATTCATCCGCACGAGGCAGAGCAAGTCAGACCGCAACATCTCGAACAATTGGCGGCGCTAGCGAAACACGAAAAAGTCATCGCCTGGGGCGAGATTGGGCTGGACTATTTCTACGATCACTCTCCGCGTCATGTTCAGCAACGCATTTTTCGCGATCAGATGGCGCTGGCGCAGCAGGCAAAGCTGCCGATCATCATCCATTGCCGCGATGCCTGGTCCGATTGCCTGAATCTTTTGGACGACGTCTGGCGTCCCACCGGCCTCGGCGGCATTCTGCACTGCTTTACGAGTACGCTCGAAGACGCGCGGCGCGGAATCGAAATGGGTTTCATGGTTTCGTTTGCGGGAAATTCGACGTATCCGAAAACGCAGAACATTCGCGACGTTGCGAAAGCTCTGCCGCTGGAGAAAATTCTGATCGAGACGGACGCTCCGTACCTTGCGCCGCAGCCCTGGCGCGGCAAGCGCAACGAGCCAGCCTATGTGGCGGAAGTGGCGCGTACGCTTGCGAGTGTGAGAAACTTGTCGCCAGACGAAGTTGCCGCGGGCACGTCGGAAAATTTTCGACGCTTCTTCGGTCTCGTCCGGCCGGCGAGTCTCGCGGCCCCAGGTTCCAGAGAAAAAGTTCAGGCAGGAGACACGCCATCACGCTGCTGACGGCCAAAGAGATATTTGATCTCGTCCGCGAGGACCTCGTCCTCGTGGAGGAAGAACTTGCGCGGCAAAGCGATACGGCGTTTCCGGCGGTTTCGGAAATTACCGCGTATTTGCTTGGCGGGGGAGGGAAGCGCCTGCGCCCGGCACTCCTGCTTCTTTCCGCGAGTTATGCGGGCCGGAGAGATCGCAGTGCGATTCGACTTGCAGCAGTGGTTGAACTTCTCCACAGTGCCACGCTGATTCATGACGACGTTATTGACAGCGCCGGTACCCGCCGCGGCCGCCCTTCGGCCAATTCCAAATGGGGCAATCATCGCAGCGTGCTTACCGGGGACTGGTTGTATATGCAGTCGTTCCAAATGGCGCTGGAAGAGCGCAATTTCCGCATTCTGGATATTCTGATCGATCTGACGCGGAAGATGGTTGAAGGCGAGTTGATTCAACTGGCGAAAATCGGCCGCGTTGATGTGACGGAGGAAGATGCGTTGCAGCTTGCCACTTATAAAACCGCTTGTCTCTTTAGCGGTTGTGCGCGGCTCGGCGCGGTCTTGGGCGGCCTGGAGGGTAAAGAGGAACAAGCGCTTGCGGATTACGGGCGCTATGCCGGGCTGGCGTTTCAGTTGGTGGACGATCTGCTGGATTTCACGGCTTCGGCGCAGCAGCTCGGGAAGCCGGTTTTGAGCGATTTGAAAGAAGGCAAAGTCACGTTGCCGCTGATTTACGCTATGGAAAACGGCCATCGTGAAGCGCGCGAGCTGGTGTCGCAGGTGCTGGCGGAAAAAGAATTCAACTCGGTCCGGCCGGAGACGATTGTGGCGCTGGTGCAGGATTCCGGCGCGCTGGACCGTGCGCGGCATCTTGCGCAGGATTACGCGTGCCGTGCCAAGGCGTGCCTGAACGGCCGTGCCGACTCCGAATATACGCGGGCGCTTGCCACGCTTCCGGACTTCATCCTCGAACGCGAGAACTAATCGCGCCAGATTCCATGCTGCCGTTCAAACTTGTTTACCACGAACGCTACGATTTGAATCTGGGCACGCACGTCTTTCCGTCGCAGAAATTCCGGCTCATTTATGAAATGCTTCTCCGCGAAGGAATCGCGACGCCGCAGGACTTTCTGCGTCCGGAGCCCGCAAGCGATGAAGACATCCTGAGGGTCCACACACCGGAGTGGGTGAGGAAATTGAAGACCGGCACGCTCACAGCCAGCGAAGTGATGCTGCTGGAAGTCCCGTATTCTCCGGAACTCGTGGAGGCGGTCTGGCTGGCCGCGGGGGGCACAATTTTAGCGGCGCAGTCAGGACTGCGGGACGGTTTCGGTTCGAATCTCAGCGGCGGGTTTCATCATGCGTATCCTGAGCACGGCGAGGGTTTTTGCGCGATTCATGATGTGGCGGTGGCCATTCGAAAGCTGCAGGCAGAAGGCTCAATCAAGAAGGCAATTGTCGTGGACACGGATGTGCATCACGGCAACGGCACGGCGGCGATCTTTCGAAACGATCCGACCGTGTTCACGCTCTCGATTCATCAGGGGAACAACTATCCCGCGCACAAACCGCCGTCGAGTCTGGACCTCAACATGGATGACCGCGCCGACGATAATGAGTATCTGGGCGCACTGATTCCAGCGGTGCAGCAGGCGCTCGACACTTTTCAGCCGGAGATTCTTTTTTATGTGGGCGGCGCGGATCCTTATTGCGAAGACCAGCTTGGTGGGTTGTCGCTGACGAAAGAAGGATTGAAGCGGCGCGACCGCCAGGTTTTTGAGGAAGCGCGCCGCAGAAGGATTCCCGTCGCGACCACGCTCGCAGGCGGGTATGCGCGCAGAGTCGAAGATACGGTGCGCATCCACGTCAATACAATTCTCGCGGCTCGCGAAGTGGCGCTTGCTTTTCCATCCGCTTCAGTGGCGCGAAGCTGATAGACTCCTTCCCGGTTGGACAAGTAACCATTTTGTTTTGAGAGGTGTTTCAATGGTGCTTTCGAAACGCAGGAGCCGCGTACTGCTTTTCCTATTTGCTGCGGGCTGGTTTTTAGTCCCGGCAGCGGCGCCACAGGCTCCCGCGCAAAGTCCCAAGAAGCTCAAAATCTATATCTCCGTGGATATGGAAGGTATTGCGGGCGTGGTGACGGCGGATCAGTTGGGTCCCGCGGGATTCGAATACGAGCGCTTCCGGCATTTCATGACGAATGAAACTCTGGCGGCCGTGTACGCGGTAAACGTGTACGCCGCAAGCAAATCAGTGGGGACGGAAATCGTTATCAGCGATTCGCACGGAAACGGAGAAAGTCTGCTTATCGAGGACTTTCACAAAGACGTGCGCATCATTCGCTCCTGGCCGCGGCATGGAGGAATGATGGCCGGTCTCGATCAGAGTTTTGACGCCGCGCTCTTCGTGGGCTATCACGCCTCAACGACGAACGTGCGTGGCGTCCGCGCTCACACGTTTTCAAGCGCGCACCTCACGCGCGTGACTCTTAACGGCACTGCTGTGACGGAAGGAGAATTCAACGCATCCTTCGCGGGTGCGCTGGGTGTGCCGGTAATTTTCGCTTCCGGTGACGATGCCGCGATGGAGGAATTGAAATTGCGACTGGGAAACATTGAAACAGTCGTAACTAAGAAGAGCCTGAGTTTCCACTCGGCCGAGACGCTTACGCCGGAAGCATCGTGCGAAAAAATCGGTGCAGGAGTGAAAACGGCATTAAACCGCCTACACGATTTCAAGCCTTATGTGGTCAAGGCTCCGGTCACGCTGGAGATTACTTTCAAGAACTACACGCCAGCGGAAATGATCAGCTACCTGCGAACGGTGCAGCGAGTAGATTCACACACGATTCGATTCATCGGCAAAGATATGGCCGAAGTGTCGGACTTTGTGGATGTAGTGGATGGATATAGTCCCGACCTCGCGCCATGAACCAGGCTCCGGGCCGCGAAATGAGCATCCAGATGGCTGCCGGGGAACACAACCATCTGGATTCATATCTAGCCCACGCCGCTGATGCCGGCCTGCTGCTTGGTCGCCGAGAATGCATTTGAACAAGCGGAAGCAAGAGGCAGAAACAGCCGTTAAAGTCAGAACAGTTCGGCGGGTTTGGTGTCTACCGTAATGCGCGTGGCGACGACCTTACCCGCAACGTGCATGATGTTGTTTCCTTTCGTGTCGAACTGGTCGATGCTGAACGTGCCTGTATAGGAGTTACCGCTTTTATTGAGAGTCACGTCTTCGCGAATATTCGCGATGCCAACCATATCGCCATTGAGCGTGGAACTGATGGCGAAGTGGTTGAGTTTGTATGTGAAAAGCGCGGTCCTTTCCCACACGCCAAGGCAAAAATTGCTGGTGGCCGGTGGCTTGGAGGAATTCATGATCTCCGTGCCGTCAGCGTGCCACTGAGCGAAGCCCGCGTCGATGACGACGTCTTCGCCCGTTGGGGTGGTGATGATGAAATTGACTCTCCAGAAGCCCACAATCCAAGGCGCAAAGATCGAATCGAAGCGTTCAGATTGCAGAGTCGCAATCTTGTCTGCTGCGAGGAGTGGCGCAGCGCGCTCCACGGGGCTAGACGCTGAGGTGGTCTTGCCGTCAGAGACACCGCACTGGGCGCTGGCGTTAACCGCAAGGACCGTAGCCACTAGAAACAGAGCAAGTGATGCGAACATGGTTCGGAATATGACTTTCATTAGGATTCCCCTTTCGCTCGGCAATAGCCGACTGGCGGGAAGTTATAGACGTCGGCAGGTGCCCCGACAATGCAGGGAATCTCTAGGGACGGTAAAGGTTTGGTGAAGCCGTAACGAGTTGAAAACAAAGCTGTTTTATTGTGACACTGGGGGTCGAGTGCTATACTGCGCGCCTAGACAGGTCTAAAGCTTGCCTCCAGGTCTGATCAAATTTGAAGAATTTGAGCTGGACTGCGCCCGCTATGAGTTGCGCCACAACGGGCAAGCGCTGAAGCTCGAAAAAATCCCCATGGAATTGTTGATGCTGCTGGCCTCGGCAGAAGGCCGACTCGTCAGCAGGGAGGAGATCGAGGCGCAGCTATGGGGCGAAGGGGTCTTTGTAGATACCGAACATGGCATTAATACGGCGATCCGCAAGATTCGCCAAGTCTTTGACGATGATCCAGAGCACCCGCGGTTCGTCCAAACCGTGCAGCGAAAGGGATACCGGTTCATTGGCAAGATCGACCGCACGGAACAGGAGACCCCAGTTCAGACCCCAAAACTGGGCTCTGAGGCTTCGGGACAGTATCGGCGACGTATGATCCTCCTCGTTTCTACGGGATCGCTTGCAGCACTACTACTTCTCTTCTTCCTCAGCACGCGCTGGAGGCGATCGCCCGGCGCGACCACGCAGCTTCCACATCCGATGATGTTGGCCGTGCTGCCCTTCCAGAACCTCAGTGGAGACGCTTCGCAAGACTACTTCAGCGACGGCCTGACGGAAGAGATGATCACGCAGTTGGGGGAATTAAACGGAAACCAGCTGGGCGTGATCGCGCGGACTTCTTCCATGATGTACAAGCACACAACCAAGGATGTCGGCGAAATCGGACGAGAACTGGGCGTCGACTATGTGCTCGAGAGCAGCGTGCGCCGGGATGGGGATCAGGTGCGAATCACCGTGCAGCTCATTAGCGTCAAGAATCAAGCTCACGTTTGGGCTAATAGCTATGATCGGGAAGTGCGGCACTCGATTGCCGTGCAGGAGGAAGTAGCCAGAGCAGTGGCACAGCAGATCGAAGTGAAACTCACCCATACCGAAGCGGGGCAGCGGCCACTAAGTCCGGCAGCAAATGAGGCGTACTTACGGGGCCGGTATTTTTGGAACCAGTTCACGGACGACGGATTCAGCAAAGCCGCATCATACTTTGACCAAGCCGTCGCAGCAGATCCCAAGTTTGCCTCCGCCTATTCCGGGCTTTCAGATTCTTACGCTTTCCTTGTAATCACGAATGCGATTCCGCCCAGTGAAGGGTGGCCCAAAGCGCGAGACGCTGCTCAAAGGGCAGTCGAACTGGACGGCGCACTGTCCGACGGACGCCTTTCTCTGGCTCATTTCAGAATGCATATGTGGAACTGGAAAGACTCCGATTTGGAGTTCAAGAAAGCCATTGCACTCAACCCAAGTAATGCCGTTGCGCACCGGTGGTATGCGGCGTATTTGACCTCGCTTGCAAAACGTCAGCAAGCGCTGGAGGAGATAACAGAGGCGCACCGACTGGACCCACTCTCGCTGGCCAACAACGCTGAAGTCGTGCGAACGCTCTATTACGGGCGTCAGTATGAGCAAGCCGTGGAACAGGCACGCAAAGCAGAACTACTCGACCCCGAATTTCCGCGAACCCATTTCTGGTTAGGACGTGTGTACGCGCAGATGGGTAAGTATTCCGAGGCAATTGCTGAGGCGGAGCGCGCGGGACCGTCGCCCGATTCGACGTTAAGAGTCACGGAGATGGCATACGCATGTGCGAGGGCGGGAAGAAGCGCGGAAGCACGTGCGTTCCTCAAGAAGCTGCAAGAGCGATCGAAAGGGGGCTACGTTCCAGCCTATGACTTGGCGGTAGTCTATCTCGCTTTGGGAGAAAAAGAAGCGGCTCTACAATGGCTACAAAGAGCCTACGACCAGCATGACTGGGGGCTAGTCGTGCTGGCGGTCGAACCCCGTCTTGATCCCTTACGCACTGATCCGCGCTTTCAGGGGTTGGTGCGCAAGGTTGGCCTGAAGGAGCCGTAGGTTGGCCTTCATGGTTGCACTGCCGGGATCCACAGCTCATTTTGTCACTGAGGACCAGCGGTTTTGGTGGAGGGCGAAGGAAGCGCGAGGGCGCGGCGAACGCCAGCGGACAGTTCTTTCTCAAAGGTATCCGGACTGAAGCCATCGGAGCGGTAAGCAATTTTGCCTTCGCGGTCCAGGATGATCACCGTAGGGAAGGAGTTGACACTGAACAGGCGGTCGAGGCCATCCGCAAAAACCACCGTGGTTCGAGTCTTGGCCTCCGCCAGGTAGGGAGCAACCAGAGTTTCATCCTCATCGCAGTCCGCGGAAATAAAGAGAATTTCCGGCGCGCCCTGAAATTCCGCCGCCACACGCGCGAAAAGTGGCTCCAACTCATGGCAAGGCCCGCACCAGGTGGCCCAGAAATTCACGACGAGAACTTTTCCCTTCGAGTCTTTCAAGGGGAATGGTGTTCCCTCGGGTGCTCTACGAAGCGTGAACTCGGAGGGCTCGTGTGATTCGGCATTTTTCTTGGGCTTGGCGCCAATAGAGGCCCGCGAGACTTCATCAAAAGTGAGCAACAGGTATTCACCAAGCCCGATGTCGGAGCCGTGAGCGAGCCGCCAGACATTGCCGAGCTTCTGCCGGATCTCCCGGCGACTTGCGCTCCCAGTTGAGGTGTCGGCCAAAGCGAAGGCCCGCGCGTACTGCTGGACCGCCGTATTCAAATCCTTTTCCATCTCGGCGATCTCGCCGAGTTGTTCGGCTGCCGTCGCACCGGGCAAAGTAGCGTAACTCGCCTGGAAGTCTTTCTGAGCAGCAACCCGGTCTTTTAATTTTAGTTCGAGCCTGCCCCGCATGGTCAGCACGGACATGCGATCACGCCTCTCTTCCTTGGCCCACTCCTCCTGCGAAATGCGGGCTGATTTTTCATCCGGAGACCTTCGCTCGACAAATTCGAGCACGCGAGTCGCGTAGCTTATGGCACGCCGCAGACCGGCATCGTCACCGTGCTGCTCGAGAAGCTGAATGGTAAGAACGGTAATGGAGATGTCCTCCGGATTGAGTGCCACGATTCGTTCGGCATAGTTTGCGGCGCGCGCACTATCACGCAACTGCATGCTGGCCTCCACGAGCGCGCGGTAAATCTGAGAACGCTGGGGCGAGTCGGGATGATTCCCCAGGAATGCTTCTAGATTCCGCACCAGCGCCGCGCGATCACTGCCGGCGTTGTTGATGGCCAACTGCAATTCTTCTTCGGGAGACGGCTGTTTGGCTGGGATACCTTCTTTAGAGGACTTAGCAGGCGATGTTTGCGAAGGTGGATTCTGATTCTTCCCAGCTTGTGAACCAGCCTGAGCGCGGCTGCGGAAAGACATCGCGCAGAAAAACAGGAACGAAATCGCGCACAGGAGAAGAAGGCGAGCCCGCATAGGGATGAATTCTAACGAGATTGCAGAGAATTGTCGCTAACTCAGAGAACTTTTGGTCTGCACAGCAGAAGTGGGCCGCGCCAGAGTAACTACGAGCCGCTGAGGCGAATCTCGCCTGAGACGGTATGCACTTCCACGCGCCCGCCTCCGCTACCCATGTGGGCGCGAAGAGAATGCTTTCCCTGTTCTTCAACGACGATGGGAATATCGGTTCGAATCTCGCCCGAGACCGCTTCTGCCGAGAGATGGAAATTCGCGGAATTCGGGACGCTGAATTGCACGCTGCCCGAAGCTGTTTTCAGTTCCCAGTAACTACTGGCGCCCGGGTTTCCCTGCACAAAAACGCGGCCCGAAACTGCATGCGCTTTGACGTCGTTCGCAGAACCCCGGACATCAACCTGGCCGCTGGCGGTGTCCGCTTGGACGCGTCCGCCGGGGGACGCGACGCGCACGACGCCCGAAAGAGCACTCACGTGCACATCACCCTTGGTGTTGGAAACAGCCACATCTCCTGAGGCAGTCGAGACGCGGACATCGCCGCCGATATCGCTGGCTGTCACAGTCCCACTAGCGGTAGTGAGCTGGGTGTCACGTTCGATCTTTTCGACGCGCACGGATCCTGATGCAGATTGCACTTTCACCGGGCCGCGCAAATCGCGGATGCTCTGCGCGCCGGAGGCAACCGTGGCACTCACTTCTGTGTCGTGCGGAACCTGAATCGTGTAGGAGATGCTGATGTTACGCATATGCGACATGTCTTTGCCGATGCGGATGGTGTCGCCTCTTTGTTCGACAGGAGGACTGGCAAGAGTTTCGTCGAGGCGCTTCTGCGGCTTGTCAAAGCCAATTCCAGAAGCTCGCACTTCGGCGTGAATGCGCACTTTGCCGTCTGCGCTTCCTTGAATGCTCACGTCACCGGATGCGTTGGTCAGTTCCAGGCGAATGGGCCCAGTCACCATATAGTCACGATCGAACGTGCCCGTCACGGCGGGACCATTGTTGCAGCCCGCAAGGGCCACGATGGCTGCAAGCAGTACCAGTGAGTTGCCGAGAATGCGGTGACGCGTCATCCAACCTCCGTAAGGGCTACAGAACACGCTTCAAGAAGTTCCACTAATAGTTACGCAAAATCGAGAAATTATGTTCCCGAGGCCGTTCGGGCCGAAGACGGCTTGGTCCGGGAAAGCGATTCGTTGAGAGAGCCCTGGCGGTAGCCCTGGAGGTCCAGGGCGACATACGCAAAGCCCGCGGCTCTCAGCCGATCTGCAATGGAGGCGGCCATTTCTGGAGAGAGGGCAAGAGACATCTCCTCCGGCGCGATTTCCACACGCGCGAGCTGATCATGAAGGCGGACGCGAAACTGACGGAAACCGAGTGCGCGCAGAGCGGCTTCGCCGCGCTCGACAAGCGCAAGCCGCTCGGGCGTAACTTCTGTTCCGTAGGGCAAGCGCGATGACAGGCAAGCGGAAGCAGGGCGGTCCCAAGTGGGCAGACCCGCGCGCTGCGACAGGATTCGAATCTCGGCCTTGGCTAGGCCCGCATCGAGTAACGGCGCGAGAACCTGATGTTCGGTGGCGGCACGATGACCGGGACGAAAATCGAGAGTGTCGTCGGCGTTCACGCCGTAGGCGACTGCGGCGAATCCTCGAGTGTGAGCCAAAGCATCGAGGGCCGAGAACAACTCGTCTTTGCAAAAGTAGCAGCGGTCCGCGGCGTTGGCTCGATAGGAGGCGTTCTCCATTTCGTGGGTCTCGATGAACTCGTGGCGAAGGCCCAAATGTCCGACAAACTCTTCCACCATCGTGCGGTCGTGCGCGGAGAAACTGGGCGAGAGAGCTGTAACGGACAGGGCGCGCAAGCCCAGCGCCTTGTGAGCGGCCCAGGCCAGATAGGCGGAGTCCGCGCCACCCGAGAGCGCGACGATCAGAGAAGGAATTCCGGCGAGCCGCGAAAGCAGAGTGTTTTCCTTCTCTGCTGCCTGCGAGGCGCCCTCTGGATCCTGAATCTGGATAAGGTTTTTCATCTCAGCCGTGAGTATATCGCAGAGTCTTGGGATTGCATCTTCCAGCCACGGCAGAACTCACTTGAAATCCAGAAGCACATCAACGGTGCTTTTGCCCGGATCGGTTTGCAGCCAGTGACCGACAGTTTCATAGTGGAGCGGCAACTCACCGAAAACTTGTTCCTGGTGACTTTGAAGTTTTGTAAGGATTTCTTCGAATTTTGCTTTGTCGAAAACGTCTCCCGAAGCGATAGGCCAGGCGGCATGGAGTTTGCGTTCACCGGCAGGGGACAGTCCCGTGAGAACCATCTTGCCAAAATGATATTGGGAGCCTTCCTGGATCTTCACGGAAAAGGAAACGGCGCCCGACGATTCGTCATACGTCGCGACCGGATCGGTAGTGGCGTCGAGATAGCCGCGATGTCCGTATTCTTCGCGAATGCGATCCCAGGCAGCTTCGATGCGCATCCCATCGGCGACATCTCCGCGCTTCTCTGCCAGCAGGGCGTTCAGCGTAAACTCCGACAACAGCGTGTTGCCGATCCAATGAACTTCCTTCCAGTGGTAGACCGCGCCTGGCACCACGGGCACGTACACGGGGATTTGATCCGGGAGCTTTTGATTGGGATTGCCCGTTAACCTCACTTCCGGCGGGCCGAGCCTTGCCCGCAAATATCCTTGTTGTAAGTAAATGGGCCTGATGGCTTCGGTGAGGAACAGATCGATGGTCATCCGCGAATACGGTTTCCCGAGGATTTCGGAGAGGTGCTGCTGGACGGCTTTGGAGGTAAGAAGAGAAGCGTCGCTGAACTCCAGTTTCGCGATTTGGAGTGCGGCGCCTTCAATGCGAATTTCCTGGATGTTGCCTTCGCCGATCGGATTGGCGATCACCTGGTGTTCGAGAGACACTTGCAAGCCACGTGAGGACAGCAACTCTTTCACCGCTTCGCCGGCCTGGTCCACCGCGGCGCCTGCTTCGGGAAGTGTCCCGTCAAAGTAGGGAAGTCTCTTGCGGATCGCATCGGCGAGTTCCGAATCCGCGTACCACGGAATGTTGTCGAAGTAAGCGGGAATGCGCGGGGATTCTTCGAGGTGATAGGTCACGGACACGCCGTTGGCACGCGTCTGGAAACTGAACGATACCTTGGCGAAGAGCCCGCTTTGCACGATGCGGTCGGCCGCGGCTTGCAGGTCGCCCTTTCCAATTTGCGCGCCAGGCTGGAGAGCGGCGAGTGAAATTACCTGTGCTTCCGTGAGAAGCTTGCCGCCATCGGCATGAACCTCATGCAAAGGCGCCGTGGCGTCCGGAGTTTGCGCGCCGACGAAGAAAGCGGCTGGCAACAAAAACAGTGATAGAGCCGCGAGGCACGTGCGGAAGAGGCGAAGCATGCCTATATTTTAGCGGAAAACGGCCCCGACTACTCGACGGTAACGGATTTCGCGAGGTTTCGCGGCTGGTCGACGTCGCACCCGCGCCGTACCGCAATGTGATAGGCGAGCAATTGGAGGGGAATGATTTCCAGCAACGGCACGAGCAACTCCGGCGCGGGAGGAAGTTCGATGATGTGGTCGGAAGCTTCGCGGGCGAGGTGATCTTTGGTGGTGACGATGGCGATCACAATGCCGTCACGCGCTTTCACTTCCTTGATGTTCGATACACTCTTCTCATAGCGAGTCATCGCTTCGGGATCGGATTCGTCACGAGTGGCCAGCACAACGACCGGGAGGTTTTCGTCGATGAGCGCATTCGGACCGTGTTTCATCTCACCCGCGGGATAACCTTCCGCATGAATGTAGGAAATCTCCTTGAGCTTCAAGGCGCCTTCGAGAGCGATGGGATAGTGGATACCTCGGCCGAGGTAAAGAAAATCGGTATAGCGAAAGAATTGACGCGCCAGGTTTTCATAGAAGCCGGATTCATCCGCTTGCAGGACCATTTCCATCTTGTGCGGGATGCGCGTGAACTCCAGCATTAGGGTTCGGGCAGCTTCTTCATTCATCTTGCCGCGGATCTGGCCTAGGTAGGAAGCGAGCAGAAGCAGCGCGGTCAATTGCGCGGTAAAAGCCTTGGTGGACGCCACGCCAATCTCCGGCCCAGCGTGCGTCGGGATCGTGCCGCTTGCTTCGCGCGTGATCATGGAGCCCATCACGTTGCAGATCGCTAGTGTTGGGGAACCCTTGAGTTTTGCTTCGCGTTGCGCGGCCAGCGTGTCGGCGGTTTCGCCGGATTGGCTGATACACACCGTCAGAGTGTTCGAATCGATGATGGGGTCGCGATAGCGGAACTCGCTGCCATAATCCACTTCAACGGGAATGCGAGCCAGGCGCTCGATCATGAATTTGGCGGCCAGCGCGGCGTGCCAACTTGTGCCGCACGCAACGATGCGCACGTTTTGAAACTCGCGGAATTGTTTTTCAGTGACCTTCATTTCGTCGAGGAATACTTTTCCAGTGTCCTGCGAAATGCGGCCGAGCAGCGTATCGCGCACCGCGCGGGGCTGCTCGAAGATTTCTTTCTGCATGAAATGCTTGTAACCGCCCTTTTCCGCCATGATGGGGTCCCAAGCGACATGGTGTGCGGGACGCTCCACGGGACGGCCGTCGTGATCCATGACGCGCACGCCCTCGGCGGTCAGAACGGCAATGTCGCCATCAGCGAGGAAAAAAATCTCGCGCGTATGCTGGAGCAGGGCGGGGATGTCGCTGGCAACGAAATACTCTCCCTCGCCGAGGCCGATCACCGACGGCGGGCCCAAGCGGGC
>Ga0210404_10000843_pt1 | contig 14243 bp, 15 predicted proteins | sample IncBWH28MmetaG_FD_155455 | JGI IMG/M metagenome (GOLD analysis project Ga0210404, IMG submission 155455) | Forest soil microbial communities from Barre Woods Harvard Forest LTER site, Petersham, Massachusetts, United States - Inc-BW-H-28-M | ecosystem: Environmental > Terrestrial > Soil >... | reverse complement strand
CGGTTAAAAACATCGCTCGGCGTTTAGGCGACGACATCTCGGAGGCGAAGCCCATTCTCGATTCGCGGCTCCCGGACGGTAGCCGCGTCGCGGCGGTCATTCCGCCTTGCAGCCTCGGAGGCGTTACGCTGACGATTCGCAAGTTCAGCACGCGCCATTTCGAGATGCAAGATCTCATCGCCGCCGGAACACTCGACCAGCCTCTCGCCAACCGCCTGGAAGACTACGTTCTCGGTCGAAAGAACATTCTCATCAGCGGCGGCACGGGATCGGGGAAAACGACATTTCTTAACGCACTCGGCCGATTCATTCCCGAAGACGAAAGAATCCTGCTCATTGAGGACACCGCTGAGATTCGCATGGCGCACGCGAATCTTGTTCGCTTTGAAGCCCGCCAGGCACAAAACGGCCTGGCGGCGGTAGCCATCCGCGACCTGCTCAAGGCCTCTCTCCGCCATCGACCGGACCGCCTGGTTTTGGGAGAGGTCCGGGGTGGTGAGGCGTTCGATCTGCTTCAGCTCCTCAACACCGGCCACTCGGGAACCCTTTCGACCATCCACGCGAGTTCCGCCAAACAGGGTCTGGCTCGATTCACGAGCTGCGTTTTGCAGAGCGGCGTCGAGCTCCCTTACAAAGCAATCAAAACCAACATTGGGGATTCGCTCAACGTGGTGATTCATGTCGAGCGCAGGCCGGGCCGCAGGTTCGTGTCCGAAGTGCTGGAGGTGAACAGCTTCGATCCCGACGCCGATCTGTTCGATTACGTCTCGATCTATCAGAGACCGGAGGCACAGCCATGACGGATGCGCTGACACCCGCGAAAAAACTGGGAGCCCAGGAGTATCTCGGAGCCGCTTTCAGGCCATCCGATCTCCACGCCGTTTTGGTCCGGAACCCCCGGCGCGGAGAAACAGTGCAGCGCATTGCGACCGTAGCACGAATTGCGGAGCCGTCCTTCCAAGAGTGGCTTCATTTCAAGAACGACCGCGAGGGCTTCGACGTCTACATCGGGATGAATCCCCTAAAACCCGCTGCGCGCACCCGCACGAAAGAAGACATTCTCTCGATCCGTCACTTGTACCTAGACCTTGACCACGAAGCCGCAAAGTCGCTCGCCACGATCGAGAAATCGCCCCACGTCCCACGGCCGAACTACGTCCTATCTACATCTGGGAACAAGTTTCAGGTGATCTGGAGGGTCGACGGGATCGCCCAGGAACAGGCCGAGGCCCTGCTTCGCGCGATGGCGCGGAAGTTCCAGGGTGACCCAGCGGCCACCGATTCGGCCCGCGTCCTTCGTATTCCGGGCTTCGCGAACAAAAAATATGACGACGAGTACATCGTGAAGGCGGAGCAGCGTTCGGACCGAGTTCATAACTGGCGCGACTTCAAGCTACGAACCGACAATCTCGATTCCCCATATCAATCGTACCGGCGAACCTCACCCAGAAGGGGCTCAACGGACGGCGGCGCGCTTAGTCAGTCCGAGTACGACTGGGCTTTCGCCCTCCGGTCTCTGGCTAAGAGCACCGATCCCGACGCAATAATCCGCAGGATCGCCGACTACCGCAAAGGCGAGAAACATGATGCTCTGGATTACGCGCGTCGCACCGTCGCGAAAGCCCAAGCTGAGTTTCAGGGGCGCAATACCGCCGATGGTCCCGCGAGAGACGACCAAACACCAGCAAAAGGAGTTGAATTTGAGCAGTAAGGAATTCTCCGCTACGTCATTCGATAACGCCGCACGCAGCGCGGCCTCCGGGGCAGATGGACGCCACGACGGTCACCTGCTGACCGTTCGTGAAGTCGCGGACTTACTTCAGGTGCCCGTATCGTGGGTTTACGGACGAATGCGGAAGCGGTCACCCGATCGTTTGCCTGGCTATCGGTTGGGCAAATACTGGCGCTTTAATGAGGCCGAGGTGATCGCGTGGCTAGCGAGGCAGCGCGCAAATGCCTAGCCCCTGGTTTGACAATGCGAGTAAACTTGCGATCAGCGCAAGGAAATGCGGACGAGCCAACGGAAAGGACACCATGGCACGCCCGCGTTACCAGGATGGCAGTTTGTTTATTCGAGGCAAGTGCACGAAAGTTTGGGTAGCACGCTGGAGGGAGGACGTGATTAGAGAAGACGGAACGCTGGACCGCATACAGCGCACCGTAGTGCTCGGTTCTCTGACCGAACTCTCCCGGCGCGAGGCCCGCTCGCTTCTCCAGAAGCGGGTTTCCGACATTAACCAGGGGCGGCATCGCGCACGGCCCATGATGACTCTTGAGAAGTTTGCGAGAGACCATTGGCAGGCCGGTGCTTTGCTCGCCCTGAAACCTAATAGCGCCAAATACTACAACTTCCAACTCGACACCAACGTACTTCCTGCTCTCGGATCGCATCGGTTGTGCGATGTGACCCGTCCGGTCATTCAGCATTTTCTGCTCGAACAGAAGCGCAGTGGATACTCAAGCTCGTCCGTCCATGGAATTCACACCATTCTGGGTAAGGTGCTCCAGGCGGCGGTCGAGTGCGGCTACCTTGAAACCAATCCTGCGAGAGGAATTCGGATCGGCGAGAGGGAGCCAAAACGGGAACGGAAACTCCTGACGCTTACGGAGATCCGAACCTTACTCACGAACCTCACCGATCCGTGCAGCACAATCGTGGTCGTGGCTGTACTCACGGGCATGAGGATCGGCGAGATTCTCGCGCTCCGCTGGAAGCGGCTTGATTTCCTGCGGGGAACGATTGAAGTTGCCGAGTCATACTCCAATGGACAATTCGGTACGCCCAAGACGAAAAGCAGTCGACGGGTGATTCCGATGAGTACTTCATTGCGAGACTACCTCGAGGCGCACAAACTCAGGTGCAAGCGGACGAGCCCGGACGAGCTCGTCTTTTGCACTACTTCGGGAACGCCACTCAGTTCCGCAAATCTCTACAACCGTGTGCTCGCACCAACATGCGACCGCATCGGCCTCAGTAGGGTTTCGTGGCATTCCTTCCGACACACGAACGGGACGTTGCTGGGTGAAGTGGGTGAATCCGTGAAGACCGGGCAAGCGATTCTCGGGCACTCGGACCTGGAAACGACGCTCAACATCTACATGCATGTAATTCCGGACTCGCAACGGCGTGCGGTCGAGCGAGTCGCAGAGGTTGTGTTCCCAGATGTTCCCAAATCCGGTTCGGTGACTAGTACCACCGGACGACTCAACTGATTGACTAGCAGCTAGTTATGAAGAAAAAGTGGTGAGCCGGGTAGGACTCGAACCTACAACCCGCTGATTAAGAGTCAGCTGCTCTACCATTGAGCTACCGGCCCACCGATTTAGCACGTTAAGACACTTTACATCAAGGCTTTAGACGCTTCAAGCTGGGACCATTGGGGGCCAATATCTGTTGCATTTATCCCAATTTCGCGACGGTCTCTTTCCTGAATTCCGGAGTGAAATGACTATATTTGCTCGTTGTCTTGAGCGATGAATGCCCAACCCAACGCTTGATCAAATCACCGGGAACGTTGTTCTGCTGGAGAACGGAAACTCTCCCGTGTCGGAAAGCATGAGTCGTTCCGACAGGGATTCCGATTTTTCTGCAGAGCGGCTTCAGAACAAAGCGATTCACATTCCCATTGAGCAGTGGCGTTCCGTTGCGGCTCCCGAAGACTCGACCAGATGTTCGATCGCCAAGATCGTCTTCGGCTCCAACTTACCCTATGACGCGGAAGGCCGGGTCATAACTGCGTCGAATGGGACAAGCGGAAGTTCGAGTTACGTGTACAACGCCGAAGGTCGGCGCACCAGAAAAACCACCGTCGCGGGTGGTACCGTCGATTTTCTATACGATCTATCAGGGCACGAAATCACACAAGTCACGTCCGCGGGTGTGTGGGCGAGAGGCGAAGTGTATACGGGCGGACGACATCTCGTCACATACTTGAGTAGCCCAATGACGTACTTCATTTACGCGGATTGGCTCGGCACCGAGCGCGTTCGGTCACCCTACGTACCAAGCACGAATGAAACTTGTACCAGTCTGCCTTTTGGCGACGCACTGACCTGCACGGGCGCGGATGTCAGCCTGATGCATTTCACAGGCAAAGAACACGACACCGAAACCGGATTGGAGAACTTCGGCGCCCGCTACGACTCGTCTGGCATGGGGCGTTTCATGACTCCTGACTGGTCTGGCAAACCGCAGGGCGTGCCATATGCGGAGTTCGATGACCCGCAATCGCTTGATCTGTACGTTTATGTCCGCGACAATCCGACAACCCGCACAGACAAAGATGGCCATTGCACTCCTGTGCTAAATCAGACCCCGTGTACTACAACCTCTACACGGGCGGCTTTCGTTATGACCCCAGACGGATTGCAGGTAGGTCACGTCACTACGACAACTACAACGACGGTCAGCAGCTCTCTATACACGGTCACTGCGTCGAGTGTAACGGTGACACAAACCTTCGGTGCCCAAGGTCAATTACTAAGTACCAACGGCACAAGAACCACGATGAAATTCGATTCCTTTCCAGACGAGGGCCAGGGCCGACTAATCAGCGCAACTCACGAGGGCGTTCCCGTTGATCCCCAAGCAGCCCTAAAGGTGATCGGAAATGAGGCGGTTGGTGAAGCAATGAGTTTGGCGGACCGCCCGGGGGTAGCTACTGCTTATGCCTATACATTTGGGAATGATGTAGGGAACCATCCAGGTCATTATGCCGCGGACGTCGTTGGGTTTATGGTTCCGGGCCTAGTTGAGACTCTTGGTATTTCAAGGTTATTCGAAGGGTTCTATACTGGAGCAGACGCGATGCGGGATGCACTTTACCTTTTCAAGGAAAGTCACAAGAAAGATAGTCAATGAAAAGGCAACGAGGAAAATGGGGAAGCTTCTTCCTCCCGATTGACGCACCGAGGCACTGGACGTGGCAGATGGTTTTTCTTGCCTGCGTATCCGTGCTCGTGCTTGTGGATACGTTCTTCAGTTCCGATTCTCCGAATCTGGACCCCGGCGTCGAGGGTGAGAGCATTTTGTTCATGATTCTCGGTTACAGAGCAGTAAACCCGCGTGGCCTTTCGACTCCGATAATGCTTCTTGGCGCGGGATTGGCCGTATACACCAGCTGCCTTAACCATAGAGTATTGGTATTTCGACCGAGTTCATTCTCGGTCCTAACCGACATCGCCCTCTTGTTCATCCTGGTATTCTGTGGCTATACTCGGAAATCTGTTGCTCCTCCCCAACCGGCCAGTGCTGACGAGAGATCGATCCTAAAGCTGTCCGCCAAAGACTGACCAGTACGGCCGACAAACCCGCCGTCCTGTTGGTTTTCATACCCACCCCCTTCGGGCAGGGCTTATCAGATCGGAAGGAGTTAAGGCCCAGTTCAAAGACAACGAGGCATACGACTCACAATAACGCAGGCAGTGACAGTCGATTTGCTGTCGCGATGGGCAAAGGTATATTCAGCGTATTCTACTACTTGAGGACGCCATGTTCAGAACGCTCTGCGGACGGTTTCTATTGTGCGTGCTCTGTCTTTCTTGGGCCACCCTAGCCCAAGAGTCTAAACCTGCGATTGATGCAGGGGAAACTACTGGGAGTTCTTTTCAATCTTCGTTCTTCCGTTTTCGATACGAACTTCCCAATGGTTGGTCCGCCTTGCCGGATGATGTTCGCATTGGGGAGAATCGAAAGCGATACGAAACGCAATTAGCAGAAGCGCTAAAGACGGAAGGTCCTAATACAGAGGTCTTCCCTCAGTACAATCTGGTGGTTGCGGCTCCAACATCGCCGGCTTCCGGCGAAACACATCAGCTTCCCCGCTTAGAAATTTATGCTCTCAAGCGTATTACCATGCTGATGGAAGCCGGTGACCCCGCAAAAATGGTGTCCTATCTCCCGCAGGTCAAAGTGTTGCGGGGACCTGAAGACTTACTGATCTCAGGGCACAAGTTCGTAAGAACAGATTTTCGCTTTCAGCCCAGGGGAGTTCTGTCGAAGTTCGTCACAGTCGACGGAGACTATCTCATAGAATTCGATTTCCGTGCTGACAATGAGAAGGGCTTAATGGACTTAGCAAGCACGATGCAAACCGTCGCATTCAAACCTTAGGTAAGAGGCCTTCTAGTTTCGAAGTGGGCTGGTGGAAAGCGAGTGCGATCTGTGTTCCTTCATCACGATTCCTGTCCCCTGCTTGCGGATTCAGAATCGATAACTCCCAGATCGACTACACCAGTTTCCTGTCGAGCGCTGAGTTCTGCGGCGGCGAGTTCTCTTTTGCGTTTCTGAACACGAAGCCGAATCGCCGCGATCTGCTCATCCATCAGCTTCAGCTCTAGAGTTTCGGCTGCGTGACCCGCAGAGCCCTGCTAGTGCTTGTATTTGTCTCGCACTTCCAGCTTCAGCAATTCATCGTGCGTCACTCGCCTGGTCTCTGTTTGCGGCGAGCCTTATACCGGTGAGTGCGTGCCTGCAATATCGGAGTTCAGATCTGTGACCTGCTTATCGGCCCTTTTTCTTCAGATAATTCAGCAGCTGCCGGAGCACGAACATCCAGAACGTACGAACGTGGGAGTTCATCGGAGCTCCTTGGGTCGATTCCTGGGTCCATCCAGAGGGTTAATCGGGGCTAAATCGGAGGGCTAAGCGAAGTCTGATCAATGAGTTACAGCTATCCTACCGGCCCAGCAAAACTCCATTTTAGCACGGCGAATGGGATTCGCCGTGGGGCGGAAAACGCGCGAAATCTACTTCGAGCGCAGCGTCGCGGCGATTTCCTTGGCTACTTCGCGCGCGCGCACCAGATCTCCCGGCCCGAGCGAGATGGCCGCGACTCGCGCGTGCCCGCCGCCGCCGTATTTCTCGCAAATCGACGCCAGATTGACATCCGCCGGGATGTCCTTCCACGGATTGGTGCCCACGGAGACCTTGGCCCGCACCGGCGAAGCGCTCACCCCCACCGAATACAGGGCGTCCGGATAGAGATAGTAGGGAACAAACTTATTGTAGCCCTCGAGATCGAGGTCACTCACGTCGAAATAAATCACGCCGCCGCGAAAATCGGCGCGCTCGCGCATGATGTCAATCGAGCGCTTGTGCCGCTCCAGCAGCGGACCGAGATGCTTTTTCACCAGCGGAAGCTGCACCATCTCGGCCAGCGGCAGCTCGGCCAGATCGGGAATGATCCGCGGCACAAGATAGGGCTCCGGCGCGGCCTCGATCACCATCGCCAACTGCATCGCCGGCTCCTTCAGACCCACGGCTTCCTCCGGCGATGCAAATTGCGCGCCGTCGATGATGTCTCCCCATTTGATTAGTTCCGCCAGCGGCTTGGCATTGAATCCGAACTTCGACGACGCGATGTCGGCGAGGAGTTTGGTGCAGGATTTGTAGCTCGGATCGTAAAACTTCTTGCCGGAATGGTCGTGCTTGAAATGCTCGGCGTCGGCGGGCTTCAGGAACGCGCTCTGGTGATGATCGAACCACCAGGTGAGGAGTGGAGAACTCGAATACTTAAAATCCACGATGGCGTTTTCGTCGCCGTCGAACGTCCCGTCCTCAAACGGCGCCGACGCCTTGTGGGTCATCCCCGTGTACAGAAACTCGGCATCCGCGTTGATGCGCTCGCGATAAAAACGGGAGAAAATGGCAGCAGACGAGGCCCCATCGAAGCATTTGTCGTGGAAACAGATCCGGACCTTCAAATCGCTCCCCTTTGGCGCCGAAAGTAAAGTCAAATAACATGGCTGCTCTGCCGGTGGATGTCAAGTGGGAACGGATTGCCTGTCAAACCAAATTAGAAATGTCCCCTTCCGTACCAAGATAGAAATGTCCCCTTTTTGCTTTTCGCTTTTGTTGTTTGTTCATCGTTGGCCTTGCCCGCAGCGAAGCCCTGCGGAGCCCTAAGGGCGGAGCGCTATCTCCGGCGCCGGCGCTTGCGGCAGTAGCACTCGACGGCGTGGTCATCCACCATTCCGACCGCCTGCATGAACGAATAGCAGATCGTCGAACCGACGAATCGAAATCCGCGTCTCTTCAGATCCTTGCTCAGCGCGTCCGATTCAGGCGAAGTGCACTGAACCGGCTGCCCTTTTCGCCAGGTGTTCTGCTTCGGGCTGCCGCCGACGAACGACCAAACATACTTGTCGAAGCTGCCGCATTCCCTGCGCACGGCAAGGAACGACTGCGCGTTCGCAACGGCCGCGGCGATCTTCAACCGGTTGCGGACGATCCCCGGATCGGCGAGCAGCCTTCGAATTTTGCCCTGGTCGTAGCGCGCGATTTTCGCGGCGTCGAAGCGGTCGAATGCGCGCCGATAATTCTCCCGCTTCTGCAGGATCAGTTCCCAGCTCAGCCCCGCCTGCGCGCCTTCCAGAATCAGCAATTCGAAAAGTCGCCGATCGTCGTGCAGCGGCACCCCCCACTCTTCGTCGTGGTAGCGCACCATCAGCGGGCTTCGCGCCCAATGGCATCGCTCGCGCCCGTCGGTTTCGGGTAACTTCACAGGGGAGACACCCTCGCGGTTAGCTTCCAGGATTCCCAGAGCTGTTTTCGCCGGACTTCCGATTCGTGCCGCGCTCCGCGGCCAGCGCCAGGCATCGCGGGCAGAGACAGCCGGAAAATTGTGCCCGCAAATCGGCGGCTTTCTCCGCGCCGAGCTTCACGTCCTCGCACCAGCAGCTCTGTTGCGCCGCCATGCATCCAAAACTCGCACCGCAGACCGGGCACGTCTTGCCCTCCGCGCCCGCTCCCGCCGGTGACGTCCCCGAAGAATCTGGATTCGCGGCCATCGTCTGTTCGCTCGCACTTGTAGCACACCACCTCGCCTGCCGCCAGCTTCCAAGCCGGCGCACCGGGTGGTGAAAACAATCTCCGTGTCGAATGGAACCGCGCCTAGGAAGTGTGGCGCTCGATGATCTTGACGATGTTTTCTTTCGGCTGGGCGCCGACGATCTGATCCGCCACTTGCCCACCCTTGAAAACCAACAGGGTCGGAATTCCGCGGATGCTGTATTTTCCCGGAACGTTCATGTTCTCATCGACGTTGAGCTTCACGATCTTCACCTTGCCCGCGTGCTCGCGCGCGATCTCTTCGACCGTCGGCGTCAGCATGTGGCACGGCCGGCACCAGTCGGCCCAGAAATCAACGACCACGGGCTGTGTTTTGCTCGCTTCGATCACGTCGGCTTCGAAGCTCGCGTCGGTTACCGCTTGAAGAATGTCTGACATGGTTTCCTCTTGTTATCGAATGACCAGTTTGCGGCCCGCAGGCCGCTCCATGCGCCTCTATTTAGATGTTCCAGCAATCCTCGGGATTCGAGCCCGCTTAGCCGCTTCATACAGTGTGACATACGCCGGGGCCGAAGCCTTCCAAGAATAATCCTTGGCCATCCCGTTGGCCTGTAGGACGCCCCATACCTTGGGGTCCCGGTACGACTTCAGCGCCGCGCGAATCGAAGCCAGCAGCGGTTCCCCGTCGTACTCCTCAAACTTGAAACCCGTTCCATGCTGCGTCTTCGCCGAAAAATTCTGAATCGTGTCGTCCAGCCCGCCGGTCGCGCGCACCACGGGAACCGTGCCGTACCGCAGGCTGTAGATCTGATTCAACCCGCACGGCTCGTACCGCGACGGCATCAGAAAGATATCCGCCCCCGCCTCGATCTTATGTGCGAGCGTGTTATCGTAACCGATTTTAACGCCCACACGGTCCGAATATTTGTCGGCCAGCCCCTTGAAGAGCTTTTCGTAGTCGGGCTGCCCCGTGCCCAACACAACCAGGGCGAGATTTTCCTTCATCAGCTCGGGGACGATCTCGACGATCAGGTCGAAGCCCTTTTGGTCCGCAAACCGCGAGACGATTCCGATCACCGGCCGCTCGAAATTGTCCGCGGGCAAGCGGAACGCCGCCAGCAAATCCTTCTTGCACGCCTTCTTGCCCTCGAGATTGTGCACTGAATAATTCTGCGCGATCAAAGCGTCCGATTCCGGACTCCAAGCGCCGTAATCGACTCCGTTGAGGATGCCGACCAGGCGGTCCGCCCGGTTGCGAATCACGCCCTCCAGCCCCCAGCCGAATTCCGGCGTCTGGATCTCCTTCGCATAGCGCCGGCTCACCGTCGTGAGGTAATCGGCGAATATCAGGCCGCCCTTCAGGTAATTCACCTTGCCGTAAAATTCCAGGGTGTCCATCGTGAAAAGCGTCTGCGGCACCCCGATCGCGCGCAACGCCGTCTGCGGAAACAGGCCCTGGTAGCCGAGATTGTGGATTGTGAGGATCACCGGCAGCGATCGAACCACAGGGTCGGCCGCGTGCTGCGTGCGCAGCAGCACCGGCACCAGCGCCGATTGCCAGTCGTGGCAGTGCACCACGTCCGGCAGCCACACACGCTTCATCACTTCGATCGCCACACGCGAAAATTCGGCAAAGCGCTCGGCGTTGTCCACGTAGTCGCCGGACTTGTCGCCGTAAAGCTGCGCCCGATCGAAGAATTGCGGATCGTCCACGAAAAAATACCGGAGGCCATTCACCGGTGCTGCTTCTGCGATCGCGGGAAAGCGCAACTTGTCGCCCAGCGCCGTGGTAACGCTGGACACCAGCACGGAAGCCACTTTATTGCCGTGATACCGCGGGAGAACGATGGCCACTTCATGCCCCAGCGCCTTCAGCGCCCGCGGCAGCCCTTCCACGACGTCTGCAAGCCCGCCCGTTTTCGAGTACGGGAGGCCTTCCGAGGATACGAAAAGTATTTTCACGATTTTTCGGCCGGAATCCCCAAGCTAGCGAAGCCTCCTGCCCACGTCAAGCGTCCCGGCGCGGCGCACACTGAGTTTGTTACTGCTATCGCGGGCACAGGCGCGTTGTTACACTCGGACGCCTATGGCGCGGCAACGGCTTGGCCAGCATTTCCTCAGCGCACCGGGCTGGCGGGACCGCATTCTCAAAACTCTGCCGCGGGGCTCGCGCGACGTATGGATCGAAATCGGCGCAGGACATGGCGAAATGACGCGCCACCTGGCCGCCAATGCACGTCGAGTGATGGCCATCGAAACCGACCCTCGACTGGCCGCCACGCTTCAGGAAAGCGTCGAGGGGCACCCGAGGGAATGGCCCGGAGTCGAAATTGTTCCGGGTGATGTCCTCGCGCTTGATCTTGCGAAACTCGCGGGCAACGACACGTTTCGCGTCTACGGCAATCTGCCCTACTACATCACCTCGCCGATTCTTCACCACCTTTTCGGCTACGCCTGCCAGATCGATTCGATTCATGTCGTGATTCAATACGAAGTCGCCGCGCGCATCGTGGCCCGCCCCGGCCGCCGCGAGTACGGCTATCTTTCCGCCGCCTGCCAGTTCTATTCACACCCTGTCATCGCGCTACAGATTCCGCCGGGCGCGTTTCGGCCGCCCCCCAAGGTTCATTCAGCCCTAGTGGAAATGACGCTGCCCGGCGAGCGCCAAAATCTCGGAATCAGTGACGAGGCAAAATTGCTGAAGTTTATCCAGCTGTGCTTTGGGCAAAAGCGCAAAACCCTTCGCAATAATTTGCGCGCGATCGCCCGAGATGACCACATCCGCCGAGCGCTGGAAAGCGCCCAGCTACGCCCGGACGCGCGCGCCGAGCAACTCTCGCTCGCGCAGTTCTCCGCAATCTTTACCGCACTCGGGTGAGAAACCGCGCCGAAGAAGCTTCGTCTTGAATCAAACTGTGGTCTTCTTGTCTTCCAGGGCGGCGCGCAACCGATCGGGGAGATCGGTCATGACCCCGTCCACGCCGGCGCTTACGACCGAGCCCATCTTCGCGGTGTCGTTCACCGTCCACGTCACCACATGCAAATCCGAGCGATGGGCCTGATCGACCAGCTCGCGCGTGATCAGGTCGGCACGCGGGCAGAGTTGCCTCGCGCCCACCTCCAGTGCAGCCTTCACGTAATCCCGATTCGCGCCTTCGACCAGCAGCCCCGTCATAATCGACGCATCCAGCCGCCGCACCGCATCGAGCGTCGACGGATCGAATGAAATCACAATCGTGCGCGCCGCGTTCCCAGCTCCGGCAAGCGCCGCCACCAGCGCATGATGCATTCCCCACGCCGCGTCGTATTTGATCTCGAGATAAAACACCACGTCCTGCTCTCGCGCAAACGCCAGAATCTCCTCCAGTGTCGGAATCTTCTGCCCCATGAACTGCCGGTCGAACCACATCCCCGCGTCCAGCTCGCGCAACTCCGTCAGCGTGTGATCGCGCACCGGCCCTGTTCCGTTCGTCGTGCGATCCAGGGCTTTGTCGTGGATCGCGACGAAACGTGCGTCCCGCGTTAGGTGCAGGTCGGTCTCGATGAACTGCGCCCCCAGCGCCACGGCTCGCTCGTAGGCGGCCAGCGTATTCTCCGGGGCGCAGCCCGAAGCCCCTCGATGGGCAATGATCCAAGGTTCTCGCATCGCTCCAATCATCGTATCAGATTCAATCCGATCGCTAGATTCGCCGATTCGGCCGAGTTGTGAGAACCGCAATGCGCGAAACCTGGTACCAGGACGTCTAAACCTAACTACCCGCTTCCGCCTCAATCACTTATGCAAACTCGTTCTTACTTTCCCCAATCCGCGTACCAGCCTTCTATTTTCCTGAACTCGCTTGAATCATGTGCGAGCCAGGCGACGACTATCCTGCTGTGAATAAGCCAGATAAAACTCTTCATTCAGGTGAGCGCAACACTCTGTTTGGCAGACAGATTGCCGCTGTCTGGTGTTGGGCGAGAGCGTGTGCGGCACCGAGGCAACTTGGAGGCTTCGTGGCGCTGTTCGTATTGGTGCTGGTAGGGGTCGTGGTCGCGCAGACCTGGCTCGACTGGCGCGACACCAAGAAGGCTCGCTTCGTGCCCGAATGGGCCAAGGGCATGGCGTTGGGGGGCTTGCTTGCCGTCCCGCTCGCCGCGGCGGCGGCCGTCCTCAGCATCTGGCTGCGCCAGGACTCGGCAGGGCAATGGAGCGACGCCTTCAATTCGCGCGTCTTTTGGCCTGAACTCGTCTTCCTCCTCGCGGCCATGGGCGTCCTGATCGTCGCGGTGCGGAAAAGGGGCCTGCGTTTCATGCTTCTGCTAGGGGGCGTTGTAATCACCGCATTCTGGCTCGGCCTCACCCTGTAATTTACTGCCCTCCCGCATCCGTTCACCGATGTGCCGCCCTTCCCGGCCCCAATGCTCCCTCGCTTCTGTCTTTCGCCGGTAATATCCCGCCATTCGCCGAATACCCCGCGACGACTAGGCGCCGGGCCGCTACTCTGCCTGCATGTTCAGCCACCAATACAGGCAGGAGGGGATGGCAATGACGAACCCGAGACCTCAGTTCGTTTCCGCGGGACGAACCCTACGGATGGCGCTTCTGCTGCCGGCAGCCGCGCTGATTTTCCTGGGAAGTGTGTTTCAATTGGGCATGCTCGGATACGGCCAGCTCGATCCGCGCTCTCTTTGGCCCGTGGTGATGGTCTTCCAATCCGCCTGGAATCTTCTGACGGCGCATAGCAACACGCCTGAATTGGCAAACATTGCTCGGTTCTGGCCGCTGCTGCTGGTGGTTTGCGGCCTTGGAATTTTGGCGGCGCTGAAGCCTGCGAAGCGGCAGCCCGTGCGCCGCTTCTATCGCTAGGGAGAATGAGCTTGGTAGATCTGCGCAACTCCAACCGGCACTTCATCGTTGGTGTGGTCATCCTGTCTCTGGGATTCATACTGCTGCTCGACCAGATCGGGATCCTCGACGCCAACCGGATCTTCATGTTCTGGCCGCTCGCGCTGATCTTTTTTGGCTACTACCGGTTCACTCACACCCGCTTGATGTCGGGTCGATTTTGGGGTGGCTTCTGCTTACTGCTCGGACTTGCTCTGCAAGCCGAAGAGCTCGGCTATGGTCACGTCAGGGTTGACACGATCTGGCCAGTGCTGCTGATCTGCGCGGGCGTTCTGCTGATCCTCAAGCGATACGAGCCGCGGAGCTACTGGGAGAATCCGCCTCCGGGCGCGCCGCCAATTGGGGGGCCGCCGCTCGACGTACCGCCCGGAGCGCCTCCCCCGCCTCCGCCGCCGGTCGGTGCTGCCCCGGGTACTTCCTGGCCGCCCGGTCCATCGCCCCATGTTTCGCCGGGTGCGCCGCCAGCTCCGGAGTCCGATCCCGCGTCGGCAGGGACCGCCATGCCGCATCCGGGCGCCGAACCCGGCCAGAGCGCAACATCGACGCCGCCAATTTCGGCCGGGG
>Ga0210404_10000842_pt1 | contig 14245 bp, 5 predicted proteins | sample IncBWH28MmetaG_FD_155455 | JGI IMG/M metagenome (GOLD analysis project Ga0210404, IMG submission 155455) | Forest soil microbial communities from Barre Woods Harvard Forest LTER site, Petersham, Massachusetts, United States - Inc-BW-H-28-M | ecosystem: Environmental > Terrestrial > Soil >... | reverse complement strand
GGGCCAGCCGATACACTTACAATCCCTACTATAAAGGCGTTCAACCGCGCTTCGGCTTTGCCTGGCAATTGCCCCATAACTTGGGGGTAGTGCGGGGGGGTTACGGTATCTTCTACGATGCGCCGAGAAGCGCTGTGTCGGGAACCGGTCCGGTTGGGTTTGATGGATTCGACATACAGCCTCCGTGGATCACGACAAATCAGAGCGCCGCCAATGTGGCCAACCAGATACCCTGTGGCCGGCTGAGCAATCCAAATGCTAACCCTAGCCTTGGGTGCAATGTCACCAATGTCGTCTTTCCCACGCCACCAGGAAGCGCCCTGGGAGCCTTTAACAACCTGGGCTTTTCTGCGAACGGGCCAATCCCCATTATCAACTCGAAAATCCCCTACGAACAAACCTGGAGCCTCGGGATTCAAAAGGAATTGCCATCGAAGATCCTCCTGGATATGAACTATATCGGCAAGAAAGGGACCCACCTGTATGAGGGCGGCTTTAACACCCTGCAACTCCTCCCGCGTGCCTTTGAAAAGGCGATCCTGTCCGGAGCGTTGTCGCCAACGGATATTGCCGCGATCAACGGACTAAGTGTGGCAAATCCGTTTGCCTCCCCTACCCCAGCCACATGCACTAGCCCCACGGACCCCAATTACATTTGCAACCCCACGAGTGGCGAGGGCTCGCTGGTCGCGCAGATCGGTGCGACCCAACTTCTATCCCCATTCCCACAGTTTGCCGGCTTTGGCGGTGATGCTTTCCCGACCGCCGATTCCACCTACCACGCTTTGCAGGTTCGCGCTGAAAGGTCGTTTGCCAATGGACTACAGTTCCTGGCAACGTACACATGGTCGAAGTCCATTGACAATTCCTCGTTCCAGGATTTCAGCAACCAGTTTCTGGGTAATGGAGGCGGTGCCGCCTCGCGCCAAGACCCCTATAACCCAAGAGGCGACCGGGCTGTATCTGTGTTCGATATCCCGCAAGTTTTTCAAGTCAGTTACGTGTACGAATTGCCCCTAGGTCGTGACAGAGCGTTGGGAAAAAACATGAATCCCATCCTCAACACCATTGTGGGCGGGTGGCAGACCAGCGGTATTTGGACTATAAGCGACGGCAGACCACTTACTCTAAGCCAAGACGGGGGGTCAAACACCCCTATCCCAACGTATGGCGAGAGGCCCAATTTGTCGGCACCCCTCCGGCGCTCCTCAACTTCTTATCAGCAGTTAGTGAATGGTCTCCCAAATATGGCATCAGGAGCCAGCTACTTTGCCAATCCCGGCGCATTGTCGGTAGCCCCTGATTTCACGTTTGGCAACGCCCCCCGGACAACTACCAGCGTCCTTTCCCCTGGAACCAGGAATGCGGAACTAGCCCTCTTTAAGGAGTTCCCCATAGCAAGGGTCCATGAAGGGATGCGTCTGGAGTTTCGCGCCGAGGCCACCAATGCGCTGAATCATCCACAGTTCAAGGCTCCGGACACAAACGTTAGACACGGCACTTACGGTCAAATCGTCCCAGGTAGCAACGGAGTTACCCTCAGCAGTGCGCGCGAATTGCAGTTGGGGCTAAAGGTTTACTTCTAAGAACAGAGGCCTTTCGGCCTTATTACCTCGGTGGTGAACCAGCCTCGTCAACTGCAGCTAGCTTTGAAGCTGGTACTTCTAAATCGATTCGAAATCCAGGATACTGCCAGAAGGCGGCGATGGCATCAGGCATCAAGAACCCAGGGGTTGGAGTCTGTCTTCGGATCGCGCTCTTTCTTTGGACAGCAAGCCCTTGGACAACCACAGCAGCATTTGCTCAGACCATCACGGTAACGCTCGGAGTCAGTGAGGACTTATGTCTGGTAGGCGCGCGCTTCGGATTCTAAGACGGTTGGGCTTCACGGCGGGGCTGCTGGCAGCGGCTCTGCCGGCGCTTGCGGCGAAGGGCGCGAAGCCGGCGTTCGGACCCAATGTGCTGATCTTCGATCCGTCGATGCCATCGCAGGCGATCCAGAAGCAGATCGATGCGGTGTATGCAACGCAGGAGCACAACGAGTTTGGGCCGCAGCGGAATGCGCTGCTGTTTCTGCCCGGAACCTATTCGGTGAACGTGCCGGTCGGCTTCTACACTGAGGTCATGGGGCTGGGCGCTTCGCCCGATGCCACGCGGATTACCGGCAACGTGCATGCGGATGCGAATCATGAGCACAATAATGCGACCACCACCTTCTGGCGAGCTGCCGAAGGGTTTTCGGTAACGCCGGCGGGCGGTACGATGCAGTGGGCGGTCTCGCAGGCGATTTCGCTGCGGCGGATGCATGTGCGCGGCGACCTGGTGCTGCACCAGAAGCACGGCTGGGCAAGCGGCGGCTGGATGTCCGATTCGCTGGTGGACGGGAAGGTCGATTCCGGCAGCCAGCAGCAATGGATCTCGCGCAACTGCGATTGGAAGAGTTGGACGGGTGCGAACTGGAACATGGTGTTTGTCGGCGTAGTGCATCCGCCGGAAGGCGCATGGCCTTCGCCGCCGTACACGAAGGTGGCGCATACGCCGGTGGTGCGCGAGAAGCCTTTCCTCAAGGTGAATGCTGCGGGCGAGTTCAGTGTGCGAGTGCCAGAGCTGTACCTCGACAGCGCCGGGATTACATGGCGCGGCGGTGAAACGGCGGGAGAGACGATTCCGATTGCACGGTTCTACATTGCGCGCCCGGATGTGGATACGGCGGAGACGATCAACGCACAGCTTGCCCAAGGCAAGAACCTGATTCTGACACCGGGGATCTACGAACTAACCGCTCCGATTCGCGTGACACAGAAGCATGCGGTAGTGCTCGGGCTGGGGTTTGCGACGCTCCGTCCGATGAAGGGCACGGCGGCGATGACGACAGCCGATGCAGACGGGATCGAGATTGCGGGGCTGCTTTTCGATGCTGGGCCGAGCGAGTCTCCGGTGCTGCTCGAGGTAGGGCCGGAGGGAAGCCGGGCGCGCCATGCGAAGAACCCGATCACGCTCCACGATGTTTTCTTTCGCGTCGGCGGCGCGGGAGTGGGCCGGGCCAAGGTGAATTTAAAGATCAACAGCAGCGACACACTGGTGGACCATACGTGGATATGGAGAGCGGACCACGGCGCCGGAGTGGGCTGGGAGCTGAATACCAGCGAGAACGGGCTGGTGGTGAATGGAAACGAGGTCACGATCTACGGCCTGTTTGTGGAACATCACCAGCAATTCCAGGTTCTGTGGAAGGGCAATGGCGGGAGGACATATTTTTATCAGTCCGAGATTCCTTACGATCCTCCGAACCAGGCGAGCTATACGAGTGCACCGGGGGTGAACGGCTGGGCCTCGTACAAAGTGGCGGAAGGAGTCACGAGCCATGAAGCGTGGGGGCTGGGCGTATACAGCGTCTTCATTTATCCGGATGTGGTGCTGACCAGGGCAATCGAGACGCCGAAAAGTGCGGAGGTACGGTTCCACGACATGATTACGGTGGCCCTGGGCGAGCACGGCGCAATCAACCATGTGATCGACGACACGGGCGAGGCCACCGCGATGCATCCTCGCGTGACGCCGAAGGTGACAAACTTTCCGTGAGTGGCTGCGCCGAATCCAACGCCTCGTGGCAGAGGGCTCTGATTTCGGCGCTCTGCCGCCCGCGCTTTCGCGTTCAGTCCCGCTCTTCCTGTAAGCTTGACGATTGGTTTGCTCCGTCGGGCGGTCACTCTCGCCTGCGAGGCGGAGGTTTTCAGCACTCAGAGAGTCGGTATGCCGCTTATGAACGCTCCAGTAGTACAGGATCGACGCGCCTGCGCAGCAAGGTTTCTCACCACTGCTGTTCTCGAAATCATGCCAGGTACCCCCTGCTCTCGTTTTGTGCTCTTGCCTCTGGCTCTGGTTTTATTGATTGCCGCGCCTTTCCCGCTCCGGGGACAAACCGATTCTCGGGATGCCACGGCAATCCAACTGAATCACCTCACATCTTTTTCCGCTCTGCGCAATGGGATCGAGGCAAGGGATGGCGAGGCTCGCATGCAAGTCGTCGCGCTCCGAGAGGAAGTTGTGCGCGTTCGCGTGTCGCACTCCAAAGAACTCCCAGAAGATGCCTCGTGGGCGGTGCTCAAGGAGGCGAGGCAGAGCAGCGTTGCGGTGACGCCAGACGATACTCCAGGTACGGTGGGCTTTCGCACACAGGTTCTCCGTATCTCCATTAATCGGCAGACCTTCGCATTAACGATCGCCGACCACGATGGAAATGTTCTTCAAGAAGACGTACGGCCGATTGAGTTTCACGGCGACTCTTTTCGCGTCTATAAAACGATGCCACCCGATGAGCACTACTTTGGCCTGGGAGACAAGCCCGGCCCCATGGATCGGCGTGGACAGGCATTCACCATGTGGAACACCGATGCGTATAGCTTCCAGGAGTCCACCGATCCTATCTATAAGACTATTCCTTACTTCATGGCCTTCCGGGCTGGCCACGCGCTAGGGGTATTCATCGACAATACCTGGCGCAGTAGCTTTGACTTTGGCAAACAGTTGCCCAATGTCTATTCATTTGGCGCCGCGAATGGACCGCTGGACTATTACGTGTTTTACGGACCTGCTCCGAAGCAAGTCGTAGAGACATACGCATGGCTGACTGGGACAATGTCACTTCCACCTATCTGGAGCCTTGGGTTTCAACAATCCCGCTACAGCTATACACCGCAATCGCGAGTGCTCGAAATTGCGGAGCACCTGCGCGCGGACCATATCCCCGCCGACGCTATTTACCTGGATATCGATTATCAGCAGGAGAACCGTCCGTTCACGGTGGATCAAAATCGGTTTCCTGATTTTCCGGGGATGATCTCGCAGCTTACCTCGAAGAATTTTCACGTTGTCGCCATTACAGATCTCCATATTGCCAACTATCCCGGTCACGGCTACGCACCCTACGACACCGGTATTGCGGGCGACCATTTTGTAAAGAATCCCGACGGCAGCATCTACTCTGGCGCTGTGTGGCCGGGACCAAGCGTCTTTCCAGACTTCACGCGACCGAAGACGCGGGATTGGTGGGGCGGCCTCTACCGAAGCTTCACCAAGATGGGCATTGCTGGATTCTGGAATGATATGAATGAGCCGTCAGTCTTTAACTCACCGACGAAGACTATGCCGGAGGACGTGGTGCACCGCATCGACGAGCCCGGATTCATGAAGCGGAAAGCCACCCACGCGGAGATTCATAACCTCTACGGGATGGAGAACTCCCGCGCTACCTTCGATGGATTGCAGCACCTCAATCCAAATTTGCGGCCATTCGTGCTTACGCGCGCCAGCTACGCGGGCGGACAGCGCTATGCCGCGACCTGGACGGGCGACAACAGCAGCACGTGGAATCATCTTCGCCTGACTACGCCGATGCTCGAAAACCTCGGACTGAGCGGCTTTGCCTTGAGCGGCGCCGATGTGGGCGGATATGCGGGAACACCGCAACCGGACCTGCTTACAAAATGGATCGAGATCGCTTCGTTCCAGCCCATCGACCGGGATCATACGGAGAAAGGAACCGGGGACCAGGAACCGTGGGTAGGAGGCGACCCCGCTGAATCGATCCGCAGGCGGTTTATCGAAGAGCGCTATCGCCTGATGCCTTATCTCTATACGCTGGCTGAAGAAGCTTCGCGCACGGGTATGCCGATCGAGCGGCCACTCTTTCTCGAATTTCCCGACGCCACGAGGGACCATCACCCCATCGATGTCGACCCTGAGGTAGCGGGCGAGTTTCTTCTTGGCCCGGACATTCTAGTAGCGGCGCCGCCCTATCCCGACAAGCTGGACAACTATGCAGTCGAGTTTCCATCGGCAAAGTGGTACGACTACTGGACAGGACAGCCTGTCCCTAAACCTGCGCCCCGAGCGGATGGGGATGCCAACGCTCCACTGAGCCCCACCAATCTCGTACCGCTTACAGCGTGGATACACCCTACGCTTGCGTCCCTGCCCGTCTTTGTGCGCGCGGGAGCAATTCTACCCATCGGGCCCGTGGTGCAAAGCACTGACGAAACTCTGCAAGGTCCGCTCATTCTCCGCGTCTACGCTGGCGAGGGCTGTGCTGGGCACCTTTATGTAGACGATGGAAAGACCTACGCTTACAAAACCGGGGACAGTTTACGCATGGATTTCCGCTGCGAGATAACTGCCGATGGCCTGCGGCTCTACCTGGGAGAGCACAAAGGCTCTTACCCTGCATGGTGGCAGCAGATTCGCATCGAGATCCGCGGTTGGTCACCCCGCGAACAGACTGCCCGCCTCAACGGCAGTGTTATCCATCCGGTGATGGATTCATCCCCGGAGAAAGTAGACCTCACTATCCCAGACAGCGGACGAGGGGCAGAGTTAGACATCAAATAACCCACGTAGTGGGCGCCGTGACCCAGTTCGCCGTGGAGGTCCGGTCAACTGGTGTTTCAGACCTCGCTCGTCAACCCCATACCCGCCAGGACGCCTCGCATATAAGCGAAGCTGGCGATGACGCCGGGCATCGGATCGTCGGGATGAACCTCATATTCCAGGTCGACGAAGCCCTTGTACTTCGTCGCGACGAGGGCTTCAAACATCTTCCGCGCCGGCATGATGCCGTCTCCCACCGCGACCTGACTCTCTTTGCTCTCGAAGTTCGTAAGGTCCTTCATGTGCACGTTAAACAGCCTCGGGCCTGCTTCGTGGATGGCCTGAACTACATCCGTGCCGGCACGAACCGTATGCCCGACATCGATGCAGCACCCGATGCGCGGGTCCATACCCTTCACCGCCTTCAATACATCGAGCGGCGAATGCCATAGCTTATCCTCGGGCCCATGATTGTGGATCGCGATGCGGGTGTCGTAGTCCTTCACGAATTTCTCTATTCGCGGCAGAGTCTCCGGTGCAGGATCGCCTGCGACAATAACGCCGATACCAGCCCGCTTGCAGTATTCGAACTTGCTGCGGATATCCGCATCTTCGTCTTTCGCAAAATAGATGGTTCCGGCAGCGTGAAGCTTGATGCCCGCTGTGGCATAGTTCGCGAGCGCAACCTCCTCCTCCTTTTGATCCACCGGAAGATGATCTTTGACGTCTTTCGCATTTAAAGCCAACACATTGAGCTGCTTCATGAACGTGATCAACTGCGTTCGCGTGAAGTTACGAAATGTGTAACTGGCCAGGCCCAATCGAATCGGGGATGCTTCGCCGGCCGAGGGCGGTTTCTGAGCAACTGAGAAGGCATCGCTCGGAGCGGCACTCGCGGCCGCGACTAGTGCGCCGGCGCGAACGAAATCGCGCCGGGAGAAGGTTCTTCTCTTAGACATGCGGTTCCCAGCCCTTCTCGTACTCGCGGCCCCACATCTTCTTCGCTTCCGGGTCGCCCTGGATTCGTCCATCTTTCGTGTCGAGATGCAGTTCGCGCTTCACTTCCCACGCGACGTTGGAAAGCTGCAGCATCGTAACGGCTACATTGCCGACAGCGATAGGAGCGTTGAGTTTCTCGCCCTTGCGGATTCCTGCAATGAAGTTCGCGAAGTGAGCGTCTGTCATGGAATCGCTGCCGATCAGGTCCGCGGATGACGTCGTGCTCCCGGCTTTGAATTCGCTCGTCTTATTTCCTTTGAGGTCATAGATCTCGTAGCCACCGCGATCCACGAGCACGGTTCCGTTCGTTCCCATAATTGTCGAACCGCGATCGCGGCCGAAATACTTCATTCCCTGGCAGCTCTTGCCCTCCCACGTGATCATCTTGTCCTCGTATTCGAAGCTGGTCAGTAGGGTGTCATAGAACTGCCAATCGTCCTTGAAATGGTATCTACCACCTGACGAAGTGACTCGCTCCGGATAGTCGACGCCCAGCGCCCAGCGGCAGACATCGACCTCGTGTGTGCCATTATTCAGCGTTTCGCCGGTGCCATAAAGCTTGAACCAGTGCCAGTTATAAGGATGTACATTGTCTCTGTACGGACGGTGCGGTGCCGGCCCCTGCCATAGGTCCCAATCAAGTCGCGACGGCACGGGCACCTCCTTGCCGGTGCCAATCGACTTCCTTGTATTGACGTACCAGGCTTTCGCGAAGTAGGGCCTGCCTATGATCCCTCCGTGAATCTTCTCCACGATCTCGATGGTGTGGGGCGAAGAGCGCTGCTGCGTTCCCATCTGCACGAGCTTCCGATATTTCTGTTGCGCCTGCACCAGCATCTCGCCTTCAGCAGGATTATGGCTGCATGGCTTTTCCACATAGACGTGCTTGCCCGCCTGTAATCCCGCGATTGCCATTGGTGCATGCCAGTGTTCGGGAGTGGAGATCGCGATGGCGTCCACTTCTTTCTGTTCGAGAATCCTACGAAAGTCTTTCTCAGCAACCGGGGCCTCACCCATCTCCTGCCGCGTACGATCGGCAAACTTCTTGAGAATATCGCTGTCCACATCGCACACATGCGAGATGCGGGCTGCGCTACGGTTCGCCTTAAGCGACGCAAGATGTGCATAGGCGCGTCCATTTAGACCAATCACGGCGAAGTTGAGGCGATCATTCGAACCAAGAATCTGGCCATAGCTCTTTGCGGTAGTCCCCACGGCAAGCCCGGCCGCTCCCACAGCGAGTGCATCGAGAAACTCACGTCGTGTAACCATCATTCCTCCTTGTCGCGGGCCTATTTCACAGAGAGCCATTCCCGATCTGTCTCCAGCCGCGAAGATAGCCTTTGCTCAGCAGGAAACGATCAGCAGGAAATTCCAGCCTTCGTCAGCGTCTTCCTGAGTCCATCCATGCTGACGCGTGTGGACGCTTCAGGCGTTCCTGCGCCTCGCCAGTGGGTCTCGAGGCTCAGCCCGTAGTGGAAGCCATCACGCTGCAAAGCTTGGAGTTGCCCAACCCAATCCACGATGCCGCCGCCCACCGGAGCCCAATCGTACTTGTGATCGGGCTTGCTCACTACGTCTTTGCAATGACAGTGGCCGACGCGGTCTTTGGGCAGCAATTCATACCCGCCTGGATAGGGCGCGCTCCCTAAAGCTGCGGCGTTGCCGGGATCCCAGTTCAGCATGAAGTTCTTGTTTGGAATCGCCTTCAGCACGGCAGCCGACTCTTCGCCCGTTGCCGTGTTGCAGGACATTTCATTTTCAAGCAAGAGGACCAAGTTGTCTTTGGCGCAGCGTTCCGCAGCCTGCTGCAATTTGGCATTGATTGCCGCCCGGTACGGCTTTTGATCGTCCAGACGCCAGTAGTCAAAACAACGAATCCGATCCGTATTGAAGGATTTGCAAAGCGAGATACAGCGCTCGAGCAACTTGTCCTGAGCGCTGGCATCAAAATCACCATGGAACTGGTCCCGCGTTTCGCTCTGCGATGACCGCGGAGCCCCAGGCCAGTCGGTCTTGAACAGCGGGCTTGCGATATCCGTGACTTGCAGATTGTGTTGGGCAAGGATCTTCCGCGCGTCCTCAACTTGCTTCGCGTCGAGTTTGGTTACGTTTTTGTCCCACATCGAGCGCAGCTCAATCCAATGGAGCCCGAAATCGCCTGACACGATCTGACATGCCTTCTCGAAGTCCTGGGTGACCTCGTCATTGATCACCGCCAGCCGGAACGGACAGGCGCCTGATCCCATCTCCGCCGCCGCCAACGATTCCATGAGTGAGGACGCTCCCCCGTTCTTGACCAGAGGCGATATCGCCGCGTCGAGTCCTGCCAGTCCTAAGCCCGCGAGCACCCCACGTCGTGTGTACCCCATGCGCCCTCCCCTCCCGCAGACGATTTTCCGCCGCGATCTTCCATCATCGGCTCTTTATCGCTGGATCGTTATCCCGAAGCATAAACGATAAACGATCTATGGGGGCCGCACTAGACTCCAGGTGGCTGCTCTTAGGCTCCAACCGTATGATGCTGAGGTCTGGCTAAAAGCGCCGCCGCAAGGCCGCACGCAGCGGCGAAGGACAACCACAACCCCGGGACGGCCCGGTTTCCGGTAACGTGAATCAGATACGTGCTGATGGCGGGCGTGAAGCCTCCGAAGATGGCGGTGGCGAGGCTGTAGGCGAGCGCGAAACCCGAGGTCCGCACACTGAGCGGCATGATCTCGGTCAGAAAAACGACCATGGCGCCATTGTAGCTGCCGAAGATGAAAGACAGCCAGAGTTCGACCGCGAGCAACCGGGAGAACGATGGTTCACCAACCAGCCACAACATCACCGGATAGGCCGTGACCAACATCAGCGATGTGAAAACAACGAGTAGGGGCCGGCGCCCTATCCTGTCGGACAGCGCTCCCATTACGGGGAGCCAGAAGAGATTGGACGCACCAACGCATAGGGTGACGATCAGACTGTCAATACTGGCCAAGTGAAGCACGGAACTGCCGAAGGTCGGCGTATAAGCCGTGATCATGTAGAAAGACACCGTGGTCATCGTCGCCAACATCGTTCCAATGATCACGATCCGCCAGCTCGCAGTGAGCGAATGCAGAATTTCCGAGATGTTTGGCTTGTGCTTGCGGGCGACGAACTCGTCGGTCTCCTGGAGAGAACGTCTTAGCCTGAAGAGGAATGGAAGGATCACACAACCAAGAAGCAGCGGGACACGCCACCCCCACAGCATCATTTTCTGCGGTGGCAGGATCGAACTTAAAACGACTCCGAGCAGTGCTGCGAACATAACGGCAACTTGCTGACTTGCCGATTGCCAACTGACATAGAAGCCCTTGTGCCCTGGGGTGGCGATCTCCGACAAGTAAACCGAGACACCTCCCAATTCCATCCCCGCTGAAAAACCCTGAAGCAGACGGCCAATCAGCACAAGCAGTGGAGCGAGCAGGCCGATTGTGGCGTATCCAGGCATGCACGCTATGGAAATGATCCCCACCGACATCAGGCCTAGGGTCAGAATGAGGCCGGCGCGGCGTCCATGGAGATCGGTGTACGCCCCGAGCACGATGGCGCCGAGGGGCCGCATCAGAAAGCCCGCCCCGAAAGTCATGAGCGACAACATCAACGATAGGAATGGGTTTCCGCTCGGGAAGAATGCGTTGCCGATCGCGGCGGCGTAATAACCAAAGACCATGAAGTCGTACATCTCCAGAAAATTGCCACTGGAGACGCGTACCACAGACCAGATCTTCGATTTCCGATCGCTCTTTATCAGCGCACCGCCCGGGGGAGAATTGGGGGCAGGATCTTGACCGGAGTCTGGCGATTGGTGGAGGCTCCCATCCAACCAGCCCGGGGTGACTGTACTCCGATCAAGTGGCTCTGTCCCACGCGGGGGGCTGCCGTAGGCAACTCCGCGCGAGGCGATCTTGCGTTGGTCCAGCTCGGCAGCGCAGCCACCGGCCCGATTGGCCTCATGGAAACCGCTGGAATGTGTTCCCAGCCGCGCAAGTTACTCAGCTCCGTCCCGCGAACCAGAATGCTCTTGGAGCGGCCATGAGACAGCGCCAATCCCGCAACCAGAATCGGCTTTGGGGTCTTGCTGACCCCACTCCCACGATAGCGCAGCCCACTGGTAAGAACCGGTGTCTTGCTGGCCGCCGCTACCGGCTTCGCGCTGGCCTGCATGATCTGCGCGATTGGCAACACCGGACTGCTCGTGTTCGGCGCCGCACGCGGGCCGGATGCCACCGTCAACACCACTCCCGTGGCGGTGTAGCTCACGGTAAAGTGGAAGTTGGAGTTAATGGCGATCGTGCTGTTGGAGAACGTGCCGGTCACGCTGCCGGCCGTCAGCACAGTAAAAGTCTCGCCCACGAAAAGGCTGGTCTGGAAGCCGACAGCTACGGTGAAGTTGATCGTTCCCGCCAGAGCCGCAACGCCGGAAACGCTGATCTGGCTAAAGCCGGAGCCCACAGTGGTTCCGTTGATTAGTCCCGTCATTGTGCCGGTGGAGAGTTGCGTGTAAGCGCCCGTAATGGCAAGCAAGCCAGCCTTGCCCGCGTCGCCGACGTTGATGGTGGCGTTACCGCCGATCGAGACGTTGGCCTTCAACATTCCTGCACCCTGAATCGTGCCGCCCGTCAGGGTGATCGCGCCCGTGCCCGCGTCCATCAGAGTTCCGTCCACTGTCGTCGTCCCGGCGGTCTGGGCGTAGCTGTCGTTGGTGCCCCCGACCGTCAGCGTTGTTCCTTTGGAAACGACCACCGTTCCAGAGTTGCTGAAATTGCTGGCGGACGTGGTCAAGGCCGCAGCGCTGGCCAGAGTAAGCGTGCCGGAATTATTGTTGAAGCCGGCCAGCGCATTGCTGGTGCCGTCCATGATCTTCGCCGAGGTCCCCGTCAACGTCAGGTTGGCCGCGTTGCTCGCGATGCCACCGTTGCCGCTGGGAAGCTGCACCGTCCCACCCACCGTGAAGGTGCCGCCCGTAAGCGTGCCGCCACTCAGGTTGGTGAGTATTCCAGTCACTGTAAATTTGCTGCCCTTGTTGACGGTCAGAGATCCCGAGTTGGTGAAGTTGCTGACAGTAGAGAAATTGGCATTACTCGCCAGAGTCAAGCTGCCAGTGTTGGTATCCAGGTTCGCCAGGTCGTTGGTGCTGCCGGTCTTGATGGTGCCGCCCTCCAGGGTCACGTTGGCCGAGTTGGTCGTAATGTTGGCGGTGGCGGTCAGATCCAGATTGCCGGCCAGAACAAAGGTGCCGCCCGAGAGAGTCGAGCCGCTGATCTGGGTGAGAGCCGGTGCGGTGAAGGTGTCGCCGGCGTTGATAGTCAGGGTGCCCGTGTTGCTGAAGCTGGCCGCGGTGGTAGAAATGTTGTTGCTAGTTCCGGCGATGGTCAGGCTTTTGGTGCTGGACGCCAAGGCGCTCAGAGTGTTGACGTTGTTGGAGTTGATGGTGCCACCTTGCAGGGTCAGCGTGGCCGAGTTCGTTGTGATGCTGAGGCCGCTGGTCGTCAGATCCAGATTGCCCGCCAGAACGTAGGTGCCGGCAGAGAGAGTCTTGCTGTTGTTGGGGCCGGTGAGTTGAGTCAGGGTGGTTGCCGTGAAGCTGTCGCCGGCGTTGATGGTCAGCGTGCCGGTGTTGCTGAAGCTGGCCGCGCTGGTGGAGAAGTTGTTGCCCGAGCCCGCGATGGTCAGGGTCTTGGTGTTGGAGGCCAGGGCGCTCAGTGCGTTGACGCCGTTGGAATTGATGGTGCCACCTTGCAGCGTCAGCGTGGAGGAGTTGGTGGTGACGCTGATGCCGGCTGTCGTCAGATCGAGATTGCCGCCGAGCACAAACGTGCCACCGGACAGCGTGGTCCCGCTGATCTGGGTTAGCTTGGCCGCCGTGAAGCTGTCGCTGCCGTTGATGGTCAGTGTGCCAGTGTTGCTGAAGCTGGCCGCCGTGGTCGAAACATTGTTGCTAGCGCCTGCGATGGTCAGATTCTTGGTGTTGCTGGCCAGTCCGGCCAGGGCATTCGTGCTGTTGGCGTTCTCGATGGTGCCGCCGGCCAGTGTCAGGTTGGTGGCGTTGGTGGTAATGTTCTGCGTCGCGCCTGACAGGTTGAGATTCGCATCCAGCACGTAGGTTCCCGCGGTTAGCGAGCCACCGCTGATCTGCGTCAGCGAACCGACGGTAAAACTCTCACCCGAGAGAAGGGTCAGCGAACCCGCGTTGCTGAAGCTGCCGGCATCGGTGAAGGCCACGCCGCCGATGGTGAGCGCGCCGGTGGAAGTGATGCTGGTCAGGCCCGCCAGGGCGTGCGCGCTAGTCGTCGTGTTGAACAGCTCCCCGCCGTTTTCTTCGGTCACATTCGCCGAGAGCGTCTTGATGCCGCCGGACCCGGCCGCCCACTGAATGTTGTGGCCGTTCGCGATATAGGTGCCGCCGGTCAGAGTGTTGGTGGTCTGGTTGTCGTTGGTGAAGAAGGTCGTCCCCGGTCCCTGAATTGTGACCGTGCCGCCGGTCGCTTCGAGAGTGCCCGTATTATTGAAGTTCGAACTGCTAACGTTGATTATCAGGTTGGCGCTAGCGTTTGCATTGATGGTGCCGGAGTTCACCAGTCCCATTACGCCGTTGCCGATGTTGCCCGCGCCCTGAATCGTCTCCTGATTGGTTAGGATGTCCGTCCCAAGGTGCCCGAAAATGAAATTCTCGGCGTTGTTGGACATCGTCACCGTGCCCCCGCTCAGGGTCACATTCCCCTGCAACACCAATTCGGTGAACGAGCCCACCGAGTTCAGCTGCACCGTGCCCAATTGCGAGTACGTCCCGGTCTCCAGGTCCAGCACCGCTCCGTTGTCGATCTTGAACGTCCCGCCCGCCGAGTTGTTGATC
>Ga0210404_10000841_pt1 | contig 14252 bp, 7 predicted proteins | sample IncBWH28MmetaG_FD_155455 | JGI IMG/M metagenome (GOLD analysis project Ga0210404, IMG submission 155455) | Forest soil microbial communities from Barre Woods Harvard Forest LTER site, Petersham, Massachusetts, United States - Inc-BW-H-28-M | ecosystem: Environmental > Terrestrial > Soil >... | reverse complement strand
GAGAGTTCGTGGCCGGCCGCACGCACCCAAAGGGGGAAACGTTGCGGGCGACTTACCGAGACGGCGTGCGGCCCCACAGCATACGCTACAGCACTGCTCGTCGCATCTGGCTTGTTTTTTGTCTTTGGTTTCCGTCTGGGCTTCTTTGACTTCGCCGGCACTTCCGATTGTGCTGGTCGCTCCTGTACGGGCTTGAATTCGGGGACGGGTAATACATTTCGCCAGGGGCGCTCAGTTGCTTTGTAGGAACGGGTAGGAGGCGAGCTGCTGGCACTGCGGCCAGAAAGTATGGGATCGTTAATGATAGGGAGAGGGTTAGATCTTTGGCGTTGCGGGCCGTTGAAATAAGGGTCCAGGCACGTAGTCTTCGTGATCCCTTCTCTTCTATGTATTTCATACACATTACGGGTATCCATGTTCTTGAGATAACCACTATCAGCAGTTTCAAATATGACAGCCCTCCGGCGCGCGCAAAACTGGGCAAAATGTTAGCACGTGCTAGATAAGCGTGCCCTTGCCGCCTAATTATTTACGTCGCCGGCATCCTCTGCCCGTGGGTGTCTCCCTCTACCCGAGGCTTGCCTCCTTTACGGCGAAAACTAGCAAGCCTCGGGTAGAGGGAGACACCCACGGGCAGAGGATGCCGGCGACTTAAATAATTAGGCGGCAAGGGCACACTTATCTAGCACATACTAACATTATCCGTCGAGTGGCCAGCCCGCCAGGATATCTATAATTGAACTTCGGCTACAGAGAGATAGAGCGCGGAATCCGAGCCAACAGAGTAGATGAAAAACGCGGCCAAGCAGATCACGGACATGAAAGAAGCTATTGAATCTGGCGAAGTGCCGGGCGCGTTCTCAGACGACAGGACGACGTTTACGTTCCCTGTGCTCGAGTACGCCGGCTCAAAGGGCGCCACCCTGCAGTGGACGATCAGCGTCACTCTCCTCGGCAAGAACGGCCACCCGACCAAGATCACAGACGCGATGTTAGCCTCGCCGGTGAAAGACCTACCAGAGAGCTACAAAGCAGAAATTATCACGATCGCCGGCCAGAAAGGGGGAGCCGTCCGCGACGTCAAGCCCACGTACGTCAGCGCCGGGAAGCCTCTGAACAAGACGAACGCCCTCACGCAGGCGATCTGTGACGCGATAGGCCAGTACACCAAAAAGAAGCGAACAGCGCAGGCGACTCAGGAGGGAGAGCCGGTACAAGAAGAGACAACGTCTGTACGAATACTGCGCCCCTTGCCCATGCTAGTCAAGAAAGAGGGCGAAACACGAGACGCGACGCTGACCGCGGCTGACTTCAAAGAAGGCGCGGTAATTCAGAGGAAACTCAACGGCGTGCGCGCGGTCATGGGCATTGCGGACGGACTAACTTCCTCTCCGAGGAAGTTGGTGTTCTGTTACTCGCGGACAGGCATCGACTACCCGTGCCAGAAGGCGATCCTCGACGACGTCCGCGGGCTCTACGCGACCGCGCCCGCGATCCGGCCCGGGGAGTACGGGGTCTCGCCCACGGCCAGCCAGCGCACGCTGGAGGCCTACGCGAAACCCTACTTTGACGGCGAGCTGTACAAATTCGGCGAGTCGCTCAACGCGATCTCGGGGCAAGCCCGCCGAGAGACCGCGAAGGGGGCAAAAAAGGCCGTTGCTCTCCATTACTATATCTTTGATGTCTTCTTCCCGTATGCGAAGGCGCTGGACGATGACATGGCGAGCGTGCACCGGCAGGCGTATCTCGACGCGGTCTTCAAGGCCGCCGAGCAGGCCGGCCAGCAACACGCGCACCTGGTCCGCGTCGAGAACGCGCCCGTCCACTCGCTCGCTGAAGTGAAGGCGAAGACGAAAGAATACCTGAAAGAGGGCTATGAGGGTTCGATCGTGCGCAAAGCTAAAGCCGGCTACCGGTACTCCGAGCACAACTACCACTCGTCGGGCCTGCTGAAGTTCAAGCCCATCTTCGACTCCGAGTTCACGGTCGTGGGCTACACGCAGGGGATGAAGGGCAAAGACGTCGGCGCGATAGTCTGGGTCTGCGAGGTGCCAGACCCGCCCAACCCCCGCGACAAGACGTTCAACGTGGTGCCCAAAGACATGACCTACGAGATGCGGTACGCCCTGTTCACGCTCATGGACGCGAAGGTCCCGGACCCGAACGACCCGGCCAAAACGATCACGCGGTTCGCGCGGGACGTCAAGGGCCTGCCCCTGACTCTGGAGTACGGCGAACTCGCCCCCGACACTGGCAAGCCGCTGCGGGCGAAGGCCCTTACGTTCCGGACCTACGAGGCGGGCCCGGAAAAAGACCCAATGGCCCCGATCTATGCCGAGGCTGAGCAACTGACATCCCAAGTGTCGAAAGCGCCAGCTAAGGGGACCACCACACAAACCGCAAGAAAACCTGTAGGAGGTAGGGCGCCTGCAAAGGCACTCACATCAGCCAGCGCCTTTACGAAGGCGGCCACCAAAAAGCCTGCTCCTCTCTCCGTGGCTGAACAGCCCTCCGAGCCGGTCGACACATCAGGGCTAGACGCCTACATCGAAGAGTTAACGGTAGTTCAGGCGCCTATAGAAGGCATAGACGAATACATCGAGGACTTATTAGGAGAAGATCAGCCAGACTAAACAGTCGTACTGGACATCCTATTTTTGCTCGGGCGACGACACGTATGAACTAAATAAGCGCGACAAAGACAAAGCAAGCTCCTTGCACATACCGGCATTAGAACCTTCCGAGTTTCCTATAGGACAAGGTGCGAACCCTGTAAAACTAGGATGCACGTGCCGCATGTCGTGTCATTCTCTAAGACGTAAATTCCTGATAATAAAGGCCCCAGAAGAGGGGAATAGAGGCCATATATTGGGATGGCACCCTCTTTCTGTTTGCATAAAGCAAACAGAAAGAGGGGCCGCGAGCCGATGCAACCACTATCCGGCCTGATGAAAGAGTCATTATTTAAAGTACAGTAGCAGGCAGACTACAAGTCTGGTAAACATCAGGTCGGATAGTGGTTGCATCGGCTCGCGGCCTCTCTTTCTAATTTGAAAGGCCTTGCGCCACAGTATCATCGTAATACAGCGCGATGGAGGGCTCTCCGACGCCTGCGCCGGAGTCTGATGACGATATGCCAGAATTAGAACAAATCTTTCACCCGCCAGGTCCATTCCCAAATACATACGCATACGGCGGCTGGCCGACGCTAAGCAGCCCGCGCTTAGCCGAAATTCTATACCAGGATGGATGCGGCCGACATAAACTTGTCAACGCAGAGCTCACACCAGAGAGCACGGACCACCTTATGCGCGAAGCGCTAAAAGCCAAGCGCACAATAGGTATGTCGGCGGCACAGCGGTTAATCGAACCAGGCACAGCTTACATGCTTGATGCACATCACCGGAGGTGCCTGTTGCCCCCGCCCCCGCCGGCTGGCGCGGCAAGCACAGATGGCCGAGGCCTGAGCACCGGTGCCCACGTGCGTACGACACCCAGGCGGGGCACTGCGACAGACGGAGTGTGAGGGCAAGATGGCTCGTTTTTTCTGCGACGGCCGCGTCCGGCACCACCAGGCAGCAATAGGCCAACCACACGCTAAAACGTAGAATTGAACAAATCCGGACATATAAATACCTATGTCCGGCCACGCGGTGATCGCGGCCGTAGGCTTCGACATCGCCGGCGACGAGGACACCGAGCGCGCCAGTCGCGCGCCGATCACAAGCTACGAGCTCTTCACGGCGGCCGGATCGCCCGTGCAGGGCGGGGTGTACGACTTGCGCATGGGCCCGGTCTCGCATGAGTACACATGCCTCACCTGCGCTCACCGCAAGAAGCTGTGCCCGGGCCACCGGGGCCACCTCGACCTGAAAGTGCCGCTCAAGCTGCCGCCGTTCATCGCCGAGATCCGGCGCTGGCTGCGGGTAGTCTGTTTCAAGTGCGGCGAGGTGGTCGTCGACCGCGAGAAGTACGAGCACCTGGCCCCCGGCAAACGTCTCGTGGAGGCTGCTGCGACAGCAACAGAGGGCTTGCGTTGCCCGCGCAAGGGCTGCGGCGCGATCCATCCCTACGTTGCGAAGGACGATGAAGATTACTTCACGTTCTGGGCGGAACCACCGCGCCAGAAGACGGGGACGGCCGCCCCACTTCAGCGGGGTGAAAAACGTGGCGAGAAACTCTATGGAGGCACGATCCGCGCGATCTTTGAACGGGTTAGCGACAGCGCGGTGGAGGCTCTGGGCCGCAGCGTAGCAGTGCACCCTCGCAAGCTCGTGATCAAGAAGGCGCCGGTTGCTCCAAACTCGATCCGGCCGGGCGTGAAGAGCTTCGGCGGGACCGGGAGTAGCTACCACGACAGCACAAACCTGCTGCAACATCTTGTGAAACGCAACAGCCAGCTGCCGGGCCACCTGCCCGACGCGATGGGGCCCCTCGGGCCCGGCGGCACGGCAGTGGACGGGGACCTCGACCGCGCAGTGCAGAACATGGAGCAGATCTACTACGACTTGGTAGTGGGCTCGTCATCGACGAGCGTGACCCAGGGCAGCAGCGGCCGGCGGGGCCTCGTAGTGGGTAGCCGCCCCGTGCACAGCTTCCTGCGGAACCTGGCCCGCAAGGAGGGCCGCATCCGTGCGAACCTGGTGTGTAAGCGGGTCTTCTTCATCAGCCGCAGCACGATCAGCGGGAACAGCAGCTACCGCATCGACGAAGTGGGGGTCCCCCTCGAGTTCGCGCGGATCCTGCAGGTGGAAGAGACAGTCCAGGAGTACAACCGCGACTGGCTCATGCCGTTCTTCCTGAACGGCCGGCGCCAGTACCCGGGCTCGACCCAGGTCGTGCGCCGCGCGACAGGGGACCTGCACGACGTGGCGGGCCTGCGTAACACGCGGCTCGAAGTGGGCGACGTACTGTTCCGCGACGTGGTCGACGGGGATCTAGCCTACTTCAACCGCCAGCCGACACTGGAACGGTCAAGTTTGGGAGTGCACCGCGTAAACGTGATACGAGATCCCGCAGTTCATACTTTCCAAATGAACGTAACAGCGTGTGCCAACTATAACGCGGATCAAAAACATCAAGGTTCGCAACAGGTAGCTGCCCGAGAGATGCAAAGTTTCTCTTCTGGGGTAAACAGTGTAAACTTTGCCTGGGCTCTTGCCCAGATGTAACTACCTAGTCGTGGGCCGCAGCATTTGCGGCCAGGTGCCCGCAAGGCACACACGGCGAGACTTCCAAATTGCGGGGATCCTCTGAAGTTTACGCTACCAAGCGCACGTAGGAATGCGTGCGTGGCCGGGGTAATGACCTAGGGTAAGCGGAATCAAAATTCATTTGATTCCGCGCGGTAACAACGCGTAAAATTGGGCAATCCGCAGCCAAGCCTCCCAACACGTCACGAGCAGTTCGTACGCAGTGGAGGAAGGTTCAGAGACTAGACGGTTGTCGGTTACGTGAAGCACAACACATAATGACGGCGAAAGCCTGACACGTGTTACGCTTAATGTAGCTTAAGGTATAGTCCACCCCTCTAGGAAACTTGAGGGACTTCCTACGATTCATGCACTTGTACCACTATGGTAGTAAGATGTAGGGAAGATGATCAAGTTTGATGGTGATCAGATGAATCTTTGGGTCGTTCGCGGCCCTGCTGCAAGAGCCGAGGCGGCGGTCATGTCTCCGGTCGCCAATTGGTTCATCAGCACCAAAACTTCGGGCCCCGTCAACGGCGAGGTCCAGGACAGCACCGTGGGAAGCTACGAGCTCACGCGGACCGGGGTCGTACTCGACAAGTACCACGCGATGGGCCTGTTCGCGGCCGCCGGCGAGGATCCGCCGCGCTTCGACGAGCTGCCCGCCGACCACCTGTACACCGGGCGCGAGGCGGTATCCCTGTTGCTGCAGCGCGCGCCCGTGAACTATAAGCGGGCGCCCTCCAGCTACAATGAAGTGTACGCGCCTTTCCTGGCTTACGACCCCGACGAGACGCTCACGGAGATCAAACAGGGGCGCCTGCTGAGGGGCGTGCTCGACAAGAAGGCGATTGGCGCGGGCGCGACCGGCGGCCTGTTCCACCGTATCAGCCGCGCGTACGGGCCCCAACGGGCCCTCGACATGGTGTACGCCGTCCAGCGGGTCGCCCTGCAGTACCTCCTGTGGCGCGGCATCACGGTGAGCGCCGTGGACATGCTGCCGAGCGCGGAGGCGCGGGCCAAGATCCACGAGCTCGTGAGCGGCGTGTTGCTCGAAGCGCGCGTGTCGACCGACCAGTTGCTGCGCGGAGAACTGCTCCCCCGCATCGGCGAGACCTTGCACGCGTTCTACGAACACCAGCAGCGCGCGGCGCTCAAGGCGCCGGAGGCCGAGATCATGCGTTGGATCATCACGACCACCCGCCCCGAGACGAACGGGTTCTTCCACATGGTGATGTCGGGCTCGAAAGGGTCGCCGCCAAACATCATCCACATGGGGGCCGAGATCGGCCAGACTCTCATCAACGGCGAGCGCATTCAGGAACAGTTCGCGTTCCACCGCACTCTGCCTTACTTCCCGCGCTTCTCGACCGACCCGACCGCTTACGGCTGGGTCTCGAACAGCTACATGTCGGGCATGCGGGCGGCAGAGTACCTGTGCCAGAACATGAGCGGCCGATTCGACCTCATCAGCAAGGCGCTCACGACAGCGTCGACCGGCTACTTCATGCGCAAGGGGGTTATGAACAATCAGTCGAGTCTCGTCGACAACTCCAGACGCATCATGAAAGACACAAAATTAGTGCAGATCCTGTATGGGGACGACGGCCTCGACGCGCGCGAGCTCGAGCAGGTCGAGTTCCGCACGGTGCTGCTCGGGGACACCGCCCTGCGCGAGGCCTTGTGGGTCGACGTGGCCGCGGTCTGCCCCGGCGCGCCAGTCGACGCCGTCCGCACGGCCCAGGCGGCCGTCGACGCGGCGTACGAGTTCGCGCGGGACGACCGCAACGAGTACCGGCGCATCTTCAGTCGCATCGAAGCCTCGAACTTCAAGCAGGCGTTCGCCACTACGAAGCCGATGCCCGTCCACGTGGAACGCATCGTCGAGGGGGTGTTCATCGCCCGCGCGCCGAACCACACCGCGGCCCCGCTGACGCCCCAGGGCCTCTCAGGGCGCGTCCAGCGGGTCAACGACCTGTGCGCGCGGCTGCCCTACACGCTCCTGAACGAGATCCAGGAGCGCCGGCGCAGCCCGGTGCCCGCCCACATGAAGGCGGCCGCGTCGCTCCTCTGCATGCTCGTACGGGCAGAGCTGGGGCCGCGCGTGCTGCAGCGTCTCAGCGACGAGGAGCTCGACTTCGTGTGCGAAAGCATCCGCCACCGCTACAGCCTGTCGTTGGTCGACTACGGGACCGCGGCAGGGATGCTCGCGGCGCAGTCGATCAGCGAGCCCCTCACCCAGTACATGCTCAACAGCCACCACCGCAGCGTGGCGGGAGGTACGAACAAGGCAGGCCTCACGCGCGTCGCCGAGATCTACGGCGCCAAGCCAGTGTCCGAGGAAAAGTCGAGCGAGATGCTGTTGCCCCTGTTAAGGGAGCCTCTCGAGGCCGAGGGCGCCGGCGCCCCCGCGCTCGCCCAGAAAATCGCGGTCATGATGGAGCATGTGACCCTGCGCGACTTCGTAGCCACCGCGGACCACCTGTACGAGGCCTACGGCAGCCTGGTGTACCCGCCGACCGCGGAAGAGGACACCGCCTGGATCAGCGAGTTCGAAAAGTACCTCCCGCTCGTGCGAGTGCCGTCGGACCTCACCAAGTGGGGCTACCGCTTCGTGCTGGACCAGTCCGCCCTGCTCCTCAAGTCAGTCGAGGTCGAGCTCATCGTCGAGCGGCTGACCAAGCGCCACCCGGGCCTCTACGTCGTGCACACGCCCGGCGTGGTCGCGGCCCCGGTCATCCGCGTCTGGCACCGCGCGTCCCAGTTCCGGAAGGGGGCGAACGAGGAAGACACATCGGCCGCGCTCCTGGGAGACGTGCTGGACACCCAGATCCGCGGGATCAAGGGAGTGCTGCGGGCCGAGGCAGAAACGATTACGCGCATGCGAGCAGGGCCGGACGGCGCGTACGTGAAGGAGAGCCGGTGGGTGATCCGCACAACGGGGACCAACCTCTACATGGCCATGCTCAACAAGTACGTGGACACGACTTGCGCAATCACGACCAGCGTGGGCGATACCTGCAAGATGCTGGGCCTCATGGCGGGCAGCGAAAAGATCATCAACGAGACCCGCGGCTTCATGGAAGATACGACGCCGAACCTAAGACATTTATTGCTTTACTCGCGAGAAATGGTAAGGACAGGCAAAGTTACGAGTATCGAACGCGGAGGGCTAGGTGCGAGAGAACACAACAATGTTCTGTTGCGCATGGCATACGGTGACCCTATCTCCGTGCTGACCGACGCTACGTTGACCTGTATCAAGGGCCGAGTGTACGGCATAGCCGCTCCCCAGATGTTGGGCTCTACACCGCTCATAGGCACGTTGTACAACGGACTAGTGGTCGATGAAGATTTCGTGCGCGAGAACACAAAAAGCGTGGACTCTGTTCTCGACGAACTCTGAACGGCTTTCCTCTGCCATTTGCACGTGCGCTGGCGTGTCTCTTTTTAGCCTTTTTTCTGCTGGCCAAAATTGAACGCCATGTTTTAGATACTGCCCTAGGGCAATTTACCACTAATATCCATGAATTCTTTACCCCCTGAAATGATGATCAAAATATTTACCAATATCCAGGATCTCCGGACATTGGACTGTTGTTATTTCGTCTGTAAAGACTGGATACAAATCTTAGACGATCCAGAAACTATTTGGGAACCAAGTGTCTGGCAACTTTATACTCATTATCCATTAGATGTACTAATACAGGCCTGTGAAGATGGACGACTAAAATCATATCAAAATCTAACGAATCTAGAATGCATAAAATATAGAATTTCTCAAGTAAAGGACACTTTATTACCAGAATTATGTGCATTGGGGCTACTCGAGGCCGTACGTTGGGTGAACTCTTGCATAAAAATTGATGGCACCGGGAAAGATAATATCAACCATTCCCTCCAAAGTGCGTGTCTAAGTGGAAATCTAGATTTAGTTCAATACCTAGATACCATTATTAAATGGTTTCCATCCGGGATCCGTGCGAAAAAAAGTAGAGCTTTTCGAAATGCATGTTTTAGTGGAAACCTGGAGTTAGTACAATGGTTAACTGATCGATGTCATATCAGCCAACAAGATGTACGTAACAAATGTACCGATTCTTTACGACGTGCATGTTCTAGCGGGAATCCGCAACTTGTCAAATGGTTAGTCACAAAGTTCGATCTAGAGACAAATGATGCCAGAGATTACTTATACGGCCACGATAGTTTAGGAAGTACCTGCCTATATCGCGCATGTGAGCAGGGCCACACGGATGTAGTACAATTGTTAATTAAAACTTTCAAGTTTAAATACGAAGACACCATTCGCTATGGCAATCATTCGCAGTTCGTACTCAGCGAAGTATGTGAAAAAGGATACACAGCAGTGACTAAGACTCTCGTTACCGAATTCAACCTCGCGCTAGAAGATATAATCTGTGCTTGCGGCTTATACCGCGCGTGCATTGGAGGACATATTGATACAACCGAGTGGCTGCTAGATAACTTTGACTTTGAAGAGGGGTATTTAGAAAACGTCTTGGAGGCCGCAGGTAGAGAAAACATATCAGTAGCTATGGTCTGCTTACTAAAAAGGCGAATACATAAAAAGATACTAGAACGTGTTGTTTAGATAGGCTGCCGTCTCGACACATTTACGTGTTTCTTTTTAGCTCGTCTTGTCGGCAGCAACGTTCCAGATGTAGTCGCCATCTTCAGCATGCAACAGTACTTTCTGCCACACCTTAGCATCGTAGTTGGCTACCGAAGGGTACGGCGGCAGGAGCTCTTGCGGCACCGGGGCAAAGAACGGCTGAGGGGCAGCCAATTTGGTCAGCCTCTCGTATCTTCCTAGTCTGCTCCAGACGTCCGGAGTGTACTGGTCTTCCCAAGCACTTTTACCGACCCGGACAGGGAAGAATTCCGTATCCGGCCATATCTGTGCCAATGCACGCAGTAGAGTACCGCTGCCTAGGGCGAGCCACAGCCTCTTGGGTTTGATCTCCGGAGGTATGGCTTCTCTCAGCTGCTGCAGCAACAGGTGAACGTACTCGAGGCAGTCGAAACCGAAAGGCATCAAGATAGCTTTCCCACTGTTGCGTTCGGTGTATTTCTGGGCGGCCCTTTCGGCGTCCGACACCTTTGCGTTGGTAATCGTCGTCAGCAAGGCGCCGCTGTCGCGGCACCAATTGCTCAGCGCCGGTTCGCACCTAGGCGAAGTGACGACGAACAACACAGCCCTCTTGCCAGCGCGTTTACACGCTAGCGTCAGGGCGACTTGTGCGAACCCAGAAGCAGGGCCAGCATACACAAAGTGTTCATACTCGAGATAGTTCGAGATGAATACCTCCAGCGCCCTCTGTTTTGTCCCGCCCGGCAGCAGGTCGTCCCTAATGACGTTCACAACGACACCGTCCCTGACAGGATAAGGAACTACCGTAATAGTTGGGTTAATATCTTCCATCTTACATTAATCTAAATCCGTTTCAAATTAGAGAACATATATGGTTGCGGGCGTGTTGCCCGGCAACCCAGCCGTCGAATTTCGCATCGGAGATGCGGGTACATGGTCGCGGGCGTGTTGCCGGGCAACCCTACACAACCCTACCGCCGAATTAGAGAAGGTATATGGTTGCGGGCGTGTTGCCCGGGGCAGGTGTCCTACGGACACTGCCGCCTCCGGCTGTGTGGGGCCCTAGGCCCCAACGGGTCCCCCTTCGGGGGACCCTTACAACCCTATGCAACCCTGCCGTCGAATTTCGCATCGGAGATGCGGGTACATGGTTGCCGGACAACCCAATAGTTCGCCGCATTTTCGATACGATCTGCAGAGGTTCAGGAATCGTCGAGCATAAAGTCTGAGTTTTCAAGAGAAGGACTTATCCAGTGAGCGATAGTTATTATCTGCCAGATCACGTCCATAGGCAGGCCATTTTGTTCCAGAGTCAAGAGGGTTGCTATCGAAAGCTTTATTTTGGAAGCAGTATCAACATAAAGCTCGCGCCTTAAAGGAGTATTAGCCCTATGTTGGATGCAGCTTTCGTGGGCACGGACACGATACCATTTTTTGTCGCAGAGACGCGAGTACTGCAAGAAATCCGTCCAGGCGTCATCCAGACGACAGATGCGCCAATGACAAAGGCGGCACCCGAGAGACAAAGGCGAATAGGACAACCCAACAGTGCCACATTTAACGACCCTTTCTGCGAGCTCGTCTACGAGTTGCCGGACTAATGCCATGGCGTAGTGTCTGTTTGTCTATGGACAAACGGGTCAAAATGCTCGTAAGACGCATGTGGCCCAGGACCACCCAGCCACTTAGAAATGGACTAAAGTGGGATCTCTTCTCCAATAAAGTCGTCCAGTAGCCAGCAAGCGTGGGCCACGATCGGCCATGCCAGTTCCGTGAGTAAACCCATTTCCTGTAATAACAAGAACAGTGTAGACGAGCGCTTTATTTTTTCAGCGATGTATGCAAAAGCTAAGGGATTGAAACAGGAGGCGTAAGTTTTTTCTGGCATACAGTTCTCATGGACGAGGCGCCGTCTCCAGAAGTCGCCATACATCCGACGCGGGGCAGAGAGGTACAGAGCATTTGGAAACGTCTCCGAACAAATCTGGCATCTTCGCACGCCTCCATTGTGTACGGTCGGAAATACTCTTGGGCTATACCTGCAAACAGCATGGACAAGTCCTTCTACGAGGGGCAAAGAAAGCTTGCCGCCTATGGCATACATCAAGAACTACCTCTGGGCCAGGAGGTTCCAAATCAGTAACGGTTGTGGGGCTCACGCGGCGTCACCCCCAGGAACCGGATGAGGTCTCCTTCGCTGTGGATGAGGTTGCTCCCCGGCACGCGGCGGCCGGTGGCCTGGCTGAACAGGCCGTACTGGTTCAGCAGCCAGCCCTTGCGTTTGGCGTAAGCTCGGATGCGGATGTTATACCGTCGCGAGCCGGTCAGGTGGTAGAGCGCGAAGGGGGCTTCCTCAGGGGTGGCGACGAAGAAGTCGGCGCGGTAGTGTTTCGGTCGCCCTCCGATGCTGCTACGCAGGATTACCGACCAGTGCCGCTTCCCCTGCCCGTAAGCCGTGGCCAGCGAGATGTGTGAGCCTGGGCGGAAAGCGATAGACGATAGCATGCCCGGCGGGGTCACGACCAGGAAATCGAGATCAGCGACGTACGACTCCTGCCGGCGGACGCTGCCGACGGGGAACACGGCGGCGGCCCGTCGGCGTGTCCCATCGAAACCGAACAGGATGTCGCGGCCGACCGCCGACGCCACAGCCCGGGCCTCAGCCAAGGGTACGTGACGCGAGGGGGCATACAACACATTAGCCTGGGCTTCCACAGGGAGCCGGGCTAGTCGGTCGCGCCGCTTGAGATCGGCCCGGGTGCGGGCGCCCTCGCGTGCGAAGGCCCGGGCCAGGACGCGTCCCTGGGCGCCGCGGCCGATGATAGCAGACAGCCGCTCGACGACCTCCCGATACTCACCGTTCGTCCGGGTCTTCAGCGGCGGCCTCTTTCGAGCAGCAGGCACGCGGTGCCGGCGTTTCTCCATTCTATACATCAGTTCCTAAAAGGTAGGGTCCTCCGTGTAGGCAGCGAGAAGGGGCTCGAGAGAGGGCTCAAGAGAGGGCTCAGACGCTGGTTCGGGCGAGGACCCAAGCGGCGACCCGAGCGGGAATCCGGGAGTCTTGCTAGCGACACAATCGCGGCCGACACCTACAACAAGTACGATAACGGTATACAAGATGACCCCAGTACTTATTACGACCAATATGCTCAAGATGCTAGCAAAAACGTAAGCATCCGCGGGCGGCTCAGAAGCGTGGGCAATCGCAGACCACAGTTTATAGGCCAGCCAGGCTATCGCGCCACAGACGCCGAGTAATACCGAAGCCATGAGCAAGAAACCACAGCGCACCAGGACATGCATCTGCGCCAATGCGAATCCTAGTTAGACCCTCCAAATGTACAGAGCCGCCCGACCAGCCGCATGCCGCCGAGCATACGTACAAAAGCGCAGACTAGCGCCGCAATCGCGCGCCGCAATCGCGAGCAACACCTATAAAAAGTACGATAATGGCATACAAGACGATCCCAGTACTTACTACGACTAGTATATACTGGATGCTGGCAAAAACGTAAGCATCTATGGGCGGCTCAGGGGCGTGGGCGATCGCGGACCACAGTCTGTAAGCTAGCCAGGCCATTGCGCCACAGCGCACCAGGACATGCATCTGCGCCAATGCGAATCCTAGTCAGACCCTCCAAATGTACAGAGCCGCTCGACCGCCGCAGAAAAAAGCCGCATGTTGCGGATATACGCACAAAGGTGCGAACGAGTGCACCTGCTTACTTGGCAGTGTCCACGCCGGCGAGGTCTCCCAGGAGCGCGTTCAGTTCATCAGCGGTCGGGTCGTTGACTCCGGGACCCTTCGCTTCGCCGATAACAACATCGCCACCGGCTGCGCCATTGTCAGCTGCGCTGAAACCCGCATAAGCGTCGTCGCCGTACAGGTCGTCGAGGTCGTGGCCACGGCCTTCGCGACGTTCCACCACAAGGATGTCGGCTTTCACAGGGATCGAGATCCCCATGCTGCTGAAGCAGACCGAATCCATGTTAATGATCCCGTCGATGAGGCTCCTCGTGGTCACGAACTTGTGGACGTTGTCCGCGTTCACGAGGACCATCTTGTCTCCCTCTTTCACCTTGCCTTCTTCGTATTTTTGTTTGCCGTCGGCCATATAGGGCAGAGACTTGTCGTAGAAGGCCAATTCAGCCACGCCGGTCGTCTTGTTAAAGTTCATGGCAATGCGGGTCATGGGATTGGGGAGGGGCATACCCGCGTTCTTCGGGGCCTGGAGGCTGACGTTCTCCTGCACGAGCGACGCGGTCGCTGTGGCGTCCTTGGTAGAGATAATGGCGTATTTCAAGATGAGTTCAGCTTCGGCCGGGAACAGCTTCCTGATCTCAGGGACCATCGAAGAAGTAACGATCACTTTGTCATTGGGTTTGATACCCACTGACGTGATGTACGCATCTAGAGCGGTTTTCCCGGTGGTGGACTTGTCTTT
>Ga0210404_10000840_pt1 | contig 14255 bp, 9 predicted proteins | sample IncBWH28MmetaG_FD_155455 | JGI IMG/M metagenome (GOLD analysis project Ga0210404, IMG submission 155455) | Forest soil microbial communities from Barre Woods Harvard Forest LTER site, Petersham, Massachusetts, United States - Inc-BW-H-28-M | ecosystem: Environmental > Terrestrial > Soil >... | reverse complement strand
CGGAGGAGATTGCGGAGACGTTGAGCGTGGCGCGGTCGAATGTTAGTACGTCGATCCGGGAGCTGGGGGGTTGGGGGATTGTGCGGGCGGTGCATGTGCTGGGGGACCGGCGGGAGCATTATGAGTCGATGAAAGATGTGTGGGAGATGTTCCGGCTGGTGATTGAGCAGAGGAAGCGGAGGGAGATCGATCCGACGCGGGAACTTTTGCGGCGGTGTTTGGGGGAGCTGGATCCGAAGGAAGCGGGGGTGGATTTTACGCGGGAGCGGCTGGCGGCTATGGCTGGATTTTTTGAGGCGGTGACGGAGTTGCATGATCAGATGAAGGGGCTGCCTACGGGGACGGTGAGGAAATTGTTGCGGATGGGGGCTAAGGTGCGGAAGAGGAAGTAGCGAGTACCTAGTACCTAGTACGAGTATGGGTTCGAGGCCGTGTGAGCTGAAGCGCTGAGTCATAGCGAGGCTGCTGTGCGGCGCTAGAAGCGCTGTGCCACCCAAAATCGGAATGTCCTAAACAAACGAGCAAAGCGCGTGCTTAAAGGCGCGCCGAATAGGAATTCCTATATGAGCTTGTGGTCGTGACGGCGGGTAGGGATGCTTCGACTGCGCTCAGCATGACATAGACACTGTTTACATTGATTGAGAGGTGAGTTGAGGCGATGGCGCAGGCAGGTGAGAAAAAGATTTGGGTGACGTTGAGCGGGCTGCCGCTGACGATTGAGCTGGAGTGGCCGTTTCACCGGTCGACTTCGGGGGCGGATTTCTGGGTGTTGCATGGGGACATCCGGCTGGAGGGTTCGGATGGGCTGCATGCGCCGGTGGCGGTGAATTTGTCGGCAACGGTGCGGGAAGTGGTGGCGTCGCTGGAGCCGGGGGATGTGGAGGCTCCGGTGATCAATGCGTTGCGCAAGGAAGTGGACCGGAGGCAGATTGAGTTTGTGAAGTCGGGGAAGCTGAAGCCGGTGCCGTTTTCGAGCCGGCATTATGATTTTAAGCGGCAGAAGTGGGTGTTTGGGAAGGCTACGGATGAGGTGATCGCTACGTTCATTGAGCGGAAAGTTTATTGGACGAATAAGAATGGAGAGAAGCGAGTTTGGATCGGGGATCCTACGGACGCGCAGTATTTGGAGACGACGGCGGCGCACCTGATCGAAGTTGCGGGGCGACTGGTGGCGGGAGATGGGCTGGTGCGGATGGACGGGGAATTTGCGGTGGCTACCGCGGGGTTGATGGGGCGGGCGGAACGATTTGAGGGCGCGATGCGGACGGCGGTGGAAGAGTTGGAGAAGAAGCATGCGTTTGAGAGAGGGTAGGAAAGTACGTAGTACCTGGTATCTAGCACCGAGACGGCTACGCGATACGGATGGAAAAATCTAGTTTCAGGTTGAGTTGAGTTAGTATCCAAAGAGTTCGGACTGGGGTTATCGCGTGGTGGGGAAGCCAAAGGCTTTAACACAGAGGACGCAGAGGTCACTGAGGAGATGCTGGGGCTTGCTTGTGATGGCGTGTGTGTTGGTGGTGATGGGGCGGGCACACGGCCAGGCTGGCCAGGATCAGAAGCCAGAGCAGGGGAAGGAGCTTCCGGATGCGCCGGGGGAGAGTAAGAAAAAGCAGCAGAGTGGGAATCCGGTGGGGGCGGTGGCCGGGAAGACCAGGGGCGCGGCTACATCGGGGCTGATACGGGCGCGGAATTGGGAATCGACGTGGATTACGGGAGTCTATGTGGCCAGGGATCAGCCGCTGATCACGTTAACGAACAGACAGCGGGAAGAGATTTATTTGCGGCAGACACTGACGACTCCGGGCGCTTATCTGAAGCGGATGTTCGGGGCGGGGATTGATCAGGCGTCGGGGACGCCGAGGCAATGGGACGACGGATGGGGAGGGTATGCGGAGAGGTTCGCATCGCGGGAAGGACAATTTATTACGGCGAACACGCTGGCGGCGGTGGGCAATGCGAAGCTGGGATACGAAGTTCGCTACGACAAGTGCAAGTGCGACGGGCTGTGGCCGCGGACGCGGCATGCGTTTGTCAGGAATCTGATGACTTATGATCGCAGCGAGGAGCATTGGCGTCCGCAGTGGGCGTTGTATGGAGGAGCGTTTGGGGGAGGAGCGGTGTCGGCGGCGTGGAAGCCGGGTTCGCCGAATGCGTTTGCCGAGGGCGGACGCGCAATGGCGGGGCAGTTGGGATGGGGGACGCTGCTGAATTTTGTGACGGAGTTTTCGAAAGAGATTAATCGGAAGCAGGGAGTGAAGTAGGGCGAGTGTCGAGGTGAGGCCGACGGAACCAAGGTCCCTCGCTGCGCTCGGGATGACAGACTTCAAGTTTTAATCTTCTTCTACTGCAGTAACGTACCCCCGTTCGTTCCGCCGTTTGGTTCTTCTTCAGGCGCCAGCACTACCGCGGCGGCTACGCGGTCGCCGGGTTCCATGTGCAGGAGGCGGACGCCTTGGGCGTTGCGGCCGGACTCGCGGATCGTTTTGGAATCCATGCGAATGATTTTGCCGTACTGGCTGATGAGCATGACTTGCGAGTTTTCGTCGACCAGGGCGATGGCTACTACTTTGCCTACGCGTTCGGTCGTCTTGACGTTGATGACGCCTTTGCCGGCGCGGTTGGTTAGACGGTATTCGTCGGCGGGGGTGCGCTTGCCGTATCCGTTTTCGGTTACGGAGAGGATTAGATTGCCTTTTTGAGTTAGGTCGACGGCTTCGCCGGGCGGGATTTCGGCTTCGGTCGCTGACGCTCCCGGGACAGCCGAGGCGGCTGTCTCCACATGGTCTGTGGTTGTCCCCGCGTCTGTGCTGGTTGCGGGTTCTGTCCCTGTAGTTACGGGTTTTGGGGTTACGGTCATTCCTACCACATAGTCGCGTTCTTCGAGGTTGATACCGTTTACTCCATACGCGGCGCGGCCCATGGGGCGGACGTGATTTTCGTCGAAGCGGACGGCCATGCCTTCGTGGGAGGCGATGAAGACGATCTGGTTGCCGTTGGTGATGCGGGCGGCGACGAGCTCGTCTCCTTCTTCGATGTTGATGGCGTTGATGCCGTTGGAGCGGACGTGCATAAACTCGCGCAACTCAGATTTTTTTACGAGACCGTTGCGGGTGGCGAAGAAAATGTATTTGTTTTCTTCTTCGAGATTGCGGACCGCGAGCATGGTGCGGACGGTTTCGCCGGGTTGCAGTCCGACGAGATTGCCGATGTGTTTGCCTTTGCCGGCGGCGCTGACGTCGGGGATTTCGTAGACCTTGAGCCAGTAGACGCGGCCCTTGTTGGTGAAGATGAGGATGTAGGCGTGGGTGGAGGCGATGAAGAGGTGCTCGACGAAATCCTCGTCGCGGGTCTTCATGCCGGTGCGGCCGGTTCCACCGCGGCGCTGCATGCGGTAGGTGGAGATGGGCGTGCGCTTCATGTAACCGGAGTGGCTGAAGGTGACGGCGACCTGCTCGTCGGCGATCAGATCTTCAAGAACGATTTCAGCGGCTTCGTCTTCGATGCGAGTGCGACGCTCGTCGCCGTAGAGTTCCTTTACTTCCTCGAGTTCCTTGATGATGACGCTGCGAAGCTTCTTTTCGGAGGCGAGGATGGCTTCGTAGTCTTCGATGCGGCCGCGGACTTCTTTCAGCTCGTTGGAAATTTCGTCGATGGAGAGTTTGGTGAGGCGGTGCAGTTGCAATTCCAGGATGGCTTCGGCCTGGCGTGTGGTGAAAGGCTTTTCGGGATCGAGTTTGGGAGCGCGGCCAGTGGTGTTGATGTCGATTTTCTTGCCGCCGAAGTAGGCGACTAGATTTTCGCGGGCATCGGCGCGGTTGGCGCTGGCGCGGATGATGGTGATCACGTTGTCGAGATGATCGAGCGCGTTGAGATAGCCTTCGAGGATGTGCTCGCGGTCTTTGGCTTTCTGCAGCAGGAAGGCGGTGCGGCGGCGGACGACTTCGACGCGATGATTGATGAAGTGCTTGATGGCCTGGATCAGTCCCATTTCGCGGGGCTGGCCGTTGACCACCGCCAGCAGGATCATGGAAAAGCCTTCCTGCATGGAAGTGTGTTTGAAGAGCTGGTTGAGAACGATCTGCGGCTCGGCGCCGCGCTTGAGCTCGACTACGATGCGCATGCCGTCGCGATCGCTTTCGTCGCGGACGTCGGAGATGTCTTCGATGTCCTTGTCATTGACGAGCTGGGCAATGCGTTTGATGAGTACGGACTTGTTCACCTGATACGGGATCTCGTTGACGATGATGGCCTGGCGGTCTTTCGTCAGGTTCTCGATCTTCGCGCTGGCGCGCATGGTGAAGCGGCCGCGGCCAGTGCGGTAGGCCTCGAAGATTCCGGCGCGTCCGTGGATGACGCCGGCAGTGGGGAAGTCCGGGCCCTGGACAAATTTTAGGATTTCGGCGAGCTGGGCGGTTGGGTTGTTGATGAGTGTGATAGTGGCGTCGACGATTTCGGTTAAGTTGTGCGGCGGAATTTTTGTGGCCATGCCGACGGCGATTCCGTCGGAGCCGTTGATGAGAAGGTTGGGAATACGCGCGGGGAGAACGTCAGGCTCGACTTCACTGCCATCGTAGTTGGGGCGGAAGTCCACCGTTTCTTTGTCGAGGTCTTCCAGTAGAGCGGTGGAGACTGCAGCGAGCTTGGCTTCGGTGTAGCGATCGGCCGCCGGGGGATCTCCATCGACAGAGCCGAAATTTCCCTGTCCGAAGATGAGGGGATAGCGCAGGCTCCAGGTTTGCGCGAGGCGCACGAGAGCGTCGTACACAGCGAGGTTGCCATGCGGATGGTATTTGCCCATGACGTCGCCGACGATGCGGGCGCACTTGCGCGTGGCGCGATTGGGCTGGAGGCCCATCTGCTGCATGGTGTAGAGAATGCGGCGGTGGACGGGCTTGAGTCCGTCGCGGACATCGGGCAGGGCGCGGCCGATGATGACCGACATGGAATAGTCGAGATACGACTTGCGCATCTCGTCTTCAATGTTGACGGGCTGAATGTGCAGGGCGCCGGGACTGCCGTCGCCGGGTGGTGGCGGAGTCAGGGGGAGTTCGGGATTTTGATCGTCAGGCATATTAGCTTCGGGCTTCCAGCTTGATTCGCGTTACTTCGCAAATCGTTCTAAATGAATGCATTTACAGGCAGTTAGTGGTCTCTGGGATTATTGATATTCTATCACGATGCCAGCTCATTTCGCGAGGAGCGTCGCCCTGTTCAGGACTCAATTTAACAAATAGATGTTGCGGAGTTTCTTGCTTGCGGCTCGGACGAAATGTTGCAGTTCCTTTCACAGTTGACAGGCGGTCTAGCGTTGCGAATAATGTTCCGCACTCGGACCCAGGCTGTCCCCCCCGCTTCAGCTAGGTCTCCGTGGTTTTCTTTCGGTTCGGTCAAACGGAGTCCTTCGTCTAGCGAAGTGGGCATCTCAGTGAAGAAAGATACAAACACGCGGACAGTTTTACCCGGCGCGAAGCCGGATAAGGAGCACTATGCAAACGCTTAAGTTGGGAAAGATTGCTTGTATCGTTGTCGTATTCTGCGTCGCGGCTGTGGGTGCATCGCAGGCGCAAACTTTCACAACCCTGGTAAGGTTCAACGGGCCGCCGCATCCCGCCAATCCTGGACAGCTACTCCAAGGCATCGACGGAAACATCTACGGCATAACGTTGTACGGTGGTAAGAATGGAACTTCCTCGACCGGTGGAACACTCTTCCGCATGACTCCCGCGGGCAAGGTCAGCGTTCTTTATAATTTTTGCGCGCTGGCCAACTGCGCTGACGGCAGCCGTCCGAATGGCCTCATTCAGACCGCCAACGGCAAATTCTACGGCACCACTGCTCTAGGTGGCGCGTCGGATGCCTCGATTTGCAGCAACGTCGGTATCGGCTGCGGCACTTTTTTTAAGATCGTCCCGGGGCAACCACCGACGGCGCTGCATGGCTTTTGCTCCCAGGCCAACTGCAACGATGGCTTCGACCCCTGGGGCGCGCCCCTGGCTTTGGGCGTCAATGGAAATTTCTATGGCACAACGAAGTTCGGCGGCAATCTCAACGGGAATAATAACTGCGCGTGGGGGTGCGGCACGATTTTCGAAATCACGCCGACGGGCAAGTTCGCGACGGTGCATGTCTTCTGCTCGACTGCTAGTTGCCCTGAGGGGTCAGACGGGAACGGCTTGACGCGGTTCTCGGATGGCAACTTTTATGGGGCTACACTGGCCTCGCTTTCAGGCAACTTCGGTGGCGGACTTTACAGGATAACTCCGGGCGGAGACCTGAGGGTGCTATATAGTTTCGATCCGGAGTCAAACGGCGATGCTCAACCTACTCCGCCGATTCAGGCGGCCGACGGGACCATCTACGGAACAGTCCTCTCTGGTGGGGCAAACGGATCCGGGTTTTTCTACAAAATGGTGGGGGGCAAGCTGATTACGCTTTACAGCTTTTGCGCTCTGGCAAACTGCGCGGACGGGGGAGGTCCTAATCAGGTGATTCAGGGAAGCGATGGAAATTTCTACGGGACCACACTCTTCGGCGCGAACAACAACGCTGTTTGCTTTGCCACAGGCTGCGGCACTCTCTTCCAGATCACGCCGACGGGAACGCTGACCACGCTGCATAGCTTTTGCTCGGAGACGAACTGTGCCGACGGAGGCGCTCCGAAGGGAGCGCTCATCCAGGCTACCAGCGGGATCTTTTATGGCGCTACGAGTGCTGGTGGGGGTAGCTCGAACTGCGGGAGCTTCGGCTGCGGCACCATCTTCAGTTTGTCGCTCAGTCCGTCCGTGGAGGCGAATCGGAACTTTGGCAGCGCCGGGCAAACCGTGGTCATTCTGGGGAACAATCTGGCGGGCACGACGGGCGTCAGGTTTAATGGGACGCCGGCTGCGTTCAAAGTCGAATCCGACCTACATTAAAGCTGAGGTGCCGACGGGCGCGACTACGGGAACGATCGAAGTGACACCGGCCAGCGGGACGCTCTCCAGTAACGTGGCTTTCCAGGTTAAGCTGTGATGGCACAGGTTACTCAGAATTGAACACGAAGCCGCCCCTGGGCGGCTTTTTTGTTGGGTCGACATAGCTCCGAATTTTTTTACGGGCGGATGATCACTTCGTTGGGCGATGAGGGGAGTGCGAATTTCACGTTGCGGGTGGTGTTGGCTTGCACTGTTTGGGCGACGTCGAGGGTGGCGAGGTCGATCTTTTTATTCCAATATCCGTCAGTGTAGTAGTCGCCGCGGGCGTAGAGGATGCCTTCGGCGATGGTGTAGTCGCGGACTTCTTCGCTGTGTCCGTCACGAAAGATCAGAACTACTGGGGGCAGGTTGTGCGCCGTTAGTGCGGCGGCAATTGCTGGGCCTGCGGGGGCGGAGTTGGTTACGGGTGGGCGAGTCGAACTGTGGCGAGTTAGTTTCGTGGATTGAGAGTTCTGCGCGGGAGTGAGTGGAAGGGCTTCGCCATCGGCTGCCGAGTTGTTGACGCGAACATAGCGGCCATTCTGGAGTTCGATCATGAGCGGCTGCGAAGACGAGGAAGGCTCACTGGCGTTCTCGGGTCGGTCGAGATAGTCCGCGGAACCGCCCATAGCGCGTGCGGCTTGCAACAGGATGACAGGCGGCTGCGAGGAGACGGGGTAGCCGGTGGAATAGATGTCATCGGGATTGAAGGAATCGCCGAGGAACGGAAAGAGCAGAGAACTTAAAGGCGAAGGCCGGTGGAATCTGGATGGATGCTCACTCCGCCCGAAAGCGAAACTGCCAGTGGGCGCCTTGGAGCGCGCGACTGCCGGGCGAGGAGCGGCGGCGTGCGCGGGTGTGGCGGCTGGTCTCTGGGCTGCGGCCCATGGGGTTAGTGCAGTCAGCACTACGAAGAGAGCAGGTAAACGCATGTCAATTGGCCTGGGCTGAGGGCGGCAACTGGAAGGTGACGCCGCGGTCGTCGTTTTGCTTTTCGGTGGCCGGGAGATCGAGATCAGATAGAGCGATCTTTCGGGAATGACCTGGCGTTAGATCGTAGAGGGTTTGGCTGACGATGGCATAGTTTTCGATCTCGAGTTGATGACCATCTTTGAAGACGAGGGTGGTTGGGATCTGCGGTGGTTCAGGGGGATCAGGTTTGGAGTAAGAGGGTTCAGCGGGCGCATCTTTTTCTGTTTCTGTTCGGGCATGTTCTGTTCGGGCATGGGCTGGCGGAGCGGAGACAGGGGGAATGTAGGAGGCGGCGCCCGATCCGCGGCGGTCGAAGATGGTGGGGCCGCCCTGATACTCGTCATCATCATCCTCGTCAGTGGGGCTGGCATCAACGGCGTACGGCACCGGCACAGGGTAGACGTATCCGTATCCGTAATAGGCATCGGCCTGTGCACTGCGATGGTGGTGATGATGGCCGCTGTTGCTGGGAAAGTTGGGGAAAAAATTTACGCCGTTGGACGGTGCGTAGCCGTTACGTCCCAGAGACGTGACGCTGGGAGGGGTTCCGTTGATGGCGCGCCCTCCGAAGCCGGGTGAGGTCACGGACGGAGGCACACCGTTGATCTGGGCGGGACTACTGGAGACGAGAAGAAGCGGAAGCAGGAGCACTCCGAAAAGCGCTAGCGTGGCCGGGATCGAGCGCTGCACGTTCTCATGATACTCCATTGGAAGGGGCATGGCGCACCTCTGGTTTCTACTGTTTTAGATCGCTGCGGGGCGGGGTGGATGCGAGGAAAATTGTAGAGAATTGTCACTTGGGGGAAAGCGAAATCTTTAACACAGAGGGCGCAGGGGATCACAGAGTAACCCTATTATCCGCGGGGGATTTGAGTTAGGGCTTGGAGACTCCAGAGGATGTAGGCGGCTAATAATCCCCAGACTGAGGCGGTTACGAGGCGGCGGAAGCGAGTTTCCATTAGGTCGGCGAGGATGCCAGAGACGAAAATCAGGAGGAAAGGGACGGAAGCGAGGAGGAACCCTGCGCCGGCTACGTGGGGATGGGCCATACCCAGCGCGATGAACAGGAGGGCGACGATCCCCGGCGCGGTGTTGCCGAAGTAGCGAGTGCGCGGCCAGAGGAAATAAGTTGCGACGGCTGCCGGCAGTAACAGGGCCAGGGCGGGACATGCGCGCAAGATCTCGATCGCGACCTGGCGGTAGACGCCGGGGACGGTGAAGCTGCGCCAGGTTGCTCCCCAGAAGGAGGCGTGCTGCATTCCTTCGGAAAAGGTGTGGGGATGGAAGAAGTAGGTGGAGAAGAGTGGGACGACAGCCAGGAGACAGGCGGCGGTCCAGATGGCGAGGGCTGCGCCGCGGCGGATGGGCGCGAGATAAAGCAGGAAGGCCAGGGCCAGGGGTACGACGATGATCATGGAGAACTGCGAGCCGACGGCGATGGCGAGGGAGACGCCGAGCAAGATGATGCGGCGCCAGTTCCAGAGCACGACTTCGCGCGGGGCGTAGAGAGTGTGGGCGACGGCGATAGCGGTGAAGATAGCGCCGAAGGATCCCCAGGCGGCGAGGATTTCAGGCTCGGTGTGCCAGACGGCGCTGGCCTGAATCATGGAGGGAGAAAAGCAGTAGAGGGTTAGGGCCAGAAAGCCTCCGGTGTTTCCGCAGAGACGGCGTGCCACATACCAGAGGGAAGCGCCGAGGAAGAGTCCGAAGGCCAAGAAAGGAAGACGCGGGAGCCAGCGCCAGTACGGGGAAGATTCGGGGTCCAGCAGGCGCTGGGGCCAGGCTAGCAGCGGGGCGGCTGTTACCAGAGAGAGCAGCGGGGAATGTTGAGTGTCGAAGCCGTCGTCTTGGGAAACCTCTATAGGTAGCTCGGATGGAGAGTCGGGGAAAGGCGTGCCCGCTATGCCTCCGCCGTGGAATTGGCGCCAGCCGGCGGCGATGCGGACTTGCTCGGACGCGGCGGCGCTTGCTCCGGGGAACTCGGATGCGTGGAACTCAGAATGGACGAGCCAGAGAGCTTGCGCCAGGAAGGCCAGGAGCAGGCCTCCGGCGAGAAATTGCGGACGGCCGAAGCGTTCGCGGTTGAAAAATTGGCACATAAGGAAGGACGAAGTGTTTTACCATGACCGAGCCGCTTGCGAGAAACTTCTGTGATGAATGATGGGGCGAACATTTCGACCGGACCGCAGCCACTCGATGATAAGCAAGCGCCGACCACAGCGCCGGATTTTGCGGCGGCGGTGCAGCCATCGTACGTGCGAACGGTGTTTCTTGGTCCGGAGGGGCTGAGGGCGGGGTGGGGGCTGGCCTTCTACGTGGCGATGTTTTATCCGCTGCAGTTTGTCGCCAGCCGGTGGGCCGGGTCGCTAGGGCTGGGAGCCAGCGGGCTTTGGTCGATGATGCTGGAGGAGTTTGGGGTTCTGGTGGCGGCGGTTATCCCAGCGTTAGTTCTGGCGAGAGTTGAGAAGCGGCCCTGGGATGGGTATGGCTTGCCCACTCGAACGGCGTTCGGGAAATTATTTTGGGTAGGCGGGGTGTGGGGTTTTACGAGCATCACCTTGTTGCTTGGGGTGATGTATGGACTGCGAGTGTTTGAGGTGGGACATCTGGCGTTGCATGGTGCGCGCATCATTAAGTTTGCGGCGCTCTGGGCGGTGATGTTTTTGCTGGTGGGCTTGTTCGAGGAGTTTCTGCTGCGCGGGTATTCGCAGTTCACGCTGACGCGGGCGATCGGCTTCTGGCCGTCGGCGGCGGTATTGTCTTGCATGTTTGGTTTGATTCATTGGCAGAATGCAGGCGAGCAGTGGCCCGGGCTGCTGGCGGCGGCTATGATTGGGTTCTTTTTTTGTCTGACACTGCGACGTACGGGGACATTATGGTTTGCGGTGGGATTTCATGCCGCATGGGATTGGGGAGAGACATTTTTCTATTCCGTGCCGGACAGTGGGACGCTTTTTCCGGGGCATCTGTTGAAGTCAACGTTCCACGGGCCGCGATGGCTTACTGGGGGGATGGTTGGGCCTGAGGGCAGCGTCCTGTGCTTTGTGGTGATTGCGGTGGCGTGGGTGGCGTTTGCGAAGGTGTATCCAAGAGAAAAATCTTTAACACAGGGGACACAGGGGATCACAGGGTAGATCTGGGTTCCCGCTTTGGAAAGTTTTGCGCAAAATATCTGCAATTCGTTTCTCCTAATATTCGCCTTGGCCTATACTCTCTTTCATGAGTGCGGAAACGGATTTGCTGACGCCGCTGCGGCGGTACTGGGGGTACAGCACGTTTCGTCCGCTGCAGGAGCGGATTGTGCGCAGCCTGCTGGCCGGGCACGATACTTGCGTGGTGATGCCGACGGGCGGGGGCAAATCGTTGTGCTATCAGTTGCCGGCGGTGGTTTCGGAAGGGACGGCGGTGGTGATTTCTCCGCTGATCGCGCTGATGCAGGATCAGGCTGCACAACTGGCGCAGATGGGGATTCCGGCGGCGGTGCTGAACAGCACGCTCAGCGAAGGCGAGCAGACGAAGGTCATGAGCCGGGCCCGGGAAGGGGCTTACCGGCTGCTGTATGTGTCGCCGGAGCGGGTGGCTCGGGGCGATACCATGGGATGGTTGCAGCAGGTGCCGATTGCATTTTTCGCTATCGATGAGGCGCACTGCATCTCGGAGTGGGGGCATGAATTCCGTCCGGAGTACCGGCAGTTAAACAAGTTGCGCACGAAGTTTCCGGATCGTCCGATCGCGGCGTTTACGGCCAGTGCAACTCGGCACGTGCGGCATGACATTCTGGCGCAACTGCAATTGCGCAATCCCGATAAATACATTGCCAGCTTTTACCGTCCGAACCTGCGGTACCTGGTGCGCGAGTGTGCGGGGCTGGAGCAGATGGAATTGCTGGTTAAGGCGCTGCGCAGCTACTCCGGATGCAACGTGATTGTTTACTCTCCGACGACTAACCGGGTGGAGGAGACGGTGGACTTCCTGGAAGATCACGACATCGCCGCGGTGGGGTATCACGGCAAGATGGGAAGCGAGGAGCGAAGGCGGAACCAGGAACGGTGGATGTCGGACGAAGTGCGGGTGCTGGTGGGGACCATCGCATTTGGTTTGGGAATCAATAAGGCGGCGGTGCGGGCGGTGATCCACTTGTCGCTGCCGAAGTCGATCGAGCAGTACTACCAGGAGGCGGGACGGGCGGGGCGCGACGGCGCGAGCGCGGATTGCGTTTTGCTGTGGCAGAAGAAGGACGCGGGGCTGCTGGGATTTTTTGCGAATCAGATTACCGATGCCGCGGAGCGCGAACGGGCGTGGGAGCGGTACCGGATTATCCGGGAGTTTGTGGAGTCGAAGCGCTGCCGGCACCGCCAGATTTGTGGGCATTTTGGGGAGGCCGCGAAATGGGAGACTTGTGGGGCTTGTGATGTGTGCGGGAGCGCTGCGGAGTGGATGTCGGCGCCGGCCCGAGGCGGAATTTATGTGGGCAGGGAATCCCTGGTGCGGGTTGCGCCGGGGGCGGCTAGGACTTCTGCCGATGCCGAGCTGAGTGAATATCTGCGGGAGTGGCGGCGGACTACGGCTAAGGAACAGGGCGTGCCAGCGTTTGTGGTACTGCACGATACTACGCTGGAGGAGATCTGCCGGCGGCGTCCTTCTTCGATCGCTGACTTGCGCGGTATTACTGGAATTGGGGAGCGGAAAGCTGAGGTGTATGGGAAGGGGATTCTGGCGGCGCTGGAGCGATACCGCAACGGCGCCCGTGCCTCGACGGTTCCCGAAAGGAAGATTGCTCCCGCTTTGGAGACCATGCGTCTGCTGTCGGAGGGGCGGAGCTTTGAAGACATTGCGAAAATCCGCGCGAGGCAGTTGTCTACAGTCGTGAACGCTGTGGCGAACCTGGTTGAAAGTGGAGACCTGGAGTTTGAGGAGGCGTGGATCGATCGAAACAAACTGGCTGTGATTGAGGCGGCTTGCGCGAAAGTTGGGATCAACGGGCTGAGACCGCTGAAGGACGCTTTGCCTCCGGAGGTGACTTACGACGAGATTCGGCTGGTGGTGGCTCGGTTGCGGCGGGAGCAGAAGGTGAAGGCGGATGTTCCGGCGTAGGGCGGGAACAGGGACGGTGCCGAGACACTCGCTGCGCTCGCTGGGCGGTCCCCACATTGCCGCTCCCACGTTTATCTACTGAGGACTTGCTTGGCGGCTTCGCCGCCGGATCGGATGCAGTCGGGGACGCCGATGCCGCGGTAGCCGTTGCCGGCCAGTGCGAGTGCGGGCAACTGCTGGCGCGGGCGCTCGATGCGGTCGAGACGTTCGAGGTGTCCTACGCCGTACTGCGCCATGGCGGACTTCCATTTATAGACGCGCGCGAATAGAGGCGCGGCGCGGAGGCCGAGGATCTGCTGGAGTTCGTTGCGAACTACGGCGATGATGGCGTCGTCGGAAAGCTGCCAGATGTTCTCGGCGTTCGATCCGGCGAAGAAGCAGCGCAGCAGGGCACGATCTTCGGGGGCGCGGTGCGGGAATTTGTTGTGGACGAAGGTTGCGGCCAGCAGGCGCTTGGCTTCGCTGCGCGGCACGAGAAATCCGAAGCCGGGAGGGAGTGACTGGCGGACGTCGCGATCGTAGCCGAGGCCCACGATGATGGAAGAGCTGTAGGCGATGGCGGCCAGTTCGGCGGCGAGTTCGGGGGCGCTCCTCGACAAAAGCTGGGCTGCGGCGTGGGTGGGTACGGCGAGGATCACGGCGTCGAAGTGGTCGGATTTCAAGCCTGCCGAGACAGTCCAGCCTCCGGCTTCGAGTTGAATTGAATGCACGGGAGTGTTGGTGATTAGAGAGGATGGGTTGAGCCTTGGAATGAGGGTTTCGACGAGTTGCTGCATGCCGTTCTTAAGAGAAGTGAAAAGTGGAGGAGCGGGTTTGTTGGCAGGGCGCGGGATTTTTCTTCTAGCGGCGAGCATGGCGCGGCCGAGACTGCCGTGAGTGCGCTCCATCTCGGCGAAGCGAGGGAGGACGGCGCGGACGCTGAGGCTGGCGGCTTCGCCGCCGTAGACGGCGGAGAGCAGCGGGTCGGCGAGGCGGTCGACCATTTCGGCGCCGTAGTGGCGCTCGACCAGCGAGGCTACGCTTTCATCCGCTTCGGCGGCGCGCGGGGGATGGAATAGCTCCTGGGCCATGCGGAGCTTGGTGGTCCAGGAAAAAAGCGGCGAGAGACCCGTCGGCAGGAATTTGGTTGGGACCATGAACATGAGGCCGTCGGGCATGGGGATGAGGCGGCCGCGGACCAGGATGTAGGTTTTGCGATCGGCGTCGTTCGAGCCGATTAACTGGTTGCCGAGGCCG
>Ga0210404_10000838_pt1 | contig 14257 bp, 9 predicted proteins | sample IncBWH28MmetaG_FD_155455 | JGI IMG/M metagenome (GOLD analysis project Ga0210404, IMG submission 155455) | Forest soil microbial communities from Barre Woods Harvard Forest LTER site, Petersham, Massachusetts, United States - Inc-BW-H-28-M | ecosystem: Environmental > Terrestrial > Soil >... | reverse complement strand
TGCCCGCCAAAACTTTCAATCATGCGGGCCAGATTCTTGCGCGCGAACACGGAATCGTCCACGATCAAGTAGCGGACCGGTTGGCCGTCCTTGCTGCGTTTTACTGGTGCAAACTGCTCCATAACAACCTCCTGTACCAAATTCCATCACGGCGGTTTCCCGCCGGCCAGATGACTCAGGTCACAGGACCTGTGTCAGCAACTTGTTTCAGCGCCCGGCGCGAAGTGCTTTTCCCGCCCCGGCGCTCTCTCCGTGGCCGTCATTGCGGCCACAAAGAGCTTGCAAAGTGGCCGAGAGCACGTCCAAAGCCACCACCCGCGTGGCATAGCCGCGCTCGATGGCAGCCTTGGGCATGCCGAAGACCACACAAGACTCTTCGCTCTGCGCGATGGTCATGCCGCCGGCTTTTTTCACCGCGCCCAGACCTTCCGCGCCGTCATCGCCCATTCCGGTCATCAGCGCGGCGACCGCTTGCGGGCCGAACTCCTCAGCCGCGCTGCGGAATAAGACGTCCACGCTGGGCCGGTGGCCATTGACGCGCACGTCGTCATTGAGCACCACAATATCTCCCATGGTCAGCCGCTTCACCTTCATGTGCCGGCTTCCGGGGCAGATCAGCACCCGCCCGGCCTGCAACGTGTCCCCCGATTGGGCTTCCTTCACGCGCAGCGAGCACAACTCATCCAGACGGCGCGCGAACATCTCGGTAAAGCCCTCTGGCATGTGTTGCACGACTACGATTGCACCCGGAAAGTCCGGGGGCAGTTGCGCCAGCAGGAACTCAAGAGCTTGTGGCCCTCCGGTGGAGATTCCGATCGCCACCAATTTGCTGGGCGGGGGTGCGGCCTTTGCGGCCGAGATCTTTTCCGCCGGCGCTGTCGACGCCCGGAACGTTCCAGGCCGGACCACCTTGCAATCGGCGGCCGCCTTGATTTTGGCGATCAACTCCTTCGCCGTTTCCGCCATGTGTGCCGAGGCGTCCTGCGGCTTGGTGACGAAATCGAAGGCACCCAGCCCCAACGCCTTGAAAGTCACTGAAGCGCCTTCAGTGCTGTGCGAACTGACCACGATAACCGGCAGCGGACTCCGGCGCATGATCTCCTTCAAGGTGTCGATGCCGTTCATGCCCGGCATCTGCAGATCGAGGGTGACCACGTTGGGTTTTAGCTCTTCAATCTTCTTCAGGCAGAAGTTTCCGTCCATCGCAGTGCCCACGACCTCGATCGACGGATCGGCCTCCAGCATCTGCGGGATCAGCTTCCGCATCAAGGCGGAATCGTCCACCACCAGCACGCGTACCTTACTCATGCCTGCCCTCCCGCGGCGCTCAGGGCCAGCCGGGCGCGATCGGCATGGTTCAGCAGGAGTCCGCAATTGGTTAGACCGGTTGTTTCTGGACGCGTGCGCGCCACGTGCTCCACGACCGCCGGCAGATTCAGGATCAGTACCACGTGCCCATTGCCCAGAATCGAAGCTCCGTTCACCAGATCGGTGGCGAAGGTCTGATCGTCCAAGGCTTTGATGACCAGCTCTTCTTCCCCTTCCAGGGCGTCCACGACCAGGCCGTATTTCCGCTCCCCGACAGTAATCACGAGGACGAACAGCTTGCTTGATTTCCGGTCCACATCGACTGCGGAGGGACGTCCCAGGCGCAACAGCGGGAGCACCTGGTTGCGCAGCTGCAGCACTTCGTAGTTGTCGACCTGGTGAACTTCCGATTCGAACGTCCGCGCAATCTGGCTCACCGCGTTCAGAGGAATGGCATACAAACGCTGCTCCACCCAGAACATGAGGGCTTTGATGATGGCCAGGGTGAGCGGCAGTTTCAGGCGGAATGTAGTGCCCTGTCCCAGATGAGTCTCCACGTGAATCGTGGCCTTCAGCCGCTGAAGCACGCTCTGCACCACGTCCATCCCTACCCCCCGACCCGAAACTTCCGTGACTACTTCGGCGGTACTGAATCCGGGCCGGAAGATAAAGTCCAGTGTCTCCGCCTCGGTCAAACGTGCCGCCTCTTCCGCAGTCGCCATTCCCAGTTCGATCGCTTTGCTGCGAATCTTCTGCGCGTCGATGCCCCGGCCATCGTCGCTAATCTCGACCACCACCTGATTGCCCTGGTGATAGGCATTCAGCCGGACCTTTCCGCGCGGCGGCTTGCCCTGGCCCCGGCGTTGTTCGGCGGTTTCGATACCGTGGCTCACTGCGTTCCGCACCAGGTGCGTCAGAGGCTCGGCGATGGCGTCGAGGATGCCCTTATCGAGGTCGGTCTCCTGCCCGGCGAGTTCCAGATCCACTTCGCGGCCACACTGCCTCGCCACGTCGCGCACGATGCGCGGGAAGCGCCGGAACAACTGATCCACGGGCACCATGCGGATCTTCATTACCGAGCGCTGGAGATCGTTGAGCACCCGGGCCTGGAACGCCATGGCATCGGCAAACTTGCCGCGCAGCAGTTCCTTGGGATAGCGCTTGCCGAACTCGCTGAGCGCCTGCTGCAACATCGACTTGCCGATGATGAGCTCGCCCACCAGGTTGAGCACGTTGTCGATCCGCCCCGCCTCCACGCGCAGGATGTTTTCCGTCAACGCTTGCGGCAAAATCGGTGCTGGCGCCGGGGTTTGCGCCTCGGCGGGAGCCGGCTGGGCCGGAGCCGGGGTTGCCGAAGTCGAGGCCGGCGAAGCTGGGGCCGCCGAAGCCGCAGCCTCGGATTCTGGCTCCGATCCCCCGGCGATTTTCGCTGGGGCTTTTGCCGGCACTGGGGCTTGGATCAGGGTCACGCTGATGTCGCCCGCAATGGTCGGAATATGGCACTTGGCCGCAATCTGTTCCTTCGATTGTCCGCTGGCAAACACAAACTCGACCTGCTTGGAGGCGGCGGGCGACTTCGCGTCTGGCCGCACCACCAGGACTTGCCCGATCCCGCTGATCGCGTTCTGAATCAGTTGCCGCGCGGCGATCGGCATGGTGCAGTGCGGATCGATTTTCACCACGATGTCGTACAGTCCCAGGCCGGCAGCCTGCGCCTGGGCCAGAGCGCGCTTCTCCGCATCCGTCCAGTCCGTGCTGGACTGCGGAACGGGCCCGACGGATTTTTTCTTGCGCCGCGATTTCTTGGCCGCGGGGGCCGCAGTCAGCTCGCTGATTCTCTGCCGCAGAGGTTCCGCGTCCGGCATCGGGCCTCCGCCATGGTAGGACGCGAGCATCTCGGCAAAGACATCTGCGGCCGCAAAAGCGATTTCGGCCACCGCCCCATGCCCGGCCGCAGTCTCGAGCGAAAGCGCGTCCTCGAACTGGTGCGCCAGTTCGCTCAACTCGCGCAGCCCGCAAGCCGCCGAGTCGCCTTTCAGCGTGTGCACCGTCCGGCGGATCGAACGAACAATCTCCTCATCGCCGGGATGCTTCTCCAGCTTCAGAGATTCTTCGTTCAGCGCCTGCAGCAGTTCCTGCGAGGTCTCAAAAAACAGCTCTCGCAGTTCCGCTCCGCGCTCATCGGGGGGATTCGTCACTCACGCACCTCAATCCGCTGGTAAGCCGTGCCACTGTCGCGATGCACCATGTGGAACTTCTCGGTCAGGCCCAGCAGGCTCTCCGCGTGGCCCACGAACAGATAGCCGCCGGGGTTCAGGCAGCGGTAAAACTTTTCCACCAGCCGCTTCTGCTCCGCCACGTCGAAGTACATCATTACGTTGCGGCAGAAGATCACGTCATTGCGCTGCGGCAGATATTCCGTCTTCAGATTGTGAAAGTCGAAGTGGACCATTTCTTTCAGCGTTTTCTTGATGGCATAGCGGTCACCGACCTTGTCGAAGTAACGCAGGCGAAAGGTGTAATCGACCGCCGCCATCTGGTGCTCGCTGTAAGTGCCTTCCTGCCCGGTCCGGAGCACCGAATAACTGATGTCGCTGGCCAGGATCTCCACCCGCCAGGGCGCAGGAATCAGCGGCTTGGGCAGCGCCATCTCCATGGGCAGCGGATTGCGCAGATAGAAGTAGGCCAGGGTGTCGGCTGCCATCATGCCCAGCGTGTAAGCCTCCTGCCCGGTGGAGCAGCCTGCGCTCCACACCCGAATCGAATATTCCCGGTGCGCCTGCTTCTGTTTCAGCATCTCCTCCAGCACGTATTTCTGGAACAAGTCCAACTGGGCCTTGTGCCGGAAAAAGCTGGTTTCGTTGACCGTCAGGTTTTCCACCAGCTTGGCCAGTTCCGCCTTGCCTTCCAGACTGATCAGCAGCCGGTAATAAGCGTAGAAGGAATCGACGCGGCATTCCCGCAGCCGCCGTAACAGGCGGTCCTGCAGGAAATGCGTGCGGCGCTCATCGAAGTGCATGCCGCACTCCTGATACACCAGCGCCTGCAACAGTCGCAGTTCCGCGTCCGTCAATATAGGAGCAGGTGCCGCTCCGGATGTACTCATGCTTTCTCTCGTTCCTTGCGTCCGAGTTTCATTCTCTGTCTGTCACCGGGCTGTCGGCACTGCCTATCCCAACGACGCTTACCGCGCCGAGCTCTAACGCGCCGAAGCTCCGCGCGCTTCCGCTTTGGCAGTCTTGCTTTCCGCGCTCCCGCTTTCTTGCAGCAGGCTGGCCGGAGCCAGTAGTTTTGTCATGTCGAGCAATACGATCAGGCGGCCCCGAACCTTGCCCAATCCCGTGACACAGTTCAATCCGCCTTCCTGAAATGCGGCTGGCGGAGGCTCGACATCTTCGCCGGCAATCTTCAGTACCTCCGATGCCGAGTCCACGATCAGTCCGGCGAGCTTGCCGGAGTGCTCCACTACCAGAATCCGGTTCTGCTTGTTCAACGTGGCATGCTTGTCGCCAAAGCGCTTGCGCAGGTCCATCACCGAAACGATCTTGCCCCGGAGGTTAATCACGCCCTCCAGGTAGTCGGGCGCGTCGGGGACGGCGGTGATCTCCGGCACCCGCACGATTTCGTGCAGCGAGGTGATGGGCACGCCATAGGTTTCGCGCCCGACCTGGAAGCCCACGATATGGAGTTCGCGGTTCATGCTTGTCCGATCATGCTTGCCTTAGTAGCGGGATGCTGCCGCAGCCCGGCGGGCGTTCTGTGACTTGTCATCTGACCCCGCCTGCCGCGAGGCCTCTTCCAAGGTGAAGCGGTCCATGAAGTCGAGCAGGCCGCGCGACATCTTCGACATCTGTTCCGCCGAAGCCGCCAGCTCGGTCGAGCCCGAGGTCGACTGCTGCACCAGTTCGCGCATTCGCTCCATGGCCTTCACCACGGCTTGCGCTCCCGAAGCCTGTTCCTCCACTGCCGAGTTGATTTCGTGGGTGATTTCGTTCAGCCGTGTGGTCGCCCGCGCGATCTGCGACGAGCCATGCGACTGTTCGTTGGTGGCCGCCCCAATTTCCTGGGCGAACTTGTAGACTTCGGTGACCACGTTCGAGATCTTGCGCAGCGCCGCGTTCAGTTCGCCGCCCAGATCCAGGCCTTCGTTCACGATTCCGGTGGAACGGTCCATGTTTTCCACGGCCTTGCGCGCTTCCTTCTGAATGCTCTGGATCAGTTCGGAGATTTCTTTGGTCGATTGCGCTGATTTTTCCGCCAGCTTGCGGACTTCGTCCGCCACTACTGCGAAGCCCAGTCCGTGCTCGCCGGCGCGCGCCGCTTCGATGGCCGCGTTCAGCGCCAGCAGGTTGGTCTGTTCCGCCAGATCGTCGATGACCTCGATGATCTTTCCAATATCGTCGGCGCGCTGCCCCAGCGCTCCGATGATTTCTCCCGAACTGGTGATAGTCGCGTTAATGCGGTTGAGGCCGTCGGTGGCCTTTTCCATGGTGGTGATGCCGCTGTGGACCTCTTCCCGCGAACGGTTGGAAATATCGAGCAGAACCTTCGCAGTGTCGGCCACGCGCTGGATCGAAGCCACCATCTGGTCGATGGACGCCGAGGTCTCGCTCACGCTGGAAGCCTGCACTTGCGTGCTCTTCACCATGTTCTGCACGTTCACGCTCATCTCGTGCATGGTGCTGGTGACCTCGTCGATGGCGGAGGAAGCCTGCAGGCCGATCTTGGCCGAATCGTCGGATGCGTTCGCCACCTGACCGGATGCGCTCGCAACCTGTGCCGAAGCGTCGCGCGTGCTGCGCACCAGCTTGCCCAGACCCTCCACCATCTTCGCGAAAGCATTGCCCAGGGTGTCGTGCGGGGAGCGCGGCTTGACCTGAACCATAAGATCTCCGCCGGCGATGGCTTCTGAAACACCCGCCATTTCCTTGAGATAGGTGACCATCTTGGCGAAGGTGCGGGCCAGTTCTCCGATCTCGTCCTCGCGCTTCACGTCTATGGTGTGCTCCAGATCGCCGGTATCGCCGATTTGCCGCGAAACCTTCATCAGGTTGGTCAGCGGCTCGACGATGGACTTGGCGGTGGTATAAGCGACCACCAGGCCCAGGCCCAGAGCGAACAGGGTGCTTACCACAGCGGCCAGGATCGTCCACGTGCTGGCGGTCTCATCCGATTTGCGCCGGCCTTCGACCAGCTTGCGGTTTTCCCCATCGGCCAGATCGAGCGCGTCCGTCGAATTCTTCACCCAGGAGGAAGCATCTTTCTGGAGGTAGTAAATCTGCAATTCGGCGACGGTCGCGTTGCCCGAATCCACGTCCTTGCGCTTGTCGATCAGGGGCTGCGCGAATTCTTTGCCCCAGGCCTGCTCCAGTTGTCCCACCTTGGTCAGTGCCGTCCGTTCCTGCTCGGAGTTGGCCAGCGAGGTGCCCTGTTGCAGTTTTTCCACGAGCGTGCGCAGGCCCTCATTCATCCGCTCCACTTCCCGGGTGTCGCCGCTGAGCAGGTAGTTGCTCAGGTAGAGGCGGTTCTGCATCATTTGAAAGCGCACGGCGTCGGTGGCGTCGACTAATTCGAGCGAGGCTGTCGCCGCTGCCTTCGCGGTGTGCTCCCGTTGCACCGCCAGCAGGTTCACCAGAAACAGCACCACCACCATGCTGAGGATGATTCCGAAATTCAGGTACAGCTTCTTGCCAATCGTCATGCCGTTTCCTCCCGGCCGCCTGTTTTGCCCTTTGCCCTACTGATCCCTTTGCCCTACTGATGAGGCTCGAACTTGAAATCCACCACGCCCGAGCTCTCCATCGCCGCCGGCTCAAAGCGCCACTTCTTGACTGCGTCCAGCGCGGCGTTGGCCAGCACCGGATGCCCGCCCACTACCTTTGCTTCTTTCACCGAGCCATTCGGCGAGACCACTACTTCCACCTTCACCGTGCCCGTGATGTTCATCTTCCGAGCCAGTTCGGGATACACCGGCTGCACTCTGCTCTTGGCCCGGCGCACGATTTCGCCTTGCGCATCTTGGGCGTGAAGCCCTGCCATCCCCGCCCCGGCCGCCATCGCCATTACTGCCAACAACATTCCTGTCTTTCGTAGAGACACAGTTCCTCCCCGGCAATAATCTTGGTGATGCCAATGGAGCAACACCGGGGCCACGCCTCAGCTTTTGAAAAAACCAAGGTAACTCCATGGATATGCATCAAAAATAAAGACTTAATTCTATTTTGGAAGCTCTCCGGGAGGGTGTCGGCATTATCCCTGTCTCATCGTCGGATTCGAGCGCGATCGATTCTCACACTGAGATGGCTTGCCTCCTTTTTCTCGGGTTTTAACACTTAGGCACCCGCCCACCCATTTCCCTTGACTCAAATTGAGATGGCGGGATAGTTTTCCATTAGATTCAATCACTTGTGAGAATCGTGAAAACCTGTGCCTGAAAGTGGTGACGCGCTGAGGAGGGCCGAAGGCAATTCGACGACGCCGTCGCCGAAAGGCCGCGCCCTGCCCAACTCCGACGATGCCTTTCAGAAACTCCTCCTGCGCATTTCCGCCAAGGCTGCCGAACGTGCCGACGCCGCCTCGCTGATCCACCTCTTCTGCCGTGCCACCCGCGAATTCTTCCAGGTCAGCGGCGTCTATTTCTGGCGTCGCCACGCGGGCGACGAACTCGTCGGAGAGCAGGCCGACGGCAAGCTGGCCGAACGCTTCATCGGCCTGCGGCTGCTTCCCCAACAGAGCGCGGTCACGGCCGAGGCGGTGCGGGTCCGCCGGACGATCTTTGTGAACCAGGTTCAGTCGACCCCGACCTTCCCCGCGGCTCTCCAGTTTGAGGCTCGCTCCCTGATGGCCGCCCCTCTGGTGGTCTTCGATGAAGTCATCGGCGCGGCAACGTTTTTGCATGATTCCGATGAAGGATTTTTTAATGAGGACCTCGCCGCCAAAGCCACCATCCTGGCCGGGCAACTGGGCAGCTTGCTGGAAGCCACCCGGCTCGGCGAAGCCTCACGCGAGGAACACCGCCGGGCCGAGATCCTGGCCGAGGTCGCCCACGCTCTGCACGGCACTCCGGACGTAGCCGCGGTCATTGAGGCACTCGCGGATCGCCTCCGGCTGCTGTTGCGCACGCGTCTGGTCTCAGTTCTTCTGCGCCGTGAGGGGCCTTTCGAGCTGCGTGCCGTATCCGCGGAAACGCCCCAGCTCGCCAATTCCTTCCGGGCTGGGCACGACCGCCAGACCATTCGCTTCGCCGCCGATCTGGCGCAACGCGCCGTCTCCGCCGGAGAGGCCATTACCATCTCCATCAGCAGCGATCTGCCCTCGCTCGGCAGCATGGTCTCTCCGGGGATGCTGATTGCCGCGCCCTTCCGTACGGCGCGCACCCAGGGGGCGATTCTCGTCTATCCGCGCCACGATGGGGTCTTTACCGCCGAGGAGAAGTCGCTGGTATCCGCCATTGCCGGCTTCGGCGCGGTTGCCGTCGCTCACGCCGAACTCTGTGCCACCGCGCAAGGCCAGGCGCACGAACTCCACCAGTTGCTCGAAATCTCTTCCGAGCTCAGCTCCAGCGGCGACCTCGAACATTTTCTGCAGGCTTTCGTGGTGCGCGCCTCCGACTTTCTCGGTTTTGGCCGGTGTTTCATCGCTCTGCTCGAAGACGGGCAATTCCGCCTCCGCTACGGTGTTACGCGGGGCGAGCCGCGACGCCTGGATACCGTTTTCCCCGAGGGCATCGCGACCCGTGCCCTGCGGGCCAAGGAAGTCTTCTGGTCCGACGATGTCCGGCAACTGGCGGGCGCGAATCTGGAGTTGATCGCTCAATACCAGGCCCGGCAGCTGCTGGCGGTCCCGCTCCTGGGCGCGGAGGGCCGAGTGCTGGGCATGTTCGGTGTGCTCGATCGTCTGAACAACACCGGCATCTCCCAACAGGATATTCGCCGCGCCCGCGCTCTGGCTGCACAGGTTTCGGTGGTCTTGGAAGTCGCCCACAACCTGCACCAGTCCGAACAACATCGCCGCCGCTCCGAGGCGCTCACGCAACTAGCCCGGGAGATTGATGGTCTGTTGCGCCTGCCGGATTTCGCCCGAAAGTTTGTCGAGCGCGCCGTCGAACTAGCCGGAGCCCACGCCGGTGCGGTCGTTCTGTATCAGGACGGAAAATTCCAGACGGTCGCGCTGCATCCGCTACCCGGGGCGGCTGGCTCCAGCCCCGTTCATCCCGCTGAAGATCTTCCCAGCCAGGTTGATCCGAGCCAGATTCATTCGAGCCAGGTTCATCCGAGCGAGGTTCACATTGCCGGAGCCCGCGCCCTCACAACCCCTGCCCGCACCGAAGATCACGGGTTGCAGCAAAAACTCGCCCACGCCCTTTCCGAGTTGGTCACGAAGCGTGCGGAGGCCATCGTCTCCGGCTCCGCCTCTGAACTTCTCGGTTCTGCGCTAGCCTCGAATCTCGACTGGAACGATCTGGTGGTGGTGCGTCTTCCCGGTTCCAACGGAGCACTCGCCGGGTTGTTCTGCCTCTCCGGACGCGCCCGCCCACTCGCGGCCGAAGACCGCGACCTGCTCGAAGCCATTGCCGGCCACGCCGCCATGGCCCTGGAAAATGCCCGCCTGTTCACCCGCATCGAACAGGCGAACCGCCATTGGCTGGAAATCTTTGACGCCATCACCGACCTCATCGTAGTGCACGATGAGACCGACAAGGTCCTGCGCGTGAATCGCTCGCTGGCCGCCATGATCGGCGTCGCCCCCAGCGAACTGATCGGCGTCAACATGCGCGCCCTGATGGCTCTCACCAACGAGCCCACGCTTTACTCTTGCCCGTTTTGCCGCTCCATGGGCGAACACACTGACGAATTCGTTCATCCCGCCCTGGATCGCACTTATCTGGTTTCGACTTCGCGGGTGCACGGCCCTTCCGGCGAGAGTCTGCAAACCATTCACGTGCTCAAGGACATCACCGACCGCCGCGAGGCCGAGCGCCGTTACCGCGAATTATTTGACAACATCCAGGAAGGACTTTTCTTCAGCACACCCGAAGGCCGCTTTATCGAAGTCAACGATGCCCTGGTGGCGATGCTGGGCTATTCCAGCCGCGATGAACTCCTGCAGGTGGATATCCCCACGCAAGTCTATTTCTCTCCCGAGGAGCGCCAGCGCCACTCCGAGGTCCTCGAAAAAGATGGTCACCTGCGTAACTTTGAGGCCACACTTCGCCGCAAGAACGGTTCTCCCATCTACGTCCTCATCAACGCCTTCGGCATGTACGACAATCTGGGGCGCTTGCTGCAGATTCGCGGCTTGATGCTCGATGTCACCGGCCTCCACACCTATCAATCGGAACTGCAGCGCGAGCGCGACTTCTCAAGCAAGATTCTCAGCAACACGCAGAGTCTTATCCTGGTAGCTGACACTGCCGGGCTCATCAGCTACGCCAACCGCCGCTGGTACGAAGCCGGCTTCGAGCAGCGTGAACTACTCGGGCGTCCCCTGTTAGAGCTGGCTGCTCCCGGCTACGTCCGTCCCCTAGCGGATGCCCTCCAGGCCATTCTGCGTGGCGGCCAGGTCGACAACCTGGAACTGCAGATCATGCGCGGCAACGGCCATGCCGGCCAGTTTTCCGTCAACCTCAGCCCCATGCGCGACGAGCAAGGCAACATCAACAGCATCGTGGTGGTCATGACTGACATCACCGACTCCGCCGAACTGCGCGACAAGCTGGTTCATGCCGAGAAGATGGCCGCGGTCGGACAATTGGTCTCCGGCGTCGCTCACGAAGTAAATAACCCATTGACCGCGATTCTGGGCTTCGCCGACCTGCTCCTGGAGAATCCCGATCTCCCTGCCACCGCCTTGAAAGACCTGCGGGTCATCCTGCAGGAAGCGCAGCGCACCAAGCAGATCGTGCAGAACCTGCTCAGCTTTGCCCGCCAGATGCCGCCCCAGCGCAACGCCGTGCAGCTCAACCTGATCCTGCGCCGCACCATCCAGTTGCGTTCTTACGACTTCAACAGTCACGGCGTCGACATCGTCGAACACCTCGACGAGGGACTCCCCGACGTCATCGGCGACGCCCACCAACTGCAGCAGGTCTTCCTCAACATCCTGAACAACGCCTATGACGCGGTGCACGACGTCGGCCGCCCCGCCCGCATCGAGATCATGACCACCAAGGCCGGCGATGCAGTCGAAGTTTCTTTCTGCGACAACGGTTACGGCATTTCCCATCCCGATCGCATTTTCGACCCCTTCTTCACCACCAAGGAGGTCGGCAAGGGAACCGGCCTCGGCCTCAGCATCTGCTATGGCATCGTGAAGGAGCACGGAGGTGAAATTCTCTGCCACAACAATCCTGACGGGCAGGGCGCCACCTTCATCGTCCGCTTTCCCGCCGCTCCCCACACTGCGTCTCTGGGTGTGGCCGCAGGAGTAAATCAACCATGACAACCCCAGCCATTCAACACACCCTCTTGCCTGTTCTGCTCATCGAAGACGAGCCCTCCATCATGGCTTTGGTGAGCGCCACTCTCGAGCGCAACGGCTATGACGTTGTATGCGTCGAGTCCGGCGCCGACGCCCTGCGACTGCTGGAAAAAGGCCAGTTCCTCGGCGTGGTCTCCGACATGCGTACACCGGGCGGGGTCGACGGCGCCCAGGTCCATTCCTGGATTTCCGCGCATCGCCCGGATCTGGTCCACAGAGTCGTCATCATTACCGGCGACTATGCCAACGAAGAAACGGTCACCACCCTGCGCAAGATCGGCGCTCTTTATCTGGAGAAGCCGTTCCGCGTGCAGGACCTAATCTCTGCCGTCGAGAAAACTATGGGGAAAGCCCGGTGAGCGCCACGCTCAGTAAAGAAGACCTTCGCGTCCGTCTGCTGATCGTCGACGACGAGCAGAGCATCCGCAAGCTCTGCGTCACCGTGGGCGAAGCTCTGGGCTTTATCTGTCTCGAAGCTGACAGCGGCGAGTCCGCTCTGGGGCTGCTAGAAGAGCAACCGGTTCACATGGTCCTCAGCGACATGGTCATGCCTCACATGTCCGGCCTTGAATTCCTGGAGAGGGTCAAGAAACTTCTGCCTCGCACCGAAGTTGCGCTCATGACCGGACACGGGTCCATTGAAACTGCGGTGCAGGCCATGAAGCTCGGCGCCTACGACTACATCACCAAGCCATTTTCTCCGCTCGAAGAACTTCGGCTATTTTTGCGCCGCATGGCCGAGAAAGTCCGCCTGGTCGAGGAAAACGAATTCCTGCGCCAGCGTATGGATTCCGAAACCGCGGTGCATGGCATCGTGGGCTCCTCTGCCAAGATTCAGGAAGTGATGCGCGTCGCTTCGCGTCTCAAGGACACCCGCACTGCCGTGCTTATCTCCGGCGAAAGCGGTACCGGAAAGGAGTTGATCGCGCGCGCCATTCATTTTCGCGGAGCATTTGCCAACCGTCCTTTCGTCGCCGTCGATTGCGGATCGCTCGTACCCACGTTGATTGAGAGCGAGCTCTTCGGCTACGAAAAAGGAGCCTTCACCGGCGCACTGAAATCGAAGCAGGGACTGTTTCAATCCGCCGACACCGGCTCGGTCTTCCTGGATGAAATCGGCGAGCTGCCGCTGGAGTTGCAGGCCAAGCTGCTGCGCGTGCTGCAGGAAAAAGAAGTGCGTCCAGTGGGCAGCAATCAGCGCGTCAAAGTGGACGTGCGCATCATTGCCGCCACCAATCGCGATCTCGAAGCCGCCTACAAAAACGGAACCTTCCGCAAGGATCTTTATTTTCGCCTTAACGTCGTTACCGTACACGTTCCCGCGTTGCGCGAGCGCCGCAGCGACATCCCCATGCTGGTGAACTGGTTTTGCGAACGTTATGCTCCCGGCGCGGACTTGCGCGTCTCGAACGCAGCGATGAAAGCCCTGATGAATTACGAATGGCCGGGCAACGTGCGCGAGCTGGAAAACTGTGTGGAGCGCGCCGTCGCCCTGGGCAACGGAACCCTCATCGACCTGGGCGATCTGCCGCCGTCTATCGCCGCCTTGAATGCACCCGCATCGCGTCTGGCGTCAGACTCCGCGCCGGAATTGGTTTCTGATCTCGCGGCCGCAGCCGAATCCAGTTCCGGTGAAGGCACGGCTGCAACTCCGCTCTCCACCACCGATCTCGAAGACATCGAACGCGCCACCATCCAGCGCGTCTTCGAACAAGTCAAAGGCGACAAAGCCCTCGCCGGACGCATGCTCGGCATCAGCCGCGCCACTCTCTATCGCAAGCTCAAGCGCTACAACATCAGCGGAAGCCCAGGCTCCGGACCGTCCAGCCACACCCTGCAGTGATGCCCCAAAATGACACGCGATAAAAAAGCACCCTGAGAAAACTCAGGGTGCATGGACGATTTCCAATCCGACTTCGTTGGCTCAGCCTTCTATTCACCGGGAGGCTTCTGCTGGTCCTTCTTCTGCTGCTCCTCCTGCCGCTTTTTCTCTTCGGGAGTTTGCGGCTTCTGTTGCTGGCGTTGCGGAGGCTGCGCTTGTCTGGTCTCCGCAGGAGGAGTGCGCTGTGGGGGACGATCGCTCGGGGGCGGATTCTGTGGCCGCGGAGCGGGTTGGTTCCGATTCGGCTCGGGCTGGCTCGGCGCGGGACGAGCGGGCTCGGGACGATTATTCGGCTGTGCCGCCGGCGGACGGTTCGTCTCCGGCCGATTGTTCGGCTGATTCGGCTCGGGGCGATTATTCGGCTGCGCGGCCGGCGGACGGTTCTCCGGACGATTGTTCGGTTGTGCCGGCGCGGGCTGATTCGGCTCGGGACGATTGTTCGGCTGTGCCGCTGGCGGACGGTTCGTCTCCGGCCGATTGTTTGGCTGATTCGGTTCCGGACGATTGTTCGGTTGTGCCGGCGCGGGCTGATTCGGCTGCGCTGTGGGCGGACGATTCGTCTCCGGACGATTGTTCGGCTGATTCGGT
>Ga0210404_10000837_pt1 | contig 14266 bp, 13 predicted proteins | sample IncBWH28MmetaG_FD_155455 | JGI IMG/M metagenome (GOLD analysis project Ga0210404, IMG submission 155455) | Forest soil microbial communities from Barre Woods Harvard Forest LTER site, Petersham, Massachusetts, United States - Inc-BW-H-28-M | ecosystem: Environmental > Terrestrial > Soil >... | reverse complement strand
AAAAGATCCGGAATCGCCGACGCGGGCGGACTATCTACTGTGCGAATCAACCTACGGCGATCGCGAGCACCCAACCGGCTCGGTAGAAGACGAACTCGCGGCCGTGGTCAACGAAACCGCCAAGCGTGGCGGCGCGGTCGTGATTCCCGCGTTCGCGGTAGGCCGCACGCAGACGCTGATGTATTTCCTGCGCCAGCTGGAGCAGCAGCAGAAAATTCCGAAACTTCCGGTGTTTGTCGACAGCCCCATGGCCATCAGCGTGACTTCGCTTTACATGAGCCATCACGAAGACCACGACGCGGAATTCACGCGGCTCGAACAGCCCGGTATGCCCGATCCGCTGAATTGCGCTGAAGTGCACATGACGCGCACGGTCGACGAATCGAAAAAGATCAACGACGTCGTCGCGCCGTGCATCATTATTTCGGCGAGCGGGATGATCACTGGCGGGCGAATCCTGCATCACCTGGCGAAACGTCTGCCGGATTCGCGCAGCACGGTGCTGATCGTCGGCTACCAGGCCGAAGGCTCCGGGGGACGCATGCTGCTCGATGGTGCGAAATTCCTGCGCATCCATAACGAACAAATTCCGGTGCGAGCCAAGATTGTCGAGATCGGGCAACTTTCCGCGCATGCTGGCAGAAGCGAACTGGTGCGCTGGCTCAACGGATTTCAGGCGCCGCCGAAACAAACGTTCCTGATCCACGGCGAGCCGGCCGGGCTGAATGGTTTGCGCGACGCGATTGCCGAGCGTTATAAATGGCCGAATGTGATGATCCCGGATTACCTGCAATCGTTTGATCTCGCAGTTTAGCGAACGTGATCGATGCAGGGTCTCGGCTTCGGCGCCTGACCCGTCGACGTCAACGAATTGACCGAGACAGACACATGGCGAAAATCTCTTGCCCCGCCTGCCACATTCAAGCGACAAAGGTCTCGTTGACGAATGGCTACAAATACTATTGCCCCTACTGTGGGTGGAATGTCGAAGTCGCGCGAACCGCTTTACGATCGACCATCAGAAAGTCGTATTGGATGCTCGGTCTCGCAGCAGCCGTCAGCCTGCTTGCGCTCATTGGGAATCGAGCCAGTTGGGGCATCGCCGCCGCCGTGGCGCTGGCCTTTGGCGGACTCCCAGCGTTTTGGATATCGCGGGCCCGCCACGATCTTGGGCGGCTGGGAAACGTCCGGAAGCCAGCCGGCGCAGAAGCGATGCCCCCCGCATCGCCGACTGAAAGCCAGAGTTGGTCCTTGCTCACTTCGCTTCCGAGGCCAAGAAGGTTGAAACTGAGTTGGCGTGGCCGGGCCTACGCGCTCATAGCTCTGGTAGGCGGTCCAATCGCTCTTTACTGGATGACGATGGATATCCGAGAAGGTTTGCGACTCGGAGGATCTGACCATTCTGGCGCCTGGTCACTTGCGGTCGCAGGTGCGGTCGTCTGCTTCTACATGCTTCGTTTCGTCCACGCCCGACTGCGTGAACGAAGACTGCTCGCGGAGGGAGCAACGGCCACGGGTTATGTCATCAGCCAGGAAACGAACCGCTACAGCCAGAGCATTGCGTACCGCTTTCAAGATGCAGGCGGTCGCACCTTCACGGCTCGATGCGCGGATCCCTCGCGCTCTCTCTATGAGGGCATGACCACGCCAGTCTTTTACGACCCGAACCAACCTACCCAAAGTATTCCGCTAGATTGTTCCCTGACCAAGATCGTCGCGCAGTAGACCTAAAACCCGCAGTGCTCAGCCTTTCGGCCGAAGCTTGGCGAGCCGCTCAGCGGCGGCCTGGAAGGTCGATTCCTTCTTACAGAACGTGAAGCGCAGATGCGTTTTCCCGTCCAGGGGATCGCGGTAGAAGCTTGATCCTGGGACGGCAGCGACGCCGATTTCGGTGACCAAGTATTTCGCGAAGGTCACGTCATCGGGAAAGCCGAAGGCGGAAATATCCGTCATGATGTAGTAGGCGCCGCGCGGCTTGAAACAGCGGAAACCGGCGTTGGTCAAAAGCCCCAGCAGTCGGTCGCGTCGCTCCCGGTATTCGTGCGCCAGCGATTGGTAATAGCTCGCAGGAGAATTCATGGCCACGGCGCCCGCGTCCTGCAAAGGCGCGGCCGCGCCGACGGTGAGGAAATCGTGCACTTTGCGAATCGCCGCGGTTACTTCCGGCGGCGCGATGGCCCATCCAACGCGCCATCCGGTCACGCTGTAGGTTTTCGAGAGCGCGTTGATGGTGATGGTGCGGTCGCGCATGCCGTCGAGCGTGGCGAGCGAAATATGTTTCGCGCCGTCATAGAGCATGTGCTCGTAAATCTCATCGGTGATAGCGAAGGCGTTCCATTCCAGGCATCGATCGCGGATGCGCTCGAATTCCGCTCGCTCGAAGACTTTGCCGGTGGGATTGTTCGGCGTGTTGAGAATGATCGCCTTCGTCTTCGGCCCAAAGGCGGCGGCCAGCTCGTCGGGATCGAATGTCCAATCGGGAGGGCGCAGTTTCACGAAACGCGGAGTGGCGCCGGAAAGAATTGCGTCCGGGCCATAATTCTCGTAGAACGGCTCGAACACCACTACCTCATCGCCCGGATTGATGATCGCCATCATGGAGGACATCATCGCCTCGGTGGAGCCGCAACAAACCGTGATTTCGCGCTCGGGATCGACGGAGACTCCCTGGGTGCGCTCGAAATTCGCGGCAATCGCGTCGCGGAATTTTTTGGCGCCCCAGGTGATGGCGTACTGATTGACGTCAGCGGCGATGGCCTCCTGCGCCGCTCGCTTAATTTCCGCCGGCGCGGGAAAATCCGGAAAGCCCTGCGATAGGTTCACGGCATTGTGGCGCAGCGCCAGCCGCGTCATTTCCCGAATCACGGATTCGGTGAAGCGTTCCGCTTTCAACGAAAGTTTCGGACTAGCGGCCGGGGCGCGACCGGGTTGGACGGGGTTCATCCTGTTGGGCTCCGTAAAGCCGGCGATAAATGTCCGCGTTGCGCGTCACGATCTGCACGTACTGGCGCGTCTCGGTGAACGGAATCGAGTCCACGAACTCGGCGGTCTCGCGGTAGGATTGCCCCGCCGTCCAGAGCGTCACGCGATCTTCCCCGGCATTGTACGCGGCCAGCGCCGATTCCGCGCCGCCAAATTGTTTGACGAGGTTGGCGACGTAGGTCGTGCCGAGATGCACGTTGTAGTCCGGATCGACCAGTCGAGCGCGCGAGTAGTGAATTTTCTCCTGCCGCGCGAGCAGCCGCGCCGTCGGCCCGATGAGCTGCATCAAGCCGATGGCGGCTTTTCCCGATCGCGCCTCCGGCTCGAAAGCCGACTCCTGGCGAATCAGCCCGGCGACCAGCATCGGATCCACGCCCGCTTTAGCAGACCAGCGTCGGATCGAGCTTTCATACGGCAAAGCGTAGGCCACTCGCCAGACCTCGCGCGGCACGTCGGAAAACGGCTGCGATTCGAGCTGCGGGAAAATCTGTCGCACGGTGACGATCGCTGCGCCATAATGCCCCGCCGCCACCGCTGACTGCGCCGCTTCGAATAGCAGCCGCGGCTCACCGGACGCCGCGTATCCCGCTCGCAATTCCAGTTCCGCGGAGGCATCAAACGCGATCGACCGCAGCGCGTCCGCGCGCGCCTGACGTCCCGTCGCGGCGATAGGAATTGTCGCGTCAAGCTTTGGGATCGCGGCCACGGGCGGTATCAGGTTCAGCACCTCGGACTTTTGCACCGCTCCGTCGCCAAGAGCGTTCCTGCGCCGCGCGGCTTGCGCCTCGAAATAGTTTTGCGGATAACGCTCGGCAAGCTTGGCGTAATATCCGCGCGCCAGCGGCGCGACGCCCGCCTCTTCGGCGAGCCGGCCGAGCCAGTAGACAGCGTCCGGCGTATAACTCGAACCAGGGAATCTGCGCAGATGCTCCTCGAGCAGCACCGCAGCTTCCGGCTGCCGCTTCAGCACCGCGGTCCACGCCACGCGCCACTGCGCCGACGCCGCATTGGTCGACATCGGGAAATCTTGCTCGAGCCGCTTGTAATAGCTCGCGGCGCGATCACGGTCGAGCTGCACCCAATAGTAATTTCCCGCCAGGAACAGAGCCGATTCCGCCCAGTGGCTGGCAGGTGCGCGCGACACCACTGCTTCGACCGCCGCGACCATCTGCGGCTCCTGCATCTGGGCGCGGTAGTATTCGGCGAGCGCGTCGAGCCGCTCGGCATCCACGTCGGGATCGGTGATTTGCAGAGCCGCCATCTCTCCGGGCCCCGCTCCCAGCGCCACGCCACATTCGAGAATCCGCAACTGCGCGCGCTCGCGATCGGCGCCCGCGAGTTCCGGCAGCAGATCCGTGTATTCGCTTCGGGCATCACTCCAGCTTTTCGAACCGAAAAGCATCGCCGCATGCTCCAGACGCTGATCGAGCGCCAGCGCCGGATAGTTGGCGCCCAGCGTGCCGCGCAGGAAAGCCAGCTTGATCCCCGCCTGCCGCGCTTGTTCGCTGGTGGCAAAGCGCAGGTACACGGCCTGGTAGTCCGCCACGGCGTCGAGCGTTTTGCCCGCCAGCTCGCGCGCTTCGCCGCGCAGAAGCAGTAGTGCGGGCCGCTGCGCCGTTTGTGAATAGGCGTCGAGCTCAGCGACCGCATCCGCCGGCTGGTTCGAGGAAACCGCAGCGTCGCCCAGCGACTGCAGCGCGGCGTCGTTCAATACCGAGTCGGGATATTCCTTGCGGAACTTCTTGAATTCTGCCAGCGCGGCGGCGCTGTGATTCTGTGCCAGCTCGGTTTCCGCAGCCCAATACAGCGCGTAGTCCGCGAGCAGCGGGTCGTTTTCAGCCTTGGCGAGCCATTTCGCGGCCTGTGCGTAGTTCCCTTTTTCGTAATCGTAATAGCCGAGCGCGAGCGCCGCCCGCAGCCCGAGCGTGCCCGAGGACTTTCGCATCGCCGCAGCGACGAGCTGCGCGTACGCAGGCCCCGCAGTACTCGGCTGCTTCAGCGCGCGGGACAGTTTCTCCAGTTGCTCGGCGCTGAAAACCGGCCGGGCAGCGGTCGTCGTGGCAGTCGACGCCTTCGACACGGTGTTGGCCCCGGCGATCCCGCAAATCGAACACACCAGCAGCAGGGCTCCGGCGGCGCAAGAAAACCGGCGCGTCAGTCTCATGGCGATGATTCTAGTGCCGCAAAACGGGCGAGGGATACGGATATTCTCCGAGGGCCGCTTCGTCTCCCTCGGCGAGGATTTCCAGCATCCAGTGATGGAAATAATCCACGGGATGATCCTGAATCGCGCGAAATCGGCGGTCGTACTCTTTGCGGGCTTTATCAATGTCGGAACGCAAACGGTGGCAGAGGTCTTTGTTTTCGCGCCCCAGGCGAACGTCTTTGGGGCGCAGTAATTTGATGTCCTGCATCGCTACTTTGGCAACCCGGCTCGCGCGGCGATGCAAATCCCGCAGCTCCGTGGGTAGGCTCGATACGTCGAACGCGGGCGTTTCACCAACAACCTCCGCGCTCGCGACCGGCTCGGGAACCGACGGTTCCTCGATCGCGGCCTGCACCGGAGTTTCTGCGGGCGCTTCGACAACCGGTTCCTCGGCCCAATCGGATTCGAGTTCCGGCGGCGGAGGCACACGCAGCGGCGGTGCCGGCGGCGCGATCGGCTCCGGCTCCATCTCCGCGACGGCGACAGCCTGGGCGCCGGCGCTCTCGTGCGCGCCATCGCGATCGCGCGGATTCAGCGCAACCGCCACGAAATTCGAAAGCACGGAAAGCCCCGCAGCCAGCGCCGACGCGGCCGTTTGCGCACGCAGCATCGCCGGCAGGGCGTTGCTCGGCCGGCTCGACGAGCAGGACGCCACCAGATCCGCATAGGCTTGATGCAGGTCGTCCGCGGTCCGTTGCAGCGGAGCCAAATTGTCGCGCAGTGCCCTGGAAACAGCTTCTTCCAGAGCCTGCTCCAAGCTTCCTTTGCGTTCCTTCACGCGATTCCCTGCCTTACAAAGATTATGGAAACGCCCTTCGGGGGTGTCAACTTAGTTTCCCCAAAGTGGTTCCACGCCATGCAGCGATGGTCAGCAAGTACCCTACGCCCGAGGTTTCGCTTGCCTTCCCAGCCCCGCATTCGTATCTTCAAGGCGCAAAATGGCCGCTACATTAGCTTCGATGCTGACCGCCAGGCAGATCATCGACCTACTGAAACTCCAGCCCCTGCAACCCGAAGGGGGCCATTTCGCCGAGTCCTACCGCTCACCCCTTTCGAGCGCCATCTATTACATGCTGACGCCGGACACCTTCTCCGCCATGCATCGGCTCAAAGGCGACGAGGTCTACCACTTCTATCTGGGTGATCCGGTCGAAATGCTCATGCTCAAGCCGGACGGCTCAGCCGAAGCGCTCCTCCTGGGCCAAAACGTCCTCAGCGGCATGCGCGTTCAATACACGGTTCCCGGTGGTACCTGGCAAGGCTCGCGTCTGGCCCCCGGAGGGAAATTCGCCTTGATGGGCACCACCATGGCCCCCAGCTTCAATCCGCAGGAATACGAGCCCGGTCAGCGCGACGCCCTCAGCGCGCAATACCCCGCCTACGCCCCCCTGATCGCCTTCCTCACCCGCTAAACTGCCTTCCGCTCCAGGCATCTCATGTTTCAGGATCGCTTCAACCCCCCTGTCCTCGGCTCGGCGCGTCCCCGCCGACAGAAAGGACGGCCTGCCTTCGAAGACAAACATGTCTTCACCGAACACTACGGAGCGATCGTTGTCACGGCTTACACGCTGTTGATGGCGATGGTTATCTTCTTGATGACGATTCCAATGAGCGTCAGAATCCTGTTGCTTGTTATTTCCGCGGCGACCTTCGCTCTCATCATGCGCCCGGCGAAGCCGCCGGATCCGCCCATGGGTACAAGCTCGGATTTGGAGGGCGTTCGCCGGCCTCGACCGGTACTTGATTCGCCTAACCGGCACACGCACTGATGCGAACCGTGTCAGATTGCGCCGTTAGGCGAGCGAGTAACGATCTGGTATGCGGTTCACGTTGACTAGAAGCGTTAATATAATAGCGATCACACTCTCATGATACATTTTCGGACGATACATCCAGGTGGAGAAATGCTGCGTACTATCAGCGGGCTCTAGACGATCCGCTGATAGCGCCGTGCTGATCGAAGGCTCGAAACTGCTTCGGCTTCAGCGTATCGAATAAGACGGAGTAGCTGAATGCTGCTTTACGTGCTGGCGTTCGCGGGCGGCATACTGACGATCGTCAGCCCGTGCATTTTGCCGGTCCTGCCCTTCGTATTCTCCCGCGCGGACCAGCCGTTTCGGCGAAGCGGTCTGCCCCTTCTCGCGGGCATGGGGGTTACGTTTGCACTTGTCGCGGCGGTTGCCACGTTTGCAGGTGCTTGGATCGTTCGGGCAAACCAGATCGGCCGAATTCTGGCCATGGTGACTTTCGGTGTGCTCGGCCTGGCATTGTTATTTCCGAGCTTGGCCGAGTATTTGTCTCGCCCGTTTGTGCGGTTGGGAGGACGTGTTCAAGCCGGAGACAATGCGAAGCCGAGTATCGCAAAATCCTTGCTGCTTGGCGTTTCAACAGGGCTTCTGTGGGCTCCGTGCGCCGGGCCAATCCTCGGATTAATCCTCACGGGCGCGGCCATTGAAGGAGCCAGCGCACACACCGCTTTGTTGCTCGTTGCATTTGCGGTGGGAGCCGGTTGCTCGCTCGGCGTCGCGCTGCTTGCGGGAAACAGAGTCTTCGCGCTGATGAAGCGCTCATTGGGCGCGGAGGAATGGATCCGCCGCGGCCTGGGACTGGCGGTTTTGGCCGGAGTAGTTGCGGTCGCTTCCGGCTGGGACACGGGAATCTTGCGGCGAATCTCACTCGCGGGCGGCACGTCGGGACTCGAGCAGCGGCTGGTGGATCGCTTGCGGCCGGTGGCGCTAGCGCACGGAAACGAGACGCTAGCACCGTCGAGTCAAGTTCAACTGGATGAGGAAGGCGCGTTTCCGAGCCTCGACGGAGCCGTGGCCTGGTTGAATTCGCCGCCGCTGACATCGAACGGCCTGCGCGGGAAAGTCGTGCTGATCGACTTCTGGACCTATTCCTGCATCAACTGCCTGCGCGCGATCCCGTATGTGGAAGCATGGGCGGAAAAGTACAAGGACGATGGCCTTGTCGTAATCGGCGTGCATACGCCCGAATTTGCCTTCGAGAAGGACCAGACGAACATCGCGAAGGCGGTTCGCGATCTGAAGATCACCTACCCGATTGCAATTGACAGCAACTACGCCATTTGGAAAGCCTTCCGCAACGAATATTGGCCGGCGCATTACTTCATCGACGCGCAGGGAACTATTCGCTACCACCATTTTGGAGAGGGCGAGTACGACAAGTCCGAACAAGTGATTCAGGAACTTCTGAAACAGAGGAATGCAAACGTGAAGGTCGCGGGGCTGGTGCAGGTAAACGGCTCGGGCGCGCAGGCAGCGGCGGACACGGATGATATTCAGTCGCCGGAAACTTATATCGGATATGAGCGCCAGGAGAATTACGTGTCTCCGGAAAAAATCCACCGGGACGCCGCCGCTTCCTACACGGCACCCGGCAGGATGGATGTCAATAACTGGGGCCTGGCGGGACAATGGATCGTCGGCGGGGAGCGCGCATCACTGGTTTCCGCGCCGGGCAAGATCGTGTTCCGTTTCCACGCGCGAGATTTGCACCTTGTCCTGGGCCCGGGAAAGGAAGGGAAGCCGATACGATTCAAGGTATTGCTGGATGGCGCCGTTCCGGGCGATGACCACGGCGCGGACACCGGGAGCAGCGGTGAAGGAACGGTGACAGACTACCGTCTGTACCAGTTGATCCGTCAAAAGGGCAAAGTGGAGGATCGCACGTTCGAAATTCAATTCCTCGATCCCGGCGTACACGTATATGCGTTCACATTCGGCTAAAAGGTTATAGGGAGGGCATGATGTTTGAGTTCGAGAGCGGCAAGAAAGCCTCTGAGCGGATTGCGGGGCGGAGGGCATTCCTTGTGACTTCCGGGGCGGCCCTGGCCGGCGCCGCGCTGTGGCTTTACGAGAAACCTGTGGCCACGCATGGGCAGCCCCTACCGGCGGGAGCGCCCAAGCAAGTTACCGTTGTCGAATTCACGGACGCCGGTGAGCGGAAGGACCTCGTCACTGTTCCGATGATCCGAAAAACGGAAGCCGAGTGGAAGGCGCAACTTTCTCGCGATTCCTTCGAAGTGACACGCCACGCCGAGACCGAGCGCCCGTTTACCGGAGAGCTTCTCAATGTGCACGACAAGGGCGTTTTCCGGTGCATTTGCTGCGACACGGCGCTTTTCAGCTCCGCGACGAAATTTGAATCTGGGACGGGCTGGCCGAGCTTTTGGGCGCCGATCGCCAAGGAAAATATCGTGGAAGGCGCCGACAACAGTCTGGGGATGGAGCGCACGGCCGTATCGTGCCGCCGTTGCGAGGCGCATCTCGGACATGTGTTCAATGATGGCCCAAGGCCGACGGGACTGCGCTACTGCATGAATTCAGTGAGCATGCGTTTCGCAAGGGCATGAGACGAACAGCGGACGCACTCGGCCCGCGAGAACCATCCCGGGGAGGAACAAGTGAGGCGAATACTCAACTCTTCTTTGATAGCCGTCGCGGTCGCAATTGCAATCGCGTACACGCTCGGCTGGAAACCGACTAGCGCCGCCGCGAATCTTCCCGATCCGAAAGTCGATGAGTCGCCGGCGACTGCCAGCGGCCGCCAGACCGTTGTTCTTGCTGGGGGATGTTTCTGGGGAACACAGGTTGTATTCGAGCACGTCAAGGGCGTGACCAAGGCCACCGCTGGTTACTCCGGTGGCAGGGTGAAAGACCCGAGCTACGAACAAGTCAGCAGTGGCGAGACTGGGCATGCTGAATCCGTCGAGGTGGTTTACGATCCGTCGAAGATCACTTTCGGCCAGCTGTTGAAGATATTCTTCTCCGTCGCGCACGATCCCACGCAACTCAATCGGCAGGGCCCGGACGAAGGCACGCAGTATCGATCGGCGATTTTCTACGAGACGCCGGACCAACAGCGGATCGCCCAAGCGTATGTGGATCAGCTGACTGCCGCGAGGGCGTTTTCGAGACCGATCGTGACCGAGATTGCCGCGTACAAGGTTTTCTACCGCGCAGAGAACTACCACCAAGACTATGCCATGCAACATCCGGACAATCCGTACATTCGCATCAACGATCTTCCGAAACTTGACAACCTGAAGAAGCAGTTTCCGGATTACGTGAAATACCGATAGGGCCGTTTCGGCCGAAGACTGGTTTCATCTCTGCCAATGCGATCCCGGCGGATGCGCCTCGGTTGAGTCGTTGCGTGCTGCTCGTTTTAGTGCCACAAGGAATTCCGTCATCTGTCGATTGAAACCCGCGGTTGTGTTCCCGGTCTGCCGAGTTGCACCCTCGGGACTTGTCGCAAGCATGGCATACGTGGTGATTTCGTCCCATTTTTTCACGAGACCATGCTTCCCGAGGGTTTCTGCGAGCGCGCGTCGATTGTGCAAGGCACAGTACCCCTGCCGAATGCCTTCCTCCACGCCGTCTCGATTCCTTTCGGAAGTCGAGCTTCCTAACAGCGCGACGGCCCGCGATATCGCATCGAGGCTATCTTCCAGCTCCAGAATGAGCGCTTTCCACTGAGCGTTTCGTTCGCTGAAGTTCGCCACTCCGTTCTCGCGCGGCAGATTCATGTGTTCGAGTACCTCACTGTTATGCGTCCCCGTTGCTCAGTTTCCAGCCACCATTCATGTTTTAGGCGCTACCGGGTGCTTGCAGTTGACGCTGATCAGTGGTGAGCGTAAGCGTCATCGCCGTCCGGACGACGCTGGAATCATCCAGCTATCATGGGCCGCCGCCTTACCCCGAGAAACCAGCCTCCGGGAGCACCGTAATGAAACCACTTCAGACTGCTCAGTCACAATATAAGCCATGATCCGTGCCGCTCCTCAAGAAGCTCGCTGGCTCCTCGAGGAGCCGCGCCGCACGCTGCCTCCGCCCCTGTTGCAACGGATCGTTCAGGCTGCATTTCCGGGTTGCCCTGTGGTCGATATTCAGCCGCTGACCGGGGGATTGTGCAACGCGAACTTCAAGCTACAATTCCTACATGAAATTACGAGTGTGAAGGCTGGAAATCTCCGCTGCTTCCTGCTCCGAAAATCCCAGCCGCCGCAGCCGCTTCTGGCGCCCTTCGTCCATTTCTTTCGTCAAGTCCATCACGCGCTGATGGCCGCGGCGCAAGTCCCCGGGATCCCAGGAACCAGCTGCAAGCAGGACCAGCGCGTCGAAAACTTCCGCATTCAGGCCCGCCGTGTGCTGCAGCGCGTCGTGACGGCGGCGAACCGAATCCGCCAGTCGCACCCGAAAACTGCTGTCATTGTTCAAGTGCTGCGTCAGATGGGCGATGCCGAAAGCGACATGCCGCCCCTCGTCCTGCGCCGCCAGTTTCGCGACAGCCGCCGTGACCGGATCGGGCGCGTACCGCTCGATGAACCACAGCAGCGAAAGAAACGTGCCTTCCCCCAGCACCGAAAGGAGAAATGAAGCAATCGCAAATTCCGGCTCGTCAACCAGAGTCTTCAGCGAGGCTTGCCCCCCGATCGTCGAAAGCCCTAGATGATCGCGCTTCATCAGCCCGCGCCGCGTAAACACGTCGATGTGGCGCGCCTCATCCGCGGCTTGAACAGCCAGTAGTTGCATCACCTCCCGGAAGTGCGGATGGAGTTGCGCGATGAACCGGCTCGGAATAATCAAAGCCGCCGTTTCGTTTTCGATCAGATACGTCATGAGCTGCACGATGGCGTCTTCCACGTCATCGTCCAGCTCGAACTTCGCGTCCCATGGAATCGCGGTCCTGGGATCCCATTGCGCGGCCACGGCCTGGGCATACAGGCGCGCCGCATCGTCCGCCCAAACCTCGATTTTATCGACCAGATGAAAATCGAACTCCGGACTTCCCGCCTCCACCGTTGCTCCGCGAGCCGCCAGCCCCCATCGCCGCGGAGCGTGCGAAACGACTCCGTCCGTTTGCGCGGCGTCGGCTTGCCCTGCGCGCTGCGCGCCCGTCCATCGTTTCGCTTCGGCGCCGCCGTTGACGATCGCAGCACGAGTGGTTTGTTCTCCGTTTCGCGGTCGAAGCTCGAGGTTGTGCCCTTCGTCGCGACACCAGGATCGAAGATCGATTTCGAGCTCGGGAGATGTGCCCGTGACGGTGATGGACTTGCCCGCGCCGGCGTTGCGCAGGGCGCGCTTGATCAGCAGGTGACCGCCTTCCAAGAAGCCGAGCGGGCCAAGATCGACATCTATTTGCATTGCGCCGCAACACCTTTCACGAACGAATCGATGGTCCCAAAGCGGTCGACGGCCGCCGAGAGTTGCGCGTATCCGCGGGTTCGGCCCGGCAGCCAGCTCTTCAGCCTTTCCAGATCGAACAGCGGACGCACTTCCGCGTTGGCGTACGACATTTCGAGCAGAAGATCCCGAAACCGGCTGATGAGTCCCGTGGGCGCACCATCGAGTACGGTGAAGTTGCAATGATCGAAAGGCGGAGTCTGAGCGAGAACGCGCGTTGCCGACGACGAAATGGTCCCATCTCGCGCAAAGCCCAGCCGGTTTCCGTCAAGGATGCAGGCAGCATCGGCCTCGCCGTTCATCAGGGCCCGGGCAGCCTCCCGCTCGCCGCCAATATGATCGCCATGCTTGCCGACAAGCTTGTCGAAGACAATCACCGTGAAATCGGCGTTCGGACGCAGTCCTTTTTCCGCCAGGAAGTTAAGAGGGATCAGCTTCGCCTGCGGCGAATCGCTGGCGCCCACGGCGACCCTCTTGCCTTTCAAGCCTGCCAGCCCGCTGATTCCGCTATCGGCACGCACCAGAACGATGGACGTAAGATCCATATCCGTATCGCGCATCACGATGGCTTCCGCGCGCCGCCCCAGAGCCTTCGCCGCGCGCTCGGACTGCAGCCATGCGAGCGGAGAATTCCACGCGGCGTGAATGAGACCCTGGAAATGCGCTTCGACCTGTTTCTCGTAATTCGAGAACAGGACGTAGTCGAAATCGAGATCGCGCGCGCGGAAATATTTCTGGAATCCGTCCCAGATGCTGACGACTTTCGGATCGTACGCCACGGCTCCCATGATGAGCTGGCCCTCAGTTCCCATACAGAGTCCTTTCTCGTCTATATCCTAACCGATTCGCTACCAGGTCTACATTCGCGAGCTCAGAACTTCACGATTTGGCTGACCCAAGAATCGCTAATCTTTCTTACCGAAGGTATACCCAAACGAAGCACTGACCTCCTCGACCACCGCTGCGAACACGCGCGAGCGTGGCAACGCCCTGTTTGGGAAAACGGGCATTGGCATCGACATCGGCCGCGTGCTCGGTCAGCACTTCCGACGCGAGAGTGGCCGCACGCTTTTGAAATTCAACCTGATCCGGCCGTAGGCCGTAGACGTGAGGCATCTTCTGCTCCTGGCCGCTCCTTGGCGAGAAAGGACGGCGTTCGCTGCGAGAATAGAAGTAATAACTGCAAAATTGACGGTGGAAGATTACTTAAGAGACGGGCCCAAGACAACTGAGGGAGAGTACGATCGCCGCAAAGTTCTAGCTGCTACCGGAGCAGCTGATGAAGCACGTTCACGCTCTATGAGAAGTTCCGACCGGCGATTCCGGAAGGAGTAACTGGGTGGGGGCGCGAAAGGGAAGTCGGATATTGATCGTATACAGTCCTTGGCGTCAGAGAAATAACGGGCGCCTCGGATTCTAACCACCGCCGAACCATCCTATACGAATGGTCCCGCGGTGCCTCCGTCACCTGCTTAGTGCTTCTCGCCACCACCTACGTGGCCACGTCCATCACGCACTTCGTTTCCTTTGAAGTGGGCGACCTTATCGACGGGCTTCGAAGGTTCAGGTTTATCTCCCGGGTGTGGTGCAGCACCTTTGTAGCCGTGGTCGGGATGAAAATGGTTGTTAACGTGGCCTCGGAAGTTGTCCGGGCCATGAAACCATGGGCCCGCGCCAATGAAGACACCGCCCGTAAACCATTCCGGCCCGTAGTAGCCGTATGGAGCACAGCCATAAGGAGGAGCGTCATAGTAACCGTAGGGGCAGTCGGGGGCAGGTCCAACGTTGACTGCGACGCTGACTTGGGCCTCGATTTTGGGAGCGGCCACCGTGAAGCAGATTCCGGCAACAGCGGCTAGTGCAAGGCATT
>Ga0210404_10000835_pt1 | contig 14285 bp, 10 predicted proteins | sample IncBWH28MmetaG_FD_155455 | JGI IMG/M metagenome (GOLD analysis project Ga0210404, IMG submission 155455) | Forest soil microbial communities from Barre Woods Harvard Forest LTER site, Petersham, Massachusetts, United States - Inc-BW-H-28-M | ecosystem: Environmental > Terrestrial > Soil >... | reverse complement strand
GCTGCACATTGGGACCAACTCTCACCGGCCTGGCGGTTCACGCTGGTCCTCATCCTAGTGGCGGTGTTTCCTCTTGCCGGGGTCCTAACAGCGGAAAGGTTCTCCGCGTTGTCAACGACGTTCTATTCCGTCGGGACGGTTTGCGTTGGAGCGGGAATTTTTCTGACGGCACAAATCTTCAACCTACAGGAACACTGGCCGAGCGGGATTCTGATGTGGGCCGTCGGCGCGCTCGCCGGCTGGCTTCTCTTGCGCCATTGGACGCAGGCAGTCCTGCTGGCCCTGCTTGTGCCGGCGTGGCTAGCCGGGGAATGGACAGTGCGTACCGAGGGTTTCGCCGTCAGCAATCGGCTGCTCACCGAAGGATTGTTGCTGATTGCGATTACATACTTAAGTGCGAGGACGAGCCAAGAAGACTCCCACGCGCGGCGCGCACTAGCATGGATCGGCGGGCTGACCGTGCTGCCCATCGGCATATGGACCTTCGTCGAAGGGCGCGATACCTGGGGGTGGGGCTGGCGAAATCGCGCGGAGGCCCCGATTCTGCTGCACGTCACCGGTTGGGCCGTCGCGATTTGCGCGCCGCTGGCGCTGGCCTTCGCTCTGCGCAAGCGTGTCGCGTGGACAAACGTAGTGGCGACCGTCTGGGTCCTGGTGATTGGATCATTCCGTACTTCGCATGAGGACATAAGTGGGAACCTCTCGATATTTGCGTGGAATTCACTCGGTCCGTATTTCTGGGCCGGTGTCGGAGCGCTCGGGATGGTTGGGTGGGGATTGCTCGAAAAGCGGCGCGAGCGCATCAATTTGGGAGTTGCGGCCTTTGCGCTGACAGTCATCATTTTCTACTTTTCGGACGTCATGGATAAGCTGGGGCGTTCGGCAAGCCTGATCGGGCTGGGGGTACTGTTCTTGTTCGGCGGATGGGTGCTGGAGCGGACGCGGCGACGATTGGTCGCTCGAGTCATTGGAGGGACACAATGAATCCGTCTCGAAAGGGGATCATCCTAACCATCTTGCAGCTGGCGCTTGTCGCGAGCCTGGGAGCGAAATACTCAGTTGATCGCGCTCGTTTTCCGCGCGTGTGGGCGCAGACGGCGGCGTACGATCCCGACCTGCCGATTCGTGGCAGGTATTTGAGTGTGCGCCTGCGTGTCAATGCGGATCGCGTCTTCGCCGGCTCGGAGGTGCCAATCGGCAATCAAGTTAATTTCTGGAACGACCAACGAGATGTGTATTTGCGCGCCGAGGACGGGCATTTGGTGGCATTGCCCGCGCCACGACCGACGGGCTTGCGCGTAACGAGATGGAAGACGCGCAACGGAGATGTAGTAGCGGGCATCACCGAGCCGGTGGATTACTTTTTGCCGGAACACGCTATTGATCCGTCGCGGCGCCAGCCAGGCGAAGAGTTGTGGATCGAGGTGACGGTTCCGGAAAAGGGTCCGCCGCGTCCGATACGGCTGGCGGTGAAGCGCGGAGACGCGTTTACACCGCTCGAGATCAAATGAATGCGAATCGGCCCTTCCCGGGAAACGGGAGGACCGATCCGCGGTTTTCTTCGAAAGATCGCTGACCTCTTTATTCTCAAGCGCGAGCGTCGCGCCGGATGAAGGACCAATCCAGAAAATAGCCAATCCCCACGGCCAGCGGAATGATGCCAAAGGCCGCCACGGTCCAAATGTCGCGATCCGCCTGAATCTGCGCGATCAATCCAAACGTCGCGATATAGCCAAGCGCCCCGCTGACGAGCAAGATGCCCGCGCGGCGCGAACGCCCCGCTTGGTTCAACTCCGGCTCCATCGGAATCTCGACTCCTCGTGCGATGGCCGCCAGGCGCTCTTCACTGCGAAGCTTGCGTACCCGGTAATAGGTGTACAGCGCGCCGAGAGGGACTCCCATCCCCAAAATCACGGCCACCAATCCAATCAATTCTCCGCCCATATCGTGCTCCTTCTTTCCTTAGTGCGCCGCCGAGGCGCCAGATCTCGTGGGAACCGCTTTCAAAGGAAAATACGGCGGGCGGGCCAGGAAAGTTCCAGGAATTTAGGGGAATTTCGCGTTGCTCCCGGCCGCCAGATGTTCGTGCTCGCCGCCGGTTAGCTGCCGTTTAGTTGACTTCCTGGACCTGCATGTTTGCGTCGATGGCGAGGTTGGGATAGCGGATGGGAGACCCCGCTGGTGCGGGAGCATGCCGCGCCGTAGCGGTGAAACCGGCGCCCGAACATTCGACCGAGTAGGAATACCCGTCGCGTTGGGTACGAGACATCGAAAGTGAATTCGAGGAAAGCAGCTCGTCAAGCGAAGTGCAGTGTCCATTCGTGGCAATGTAAAGTCGTTCCGCCTGCGCGATCTGCAGCAAGTCCGCGCGCACGCCGGTCAGGCTGATCGCTTGCGTCGTAGCCGTGCCTTCATCGGTCACCGGCATCTTTTTCAAATAAAAATGGTAGATGCCGAACAACAGAGCCGCCACCACCAGAATTCCTGCAAGTGCCCGCATAGGAGAATTGTGGCCGCGACCCGTGCCTACGGCAAGCCAGGGCGCCTCGCAACGTGCGCAAGGAAACAACGCACTCTTTTTCGAGTTGCATGCGAACCGCTCTGCTAAACTCCTCAAGACGGCAGAATCCCCCTTCCCGGCGTGACGCTCCCCATGAACTGGCGACTGAATATGCTCGGGCCGACGCTCGACTTGCATGCCATTGAAAAATTGCGCGAAGAGGAACTCGAAGAAGCGCGTTCCATCCAGGCGGAAATGCTTCCCCCGGAATCGCTTAGCGTCGGCCCGGTGACTATCTCCCACGGATTCCAGCCCATAGCCGCCGTTGGCGGCGACTTCCTGGACTATTTTCAGCTCATGGACGGCACCGTCGGCCTGTACCTCTGCGATGTCTCCGGCAAAGGACTGCCCGCCGCGCTCTACGCGGCGCTGGCGGTGGGTACACTTCGAAGCGTGCACAAGACGGGCACGGCCCCAAGCGATGCCCTGGCCACTTTCAATCGGCGGCTGTTAATCCGCGGCATGCCCCGGCGGCACGCGGCCATCCAGTATGCGGTGTTTGATCCGCGCACGGGCGATCTGCAAATTGCCAGCGCCGGCATGCCCGGCCCTTTTCATCTCTCCGCCGATGGTTGCCGCGCTCTGGATCTTTCGGGGATTCCGCCGGGACTATTTGCCGGCACACGCTACGAATCTCAGACGGTGCGGCTAAACCCGGGCGATTCCGTGCTCTTCTGTACCGATGGAATCACCGACGCCTTCGACCGGGATGGCGAACAGTTCGGAGTCGAGCGCTTGCAAGAACTATGCCGCGATCACCGACACCTGTCGCCGGCTGAACTCTTGGGCAAAATCTTTTCTGCGGTTGAAGATTTCTCGCAGGGCCTCGAACAACACGACGACATGGCCGCGGCCTTGTTCCTGTACTCCGGCTAGCCTGCCTCCGCATGTGCTCTGGCAGGCATGTAGAGAGTAAGCAAAAAGCTTCCCGAAGGCGATTGACACTTCCGGCTCTCTCCAGTAACTACAGTAGATACAGTTTAATTTCGTTCCGGAACGTTTTTCTTTGAGGAGAGTCCCCGATGAAGACGAAGTCCCCCTTTGCCCTGGGCTTGGCCGTACTGCTCTCATTTCTCATCACTATCCCGGCGGACACCTGGGCTGCTCCACAGGCCGCGGGACAGCGTGCTGGAGAAGTCTCCCGCGTGATCCCCGCCGTCAGCATTGCCCGCGGATCGAAAACCATTACCGCATCCGCAAGATCGGTCGTGGATTGGCAGGACCTGGTCAACACACAGGTGAATGCCCGCGCGCGTATCGCCCTGGACGACGGCTCGGTGCTCAACGTCGGCTCGGAATCCTCCATGAAAATCGTCAAGCATGACGCCGGCGCGCAGCAGACGGAGCTCGAGCTGGCTTACGGAAAGCTCCGCACGCAAGCGCAAAAAATCGCCAAGCCGGACGGGAAATTTGAAGTGCGCACACCGGCAGGAGTCGCGGGCGTGGTGGGAACCGATTTCTATATCGAGTATTCGAACAGCACCATGAACGTGATCGTGTTCGAAGGTTTCGTGAAGGTCTGCAATCTGGCCGGAGTCTGCGTTATGGTTCATGCCGGACAGATGACCAACGTCCGCAATGGAGACAATTCGGCCCCAACTCCGCCCACGCAAGCTACCCTCGATCTCTTGGTCGCTTCCAGCAAAGATACGGACGCAGGCGGGACACTTGGCGCCAATCCGCCAGTCGGTCCGCACCTTGGCGTTTGGGGGACGGTCGGAATCGTCGGGGCAGCGGTTGGAATTGGTTTGGGAGTCGGCCTCACGCGCCCAGGTGGTGTTCAGCCGGTGCGCGGCTGCAATCCAAAAACAAATCCAAATTGCGGATAGTTTCACAAGTTCGACCCCGCAATGAGAAACCCACGGGTTTTGTCCTGACTGTGGCGGGCAGTCAGGGCCTTTGCATTTCTTTAGTAGTCGAGTCGTAGCGTCCATGCAACGGTTCAGCCGCGCGGGCCGTCCAATACAGTGTTACTTAAATTGAGAAAGAGTGCCTTTACACCGGTTTGTACGCCCCCGTCCTGTGGCGTACACTGAATGATTGACTATCCCGTCTAATCGCGAGTGAGGCGTCCTTTGATTCTATCGATCCGTAGTCGAGTAGTTTCCCTGCTTTTCGTAGTGATTCTGCTGGGGACGGTGGCCCCCGCCACGCTGCAATTGGCGCAAGCCGCACCCCCTGACACCCAGGCAAAGCGTTCGCCGCTACTCGCGGCTTTGCAGGCCGAGCTTGACCGTTCCATGAAGACTCTGGGCACGCTCGATCCCCCGGCGTACTTCCTCGGCTACACGGTCACGGATTCCCAGCGCGTCAACGTCTCGGGCTCTAATGGCGCCCTTTTGAGCAGCGATGAAGCGCGCAACCGCTGGCTAGAAGTTTCCGTTCGCACGGGCAGCTACAATCTCGACAACTCCCACAAAGTCGGCGAGCGCCAAATGCCCAGTGGAGGGCCGGGCACCTCCGCCCCCATTGACGACGACGCCGATGTCCTGCGCAGGGCCATCTGGCTGGAGACCGACAAGCAGTATCGCGTCGCTTCCGAAGCGTTGATCAAAATCAAGACCGGCAAGGAAGTAAAGGTGGAAACAGCCGAAGGTCGTGCGCCCGATTTTTCGCGCGAAGAGCCCCACACCTACATTGGTGCGCAAACTTCGCTTTCCCTTGACCGCAAACCCTGGGAAGAAAAAGTCCGCGCGTACACCAAGGAATTCCGCTCTTCGGCGGCCATCATCAATTCCATCGTGACCTTTACCGCGCAGTCACAAAACGTATTTCAAGTCTCCAGCGAAAGCACTCAATTGCAATTCGGGCAGATTCGCTACCGTCTGGAACTCTTCATTCAGGGCAAGGCTCCGGATGGCATGGATATCAACCGCTACTACAACTTCGATTGGGTGAATCCCTCCGAGGCCCCGGACGACAAGGCCGTCTATGCCGCGGAAGCCACCATGCGCAAGGAATTGGAAGGATTGGTTGCCGCCCCGATCAACGATCCTACTGTGGGCCCCGCGCTTTTAACCGGCCGCGCCGCCGCCGTCTTTTTTCATGAAGTCTTCGGCCATCGCGCCGAGGGCCATCGCCAAAAAGATGTGACCGAAGGCCAGACCTTTTCAAAAAAAGTCGGCGAGCAAATCCTGCCGGACTTCCTCAGCATCACCGACGACACCACCATGAAGAAACTCGGCGGCCAGGACCTGCTGGGCTACTACCAGTTCGATGACGAAGGCGTCCCCGCGCAGCGTGTGATGCTTGTCGATCATGGCGTGTTGAAGAATTTCGAAATGTCGCGATCTCCGCTGGTGGGCTTTCCGCGTTCGAATGGACACGGCCGGCGCCAGCTTGGTGCAACGCCCGTTTCCCGCCAGGGCAATTTGATCGTGCAGAGCAGCAAGACAGTGACGAACGCGCAGCTGCGCGCGAAGCTCATCGAACTCATCAAGGCGCAAGGCAAATCCTACGGTTTGTTAATCGACGACATCGCCGGTGGTTTCACCTTCACCGGCCGCGGCCAGCCGCAAGCCTTCCAGGTCCTGCCGCTCGTGGTTTACAAAGTTTTTGCCGATGGCCGCCCTGACGAACTTGTCCGCGGGGTCGACATCGTAGGAACGCCGCTCGCCGCGCTCACCAAAATCGTCGCCACCGGAGATACGCCGGAAGTCTTCAACGGTTACTGCGGCGCCGAATCCGGCTCCGTGCCGGTTTCCGCCGCTTCCCCGGCTATCCTGACCTCCGAATTGGAAGTGCAGAAGAAAGAAAGCTCGACGGACCGGCCCCCAATCCTTCCGCCGCCTGCGCACGACATCATCAAGTCGGGAGGCCAGCAGTGAGCCGCGTAAACGGATTCGTGAAACTCAGTTTTTTATTCGCCGCGCTCAGTTTTGCCGCGGCTCCGCGCGCCCATGCGCAAGAGGACAACGACCACACGCTCCAGGCCATGCGTGACGAAATGGCCCGTGCCAAAACGCGCCTCGAGCTGAAAATCCCCGGCACCGATCAACCCGTGCGGCCCTACTATCTCGAATACCGTTTGCTTGATCTGGACGTCCGCGAAGTCGTCGCGGAATTTGGCACCGTCTTTTCCAGCACCCACGCGCGAAACCGTTTTATGGACGTGGAAGCACGCGTTGGCAGCTACAAACTCGACAGCTCGAATTTCGTCAGCGATGACGGCTTTCGCGGCTTCATCGGTCCGACTGGTTCTGTGGGCATCGACCGCGATTACGATTCGCTTCGCCAGGATCTCTGGATTGCCACCGACCAAGCCTTCAAGGAAGCCGTCGAAACCTACTCGCGCAAACGCGCCTATCTGAGCAGCCTCGCTCGCCAATCGGACATCGACGACCTTTCGAAAGCCGAGCCCGTTCAGCTCATCGAGCCGCTCGTCACCCCGGATTGGACCAGCCGCAACTGGGACCAGGAAGCTCGCGAGACTTCCGCAACACTCCGCGCGTTTCCTCAAATTTACGAATCCCGTGTCACCTACTACCTTGTCTACGCCACAGAGTATTTGTTTACCAGCGAAGGCACCGAAATTCGCCAAAACCGCGCTTATGCCGCCATCGAGTCCGGCATGAACGCGCTCGCTGACGATGGCGTGCCTTTGAATCACTTCTACGCCACTTATGCGCGCAGGCCCGCGGACCTCCCGAGCGTCGATGCCGTTCGCAAGGGCATCAATGTAACCGCCAGCGAATTGATGGCTCTGCGCGCCGCACCCACGGCGCAGGATTACAACGGCCCGGTCCTTTTCGAAGCGCGCGCGGCCGCGCCGCTTCTTGCGCAAGTTCTCGGACCAGCCGTGAATGGCGCGCGGCCGCCGGTTTCCTTCACCCCGGTGATGGAACAACTCCTAAGCGGATTGGGCGGAAAGAGCGACTGGGTCGGACGCATCGGCGCACGCGTGCTTCCTACAAGCGTGACCTTGCTGGACGATCCCGGAGCGAAAGATTTCAATGGCACCCCGCTCCTTGGCGGCTACGCCGTTGACAGCGAAGGTGTCCGCGCTGAAAAAGTCACCCTCGTCGAGAACGGCAATTTGCGCGGCGAATTGATGTCCCGCCGGCCCGGGCCCGACTTCGGTGATTCGAACGGGCATGGCCGCGCCGCGTTCCTCAACGACGCCAAACCTACCATGAGCAACCTCTTGTTCACCTCGACGGAGACCCTTTCTCCCGCCGAGCTGAAAAAGAAATTCCTGGATTCCTGCCGCGCCGAAAAGCTCTCCTATTGCATCATCGTCCGCGAAATGGACAATCCCACTGTGAGTCTGCTGCACCAGGAGGATTTTTCCGAACTGCTTGCGAGCTTCGGTGGCGGCGCTGGCACGGGCGATCGCCTGCCTCTCGTCGTTTACCGCGTCTATCCCGACACCGGGCGCGAAGAAATGATCCGCGGTTCGCGCATCATCGGATTGAACACCCGCGCTTTGCGCAACGTCGCCGGTATCGGGAGCGACAATTTCGTCTACAACTACATGCAGAGCCAGGTCACCGGCTTTGCCGGCACGGCCCTTGGCGCCTTTGGTTCCGGGCAGGGCGGCGTGCCTGCTTCGATCGTAGCGCCTTCGCTCCTTTTTGAAGAGTTGGAAGTGCGCGGCGCGCGTGGAGAAGCCAAGCGGCTCCCTCTTCTACCTCCGCCGCCGATGACCGCGATGAAGTAGCTTTTTTTTGCGGATCGTTCTCCATGAGGGACTTGACACGCAGAGGACTCATCTTCGGAACCGCCACGATCGCCGGCTACGGCCTTCTTGTCGGCGTCGAACGCGTCTGCCTCTCGGCTTTGGCCTTCGATCCGGAGCCAAAGAACGATCCCGGAACGGTCAAAATCGTGAAGTTCTCCGACGATGGCAAGCCGCTAGGCAAATTCACTTTGCCGAGAGTGCAGAAGAGCAACGAGGACTGGAAGAAACAACTCACCCCGCTGCAGTACGACGTGACCCGCCGCGCGGCAACCGAATACGCATTCTCGGGGCCGCTCCACGACCAGCACGCCCCCGGCTTCTATCGCTGCACCGATTGCGATAACGCCCTCTTCGATTCCAAATCAAAATTCGATTCCGGCACTGGCTGGCCCAGCTTCTGGGAGCCCATTGCCAGTGAAAATGTCCGCGAGAAAAAGATTTCAGCCTGGGCGTGCTTCGCACCGAAATACTCTGCACGCTGTGCGGCGCCCATCTTGGCCATGTCTTCACCGACGGCCCCGAACCCACCGGCCTGCGCTACTGCATGAACTCCGCCGCCCTCCGCTTCATCCCACGCGATGCTTCCGCTTCGGCGAAATCCTGAGACCGCGTCTCTCTACTGTTTCACGTCAGCCAGCAGATCTTCGTAATCATTGATGGTGATTCGATCGATCTTGCCCTGAATCGTCGTATCAACCGTCTCGGTCGCATGCGTCACCGTGATGTTCCCCATTTTGACCGTCTTGTCTCCGATGTGCGCATAGAGCGGGATCGCATCTTTCCAGCTCTCCGGCACACCGGTGCGCGTCAGCTCGGCTTTGAAGTGGGTCTTGCCGTCCGCCGTGTAATCCACGGCCGAGTGGAAGGTATATTGCGGCTCGCCCATGCCGTAGACGTATTGGTTGAAGAACCAGTCCATCTTGTGGTTTCCATCGGCATCCATCGAGCGTGACATGTGTTTCTCGACGATAGCCTTGAAATCTTCCGTCGAGGCCGCTTTGTTGTCGAACGTCTTACAATAGTCCTGCATCATGTCCTTGAAATTGTGATCCGGGTCGGCGCTTCGGCCATCCCATAGCTGCATGCGCAGCATGTACAGCACGTACGCGCCCTTGGAATAGATCAAATCCTGATAGGCGCCCGGATCGGATTGCGAAGAACGAATTCTTAACCCCATCCAGATGGGCCCCAGCGCGGCACGGGTGTGCCCGAGTTGATCCTTTTTGCGAAGCTTCTCCTTTTCCTGCCGCCACTGGTTCAAGGCTTCTTTCATGTTCTCGCGGTATTGCACATACAGAATTCCTGAGAAATCGGCGAAGCCTTCCGAGAGCCACTGATCGTGATAGCTCTTCCATCCCACGCGCTGTCCCCACCATTGGTGCGAGCTTTCATGCGCGCGAAAAAAATCCGTGAGCTCCGGTCCATCTTTCAGCCCGATGGCATGCCGTTGCGTGCCGTCCAGGAACGAGCCGGACCACAAATAGATCAGTCCCGGCCAACCCTGGCCATGGGAATAGCTAAGCGGAATGCTGGCAACGGATAGGCTCTTGTACGGATAAGGACCGAAGTAGGACGAAAAAAGCCGCACAGTATTCGCCATCTCCATGCCCATTGTCTTGGCCATGTTCGAAGGAGTAAGTGTCCCAACAGCTCCCTGAACCGCGCCTGATTCGAAAGCACGCTGAACCGAGGCCATCAGATCATCAGGCTCGCGATTCGCATACACGTCCACTGCTACGTCGCCGGCCTTGTCGCTGTAAGGTTTGTACTCGCCGTAGGCGAAGCCCGCCACCGCGATCGGAATCTCGCTCTTCCAGGTCGTGATGCGCGTCCCGCCATCGACGGTGTCGCTGGTTTTTGCGCCTGTGGCAACTAGCACCGAATTCTTGGGGCTACGGAAGGTCATGTCAAAATCGGCCCGTGTCGCGAAACTAGTCGGCCGGATCGGATACCAGCCTTCGCTTTCGCAAAAATAGTTTCCATTCCCGGCCTTGCGGATGGCGCGCTTGCCGCCATAGCGAAACTCGAGAGTTTGCACGGTTCCGGGCGCCAGCGGCTGCGGCAGAATCACCGCAACGTAGTCGCCGTAGGACTGGTAGCGGTCCTTTGTTTCTCGTGCCTGATAAAAACTCAGCGCATTGCCTTGCGCGTCCTTGATGGATTCCACTCGTAGATTCGCATCGAAATCGAAAATCAGCACGCTCTGGCCCGCCAGCCGGGGCTCCAGTGTCATTTTCGTCGTCGCGCTCAGTTCTGCTCCCGAGGTCACGTTGGCGTTGATGTTGTACGCCCGAATCGCAAAGTCTTCCTTGGCCAGCGGATCATTCCACGCGTTGGCACTGCCCTGGTTGCGGGCCGGAAAATGCAGCCAGGTATCATTGAGTTTGAAGGGTCCTACGTCTGTCCAACGGCTCACCCTCACCTCTTCTGGATCAAGGCCGTCGTAATGGAATTCCACCCAGTCCCTTCCGCCAACTTTCAAATCCGCCAGAAAGTAAGCAGTGCGCGCACGGTCAGCCGAAAGTATTCCCTGCAACAACCGGGGCAATGCCGCTTCGCCAAGATCCTCCCGAGTCTTTTGCCGGTTGGCATAGAGATCGTCGTTGGCCGCCCCGGAAGCCTGCCATTTCGCTTGTTTGGCCACTTCATCCAGCAGGCCGTCCGTGAAACTGAACGTCGCGTCGGTAAAGGACATGGCCAGCTTGTCCTGTTTTATAAAAAGCTTCAGTTGCTGCCCTTCGATCGTGTTTGGCGGCTCCACAAGTACCGTGCCTTTTCCATGAAACGTTGCTCCGAAGGTGACGCCATTCACCGGCTGCAAGAACTGAATTGTCCCGTCGGTCAGCGTGATGTGAATGCGGTCGCGAACAATTTCGACGTTCTCGGTGTGGGCAGACTTGGAGGTGTCCATAGCCGGAGCAGCAAGCGCATTCCACACGGCCGCCGACGGTGAAACCGCCGGAGCTTGCGCCGAGCTGCGGCATACGGCGACACTGAGGACAGCAAGAAAAAAGGCTCGACGAATCATGGGCATGGCTCCCGTTACCAGCGCGAAAAGGTACCGTGTCTTTGTATCGGCGGCAAGTACCCCGTAAGGAACAGCCGCCACGATCAGGCGTCAGCATGCCCAGAGTACAGGTTGAAATCTCACGACAAGGAATGCGTCCGGGAGGGAGACTGACTTAAGGTAGTCTAGGCGGACAGTGGTAACAACAGCACAAGTCGAGGAAGGGCGCGAAAAGAGGCGCGCAGCGCTCTTGAGCGTCGGCTCCGCCGTGCTCCTGGTCTCCCTCAAAACTTTTTTGGTCGTCCGGACCGGAAGCCTCGGCGTTCTCTCCGAAGCCCTGCACTCCTCGCTGGACCTGATTGCCGCCATCATCACTCTTCTTTCCATCCGCGTGGCGGATCAGCCTGCCGACGAGCGCCACCTCTACGGCCATGGAAAATTCGAAAACTTTTCCGCCTTCGTCGAAACCGGCCTCCTCGCCCTCACCGCCCTCTACATCATTTACGAAGCCTTCGCGCGCCTCTTCTTCCGCAGCGTGCACATCCAGCCCAGCTTGACCGCTATCTTTGTGCTTTTGATTGCCCTTTCGATTGACATGACGCGAGCGCGGGCTCTCTCGCGCGTGGCCAAAAAATACTCCAGTGACGCGCTGGAAGCCGATGCGCTGCATTTTTCGACTGACATCTGGAGCACCATCATCGTCATCGTCGGCATCGGGCTCGTTTGGGCCGGTGATGCCTGGCACATGCCCTGGCTGATCTATGCCGATGCCCTTGCTGGGCTCGCCGTCGCCGCCGTCATTCTTTGGGTCGGCGCGCGCCTCGGCAGACGTACGCTCGACGCCCTTCTGGATGTTGCCCCCGAGGGTTTGCAGCAGGAAATCGCCCGCGCCGTCGCCGGCATGGACGGGGTTCTGGATGTGGATCGCGTGCGCGTGCGCCGCGCCGGCAATCGCCACTTCGTCGATGCCACTGTCAGCGTCGCCCGCACCGCCAGCCTCGAGCAGGTCCACGCTTTGAGCGACGCCATCGAAAAGCGCATTGGCGAAATCGTTCCCTCCGACGTGATGGTTCATGCGGAACCTCGCGCGCCTCAGGGCGAGCATCTCTTCGAAGCCATTCGCGCCGCCGCCCAAAGCATGGGCGTGGCCATCCACGACCTGGCCGCCGTGCTGCAGGAAGGCCAGCTCTTCATCGAGCTGCATCTGGAAGTGGACGAAAATCTAAGCCTGCGCGAGGCCCATCGCCAGGCCACCGAACTGGAAGAGAGAATCCGCGAGTTGCGCAACGGCCCCATCGAAGTAAACATTCACATCGAGCCCCTGGGGCGCCACATCGCCACTCCCGACGCCGGCATCGGCGAGATGAAGCAGCTCTCGCGCTCCATCGAGGACTTCGTCAACCGCTTGCCCGCCGAATTCGACGAACTCGTGAATTGCCACGACGTCCGCGCACGCCAGGTCGAACATCACATCTACGTCTCCTGCCACTGCACCATGAAAAGCTCTCTGCCAATCACCCAGGTCCACGACGTCACCGCCGCTCTCGAAGATCGTGTGAAAGAAAAATTCCCGCAGATCTATCGCGTCACCATTCATCCGGAGCCATTTGAAGAGAAGTAGTCAGCGGCACAGGATTTATCCTGTGAGTTTTCGCGTTGAGCAAAGGCCAAGCAGTCCGCATGGTCTTTCCGATGCACCTGGGGGTCGGAGCTTTAGCTCCGGCATAAAGCCAATGGGTCGAAACCGGCTTTAGCCACTGAGGAATTGCAGTTCCAGTTTCCGCGTAAACTCTACGCGATTAGGATCTTCGCTTCGGAACGCCCCGCAAAAACCTGCGCCCCCAGCGCCATCAACGCAGGAAAACAAACCAAAACGTAACGCGGCTCCGGCGTTTCCAGCGTCGTCAAAAATGCCGTTCGAATCAGGATGAATAGCACCAGGAGCGTCACCGCCAGCCGCGCCGCCGGATTCGAACGCCAGAGCCGCACACCGCCCCAAACTCCTAGCGCAACGTAAAAGATATTCAGCACAAAAAAAAGAATCGTCACTTCCTGATCCACCGGGTCATCTTCTCGCATTTGCTTCAACGGAAACACGTGTCCCGAAACCGGCAGCAGCTCGATCCTCGGCGTGAACCACATGGTCACCGCTCGGGCGGCGGGCAGCCATAAATACGTCCGCAGGGGATGCCGCGCGTTGCGTTCTCGCGCGATCTGCGCGAACGCCGCATCTTCCTCCGCCGTCAGCGTCAAGTCATTGTTGTATTGTTCAAGCACTGCCGCGACGCGCTGTTTTTCCTCCGCCGTATCAAAAGCTCGCGCTGGAATATCCTCCACGTTGATGGGCTCCCCGTTCAGCTTCCACGGAACCAAGTAGCAATCGCGCACCCGGAAGAGCCACGTCTTTTCCCACGCCATGAAGCCGGACGGCACCAGCTCCCCAGGCAGGTTCGAATCCCTCGGCGCAAGGAATTGCGGCTCACCGAGCGTCACCATGTTGCGCAACGCCCAGGGAGAAAGCAACATCCCGCAACCAAGCGCCATCGCCAGGCAAACCATCACCCAACGCTTCAAATTCCTCGCACTGAAAAACAATCCAAAAAACACCATCGCCGCGGCAATCAATAAGAGCGGTGTTTCCGGCCGAAACAGCGTTCCCATCCCAACGATCAAGCCCGCTCCCAGCGCCGTATACTCCACACTCTTTCGAATCGGTAGGTGGGAATTCTTCAGGAGAAAATCAGGCTGCTCGGCGCGCCGCAACGCGAGAACAAGAACGCCGCAAGCAAGCCCAGTCCATAGGACCGCGAAAACTTCCGTCAACGGCACCGCCGTATAGTTGGCTGTAAAAGGACACAACACCGCAAGCCACAGCGCCACGGGCCGCACTCGCTGGTTTGTCGGGACGCCCGCAGTGACGCACGCCAGAAGCTCCGCCAGCCGCGCGATCACCAAACAGGCGAGCAGATCAACCGCGATCTGCGCCAGCATCACCCAGTGCCGGGCGTTCTCTTCCGTGCGGCCTGTAAACGCGTAAA
>Ga0210404_10000834_pt1 | contig 14292 bp, 12 predicted proteins | sample IncBWH28MmetaG_FD_155455 | JGI IMG/M metagenome (GOLD analysis project Ga0210404, IMG submission 155455) | Forest soil microbial communities from Barre Woods Harvard Forest LTER site, Petersham, Massachusetts, United States - Inc-BW-H-28-M | ecosystem: Environmental > Terrestrial > Soil >... | reverse complement strand
ATTTCTTCCGGCAGGCTGGCCGAGGTCGTGGTCTCGTACGCCGCTTGTGCCTGATCGAAGCTTCCCTTATTTTCCTGAGCCGCGGCCGATAGGTCCCGGTTCTCAAGCACCGCCAGCAATTCGCCCTTGTGGACTGGGCTGCCGCGCTTCACCAGAAATTTCTGCACGGGAGCGCTGATCTTGGCAACGATTGCGGCCTGCTGCCGCGGGAACAGAATGGCCTGGGTCTTTATGACGTGCTCAATGGTAGTCTTTTCGACCGCCACGACCTGCACCGTCACAGTCGGTTCTTTGTCGCCCTTGTCTCCGGAACAAGCGGCAGAGATTATCACAAGGCTGATCGCGGCGGCCAGGACGAACGACCCGCGGGACGTGCAGGAACTTCGCGGCAGCTGTGGTTGGTGGGGGACATCAGCGAGCGGGCGGTGGCTCATCTGGCTAGAAGCTCCCTGTCAGAGTTTGTAAATTAGCGACCGCGACCCGGTAGCGGACCTGTCCGTCATCATAGGCGTTGCGCGCTTGCGTGACTGTATTCTGCGCATCCACAATTTCCAGTACCGTCGATTCCCCGGCCTGATAGCGCAGATTAGTCAGGCGAAGACTTTCAGCCGCCATTTCAGCGGAACTGGCCAGCGATTCCATTTCTGACCTCGCCGTACTCGCTTCCTCATAGAACTGCCGCAGGTGGCTCAATAGCTGGCGCTGTTCGTGGCTCAACTCTAACTTAGCCTGATCGCGCCGCAGTTCCGCCTGCTTCAACTTGCTGCGATCCGCACCCCAATTGAAGATGGGAATCTGCAAACTCGCCACCGTGGAATACCCAAGATTACGCACGCCGTCGGTTCGGATGGCAAACTTGTTGGAATCGATGCCGTAGAAATAGTCGACGGTCAAGCTCGGCAGTAGTCCTCCCCACGCCGCGGTGACCTGATGGTTTGCGGCCGCAAGAGCCGCCAGCGCCGCCCCCAACTCAGGATTGTTTTTCTTGGCTGCCACTTCCACCTCAGGAAAGGCGGGCAAAGATTCCGGAGTTTGCAGGTCGTCGACCACGCTGAAATTCTCGTTCCAATCGGGAAATAGCAGCACCGCGAGATCGAGCCGGCTATGCTGCATGTCGAGTTGGGCCTCCTGCAAATCGCGCTGCCTTTGTTGCGTCTGAATGCTGGCCTTAACCACGTCCGCACGCGCGACTTCGCCTCCGTTCTGTAATTGCTGGCTGACTTTTAGAAATCTCTCCGCCTCCGTTGCCGCCCGTTGCGCGGTCCCATATTTGCGCTGCGCCACGACCAACCCATAATAGGCTTGGGTCACGGTGACAACCAGGCCGCGGCTGGCGATCTCTGCTTTTGCCCGCGCCTGCGCCAACGCAGCCGATGAGCGCCGGTAGTCTGCAAAATTGGTCAGGGAAACAACTTCGTGTGCGTTCGCCTGGCTGATGTATTCGTGCACCCCGTTATTGGCGATGAAACGGCTGGCCGGACATGTGGCCGTGAGCGCGCAGCCGCGCGGCTGGCCCGTGCCCTCGGTATAAATGAAGGAATTGTTGTAAGTGACGTTCGGAAGTAATCCGGCGCGCGCTTGTACGCGGTCCCCTCGTGCCACCCCGAGATCGGTCAACGCCGAATGATACGTGGGATCATTCACGCGCGCCCGCGCCAGCGCATCCTGCAGCGTGATCGTCAAAGGAGTCCCATCCACGGGAGGAGCATTGCCAGATAGTGACTGTTGTACAACCGGCACATCGGAAGACGAAGCCTGTGCAAAAAGTGCCGGCGGTGTCAGAGCGAGCACCAAAATGAACAGCGTTACCATCCGCTGATGCCCATTTTGGAACACCTGAGTTTTCTTACGCGGGAAATCCATTCCTCTAGTTTTCACACACCACCTCGCGATTTCATCCACCGAGCTAATATCTGCTCAAAAGTCTGATGGGAAAAGGCTTATCTTGGTTGATCGGACACCGAAGGCGCGCGCCCGGTCCTGCAGTATTCCCCCACCGAACACCCCGGCAAGCGCGATGTTTTGGTTGCAGCGCAGCCATCTGTTCTTCCGTCCTCGGCCCGATTTGGGACGGACTAGCCTAGCACGGAGTTTCTGAACTTCTTCTGAAAGCCCTGGTTCTTGTCCCTAAGTGCAAGCACACGCTGGTCTTAGAACGCCGTGCGGACCCCTGGAGAAAGTTTGGCGAAGGATGTGCTTTCAATGAAATGCCGATCGCAAGCGTCGAAGAGATGAAAGATCAAAAGATGAAAAACGCGAGACCAGAGGAGAACTGATGTGATGGACCTAGAGCGGATGAAAGTAACGCCAAGGGATCAGCAAGTGCTGGATTTGCTGGTCCAGGGTTGCAGCAATAAGGAAATTGCGGGCCAGTTGAGCATCAGCCCGCGTACCGTGAAGCAGCACTTGCGCACGCTCTTTCTGCGTGCCGGAATTCGGGATGGGCGCAAACGCGTAAGACTGGCCACCGCCGCATTCGAGAAGGCGGAGATGAAATCATGATGCCCCGTGAGCGTTTGACCCCAAAGGAAATTCAAGTGGCTACCCTCGTCTGGGAGGGCCTTACCAATCGTGAGATCAGCAAGCTCATGGGCACGACGGAGCAGGTGATCAAGAATCATCTGCGCAGCACCTTCGACAAACTGGGAGTCTGGAGCCGGCTTGAGTTGGCCATGTACGTCGCCAGCCACGGGGGTAAGAATTGGCTGGAAGAGCCAGAGCGACCGGTCTTCGGCCTGGTTCGCGCTGCAGCGAGCTAGCGGCTAAAGGGCGAGCTGAGAAAAATGGGCTCGGAGCCGCTGCAAGTTCTTGCGTGCTGCCCCCTTGGCTGCTGGGCCTGCTGCAAAAGGTTTGCACTCTGCTGCCCTGACCCCGCACGAACGTTCGGGTAAGACATTGAAAAAACAACGACTTGTATTTCTTTGCAGTCGGCCCGCAAATTGCATCGCTAGACTCGACCCAATAGAGCGGGCTCGCAAGCAGCCTCGAGCCGGCTCCGCAATCCCTGGGCGGGGCGGGAATGGACTATAAAGAGATCTTTTGGATGGCTTGCGACTCGACCGAGCAACTGCGGGCGGAATATGGCCCGTTTCACACCCGCGCCGAGGCGGAAGCCGAAGCCCGCAAGCTGGGATTCTGTTACCTGCTGCGTTACGAGCACATGCTCGATGAAAACGAGGAGATCCAGGAGGTCCGCTGTATCTTCATCGAGTTGCCCGGCGCGTTGGTAGCGGAGGCGTCTTCCATCAGCCTGCACACGCGTTGCGCCACTTGCGGCGAGTCCGCTACCCACGACAAGGCATGGCAGGCGGAAGTGTGGGCGGACATTCACGAATTTGAGCATTCCCGCCATCGCGTTCGGCTTTTCGAGCACGCACGCGGCCGAGGCCTGAAGGAAATCGGTGGCTGGCGCAGATAGCTGTCGTGAGTGGTCTTGAAAGCCGTTTTACGCAGCCGTTGACAGTTCGCTGGCTGCCGCCCGATCCACAAACCAGATCAGCTTGCCCTCGCTCGGCTGCACCAATTTGGACGGGTATTTCTCTGCCGGGGCGTTACCTTCCAGAACTTCATGCAGAACCGCCGCTTTCTCAGTTCCACTCACCAGGAACGCAACACAACGGGCTGCGTTCAGCACCGGTAACGTAAAAGTAATCCGGTTGGTTTTCAGCTTTTCCACCCAGTTGGCCACCACGAGCCGCGATTTTTCCTCCAAAGCCGCGGTTTCCGGGAACAATGACGCGGTATGTCCGTCCGGTCCCATCCCCAGCAGGATCAGGTCAAAGTGGGGATATTCGCCAGGTGCCAGGGCGAAAAACTTTCGCAGAGTCTGCTCGTAGTCCTCCGCCGCGGCGGAAGCCTCCGGGTTCTGTGCATGGATGGGGAAGATGTTCGCCGGCGGAATGGGAACTTTCGACAGGAAGGTTTCTTCGGCCATGCGGTAGTTACTCTCCGGATCGCCCGGAGGAACGTGGCGTTCGTCGCCCCAGAAAAAGAACATTCGATCCCAGGGCAGGCTGGAGCTGGCGTTGGCTGCGATCAGGGTGTACAGGTTCTTGGGAGTCGATCCGCCGGACAGCGCAATCGTAAATCGGCCGCGTCGCGCCACTGCGTCGGTAGCGGCGCGTATGACTTCATCCGCGGCCGCCTGGAAAAGATCCTGCGGAGTGGTCAGTCTGCGCACTTCCATGGGCCCACTCACAACCCTCCCGCCCCGCCGTTGCTGGCCTTTGTGGCCGCACACCGGGCCGCCCCCAGCAGAGCCGCCTTGTCGTTGGTGATGACGTGCACCGGCATGCCCTCCAGCAGCGGGCGCAATCTGCCCTTCTCGAGAAAGGCACGCATAAACAGTGGACCTTTAAGCTTGGGAAGAATCTTCGGCGAGATTCCGCCGCCCAGAAAGATTCCGCCGGTCGCCATCGCCTTGAGCGCGAGATTACCCGCCTCCGCGCCGTAAACCGAGATCCAGAGATCCAGAGCTTGCTCTGCCAGCCGATTGGTGCCGTTCAGTGCAGCGTGGGAAATCGCCGCGGCCGCGTCTCCCTGTCCAAGTTGCGCGGCAAATCCGGCGGGTTCGTCTCCGCACCCCTTTCCGCGCAAAAACTCATACACGTTGACCAAACCAGGTCCGGAGAGGACGCGTTCGTAACTGACATGCCCGTAGCGGCTTGCCAGGAACCGCAACAGTTCGATCTGCAAATCGCCCTGGGGTGCAAAATCCGCGTGCCCGCCCTCGCAGGCGAAAACCTGATGCTGGCTGCCGTTCCAGAATAATCCCGCTTCTCCCAAGCCGGTTCCCGGGGCGATGACCGCCTGATTGCCCACCGACGGTCCTACCTGGTTGAGAGCTACCAGATCTTGCGGGCCCAGGGCCCCAATGCCCCACGCATTCGCTTCCAGATCATTGATCAACAGAGTGGCGGGCAGCTTGATCTGTTTCGCCAGGCGGGACTGTTCGATGATCCAGGGCAGGTTGGAGGTCTCAACGCGCCCATTGCGTACCGGTCCGGCAATTCCGAAACAGGCGACCTCGGGCCGCGTGGCAGCGTCTTGCAGAAACTTGGAGACAATCTCACCCAATTCGCTGTATTCGCGACTTACGAAGACGCGCTCGGAAATCATCCGGAGATGGCCATTCTGAGGCCGAAAACAGGCTAGTCGAGCGTTGGTTCCTCCAATATCGCCGGCCAGGATCATTTCTCGAAGTTCCTCCAGCGCCGTCCGTCGCGCTCCAATAGTTCGTCGGCGTCTTTCGGTCCCCACGTGCCCGAAGCGTAATTCGGGAAATTCCGCGGTGGCAGCGCCTTCCACAGATCAAGGACTGGATTGACCACGCACCAGCCCGCTTCCACCATGTCCGCCCGCTGAAACAATGTCTGGTCGCCGATCATGCAATCGTGCAGCAGTCGCTCATAGCCTGTGCTGGGCAGCTTTCCGAAGTATTCCTGATATTCGAAGTTCATGTCCACTGTTCCCAGGCGCATCACCGGGCCAGGCACCTTCGCCGCGAACTGCAATGAGATGCCTTCTTCCGGCTGGATGTGCAGCACCAACTGGTTCGGCATCAGGTGCTCCACCGACGTATCGCGGAACAGCACAAACGGAGCCCTGCGGAACTGGATCACGATGTGGGTGTTTCGTGCCGCCATGCGCTTACCCGTACGAAGATAAAAAGGAACGTCAGCCCAGCGCCAATTATCGATGAGCAACTTCATGGCGACGAAGGTCTCGGTCCGGGAATCCGGCGGAACATCGCTTTCGGCCCGGTATGCCGGAGCGTGTTCTTCTCCCACCGTCCCCTCCCCATACTGGCCGCGCACCGTGCGGCTCAACACTTCTTCATCGCTCATCGGCTGAATGGCATGCAGGATCTTCGCCTGCTCATCCCGCACCGCATTCGCCTCGAACGAAATCGGCGGTTCCATCGCCGTCAGGCTGATCAGTTGCATGATGTGGTTGGGGACCATATCGCGCAGCGAACCGGCATGATCGAAGTAGCCGCCGCGTTGTTCCACGCCCACCGTCTCCGCCACTGAAATCTGTACGTGATCAATGTATCGGCGGTTCCATACCGGCTCAAAGATTCCGTTGGCGAAACGGAACGCCATGATGTTCTGCACGGTTTCTTTGCCCAGATAATGATCGATGCGGTAGATCTGCTTCTCGTCAGCGACTTTGAGGATTTGCTGGTTCAGGGTCCTGGCCGATTCCAGATCGTGTCCGAAGGGTTTTTCGATGATCACCCGCCGCCAGCGATCGTTGCTCTGCTCCATCAATCCGGCGGTGGCGAGCTTCTCGATAATCGGGCCAAAGTAGCTGGGAGCCGTCGCCAGGTAATAGAAAACATTGCTGTGGGTCGAGTGGTCGGCGTCGCACTTAGCCAGAAAGTCCTTGAGCTGGGGGTAGAGTTTGTCGTCGGTGAAGTCACCCCTGAAATAGTAGAGGCGGCTGGCAAACCGTTCCCAGATATCGGTCTCCACACAGTCGGTGCAGAATTGTTTGACGTCCTCCAGGGCTTCCTTGCGAAAGTCTTCGTTGGACTTCTGGGCGCGAGCCACGCCCACGACGGCAAATTCCGGCGAGAGCAAACTTGCCCGCGCCAGGTTGTAAAGTGCCGGAATCAACTTGCGCCCGGTCAGATCGCCGTTGGCGCCGAAGATCACCATCACACAAGGATCCCCCTGCTTGCCGATGCGTGGTGTGGTTGGTGTGGGCTGTTCCGCCAATTGCGCCATGATCAAATCCTCAGGATTCTCCGCTGAAATAAGTTCCGGTTAAGCGCTCTTCTTGGTTGCGCTAGTCTTGATCGCGCCGGTCTCAATGTGTCCGCCGAACTTCTGCCGCATGGCGGAAAGCATCTTCTCCGCAAAAGTGTGCTGCTGCCGCGAGCGGAAGCGCACATACAACGCCGCGGTCAGAACATCCGCAGGCACGGCTTCCTCCAGCGCCGCCTGAATCGTCCAGCGCCCTTCACCGGAATCCTGCACGTAGCCCTCATACTCCGAGAGCGTCGGATTCTCGGTCAGAGCCATGGCCGTAAGATCGAGCAGCCACGAACTGACTACGCTGCCCCGCCGCCAAACCTCCGCGATATCCGGTAGGTTCAGATCGTAGCGGATATCCTCCGGCAAGTCTTTGCTTGTCGCGTTCTTGAAGATGTCGAAACCCTCGGCATAAGCCTGCATCAGCCCGTATTCGATGCCGTTATGCACCATTTTCACAAAGTGGCCGGAACCCGAGGGACCGCAGTGAATGTAGCCTTCTTCGGCTGTGCTCGCTTGAGATGACCCGCCAAGTTTTTCCCGGCCCGGAGTGCGCGGAATCTCACCCTTCCCCGGGGCCAGCGTCTTGAAAATCGGATCGAGCCGCTGCACTGCTTCTTTGGGTCCGCCAATCATCATGCAGTAACCGCGTTCGAGGCCCCAGACGCCGCCGCTCGTTCCTACGTCCACGTAATGAATGCCTTTGCCTTTGAGCTGACCCGCCCGGCGAACGTCGTCCTTGAAATAAGAATTGCCACCGTCGATGATGACGTCGCCGGCTTGCATGTGCTGTGCGAGCTTCTGCACAGTCTGCTCAGTGGGACCGCCCGCCGGAACCATAACCCACACCCCTCGCGGCGGTTTCAGTTTGCCGACCAGATCTTCGAGCGACGACGAACCGCCAGCTCCTTCGCCCGCAAGCTGCTTCACTGTTTCCGCACTAAGATCGGACACTACAAGTTGATGTCCGCCGCGCATCAGGCGCCGCGTCATGTTCGCACCCATGCGGCCCAGCCCCACCATTCCCAATTGCATCTGTCACTCCTTAACGTCGTGCTGAAACCACGGCGCTCACTTAACCTGGCGCCGGCAGCCTGCCGCGAGCGAAGTCGAGGGTCCCGCCGGCTGTAGCAAAATTATCCCAGCGCTTTTTGAACCGCTGCCGTGAGTGTGGCTAATCCAGATTCCACGTCGTGCAAGTGTACGCGGAGCGCACGCCGTCCGCGCTCGGCCAGCACATGGAAATCGCCGCGTGCCTGCGCCGCTTTCACCGTACCGAAAGTGTATTTCTGTTCCGGCACCGGTACATCCACAGCATCGTCGCAAGTCACCTGCAGGAACACTCCTGAATTCGGTCCACCTTTGTATGCCTGTCCCGTCGAATGGAGAAAGCGAGGTCCGAAGCCGAGGCAGGTTGCAACGTGTTTCTTGTCCCGCACCAAGTGCCGTATAGCCTGAAAGGTTTTTTCGTGTTCGGCGTTCATCTGGATGTATCCCAGCACGGCGAAGTAATCCCCAGCGCCAATGCGGCCGAGATGAGCTTTCAAATATCCGGCGAGGGACTTGTCTCCGCCCGCGGCCCGCGCCAGGTCCGCCGCATTCTTGTCGTCGGTGAACAGGTCGATGCCGCCGTCTTTCACCACAGGTTTTTCCACGGGCAGGGATCCAGTCTTTTCGTACTCCGACGTCAAGTTCCGGGTTGCGATCTTGCTCGCCTCGACGTCCGGCTGATTGAAAGCATTAATCCCTATAATGGACCCAGCTACAGCCGTAGCAATCTCCCAGCGGAAAAATTCCGCCCCAAGGTCATAGACATCGGCCATTGAGATTCGCAGCACGGCATGCCCGGCCTGTTCGAGAACGCCCACCTTCGCGTCCTGCTTCACATCTATCGCGTGCTGGGTGTGGACGTACACAAACACGCGGTCGTTGCCGTAAACCTCCGGCGCTGCCAATTCTTCGCGGTCCACCGGGATGATGCCCTTTCCGACTTTTCCCGTGGACTCAGCCAGCAACTGCTCAAGCCATGCGCCGAGATCGGAGATGTCTGGAGAGGTGATGATTGTGACTTTATCGCGATCACTGCGTGCCGCCGTGCCCAGAATGATTCCAAGCATCGCCCCAGGATTCTCTTCAACCGGCGCGGAAGGGCCGCAAGCTCGCACCATCTCCTGCGTGCGGTCGAGAAATTTCTTCGTGTCAACTCCCATTACTGCGGCGGGCACCATGCCGAAGTTCGAGAGCGCCGAATAACGGCCCCCGATCGAAGGCCGGCCAAAAAAGATATGCCGGAAGCGGTCTGCCTCCGCCACCTGCTGCATCTTCGACTTAGGATCGGTGATGGCGATGAAGTGGCTGCCGGCTTTATCCGCGCCCACAGCCTGCTTCACACGCTCAAAGAAATATTGTTTGAAGATGCTGGGTTCGAGCGTGCTGCCCGACTTGCTGGAAACAATGAACAGCGCTCGGGCAATGTCGATCTTGTTTTCGAATGCCTTCACCTGCGCCGGATCGGTGGAATCAAGAACGTGCAGATCAGGGTACCCGGCAATCTTGCCGAAGGTCATGCGCAGAACTTCCGGACACAGGCTTGATCCCCCCATGCCCAGCAGAAGGACGTCTTTGAAACCTGCGCTCCAGATCTCCTTTGCCAGGTTACGCAGCACGACGTGCTGCGCGATCTGCTCTTCGGTGATGTCCAACCAGCCCAGCCAACTGGCCTCATCGCTGCCGGTCCAGAGCGTTGCATCGCGCTGCCAGAGACGCGCCATCTTGCCGCCCGCCTTCCACTCGGCGATGGTGGTCTTTACCGACGCAGCCAGGGTTTCTGGCAGCGAAGATCTCAGGCGGCTCAAGCGGTTTTCCCTTTTGGCTGAGTGCTCTTCTCTACTGCGGCCAGCAGTTTGTGAAACGCATCCGCAAATAGCTTTACTCCGTCATCCGTCAACTTGATGGTCACTTCTTTGATCGAGATGCCGGTTATAGCCAGATTATCCATCACGTCTTGCGCGCCGGCCACGTCCTCGGTCAGGCTGTTTCTCAGTCGCCCGTGGTCGCGAAACGCATCGATGGTGGCCGGAGGCATCGTATTCACCGTATCGGGACCGATCAATTCCTCCACGTACATGACATCACGATAGGCGGGATTTTTCGTGCTGGTGCTCGCCCACAAAACGCGCTGAGTCTGCGCTCCCTGGGCCGCCAGGGCCTGCCATCGCGGCCCGCTGAAGATGCGTTGATAACGCTGGTAGGTCAGCTTTCCATTGGCAATTGCAACTTTGCCCAGCAGGCTCTTCAGCAGCGCCTCCTGTTGCGCATTGCTGATGGTTTTCAACTTATCGTCGATGATCGAATCCACCAGTGAGTCGATGCGGCTGATGAAGAAACTGGCCACGCTTGCCATTTTCTTCAGATTGCCGCCGCGCTTCGCCAGATCCTCGAGGCCGGCGATGTAAGCTTCCGCAACTTTCTCGTACACTTCCTGCGCGAACAACAGAGTTATGTTGATGTTGATGCCTTCACCAATCAACTGCCGAACCGCGGGAAGTCCCTGCGGCGTGCCGGGAACTTTGATCATCACGTTCTCGCGGTTCACGGCCTTCCACAGGCGGCGGGCCTCGTCAATCGTCTCCTGCGTTTTCAGCGCGAGCAGGGGAGAAACTTCCAGGCTGACGTACCCATCGCGCGATTTCGAACTCTCATACACCGGACGCAACACTTCGGCGACGTCCTGAATGTCGCGAATCGCAATCTGTTCGTAGCGGCCGGTCGCGTCGAGGTCATTGCGCGACGCCAGCGACTTCAAGATATCGTCGTAGAGCGAGCTCTCACCGATTGCCTTCTCGAAGATAGCCGGATTCGAAGTCATGCCTCGAAGGCCTTCCTCTTCAATCATCTTCTTAAGGCTTCCGCTCGTGATCAGATCGCGCCGAATGTAATCAAGCCACATCGACTGCCCATAGCTGAGCAAGGCTTTCAGCGGATTCGTAGCTTTTGAGGTTTCCAGAACTCCAGTTGGCTGCATGATGATTTCTCCTCACCAAGCGACGGCGGACGTCGCTGTTCGATTAAATATTGCCCAATCCGCTTGCCCACTCGTGTCCTCGAGTCGGAAATAAGCGAATCACCGTTTACTTCTCTGCAATTGCCTTGCGCGCTTCCGCAACTACTGCATCCGCGGTGAAGCCAAAAAACTTCAGCAAGTCTTTCAATGGCGCCGAGGCGCCGAACCGGTGCATGCCAACCTTTCGTCCCTTCAGTCCGACGTACCGCTCCCAGCCAAAAGTGGCTGCCATTTCCACCGAAACTCGCGCCGTCACCGAAGAAGGCAGCACGCTTTCTTTGTAAGCCGCATCCTGCTGTTCAAAAATATCCCACGAGGGCATGCTCACCACTCGAGCCTGAATGCCTTCCGCCTTGAGCTTTTCGTAGGCTTCGACGCACAGCGAAACTTCGCTGCCGGTACCCATTAGAATCACGTCAGGTTTGCCGGCAGGAGCGTCGGCGAGAACATACGCTCCTCTTGCCGTGCCCGCGGCAGCGCCGTACTTCGTGCGGTCAAAAGTTGGAAGCGCTTGCCGCGTAAGCACGATTGCCGCCGGCTGGTGCTTCAACCGCGCGATGATCTTCCACGCCTCGACCACCTCATTCGCATCGCCGGGACGAAGCACAACCAGATTCGGCATCGCACGCAGCGACGCCAGTTGCTCGATCGGCTGATGCGTTGGGCCGTCTTCTCCCACTCCGATCGAATCGTGCGTGAACACGAAAATCGACGGCTGTTCCATCAGCGCCGAAAGCCGGATGCTGGCTCGCATGTAATCGCTGAAGTTAAAGAATGTCGCACCGAACGCCCGGATTCCAGAAACCGTAAGCCCGTTCACGCTCGCGCCCATCACGTGTTCGCGCACTCCGAAATGCAGATTGCGTCCGGCGTACTCGCCGGCCTGAAAGTCGCCCGCGCCTTCAAATTTCAACGTGGTCTTATTGGAAGTGGCCAGGTCCGCCGAGCCACCGATCAGCCATGGGATGTTCTGCGCCAGCGCATTCAACACCTTTCCTGAACTCTCGCGCGTAGCGATTCCCTTCGCGTCGGCCGGAAATGTGGGCAGGTTCTTGTCCCAGCCGTCAGGAAGCTCGCGGCGCTGCATGCGATGGAGCCGGTCAGCCAACTCGGGATACTTTTGCGAGTACTCCGCGAACATCTTCGCCCACTTTGCCCGCACCTCATGCCCACGCTTCCCGACTCCATCCTGGAAGTGTTCCCGCACGCCCTCCGGCACCAGAAACTTGGCATCCTCGGGCCAGCCATAAAACTTCTTCACCAGCCGCACTTCTTCTTCGCCGAGCGGTTCTCCGTGCGACGCGTTGCTGTCTTGTTTGTGCGGCGATCCATAGCCGATATGGCTGTCCACAATGATCAACGTGGGGCGATCCGTCGTTTTCTGGAAGGTTTCAAAAGCCCGCGCCAGCATCTCCAAGTCGTTCGCATCGGCGACGCGCGTTACGTTCCAGCCGTATCCGATAAAGCGCGTGGCCACGTCTTCGCTGAATGACCAGTCCGCAGGGCCATCCAGAGTGACATGGTTGTTGTCATACATCCAGCACAGGTTCGAAAGCTTCAGATGTCCCGCCAGCGACGCCGCTTCGCCGCCAAGCCCCTCCATCAGGTCCCCGTCCGAACACATGGCATAGACGTTGAAATCGAAGATCTCAAAACCCGGCCGGTTGAAATTCGCGGCCAGCCATTGGCCGGCAACGGCCATTCCCACACTGTTTCCCACGCCCTGACCAAGCGGCCCCGTCGTCGTCTCAACGCTAGTAGCAAGGTGCGATTCAGGATGTCCTGGAGTCCGGCTCCCGAGTTGCCGGAAGCGCTTGATCTCCTCCATGGGAATTGCCAGTTCCTTCAAAACCTCGCCGTTCTTGCCGACTTCGCGCACGCCCGCAAGATGAAGCGTGGCGTAGAGCAGCATGGAGGCGTGGCCGTTCGACAGTACGAACCGGTCACGGTTCAGCCACTTCGGATCTTCGGGATCGTAGCGCAGAAATTCTTGCCACAGGCAGTAAGTCACCGGCGCCAGCCCCATGGGCGCGCCGGGATGTCCGCTGTTGGCCTGTTGTACCGCGTCAATCGCCAACGTGCGAATCGTATTAATGCACAGCGTATCCAACAGCTTGCCGGTCACCAACGCCTGTTCACTGGCTACCATGCGATGCGGTCTCCTCCCAGGTACAACTCTGCCTTCGCCCGGGTTTGCTCCACTGGCTATTCTTAACTTACTTAGAGTTCCCAGGGCAGAAAGGGTTTCATGTACGCATCGAGTGTACCAATTTCCCGATGACCCATGGCGTCGGATTTGTGAAAACTTGGAGAGATCTTGCGGAAACCAGGAAAACTGAAGGCAGGGGATAATGCTTATTTCAGCAGTTGCAGATAGCTGCTTTCACTCTTTGACGCTCTTGTAGTCTCTTGGACGTACTTGAGAAACTGGCGGAGATTCTCCTTCTCGGCGGGCTCCATTCCGGCGAAGCGAATGCGCACTCCCCCAGCAGGCGCACTGCGAGTGACCACTCCGCTCAGCGCGAGCCCTTTCACCCAAATCTTGCCACTCGCGACCCAAAGTCCGATTTCGACTTTGGCCCCTCCGCTGATGTGGTTCGCGGTCTCTACCTGGCATCCGCCCAGGCTGGTGTTGGAGAGATTGCCCCAGATTGGGGCGACCGCGTCATCGACGTGCAGCTCCACTGCCACAAAACACTTGATTCTTGGATGCCGCCGCCGATCTTGTCCCCAGTTGGGGCTGAAAATATCGGGCTCAAACGGAGGACTGGCCGCTGCAGGCGTGGGCAGTGGCTGCGGCGAAGGCTGCGGCCCTTGGGTTGAGCTTTCCCCGGACGTGCCGCTGGAAGCTCCTCGTTTGATCTCGCGCATGGCCGCCAGCAGAGCTTCTTCTCTGCGGTCGGGCGGCGCATCGCGATAAGTCTGCAGCAGTTTTCCCAGGTTCCGTGCCAGGTCTGGATCGGCCAGCAGCCCCGTCCAGTCCGTTCCCGCTGCGTTAGGCTTGGAGTTACTCATTGAAATAGTGCTTCCACTCGTTCGCGAACGAGTCCCCGGTTTCAGATTGAACTACAGGTCACCGATCGGCAAGATGACTGAAGTCACCGCTAAATTACCCGCCTACTGCCGTCCCCTGGCGCCTCGTAGGTTTTCAGCGTAAGTCTCAGTCGATAGGTTCCAGGCCGTTGAAGTATCTCTCCAACGCCTCTTGCTGCGCGCCAGTGAGGGACAGGAATTCAAAACCGTACTGGTATCCGCGGCGGTGGCGGACCACCGCTCGCACTTCCCACGGAAGGGCTGATCCCGGTAGCGAAAAGCTCAAGCTGGCCACCTCACCCCCATTCAGTTCCGCTGCCAGGAGTATGCCGATTCCAGCTTCGGACAGATCCCTGCAGTGTCCCTCCAGGTTTTGGTACTGACTTCCCAGAAGATGGCTCACACTGACTCGGAAATCGCCGCGGTATCTCGGATGCC
>Ga0210404_10000833_pt1 | contig 14300 bp, 12 predicted proteins | sample IncBWH28MmetaG_FD_155455 | JGI IMG/M metagenome (GOLD analysis project Ga0210404, IMG submission 155455) | Forest soil microbial communities from Barre Woods Harvard Forest LTER site, Petersham, Massachusetts, United States - Inc-BW-H-28-M | ecosystem: Environmental > Terrestrial > Soil >... | reverse complement strand
CTGATGGTTGATTACGCGCCGGCTTGGCTGACTGTCCTGCCCACAATTGCCAATTTCATTTCCGCCTCTTTTTTCTAGCATGGCTTATTGTTGTAATCCATTATCGGGCTTGGATTAACCTAACCGGGATTTGGTTACAGTCCGGCGAAAACGCTATTAGTAACGGGAAGTCGGCAAGGATTTACCGATGGTCAGAGCGCGTTGGCTGTTGACGTACGTGCAGTTGCACTAGGTTCCCATCGGCTAGTTGCCGCGGCGTAGGTCCGGCTGGCGTTGGTACGTCGGCAAGCTTCTTAAGCAGCTGCTCATACGCAGTCAGCCCATCTTCCACGGCGGATAACTCTGCGTCGGCCAACGGAATGTCCTGGCGCAACCGCAGCAGGTTTGCTTTGGCTTCGAGAAGCTGCGCTTTCGTCGAATCTTTTGGTAGATAAAACGAACACTTCGCACAGGCCATTCGATGAGGGCACTGGTCGAAGAAGTCATACGTGCAGTAGCCGTGCCCGAGATCGTAAAACTTCCAAGGCTCGTTGGCGGCACGACCATTCCGCACCAACTCCTGATCGACAAGCACTTCAATGGCACGAAGGTTCCGTGTGAAGTAGCCCGCATCCGAATAGGACTTGGCGAGCTTCGTCGGCGTGATCTTCGCATAGTGTTGCGTCGCTGTCGGAGTTGCATGCCCGAGCCACTCCTGCAATTCAAACAGAGTCATGGGCTCTTTAGCATTGAAGAGCTGCGACGCAATTGTGGAGCGTGCACGATGGCTAGTGATGTTCCCCCGAACATCAGCGGTGGGCACACCTGCCTTGCCGCAGAGTACCGGGATCAAAATCCTGTTCAGGTAGCCTTTACCGATAACAGTTAGTCGAAATAAAAACAAAAAATCGACAAGCTCGCCTGTTTTGGGATCGAGCAGCTTAATCCCCTGTGGGCGAACCTTTTCCCACGCGGCGATCGCCTCGCCCACAACGCGATCAACAGGCTTCGTGAAAGAAGTGCTGGTCTTGTTCACGGGAACGTCAAGGAGACACACCGCGTCGGCGACAAGAGTTTCATTGGTGCCAGGAATGGTGACGTCGTCTCTCTGCCAGCGGATACAGCCGACGCGGAGGCGCCGAATCTCGTTGTTGCGAAGACCCGCAAACAGCCAGGTGACTGCTAATGCCTTGCAAAGCTCAATGGGATAAGAAATCGAACGTGGCTTCCACCTGGGCGAGCCGCGCTTCGGCAAGTCATCGGCGCTTAGATTCAGTCCGGCCCAGACAAGCTTGGCCCATACGTCATCGGCAATAGTGCGCGGATTCGGCCCAATGAGCTTGAGCAGACTCTTCGGAGTGACAAAACTTCGTGCTGGGTCAAGCCGCCGCGGAATCAGTTCCCAGTCTTGTAGGTCGCGAAAGAAAGCTCGGAGCGCTGAAATGCGGGACGCCCGTGTACTAGGCGCGAGGATTTTCCCACGGTTCTTGACATGTAGCGGAGCAACACTGCCCCAGTCACCTCCGCACCACTGACAGATGATGGCCACAGCTTCGGCAGCAAGACTCCTTGTCCAGCCGGCCGGAGAGGTGACCTCAGGGTGTGTAGCCGCCATCCAACGTCCTACATTCAGCAGGAAGTAATAACGCGTGTTGCGTTCGTGCTTCACGACGGAAGATCGGTCGAGCCAGGTGCGGCACAGCCCCGCCCACTCCGCGGGAACGTTGGAAGTAAGAGACGGCAGTTTCGTCCGGTCGACGAAAGTGCGCTTAATCTCCATAGCTTCGGGAATCGTGCCGATGCTCGACAGGACACGCGAGAGGGCCACAATGCAATACGTGCCAGCGCGCGGTGGTCTTCTTGCAATGACCTGGCGCAAATGATCAAGCGTCAGATCCTCAAGATGAGGGGAACGAACGAGCAAAAGAAGTTCAAAGATGGTGCGCATGATCATCTTGCGTGTGCCGTTGTTGTTGTATCCCCACTCGCTGAGCAAACCCTGAACACGGTCAGTGATGACCTGCACGTACTCACGTCCAAAGACCTTCCGAGCGAGGCAGTTGTACACAATGTGATCGCTCTTGACGCGATGTAGGTCGCGAAAATCGCACAGCAAATAAGCCACCGCGACCACGTGCTGACGCGACGTCCGGCGTGCGCCGATCTCCTCGATCCACTCCTCTGTCGTCCATCCCCAGAAGGAACTGTTGCGTTCTGCCATCTCTCGAAGGAAAAAGAGCAGCACGTACCTGCGCAGTTGTGTTTTGATGCCGGTGTAGTCGAAGACATCGTTCAGCGGACGGACCAGCCGATCGAGCGTAGGACCAAAGTCCATCGTTCGACCATAACGATAAAATCGGTACGCCTCCGTATAACGTGCCAGCATGTCTTGCTCGACAGCCGTAAGCGAGGCTGATCGGTCGTACTGCACCAAATCGAACGGCCAGATCCATGGCCCGTCATTGGCCTTCTTTGGTGGTTCCTTTCTAGGTCCCCATTGCGCGCGGGTTGCGCGTTCCTGATGCGCAGCGCGCTGCTCTGCTGTGAGCGCCTGGTATCAAAGCCCGATGTTGTTCGGCCTCTTCTTCATCGCGCCTTTATTCCTCATGCGTTCATCTCCGCTAGCATCCGAGTTCGCTGTGCGTGGATCTGTGCCATACCGGAAGCTAGTTTCCGGGAAAGATCGCGCCCACTTAGATGGATGTAAAGCAACGTAGTCTGCACGCTGCGATGACCCGCGAAACTCGCGATCTCATGAATGTCCCAGTTGGCCCGCGCCAAGTCGGTAAGACAAAGGTGTCGCAGCGTGTGAGGAGTGAACTGCGGTACATTACAGCGCCGTGCTATCTGTGCGACTGCTTTAGACCATCCCCAAAGTGAAATCGGCCGCCCGAAATTCCGGCAGGACTCCGATAGAAACAATCGGCCACGTTCCCGGCTCAGTTCGCGACGAACGCGCAGATACTGGCCGAAGATCTCGCCTGTGGACGCTGAATATGGGACGACGCGCTCACGCCGGCTTTTCGTCATTTCCGAGCGAATACGCAGGAGCCGATGCGCAGGATCGACGTCCGCCGTTTCCAGAGAACAGACTTCCTCGCGGCGAAGCGCCGCGTCATAGGACATCGCCAGCATGACGCGGTTTCGTAGGGGCTCCTGCCTACATGCCAGGAGAATGCTCTGCCATTGCTCATCGCTCGGAATCCACGGAAGCCTACGATGGCGTTGAATTAGGCTTCGCCCGCCTATCGGCGGACGAAGCGGGTGTCGTTCGCATACTTTCTCTTCAACTAGGTAATCGTAGAAAAGGCGGATCACGGTGAGATGTTGCTGCAATGTCGCATTCGACAGTGTCGTTCTAACCTCGGGCTTCACCTTCAGGGATCGAGAGGCATGATGCTGAGCGATATCTTTTATGTACGCACCAATCGTGCTCCGAACAACAGACTGAAGCTCGACGCCGGCAGATTCCAAAAACCTTAGGTACGCATCGAGGTCACGTCCGTAGGCGTCAAGCGTGTTCGCTGCGAGGCCTCGCGTGGATTGAAACTTCAGCCACTCTCTCGCGTGCGCATTCCCCGAGACTCTCGGATATCTCTCTCAACGGACTTCGCAGATCGTAAATTCCAGGGCCATCGGTTCCTCCAGTGATGTTCAGCCTCCTCCGGAGGCTGAACACCACCATACGGCCTGGCTCAAGAACCGGCCCTATTCCACATAATGCACGGACCGCGCGTGCTATCGAGCGAAGGTAGAAGCCTTCGTGCAGATTCGCGTGAAGCCCCTCGAATCGGCAGGCGAGAAAGCCCTGCGCGTCTCCCAAGCTCCGTCGTGGCAAGCCAAGAACCCGAAGGCCGATGTCCTGTACGAAGGACAGTACCGCAAGGCGCAGAAGAAATCCGAGTGTCCACAAACAAAGCCAGCCGTGGTCGTCGACGGCCCCAATGCGGGCACGCTCCTTCATGTGTGCCGGGACGAGAAGTGTCCGGTGCATGCCAAGAGCACGCGGTATCAACCAACGCCGCAGGAAAAGGCGACGCGAGCAAAAGAAGCGCTTGCCGAACGCATCGAAAAACAGACCCGCGCTCGCATCCTCGACGCCATCCGCAAGAAACTGCCCGCAACTCTTTCTCAAGCCGACCTGGAAGTGGCCGTACTGGACTACTTCCAGCGCCTTGGGCACGACAATCACCGCGGCCTATGCCGTGTGTACGGATGGGAAGAGAAAAAGACCAAGGCTTCCTGGGGCGGCACCACCGTCGACTACCAGAACATCGCAGCGAAGGCCGTCCGCGAAATGAAACCGCAGGACCTGCAACACTTCCTGCTCGTCTGCGCTCTCGTCTCCGACCTGTATTGTCCGGGATACAACCCGCGCCAGCCGCTGGCGAAGGATTCGAACCTCGCCCGCACCGCGGCCCGGTACAAAATTGACACAACGAAGCTGGCCGCGACCGTCCGCGCGGAACTTTCGGAACCCGCTAACAAGCTGACGGCCAAGAACGGCAAGACCAAAGCGGCGGCACAAACGAAGTCTAAATAAACGACGAACCAATGATATGCGAGGGGCCGCGCGGCAACGCGGCCTCTCGTTTTTGTGTCCGCATTTTGTTCCGATACGTCTGGGCAGTCTTATGCCGCCTTTTGCGTTTGGCGGCCGCGGCCCGAGACCATCTTTTGCGCAAGAGCAAGCAGAAGCTTTCGGTCCGCGTCCTCTGCTTTGCTGAGGCATTTTGTCAACTTATGAAGATACACCGCTTGCTTGCCCGAACTCCCCCATACAAGGTCGGCTGAGGTTTTCCGTTTCAGAAGATTCGGCAGCTTGGGTGGTTCCTCGCCGTCGTAGAACAGCTGGTACAGCGGGACTTCGAGAGCGCGTGCCATCTTCTCGAGCGTCTCGATGGCGGGAACCGTGTGGCCGTTCTCGACCCGCGAGATATAGCATCGCAGCAGTCCGGTTCTCTTCTCGATATCTCCCTGCGACAGTTTTTTTTCTTCCCTCAACTCCCGTAAACGATCACTGATGACCATCATGCCCTCCCTTTGGATTTTATGAATTGCGTGGTCTCGGAATCCAACGAATGCTCATTAACACGCGAGTTTACTATTTGCGGGGATCGTCACGCTTATCGATTTTCATGGCAATTCCGGTAACCCTGCCTACGATCTCCGCCTCCTGCGGGTGGGCGAACTGACGCGTGGGAACGCCGGAATTAGGGTGCGCCAGAAGGAAGAGTCTATCGCCCCGAATCTCGCACCAACCGCACGCGAAGCCATCGCGCAGCTCGACAAAGTAGATTGGTCGATCAAAGGACCCTTCCGACTCCGGCGGAGCCGGTTGGACCTTCTGTTGGGTTACGTCGATCTCGACAAATGTCCCAGGGCGTAAGAGTGGCGAGAGCGTGCGGTCCGAAAGGCCAATAAAGCCATACAGCTTGTGCTCCGGGTTTAAGAAACGTGCCAACGAAAATGGGACGCCTCCCCAGATCGCAGCCAACGTGTGGAGAAGGTTCGTTTTTTGAACCTCGGGATCATTTCGAAAACGAAGCGGCAAAGTCACCTGCTCGTCCTCGTCTTTAGCTTCCGGAATAAGGTTGGTCCGAGGAACGCCGAAGGAAGCTTGGTCCTTGCCGAGATCTTGGAAGGGAACCTCGAAAATGCGCGAAAGATCTTTCCAGCTGAGTTTGTAAATGGCACCCAAGCTATACAGGCGCGGAAGGGTTGGCATGTGTCCCTTACCGCTCTCCAGAGCCGCGACCCAACTCTTGGAGAGGACGTAGTTCGCACTTTGCTGTTCGTCTGCAATCGCCTCGCTGATTTCTTCCACATCCCGTATCGTCAAGCCAAGCCTTTCGCGGATTCGCCGGAGTTGGGTACCCACGGAACGGGCTGGATTGGCTGGCATTGATACTTCCTAGAGCACGTCTAACCTGAAGCATCATAACCATCAATTGTATTGATTTCACCATTAATCTGTTTACGGGCGAGTGCCGGGCGCCAGGATTTGTCCACTATTGTGGACAGGAAACCACTGTTTCTCTCGAAACTCCCTTTCGCCTCTATGGTCAAAACGGACTGTGGAACCGCTGTGGCTCCCATTGGCTCGAAACAAGACCGTTCTGATCTCGTTAAGCGGATCCTAGAAAGCCGCGATTTGACTCTGTCTCAGGTCGCGCGAGAGTCCCGCGCGCGACACCGCGACTCGCGGTGTCACATTCCGCATCAGTTGTACGCCAATCTTCGCGTTACCGGTTTTACGCCGAAGATTCAACAAATCCTCGTTTTCAGTGCCATCACGGGTTACCGCCCGGTAGATTGGCTGACTATTTTCGGGTTTCGACTGGATGTCATACCTCGCTTGCAAGCGACGCTTCCTGCAAAGCGCACGCATCTGATCGACGCCACCATCTACGACGAGGAGGAATCGATTCCCTGGTTCGCTGACGCCGCTCCGCGGTCAGGCCTTCCTGGCATTGTTCCTCTTGGGCGCCTGGTCTCGTCTGGACCTTTTCGGAAAGCTGCATCCTTCGTATTTGCTGGGCGCTCGCACTTTCTCTACGCCAAAGTCGGCTGGCAGGATGCCTTCGCCTATCCCGATGTAATTCCCGGAAGCATCGTTCGCGTGGATACTCGGACAAACAAACGCTTGGCCGTGGACAATGCTCTAAAAGCGGTTCTGTTGATCGAGCACGCGAGCGGATTTAGCTTCTGTCGAATGCATTCGGACCGGCCAGGCTATGTCATCGTTGGTTCGAGTGGTCGGCCCTATCCACAAGGCGAATTGGAACTGGACCGCCAGGCGAGGATTCTCGGTGTGGCCGATCTGGAGCTGCGGCCTCTTTTAGGCGCACGCGAACCTGATATTCCGGCTGAGTTCTGGTTATCGGGAACAGGTCAACCACTCTCTCCGATTTCGGCGAAACTCACGTTTGGTCAGCGTCTAACCACTGCGCGGGGACGCTCGGGCCTGTCTTTTCGTGAGGCCTCCGAGCTGAGCCGGCGCGTAGCGACCGAACTCAAAGACGAGCGCTACTTCTGCGCGCCCGGCGCATTATCGGATTATGAGACCCGTGACGACCCGCCCCGTCGCGCACACAAACTCATCACGCTCGCAATCCTCTACTCCCTGAAATTCTGGGAAGTAACTGCCCCAGCCATCGAAATCGATAACGTAGGCAAGGATCCGATACCCGAGACTCTGCTGTCCTCTTCAGACCTGAGTTCGGGACTCAAGGACGGAGCAATGGCTGACGCGCGGCCTGGGTTTCTTCGTGATTTGGCCCGCAGCTTGGAAGAAATTCCCATATTCCTTCGTGAGTCGCTACCAACCTTAGTGGGATTGCCCGCACTGTCCCTTCGCGACATCTACTGGATGGGTGGAGAGAGAACGTCTTCACACCCCCAGCTAAGAACGACGTTGTTGGCCGCGGTGGATCGCCGCCAGAAACGTCCCTTCGATCTGCCGCGCAGAGCTTTAACGGATCAGCCGCTCTATATGCTTCTCCTGCGTGAGAACGGTTATCTCGCGGCCGCATGTCACCAAGAGGGAGAACTGCTTGTTGCTCATCCTTTTTCGGACGGATTCCGCAGTCCCCAACGTTTCCGAAACGGCATAGATGCGGAAGTCGTTGGAAGAATTGTCGCTATTCTGCGGTGGTTGCCGTGATTGCGCTTGTCACCCCTGCTCGAGGTCTGATTTCAGGACACTCCCAGATCCCTCCCGCTGCCCCCTGTTTCGGGCAACCTCAACATAACGCAAATTTTCCTAATCGAAATGTCGCACTTAAGAACAGAACCGTCGATTTCTGGCCCCGTACTCATTCCTGTGACAACGTTCACGCATCCTGAGGCCGATCATGATCCGAATTTCAGAGAATGTCCGGAATACACAGAATGAAGACGGTGGAGTCGTCCTCGATGTCAGGCATGGCCGACTGTTTGCGCTTAACGTCGTGGGCTCCAGGATCATCGAACTTCTCAAAAAAGACTACGAAGAAGCCCGCATCGCCAACCAAATCAGTCAGGAATTCGGGGTTAGCCTGGAAATTGCCACGGCGGATGTTCGGGAATTTCTGTCGTCTCTTCAGAAGTACCAACTTATTGAACATGCTGAGGTGCTGGAGTGAATACCGCGACTACAGCCGGCCGCGAGCGATACCGCGTCATCGTATTCGGATCGAATGGCTCCCGGGTTCTGCTCGTCGCCAACGGGGCACATTTCACGTTTCCCGAGGTCGAAATCCCCGCCTTGGAAAGGGTCGCGGAAAATCTCACTGCAGCGGTGAAGCGGGACTGGGGACAAGAAATCGTATGCCTTTATTCTCCAGAACCAGGTTGCTGTACAAGCGAACCATCCAACGTGGGTTACATGGTCAGTGCAGCCGTGAACGAAGAAGTCGCGCTTCAGGGTCTCGCTTGGGCTCCCGTAAGCTCACTGACGCCCAGGTCTCTGGCCTGCGACCACGACTGTCACGTATTGCGCACCGTTCTAAACCGATGCCGCTCAGAACGTTCCGAGTCGGGCCACAGCTCGTTTGAAAACCTGGACTGGTTCACGGAACTGGTGAAATGGATCCAGGGCGTCATCAAACCATTGGGGCTTCGCCTGACGGGCGCATTCCGGCAACTGAATGCCGCTCCCACATTTAGCCTCATTCGCTTTGAAACAACGAGTATCGCTGTTTGGTTCAAAGCCGTTGGTCCGCCGAAGGCTCGCGAGTTTCAGATATCCCAACAGCTGGCCAGGCTCTTTCCGCAGTTCGTGCCGAAGATCCTCGCCGTTCGCCCCGAGTGGAATGCGTGGCTAATGTGGGAGGCCGAAGGAACACATCCCGGGGAAAGCTCCGACCTGCCGATTTGGAGAATGGTGGCAGAAAGGCTGGCTGAACTTCAGATCGCCTCCATTGGCAACACTCTGCACTTGTTAGACCTAGGCTGCCACGATGTGCGTCCGGAGCGTCTTCTCGACGAGATTGATCCCTTCTTGGAGACCGTCGCCCTGCTAATGGAACAGCAAGAGAAAGAAACTCCTTCGCCCCTCTCCAAAAAAGAGCTCTTTGAGCTCGGAGCGCAACTCCGGGATAGTTTGCAGCGGACCGCCGACTATCAAATGCCGCACGTGCTAGGCCACATCGACTTTAATCCCGGAAACGTTCTGGCTCACAAAGATCGTTGTTGTGTGTTTTTGGACTGGGCGGAAGCCTGCGTCGGCCTCCCCTTTCTCTCAATCCAGTACCTCATCGAACATTTGCGCCGCCTGCGGCCCGGCGTAAAAGTCTGGGAACACCAACTTCTCTCCGCGTACGCCGAGAAATGGAGGCGGTACGCGCAACCGGATCTCATCGCGGAGCATCTCCGTGCTGCTCCGCTGCTGGCGGCCTTCGCCTATGCAGTGGCCGGAGACGCTTGGCGCGAACGGTCACCGGTCGCCAAGCCGCAAACCGCAAGACGCCTGCGTAGCTTGGCCCGTCGCATGAAGCGCGAAGCCGATTCTTTGCGTCGGTCTCCATCCGATCGGGGCGTGTCATGCACAAGCTAATCGAACCATCTCCGCTTGCGTCCGTCGAACCGGTTACGGACATCCACCACGGAGTTCCTGTCATCGACCCGTACCGCTGGCTTGAAGAGCAGGACTCTCCTCAAACACGAGCGTGGCTTCAGGCCCAGACGCGCTCCGCACGCGACTATCTCGATCGAATTCCAGGTCGCGAGCGCATTCGGAAACGCGTTCAAGATCTCCTTGATGTGGAAACGATTGATTCCGTCCTCTGTGTCGGAAGCCGGTACATCTTCCGCAAACGACTTCACGGTGAGCAGCAGGCCAGCATCTACATGCGCGAGAGCCCAGATGGAGTCGACGAGTTGCTCGTTAACCCGGCCGAAAGGAACACAGGCCCGTACACCTCTGTCAAACCAATGCGACTCTCGCCGGACAAGAATCTTCTGCTCTACGAGGTCAAGCACGGAGGCGAGCGCAGCGGAGCCTTCGAAATTCTCGACATAGCAACACGACGGTGTTTGCCGGACTCGCTTCCACGGGGATATCTACGAGGCTTCGAATTTGCCCCGGACGGCACCGGCTTTTATTTTGTTCATGAGCAACTGAAAGCAAACCCTCCGCGCGGACGGAGCGTCTATCGACACTTCTTTGGCACTCCGGCGGAACAAGACTACGTCGTATTCTCCGTACAAGGAGACGCAAACGTCCGCCTAAGCCTTACGTCGGGACCGCGCCACCTTCTTATCTTCGTATATCACCTACTTGCGAAAATACTATCCGACATCTACCTGCAACCATTCGATTCAGACACGCGGGCAAGGCAAATCTTCAATAAGCTGAATTACACCCTGGATCTCCGATTCGCCAACGATTGTCTTTTCGCGTTGACGGACCGACAGGCGCCAAACCGGCGCATTGTCCAAATAGATCTGAATAGCACGGCCGATGACTCATGGAAGGACGTTATTCCCGAACGTCCTACTCGCATCGAAAGCTGGCTTCTCAGCGATCGACAGATCGTTGTTTCCTTCCGTAAACACACGCATCACTATCTCGAAATATTGGACCTAGGGAGCGACAAGACAAACAGCATTCCGGTTTCCCGTCGAGAGACGCTCCGGCTGGTTCCAGGCTCGCTGCGAGATGAGGAATTCCTGATCGAAGTCGAGTCGTTTACTGAACCTCTCAGCCTATACCGGTGCTCTACGAAGACCGGAAAACGCGCTTTGTTCGCGAGGAGAGTCGTTCCGTTTGACGCGGAAACCTATGACTATCGCGAGGTTTCTTTCATGTCGACCGATGATGTTCGCATTCCGATGTTCCTTGTGGGCCGCCGCGACATCCTCGAGAAAAAGAACACTCCCGTGATCATGACGTCCTATGGCGGATTCGGAGTCGCCATGACTCCGCAGTTCAGCGTTTTCGTAACGTTTCTCATGGAGCGAGGCTGCCTCTTCGCCCTGCCTTTGATCCGTGGCGGCGGAGAATTCGGAAAAGCTTGGCGTGATGCCGGGCGGCGGCGCAACCGCCCGACCGCTTACCGCGATTTTGTCGCGGCTGCTGAGTGGCTCATCCGATCGGAGCGATGCGATCCCCAACGGCTGGCAATTTTCGGAGGCTCCAATTCGGGACTGCTGGTGAATGTCGCGCTCACTATGCGCCCGGAGCTCTTCCGGGCTGTTGTCTGCATGGTTCCGATTCTGGACATGCTGCGTTATCACTTGTTTGATAGCGCGATTACGTGGAGGGAAGAGTTCGGCACCGCTGACGATCCGGATGATTTCCGCATACTTTTGTCCTACTCCCCTTACCACAATGTCCGGGCAGGTACCGCATACCCCGCAACAATGATTGTGTCAGGCGATGCCGACCAGACCTGTAATCCGTTGCATGCCAGAAAGATGACCGCGCGACTCCAGGCGGCCAATGCCTCCGACAAGCCCATCGTGATTGCCTACAGTCCCCATCGGGGACACTCCGCTGTGCTTCCGCTGTCAGAGAGGATCGAAGCTTTGACGGACCGAATGGCTTTTCTTTGCGATCAACTGCAGCTCCCTGTTTGAGGGAAGGAGCTCTTCGTGTGGCTACTTTTTCTTGAAGCCTACTTCGAACTTGTCCGGTTTCATTACCATTTGAAAGCGGGCAGTTTTGAGAGTCTCTACACGGCGGTACGAAACTGCCCCGTCGCCAAAACTGCGCGAAGCGGAATGAGCATTGACCGCGTCTGCTCGGCCGTGGACCGCGCCTGCATCTGGTACCCAAACGAGGTGCTCTGCCTGCAACGCTCGGCGGCAACCGCCTGCCTTCTCCGGAAACACGGAATAGCGGCCCAACTGGTGATTGGAGTCCAACGGATTCCTTTCAAAGCACACGCGTGGGTCGAGGTCGGCGGTTCCGTGGCGAACGACAAATCCTACGTGCCTGAAATGTATGCGGTCCTCGATCGATGTTGACCGAGGTTTGCCTTAGCGGGCGGGAGACGAGAATATGAGCGCGCAATTCGGTCGTTGTCACTTTGATGGCAAACCTGTGCACCAAGCAGACTTCGGAGAGACGCCACTCCTGCTGGCCACCTACGGTTTCGGGACCGTACAGTCGCTCTGTCAAAACAATGTTTGTATTTTCTACGCACCGCTCGAGCCTAAACCCAAATGCCAACCTGTTGTGCTCTCTTCTGGCGACGTTCTGACCTTTGTCGGGCGTCTGGACAACAAGGCCGACCTTGTTGAGGAGCTGCGCTACGGTTCACCGGCCGAAGACGTCGAAATTGTCTGCGCCGCCTTTGAAAGGTGGGGAACACGTTGCCTGAATAAACTTGTGGGCGACTGGTCTCTGTCCGTTTGGATGCCCCCAACCCGATCGCTCCTGCTTGCCAAGGACGCCATCGGCACTCACCCGCTCTACTATCTCTTTGACGAGCAGGGCGCGACTTGGAGCAGCGCGCTTGAGCTTCTTCTTCGATCCTCCCACAGAAGCTTTGCATTGAACGAGGAGTTTGTCGCCGGATGGTTATCGCTGTTTCCGGCAAGCCATCTCTCCCCATTCGCCGGCGTTCATTCCGTTCCACCTTCCTCCTACGTGCTGCTGAACGCGTGCCGCCGCGTGGTCCATGAATATTGGCACTTCAACCCGGGCAAGGAAATCCGGTACCGCAACGATGGCGAATACGAGGAACATTTCCGCACCGTCTTCGCAAATGCGGTCGCCCGAAGGCTACGCTCCCATCATCCTGTGCTCGCAGAATTAAGCGGCGGCATGGATTCTTCATCGATTGTCTGCGTGGCAGATACCCTCATCTCCGCTGGACAGGCGGTCACACCCCGACTCGATACGATCTCCTACTATAACGACTCCGAGCCGAATTGGAACGAACGGCCTTATTTTAGAAAGGTCGAAGAGCGCCGCGGCCGGGCAGGCTGGCACATCGATCTGGGCCTCTCTTCGAACCTTGCCGGTGCTTACAGGAGCAACCGGCTGGTCCCAATTCCGGGCAGCGGTGCAGACCCGGTGATCCGGGACAATTTCACCGCATGCTTAACGAAGCAGCAAAACAGGGTGGTTCTCTCTGGCATTGGTGGCGATGAAGTCCTGGGTGGGGTTCCCAACTGCGTTCCTGAGCTAGCGGATCTGCTTTCGAACGGCGACCTTCGGAATCTGCTCCGCCGAACCATCGACTGGGCGCTTGCCAGGAGAAAACCAGTGCTTCATCTCGCGCTTGAAGTACTAAGAGAATTCCTGCCCCCTGGTCTTGGAGGTCTCGAGAAAGCCAAGAGCCCGCTTTCCTGGCTCGAACCTGCATTCGCCACAAAATACAAAGACGCGCTCGCTGGCTATCACCGTCGAATGCGGCTGACGGGCGCCCGCCCGAGCTTTCAAGAAAACGTTCGCACACTGGATTTGCTGCGCCGGCAAATTGCCTGCTCGGTTCTGCCCACATCGCCGCCTTACGAAAAGCGCTACCCGTATCTTGATCGCGACCTTCTTGAGTTTCTCTTCGCAATTCCACGCGAGCAAATCGTGCGGCCTACCCAGCGGCGTTCTCTGATGCGACGCGCTTTGAAGGGAGTTGTGCCCACGGAGATTCTGTTACGGAAGCGCAAAGCCTTCGTTGCGCGTGCGCCCGTGCGCAGCCTCATTGCCAATTGGCCCGATCTCATGGAGACCTGTTCGGACATGATGAGTGGAACACTCGGAATCGTGAACGCTGAACGCTTTCGTGAAGCGCTCCGGCAAACACGAAACGGTCAGCCGGTCTCTCTGTCCAGGCTGATACGAACTCTCGATTTTGAGTACTGGCTTCGTCACATCCAAAGCTTTCAGATACTTCCATTTCCCCAACTCGCGAACCGTTTTCGGCTGTCCTCGGCTCCAACGTGCATAGATTCCGGCGGGCCTAGGGACAAGCTTTGCGACATGTTGGGCCGTCGCGAATTCTCAGCTGAGAAAAATATATACGAAAGGAGGTGAAACCCATGAAATACGAAAAGCCGTTTGTGTTGGAGTTGCCGTCCGCAGTCGATGCCATTCAGGGCAGCGGAAAGAACGACGATCCGATCGACTCGGGCGAGCCAACCAACGCTGCGTATGAAGCCGACGAATAGAAAAGACGCCCGGGGCGCACCCAGCTCGCCCCGGCACCTTCTTTGCATTTGGCAATTTGTCCACGCATGCCTGCGAGCGACGCAAGGAAAGGAGGTGACCACCGTGAAATACGAGAAGCCCGTGATTCAAACCATTGTTGCTGCTGAAGCAATTATCCAGGGAAGTGGGAAATTCGATGAGCTGATGGATTCGCACCAGCCAACAAATCCAGCGTATGAAG
>Ga0210404_10000832_pt1 | contig 14329 bp, 13 predicted proteins | sample IncBWH28MmetaG_FD_155455 | JGI IMG/M metagenome (GOLD analysis project Ga0210404, IMG submission 155455) | Forest soil microbial communities from Barre Woods Harvard Forest LTER site, Petersham, Massachusetts, United States - Inc-BW-H-28-M | ecosystem: Environmental > Terrestrial > Soil >... | reverse complement strand
GAAAATCGTCGAGTTTGCGCCGATGCCGAGGGCCAACGTGAGAATCGCAATGATGGTAAAGCCCGGCGATTTCAGAAGTGCGCGCAGGCCGTAACGAAATTCCCGAATCAGCGCCCTCATGTTCTGCTCCCGGAGCACAAAAGCCGTGAGGCTCCTTCCACAGAAGAGAGCATGCTGACATCCAAATAAAGAGCTTGTAAATGGCGTCTTTTTAAATGGTTGCGCGCGAGTTGGGAAGCTACGCCTGGCGGGTTGGTCAGTATTGGGATGCTGAGTCCCTGCAACGGACAATAGCACCAAGAATGGGGGGCCGTAACCGAAGCCAGCGGGCACGCATTTCTGGCTAAGCGATAGATGCGTTGTTGACACAACAGACGAGCCGCGCTTGCGCTCGATTTTCGGCGTTCATCGCTGCGCAGCAAATGCGCGATTCTGGGCGTATCAGTCGGCAACCCTTCCCTTATAAGAGGAAAAGTTGCCCGTGATCCGGGCACAATCCAAAGAATCCGAGGCGGCCAGGCGCTTCCAGACGTCCATTTTCGAACGTTATTCTCTGAGTTCGGACAGTTTTAGCTCGGGTTAGTCTTTGCGAGATGCGCTTAACCTCATGCAAGGCAAAGACTTCTTTCGCCCGCTTACTTGGTACGCTGCCTGCTGTGACTGAATGAGGCAACCCCTGAGGACTGAGGTGCTTCCTTGTTGAGAGTTGCACAGGGTCTTCGCTACACCTTTCGCCAACTGGCAAAATCGCCGCTTTTCACGGCTGTTTCTATCCTAACTATCGCGCTGGGAATTGGAGCCAACACGGCCATCTTCAGCGTGATGAATGCCGTACTCCTCCATTTTCTTCCGGTCCCAAATCCACAACAGCTCGTTTATTTCCATTTGAAAAACCAGCCTCTGAGCACCTCGCAAACGGGCTACGGCGATATGTCGATGTCATTGCCAGTCTTCGAAGCCATGCGCATCCGGCAGGAGGTTTTCACTGATGTCATCGGCTTTGCTCCTCTCTCCTTTCAAAAAGTAGCCGTGCGGATCGGCGCCGAACCGGAGGAAACCCTCGGGGAAATGGTGAGCGGTAATTTCTTCTCCGGCCTGCAGGTCCAGCCAATTTTGGGGCGCGGGTTCACACTGAAGGACGAATCAACTCACGCGCCTATCGCCGTCTTGAATTATGTATGGTGGAAGAGCCGATTCGGTGGTGACAAAGACATACTAGGCAGGACAATCTACGTCAAGGGCATTCCCTTCGCGATTGTAGGCATCGCGCCTCCGGGGTTCCATGGAGTGGATCCGGTCCACCCGGCCATGGATTTCTGGATTCCGCTTCAAGACCGTTCCGAATTAAATGCGTGGGGAACGCCGTCTACCGATCACACCTTGTATGGGTCGCCAAACTGGCTGGCCTTGCTAATGCTCGGCCGCTTGCGGCCCGGGGGCTCGCCACAACAGGCCCTGGCGCAACTAACCCCGACGTTTCAGAATGCGCTAGCTAACGCCTCGCCAGTTGATCCTCACGAACAGAAGCCACAGCTTGTTCTTTCGGGAGTTCGGGGTATGGAAAATTTGCGAGATGACTACGAGCACCCGCTGCGGTTCCTGATGAGCATGGTAGTGCTGGTCCTGCTCATTGCATGTGCAAATGTTGTAATGCTGTTGCTAGCAAGAAATGCCACCCGCCTACCTGAGTTTTGTTTGCGCCAGGCACTCGGAGCCAATAAGCGCGCCCTTTTTCTGCAAATGCTTCGGGAAAGCGTGCTGCTGGTGGCGGCAGGCGCAGCCCTTGGCTGGATCTTTGCAGGAGCCGCCACGCAAGCGCTCACGGTCTGGTCTGGCGTCGACATAATTATCGAACCAGAGAAACTAGTCCTGCTGTTCACCGCAGGTGTCTCCGCAGTGGTCGCCATCGCGTTTGGGTTGGCGCCCATGGGACTCATTACTCGGCTTCCATTGAATCTTGCGCTGCGATCGACCGGCGGGGTGGCTGGCACGAGGCAGGACCGTCGGTTAGGACGCAAGTTGGTGATGGCGCTTCAGATTTCACTCTGCATGGTCCTGCTCTGCGTGGCGGGTCTGCTGTACCGAACGCTGCGGAATCTGGAGTCCCGCGACCTTGGTATGCGCACCGATGGCCTGCTCGTGTTTGGAATCGGCCCGCAGTCAAATATCCATACCGATGCGGATGCAGTCCGGTTTCACACGGTGCTGTTGAATCGCATGCGCGCCCTGCCGGGTGTGGATTCGGCAACGGTTATGGAGGTGCGAATCGGCAGCGGAGGCAGTGACAACGACGGTGTCCTTGTGGATGGGCATGATCCCACACCTGATCGCCCATTTGCTGGCGTGCGCTCGAATTTTGTCGGCTCCAGTTTTCTGCACACACTCGGAATCCCCTTGCAACTTGGGCGCGACATCGAAAACTCCGATACCGCCCATTCGCGCAAGGTCGCCATCGTCAACCAGACCTTTGTAGATCACTACTTGTCGAGCGTTTACCCGCTGGAACATCACATCGCCCTTCTCGGGGACCGTGAGGTCCAATACGCCATCGTGGGCGTTGCGGGAAACAGTCGCTATACAAGTGTCCGCGAAACTGAGCGGCCGATGGCGTATTTCCCATTCACGCAGACTAGAGGCATTCTGGACATGCAATATGAATTGCACACTCGTGGCGATCCTAAGATGCTCCTCCCGGAAGCCGCGAAGGTGGTTCACGAGATCGATCCCAATCTGCCGCTCCAAAAACCCATGACGCAGCAGGCTCAGTTTGCAGAGACGGTCTCGCAAGAAAGGCTGATCGCAAACCTGTCCGTCTTCTTTGGCGGGCTTGCAGCATTTCTCGTCGCCATCGGCCTTTACGGAACGATTTCCTACGGTGTCAGCCGCCGAACCATGGAAATCGGTGTCCGCATGGCTCTGGGCGCACAGCGACGAGAAGTGCTTTGGATGGTTTTGCTGGAGAGCTTCTCCGTGGCTGCCTTAGGTCTTGGCGTTGGCATCCCTGCGGCCCTTGCGGTAGCCACGACTTTGCGTTCCATGCTGTACGGTTTGAGTTCCAGCGACCCTCTGACAATTCTTCTTGCGTTGGTTGGCATCACTATAGTCACGTTGGCCGCCGCATTTTTTCCGGCCCGCCGAGCCGCATCCATAGATCCCATGCGGGCCTTGCGCATGGAGTGAGCCCGCGTAGTGCCGCGAGGGACTCCTTTTGAATTTTCGCCTACGGACCATAGAACTAACGAACAAAGCGCGTGCGATAGCCTTGTCGCGGTTCAGGAGTGTGCAGCCTAACCGTTGATTCTCGGACGAGCGGTAGGCTGCACAGGCGTTATGCCGAAGCGGGTCCTAAAGACATGTGGATTACTTCCGGGTAGCCGTTATCCGACCGGAACGATGAAAAACGCGTGGCGACAAGGCAGGATCTGTTTCTCACTCCGCTTTTTCGAGCGACCTTCGACCCTTGGCATTGCGGCCAGCGATGCGCTGTCGGAAGTCGATGCAAGTCACTCGTGCCGTAGCGCTACCATAGGATCGATGCGAGATGCTCGGAACGCAGACGCGTAGGCACCCAGGAACGCGGCGCCGAACAAAATTGCCGCAGCGGCCAGCAGAGAGGCTGGATCGTTACGCTTGATTCCGTATAGGAACGACTCGACAAATTTGGACGCCGCTAACGCAACGACCATGCCGGCGGCCAATCCTGCCGCCGCCAGCAGCGAAATTTCGGTCAAGACCATTCGAATGATCTTGCCGGAATGCGCTCCGAGCGCCATCCGGATTCCGATCTCTCCGGTTCGGCGCGCGACGTTGTAGGATACGGTTCCGTACAGGCCGATGCATGTGATCGTCAACGCCAGAATCGCAAACCCGACGCACAACTTCGCGAATGCGATCTGCTGGCTGATCGTCTGATCGATGTCCGTCACCTGTGTTTTGATTTGCGTTACCGGAACCGTCGCATCGGCGCGACGTACGATTTCGCGAACGGTGCTGGCGTAGGAAAGCGGCTCACCCACGGTGCGCAACGCATATTCCGCTTGATCCAACTGGGGATAACCCTGGTTAAAAATGATGTACGCCACGGGTGGAATGTCTCTAGTCAGACTTCCATAGCGCGCGTCGCGACTCACGCCGACAATCTCCATATCCCGCGCAGCGCGCGGCTTTTCGCCTGCTTCCAGTAGGACGACGTGCTGACCTAGCGGATTCCGGCCGGGAAAATTGTCTTTGGCAAACGTCTCGTTCACCACAACAACAAATGGCGTGCCAGGCCGGTCGTGTTCGTCGAAATCACGCCCTGCCAGCATCGGGATCTGCATCGTGTGAAAGAAGTTTGGCCCCACATTCCAAATACGCGTCCCTGGAGTCACTGGCGTGCCTCCCACCGTGAGAGGAAGTCCAGTTTCTCCTCCGACCATTGAACCTTCCGACAGTGTCGCCGCACTGACGCCTGGAATCTCTCCAAACTGCCGGCGTAGGTCTGCGTAAAACGCGGAGAGATCTGGTTCCTTGTGCCCGGCCTTAAGCGCATTCAGTTGAAATAACAAGACGTTTTCGCGATTGAATCCCAATTGGATCGATTCCAGATTCGAAAGCGTTCTGACAAAGAGCCCCGCCGCCACAAGCATCAGCATGGAGATCGCAATCTGGCTTGCTATCAGCACTTGCGCGAGGCTAAGTCGCCGAAGCCCGCGTTGTGCTGCGCCCTGCACTCCGTGCGTCTCCTTCAACGACGGCAGAACGTCCACTCGGGTGGCCTGCAGTGCCGGTGCGAGCCCGAATATCAGGCCCGTCAGCAGAGAAAGCCCTGCCGTCGCAGCGAGCACATGCCAATTTAGTTCCGCTCGAAGCGTGAAGTTGTTCCGGCCGTTGGCCAGCAGGAGAGTGAGAAAGCGAATTCCCCATATGGCGCACAGCACTCCACAAATACCACTCAAAGACGCCAGCAAAACACTTTCGGTCATCAGTTGCCGGATGATGCGCCACCGGCTGGCGCCGATGCTCAATCGCAGTGCAATTTCTCGCCTTCGCGCCGCGGAGCGTGCCAACAACAGGTTGGCGACGTTGGCGCACGCCAGCAACAAAATGAGTCCGACCATCGTCATCAGCACGTACAACGGTTGCGAGTACTCCCGGCGCAACGTCTCCAGCCCGCTGGCCGCCTCTTTTACCAAGAGTTGCGGAAGATTTGCTCTCTGCTGATCGCTGGTCGCTGTGCTCGTCACCCATTGCTGAAACGCTGGAGAAAGAGCGGCTTGCGCTTGCGCCGCGCTGATGCCCCGACGCAAACGCGCCATCATTTGCACCCAGTAAAAGTTCCCACCCATGTAGTCCGCGGGTCGAAGCCCAAATGGATTCGCTGCCCCGAGTGCCAGATTCGTCCTGAATGGCAGATAAAGCGAAGGGTTTTGCTGTGGATCGGTACCAAAAAATCCCTGCGGCGTCACTCCAATCACCGTGAACGGCACACTATCAATGACGATTGACTGACCAATCGCATTCGCAGGGCCGCCGAACCGCGCCTGACTCAAAGCGTAGCTCACGACCGCCACCGCTGGGGCGCCGGTCCGATCATCGTCGGGAAGAATGATCCGTCCCGAAACCGCTGGTACTCCGAGTCCCGAAAAATACTCGCCGGAGACAAAAACGCCGGACTCAAGATCGGCTTCACCCTTGATCGTTACATTCAGGTTATTTGCAAACGAATATTGAAACGCGAATACGCTTGAGAAGACGGAATCACTTTTTTGGAGCAGCTCAAAGGCCGGGTAGGGGAAAATGCCAGCTTCCGTGCCCGCCTTCGGGTCGTCGTAGGTGTCGCCGCTCATCCCTTGCATGACGAAATCGCCATGTGTCGTTTTCGCGCGCCAGTTCAGCACGACCAGCGATTGAGGATCGCCAACTGGCAGGGACCGAATCAGGATTGCGTCCATGAAGCTATAGATCGCCGTGTTGGCCCCGATTCCGAGTGCCAGCGACAAAACCGCAAGGAGAGTAAAAAGGCGGTTCGCGTTCATGGTTCGGAAGGCGTAGCGCAAGTCTTGGCCAAATTGCTCCAGAATTGTCCATCCCCACATGGCGCGAGTATCTTCTTGCACTAGCGTGAGGTTGCCCAGCTCACGCCGCGCCGCCCATCGGGCTTGTTCTTCTGCCAACCCTTCTCCTTGATGCTGTTCCGCTTCTTCCTCCAGATGAAACTGGAGTTCCTCGCGGAGCTCAGCTTCCTTGCGACTGCGCCGTGCCAACCAACCCAACCTGCGAAAGAAAGACTTCATTGTCCCTCCTGATCAGCCGGGTTCAAGATCAATCCCACGGCGCGCGAGAACGCTCGCCATTTCGACTGTTCACTGACGAGTTGCTTCCGCCCGAGGAGCGTGAGTTGGTAATACCTGGCGCGCTTGCCTTTGTCGGACAGCTTCCAAGAGGCTTTGATCCATCCCTTCGCCTCAAGGCGATGGAGACCGGGATACAACGAACCGGTCTCGACTTGGAGCATCTCTTCCGACGTCCGCTGAATGTGTTTGGCGATAGCGTGGCCGTGCGTGGGTCCCGCAAGCAACGTGCGGAGGATGAGGAGGTCGAGCGTGCCTTGCAGCAGTTCTACACGGGATGGCGGCTCGCGATGCATTGTGTAGGCATTCTACTATAATTGTGTAGGGTGTCTACTAACAATGGAAATCGGGAAGTTAAGCCGCGGATGCCCGCCAACACTGCCGCAGTCTTGACCGAAGACGTTCAACGCCCGGTTTGTCGGCAACCCTTCCCTTACCGCATTACGGAAGGGTTGCCCGTCATTCGGGCTTGATTAATTTTTCCGAGCATCTCAGCAGATCCGCAGGCCGGTACAGCGTTGACATACCTCTACTTCTAGGGTTAGTCTTGCCGCAGGCTAAGTTGTCTAGGGGTACGCGCGAATGGCAAGAAACGATTTGCAGGGAAGTCTCGACCTGCTGGTTCTGAAGACGCTATCACAGATGGGAGAGTTGCACGGCTATGGAATCGTGCTTCACATCCAGAGGGCGTCCGATGAAATGCTGTCTGTGGAGGAGGGCTCGCTTTATCCCGCCCTACACCGCATGGAGCAGAGTGGATGGATCCGGTCCGAATGGAAAGTGACGGAGACTAATCGAGAAGCGAAGTATTACCGGCTGACGACCGCGGGCCAGAAGGAGTTGCTCAAGGCTGAAAGGAGCTTCGAACAGCTCGTTAAAGGGGTCCGCGCAGTGTTGCGGTACGCGTGAGGAAAGTCATGTCGATCCTTCGCCGCACTGTCAATTCCTTCTACCGATCAAAAGTGGAGCAGGAAGTCGATCGTGAACTCAAATCACATCTGGAAATGCGGATTGCGGACAATGTTGCGGCCGGAATGTCCGCAGAAGAGGCTCGCCGCGATGCTCTCATTCGTTTCGGGAACCGAACCGTGATCAGGGAGGGAGTAACGGCGGCGGATGTCGAGCTGATTTTCGATGGCCTCTGGCGTGAGATGCGTTACGCCGCGCGGCAGTTGCGCAGGTCGCCGACATTCACGATCACTGCGCTGCTGACACTCATCCTGGGAATTGGTGCGAACGTGATTGTGTTCAGCGTTCTGAATGCACTGCTCCTCAGACCCTTGGATGTTCCTCTACCGACTGGCCTTTACAACGTGGTGCACGAAACGCCCGGGTATGACAATCAGTCCTATCCCGATTACCTGGATTTTCAGAGTAAGAACACAACCTTCAGTGCTACGGCCGCTTACCGGTTACAAGACGCGGGCTTGACCGCTGGAGATGCCGCTTACAAATGCTGGTACTACAGAGTTTCAGGCAACTACTTCGACATGCTTGGTGTACAGCCCGCATATGGCCGACTCCTTCACGCCAGTGACGAGCGTGGCCCGAACTCGGCCCCCTACATCGTTTTGAGCCACGGTTTCTGGATCAGTCATTTCAATTCGGATCCCCGCGTCGTTGGGACCGCCGTCCAGGTAAACAAGCACCCGTTTACGGTTATCGGAATCGCGCCAAGTGGCTTTCATGGGACCGACGTGTTCATTTGGCCTGACTTCTGGATGCCCATCGTCGACAGCCCGGATGACGAGGGCACTAGCTTCTTGTCGAATCGTGGAATGCACAACATCTGGATTTTGGGAAAGCTAAAGCCGGACGTCAGCCCACGGCAAGCCACCGACAACCTCAACACCATCGCTCGCGAACTCGCGAGCCAGTACCCCGCAACCGATGATGAGCTAAGCGCGAGGCTGGTAAAACCTGGATTGATGGGCGATATGTTCGGCGACCCGGCTCGATCATTCCTCGCAGGCATCATGGTGCTGGCATTTCTCGTGCTTCTCGCGGCCTGTGCGAACCTCGCGAGCCTTTTTGCCGCGCGCACGGCCGATCGGAGTCGTGAATTGGCTATTCGGCTTGCCATCGGCTCCAGCCGATGGCACATCCTCAGGCAATTGCTGGCCGAAGCTGTCCTCATTTCTGTTCTCGGTGGCGTCCTGGGAACCATTTTCTCTACCGCTTTGCTGGCGGCGTTGACGCGTTGGCAGCCATTCCCGGAGTTTCCGATCCACGTGGCAGTCAGCGCGGACGCAAGAGTCTATTTTGTGGCGCTGCTCCTGTCCGTCGGAAGTGGAATTGTCTGGGGCTTGGTTCCGGTGCGGCAGGTCTGGGCGACGGGCTCCGCACAGGTCATCAAGACCGGCGCGGTAGGTGCGATGGTCTTTCGCCGCTTCGCTTTTCGCGATCTTCTCTTGGGCGTTCAGATTACGCTCTGCACCCTGTTGGTGACCTCCTCGTTTGTGGCTTTGCGTGGCATGCAGCGCTCGCTGCATGCGCCACTCGGCTTTCAGCCCCAGAGTGTGATCCTGGCCCAGACGGATTTGCACATGGGCGGACATACGCAGAGTTCATCCACCGTGATTCAAAAACGCATGCTGCAGGAGGTTGGCAGCATTCCAGGTGTCACGGCTATCGGAATAATTAATGAAACGCCCTTGGGTACGGGCGGAAGCAGCACCCCGGTTTACCGGGCGGGTACAACTGATTTCCGTATGTCAAATAGCGCTTTTGGAGCCAAATATTTCTCTATCTCACCCGGGTACTTGGCCGCGGCTGAAACTCTTTTGTTGACGGGACGCGACTTCACTTGGCACGACGATGCCAACGCGCCGAAAGTCGCCATCGTAAACGAGCGTTTCGCCCGCGGAATGTTTGGAAAGACATCCGCCCTCGGCCTTCGGTTTACCATGGCGGACAAGATCTCCTACGAAATTGTCGGTGTCGTCGAGAACGGAAAGTATGACTCGCTCGCCGAATCGCCCTGGGCCGCGATGTTCTTCCCGCTCGAGCAGAATCCCGACACTGACACGTCATTGGTGGTCCGCTCGCAGTTGCCGTTCGGAGAACTCGTCCCTGGGCTCATCCAGGTGCTTGCGCGAATCGATCCGAGCCTGCCCTTTACGTTCCACACCTGGCCCGACGCGCTCGGCTTCGTTCTGTTTCCCGCCCGCGTGGCAACGGCCAGCCTCGGAGTGATGGGCTTGTTGGCAGCGATGCTCGCGGTCACCGGAGTCTTTGGCATGGCCATGTATTCGGTTTCGAAGCGGATCAAAGAGTTTGGTATCCGCGTGGCTCTCGGAGCTCAGCCCCTTCAACTCGTGCGCTCTGCACTGAGCCGTCCTCTGATTCTGCTGCTTTCGGGTTCAATGGCCGGTTTGCTGCTGGGCGCGATCGCGAGCCAGCTTTTGGCCCAAATCGTCTATCAGGCTACGCCACGCGATCCGTTGGTGTTTGCTGCAGTCATGACCACGATGGCTGTGTTGGGTTTCGTGGCGATCTGTATTCCCGCACAACGTGCTTTACGCATAGATCCAGCAGGTTTGCTCAGGGAAGAGTAATAAACTCCTCGCTCAGCAAATAAATTTCTGTGTTTTGAGATCATTCCCGAATTGTCGCTAGCCGGAAGTTAACCGTGGCGCACCGGGCTTCAGGGTGGCTCGTGAGTCTTGAGAGGGTTTTGTTACACGCTCTTAGAATGACACCGCCGGAACAAAGCCGAGCAGTTCGGACTTAAGCACGGAATCCTCTGAGGGAGGAGGATGCGATCAGGGCCTCGCAACATAACTCTGCGGTTGAAAACTGGCCAGAGCTTGAGTCTCAGCCTCAAAGCTAGGAATAATTTCTAGTAGATGCAGTACCCTAAGTACCTGCAGTACACGACCTCGCGGACGGAGCAATTTCAGGTCTCCGCCTTGGTTTTTGAGAGAAACATAAGTGTCAATGATGACGCCGACGCCGGAACTATCCACCTGCGTCAGGTCTGTCAGGTTCAACAATAACTTGCGCCCACCGCTCGCGGCTAATTGTTTTAAGCGACGGCTCAGCCGCTCGCTCTCACCGTCGATGGTTGACCTTCCGCGAAGGTCCAGTATCGTGACATCGCCGGATTCCCGGAGTGAGACTCGAAGGCCCACAATGGCCGTTTCTCGCTGTTCAGACATTATTCTACCAATTGGATGCTGACCCACTGGCGACCGTTATTTTGCCGCATCAATGCCCTGGACGTGAGACAATTCGCCCGGAGGATTCATGGATATCTTGGCGGCGTTGAAACAGGAAGAAGCGAAGTGGGAGAAGGAGGTAAGTGCGGCGCAGCAACAGTTGGACAACGTGCGAGCGGCGATCAAGCTCTTCGGTGGTATGAACAGCAGTGGTAAAGCGACTGCCAGCAGCAGTGTTAAAACGACTCCCAACAGCAGTGTCAAAGCGACTGGCCAGAAGAAACGAGTGATTTCTGCCGCTGCGAGAGCGAAGATGGCGAAGGCGCAAAAGGAGCGTTGGGCAAAGTTTAGAGCAGCGAAAGCAAAGGGGAAAAACTAAGGCCGGGAAGCTTAAAAACTTTACGACTCAGTTTAAGAGGGCGCATTGGCTTTAGCGGCTGATGCGCCTTCAATCTTTTGAGTCCTGCTCATTTGCACCCTTCGTCGCGGTCCACTAATTGCCGGAAGTCGGCCTCCGCTTCAACGTCGTTCTTATATTTGCCGTCTTCAAAGTTTTTCTTCGCAACGGCGAGAATTCGCTGAATTGCTCGACGGCAAGCAGCGCTCTTGTTGGCTCTATGTTGATTAGCGAGGCGGTCCAAGAAGTCGGTACTCACACAGAGATTATAGCTGTCCCGGTACTGCGCTGCCCGAACTGCGATGCGCTATTTGAGCGCGGCGGGTTCGTTTGCTACGGAGCCAAGCCCGCGCAAACCGATTGAAATAAACGACACCCGCCTAGAAATGTCTCTGAAATATCTTTGCTGTCACGCGAGTCATTGCGGAAAATAAATACGTGGCCGACAAATTACAAAATCCAGTCACTGTTCGGGTCGAACGCCGACGGGCTCGCCGTTACCCGTGTGTCGTCAGTATCGAACTGGCCGATCTGCAATCGGAGGTCCAGCTTCAGGAGCGGGTGACCGATCTGAGTTTGTATGGCTGCGGTGTGGCCGCGAGTAAGCCCCTTCCCGTGGGAACCAATCTGAGAGTCAGAATCACCCGCAAAAGGGGCACCTTCTCGGCTGTCGGCAAAGTGGTTTATGCTACGGCAGACGGTGACATGGGAATCGTTTTTGCGCGGATCGAGCGAAACGACCAAGTGATCTTGGAAAAGTGGATTAGTGAGCTGCGCGACCGTTAGGGATTCAATCATGACTCCCCCGCGTGCTCCTTCACGACTTCTCGCGGATTCTTACCATCTCGCAATCCCATTTACCTCGGGATGTTCAGTGCCGCGCCGAGGTCTAACTATGCTGCGTAATCTCCTTTTGCGCGTACGATAACCACTGCTGTAACACAATCAGAAATGGCGGGCTCACCGCATGGAACATCACTCCCATCCCAAGTCCATAGGTTGAGTGCGCGACCGTCGCATCAGCTTGGAAGAACTCCCTTTGCGTATTTTCCGTACTCATTTTGATTCGAATCGAAGCACTTTTGGAGAACGGATTGGGCATTGCGAGGTAGGCTCCGGCAATACTCAGGTCGCGCACGCAAGCGGATCGTACGCCAGTCGCACTTTCCACTTGTGCGGTAGCGACAGACGGATACCTGTATGCGCAACGCAATTCTCGTGAGGATTGCGTGATCGCAGTTTCGATGCTCTTGAGGAGATTCCAACCACGTGCTTTCGAAACGACCGCACAGATGCCCGCGTTATAGGCGCGGGTTTCGAGACCCTGCAGGTCCAATGCTGTAAAGAGGATTATTGGCACCGTTGGGTCCAAGCCGGACATCAGTCGAGCGGCTTCGATGCCGTCCATATCAGGCGTCGCCAAATCCAGTAAAACCAAGTCGGGCTTCAATTCGTGAAATTTCTTAACACCCGACCATCCGTCCTCAGCCTCACCGCAAACGGTCCACTGACGGGAGCGCAGAATAGTTCCAAGGACACGCCGAGTGACATCGGAATCATCAACGATCAAAATTCGCAGAGATGAAATTCTGCACCCCCGATGAGCCGGAGCGCAGCGCGGAGTTGCACGTTTCCTTCGAACCCCGCTGTGGGCAGTTCACCTGACCCAATCACACCACAAGTCACTTTTCGTGACAATCGGTATGGTCCGGTAGGCCACTTCCCTGCTTAATAACAGTCGCGTTAAACCAGCAGGCACTCCACGAAAAAGCAGGTCTTGACCCGATTGCGGTAGTGCGGACATAGCGTAGCATCCTGGCTAACATGTCGGATTACCTACAGTCCGACCAGCGCTCTGCCCCGGAGCCGGAAGACGTTCCACGGGTCAAAACGGTTCTGGTTGTCGATGATGTTGACAGCGAGCGAATTGCCATTCGTACAGCCATTGAGTCCCGGACCAAGTTCCGCGTGTGTGGCGAAGCCTCCAACGGTGTTGAGGCGATAAGACGGGCGAACGAACTGAGGCCCGATTTAGTGCTCATGGACCTAGCCATGCCGCATATGAACGGTCTGGAAGCGGCGAAAGTATTAAGGAACACGATGCCAACGGTTCCTGTTGTTCTGCTCACACTACACGCGGATTTGATAGGACCACGGTCCTCGGTTCTTGGCGTGACGCTTGTTCTCTCCAAAGACGATGGTTTGGCCCCACTACTTCGGTGCCTCGAACGGTTGCTTGGCCGAAAATCATAAAAGAGTCCTGGGGTCCTCTCAGGCATAGCGGGGCTATATTTGCGGGTATAGTTCGCCAAGTTCTCTCATACTTGCTTTTGCACAGAGCATCTTCAGCCTCAATTAACAACAATGTTTGAAATCGTGCGACTTGTACGATGCGATGACTCTGCCTCACGGTTTCATGCGAATGTCGCGTCGAGGCTGTATCCTTTGAACCCGGAACAACCCGGCCCCTATGCGTGTCTTGATTGCAGACGACAATCAGATGATCAGAAAAGGAATCTCCTCAATCCTTCAGTCGCGTAAGGACATTGTAATTTGCGGCGAAGCTGCCAACGGAGAAGAGGCCGTATCCGAGACCCGACGACTCAAACCAGACTTGCTGATTCTGGATATCTCCTTACCGGATTCAGACGGATTGGAAGTGGCCACTGTGATAAAGAAACTCCTTCCAGAAGTTCCAATCTTGCTTTTGAGTGCGTATGCAGGCAAACAATTGAGCGAAGAAGTGAAGAGACGGGGCTTTCAGGGATTTATTTCAAAGAACGATGCCGCAACCACCCTCATCGCCGCTGTAGATGCGATTGTCCATTTGAAGCAGAGCTTCTATTCCTAGCAAGCGTTCCCTTGGGCGAATTACTTTGTCAATAAATCTGACTCTTTCTCCAGTGGACTAGAAGCTGAAGAAAGTCTTTTTATTGCGCAGTGCTTCTACGGCTTCGAGCAGCCTCACGGCCATTTGATCTTTTGTGACGAACCCTTGAGCCCCAACAGATTTCGCTATGGCAATGAGTTGGGAAGCATTGTGCGTCGAAAAGAACAGAATTGGTACGTCCGGAAGAAAAACTCTGATCTGCTGTGCCGCTTCAATGCCTCCTAGCACTGGCATTGAAATGTCGAGAATAATCAAATCCGGGCTCAACTGTCTTGATCTTTCGACGGCCTCTTGGCCGTTCTTCGCTTGGCCGCATACTTCGATCTGACAGGATTGCAGCATCGTGCAAAGGCCGATTCTTACCATTTCATGGTCATCCGCAACCAGCACACGCAAAGCAGGAGATGCTGCTGGTTGCACGGTTTGGAGGGAGTCGAAAGGGAGATTCGCTTTAGGGAGATTCGTGCGAGGAGCAATTAGAGGCTTTGCAAACTTTCCCATTCATCGGGAAAGTAGCGTAGGCGTTTATTCCGAACAATACACTCTTCGT
>Ga0210404_10000831_pt1 | contig 14339 bp, 11 predicted proteins | sample IncBWH28MmetaG_FD_155455 | JGI IMG/M metagenome (GOLD analysis project Ga0210404, IMG submission 155455) | Forest soil microbial communities from Barre Woods Harvard Forest LTER site, Petersham, Massachusetts, United States - Inc-BW-H-28-M | ecosystem: Environmental > Terrestrial > Soil >... | reverse complement strand
ATACCCTGAAAGTCTGCCGTGCCGAGTCCTGCCAGGCGATGGGCTGCGAAAGCATGATCCGCCACGTGGAAAGTCGGCTGGGAGTGAAGCTCGGCCAAACCACCGAAGATCGCAGCATCACGCTCGAGCCCGTCTACTGCCTGGGAAACTGCGCTTTGTCGCCCGCCGTCATGCTCGACGGAAAACTCTACGGACGCGTGTCGTCCGACGTCGCCGATTTCCTGATCGACGGCGCGCGGAGGCACGCATGAGTCTAAAGATCTACGTGCCAGGCGATGCCGCCGCGTTGTCGGTCGGCGCCGATGCCGTTGCCAAGGCGATTGGCGAGCAGATCGCTTCACGCCGTTTCGATGCTACGGTGATTCGCAATGGGTCGCGCGGGATGTTCTGGCTGGAGCCGCTGGTCGAGGTCGAGACATCTCGCGGACGGATCGCGTACGGTCCGGTCACCGCTGACCAGGTGCCTGGCCTTTTCGACGCGGGATTTCTCGAAGGCAAGCCGCACCAGCTTCATCTCGGCGTCACCGAAGAGATTCCGTTCCTCAAGGATCAGGAACGCCTCACATTCGCGCGTTGCGGCATCACCGATCCGCTTTCGCTTTCCGACTACGTCAGCCACGGCGGCTATCGCGGACTCGAACGCGCCCTGAAGCTCACTCCGTTGCAAATCGTCGACGAGGTTACGAACTCCGGTCTGCGCGGCCGCGGTGGAGCGGGCTTTCCCACCGGCATCAAGTGGAAAACCGTTCTCAACACTCCATCCGATCAAAAATTTATCGTCTGCAACGCCGACGAAGGCGATAGCGGCACCTACGCCGATCGCATGATCATGGAAGGCGATCCGTTCGTTCTGATCGAGGGCATGACCATCGCCGGTTTCGCCGTCGGCGCCACCGTAGGCTACATCTACATTCGCTCCGAATATCCGCACGCGTTTCGCCAGCTGAAGCGAGCCATCGCCATCGCCTATGAAAAAGGCTATCTCGGCGAAAATGTCGCGGGAAGCGGAAAGCGATTTGATCTCGAGCCGCGCATGGGCGCTGGCGCGTACATTTGCGGCGAGGAAACTTCGCTGCTGGAAAGTCTCGAAGGCAAGCGGGGCCAGATTCGGTTCAAGCCGCCGCTGCCCGCCATCAAGGGCCTTTTCGGCCAGCCGACGGTCGTCAACAACGTGATTTCTCTCTCGACCGTGCCGATCATTCTCGACCGGGGCGCGCAGTATTACCGCGATTTCGGCATGGGAAAATCCCGCGGCACGCTGACGATTCAGCTTGCCGGAAATATCAAGCGCGGAGGCCTCGTGGAAAAAGCGTTCGGCCTCACACTGCGCGAGGCCATTTATGATTTCGGCGGCGGCACGGCTTCCGGTCGCCCGTTGCGCGCGGTGCAAGCCGGCGGCCCTCTCGGCGCGTACTTCCCGGCGTCGCTGCTCGATACGCCGCTCGACTACGAGGCGTTCGCTGAGAAAAAAGGCATGCTCGGCCACGGCGGCATCGTGGTGTTCGACGACAGCGTCGATCTCGCGCATCAGGCGCGCTTCGCCATGGAGTTCTGCGCCGCGGAAAGTTGTGGCAAATGCACTCCCTGCCGCGTCGGCTCCACGCGCGGAGTTGAAGTGATTGACCGTATCATTGCGAACGAAGACCGCGCGAAAAATCTCGAGCTGCTCGGCGATCTCTGCGAAGTGCTCACCGACGGCTCGCTCTGCGCTCTGGGCGGACTGATTCCCTACCCCGTGCAAAGCGCCATCAAGCATTTTCCCGAAGATTTCGATAAGCCGGCTCCTCCCCAGGCAGCCGGCCGGACCCAGGAGAGACCATCATGGCGCTGATTCGAGAGATGGATTACGGAACGCCCAAGCGCGTGTCCGGAACTCTGGTGACCATCGAGGTCGACGGCAAGCCCGTCACCGTTCCGGCGGGCACCTCTGTGCTCCGTGCGGCGTCCGAGGCCGGGGTTCAAATTCCGAAACTCTGCGCCAGCGACAATCTCGAACCGTTCGGCTCCTGCCGCCTGTGCCTCATCGAAGTGGAAGGCCGCCGCGGTACTCCGGCTTCCTGCACCACTCCCTGCGAGCAGGGCATGAAAGTCCGCACGCAGTCCGACAAGCTTTCCAAACTTCGCCTCGGCGTCATGGAGCTGTACGCCTCCGACTATCCGCGCGAAATGTTCGAGAACGCTGCCCGCGGCGAAACCGAATTCCAGCAGATGGTCACCGCCGTCGGCCTGAAGGAAGTTCGGTATGGTTACAGAGGCAAGAATCATCAGGACAACGAAAAGGACGATTCGAATCCCTACTTCGAATTCGATCAGTCAAAATGCATCGTCTGCTCGCGCTGCGTCCGCGCCTGCGAGGAAGTGCAGGGCACATTCGCCCTTACCATCGATGGCCGCGGGTTCGCCTCCTTCGTTTCCGCGGGCGACAAGCCTTTCATGGAATCCGAATGCGTTTCCTGCGGCGCCTGCGTCCAGGCCTGCCCCACGGATGCTCTGCTCGAGAAATCAGTGATTGAGAACGGTCGCCCCGACCGCAGCGTCGTCACCACCTGCGCCTATTGCGGCGTCGGTTGCTCGTTTAATGCCGAGCTGAAGGGCGATACCGTCGTCCGCATGACACCGAATAAGGAAGGCAAGGCCAATCATGGCCATTCCTGCGTCAAGGGCCGCTTCGCCTGGGGCTATGCCACTCACAAAGATCGCATCCTCAAGCCCATGATCCGCGCCAAGTTCACTGATCCGTGGCGCGAAGTTACCTGGGACGAAGCCATCAACCACGCCGCCAGCGAATTCAAGCGCATCCAGGCCAAATACGGACGCGATTCGATCGGCGGCATCACCTCTTCGCGCTGCACGGACGAAGAGACCTATCTCGTGCAAAAAATGATTCGCGCCGCATTCGGCAATAACAATACCGATACCTGCGCGCGGGTCTGCCATTCGCCCACCGGCTACGGCATGAAGACCACCTTCGGCACCTCCGCGGGCACGCAGGATTTCGACTCCGTCGAAGCCGCCGATGTCATCATGATCATCGGCGCGAATCCCACCGACGCGCATCCGGTCTTCGCCTCGCAGATGAAGCGCCGCCTCCGAGAAGGCGCTCGCCTCATCATCGTCGACCCCCGCCGCATCGATCTGGTCAAGATGCCGCACGTGCAGGCTGATTACCACCTGCCTTTGCTCCCCGGCACCAACGTCGCGATGATCAATTCGCTCGCTCACGTGATCGTCACCGAGGGCCTGGTCGACGAAGCCTACGTCAAGGAGCGTTGCGACCTCGTGGCCCTTGAGCAGTGGCGCAAATTCGTCGCTGAAGAAAAGAATTCGCCCGAGGCCATGGAAAAATTCACGGGCGTGCCTGCCGCCGACGTCCGCGCCGCCGCGCGCCTCTACGCCACCGGCGGCAACGGCGCCATCTACTACGGCCTGGGCGTCACCGAGCACAGCCAGGGCTCGACCATGGTCATGGGCATGTGCAACCTGGCCATGGCCACCGGCAACGTGGGTAAGAACGGCGTCGGCATTAATCCCTTACGCGGACAGAACAACGTGCAGGGCTCCTGCGACATGGGCTCGTTTCCGCACGAATATCCCGGCTACCGCCATGTCTCTCAGGACGCGGTGCGCGAATCGTTCGAAAGAGACTGGGGTGTAAAACTCCAAACCGAGCCCGGCCTGCGCATCCCGAACATGATCGATGCGGCCATCGACGGCACGTTTAAGGGGCTCTACGTGCAGGGCGAGGACATCGTTCAGTCCGATCCCAACACGCAGCACATTTCCCGCGGTCTCGCCGCCATGGAATGCGTTGTGGTCCAAGATCTGTTCATAAACGAAACCGCAAGCTACGCGCACGTTTTCCTGCCGGGCTCTTCGTTTCTCGAAAAGGATGGCACCTTCATCAATGCCGAGCGCCGTCTCGGCATGGTCCGCAAAGCGATCGAGCCGTTGGCTGGCCTGGCCGACTGGGAAGTCACCATGAAACTTTCCAGTGCGCTCGGCTACCCGATGCATTACAACCACCCGTCGGAAATCATGGACGAAATCGCGCGCCTAACGCCCACCTTCGCCGGCGTCACCTACGAAAAACTCGACCGCCTCGGCAGCGTGCAGTGGCCGTGCAACGACAAAGCTCCCGAAGGTACGCCCATCATGCACATCGGCGGCTTCGTCCGCGGCAAGGGCCGCTTCATGATCACGGAATTTATTCCCACGGACGAGCGCGTCAACGCGCGCTTCCCGCTGATCCTTACGACGGGACGCATCCTTTCCCAATATAACGTCGGCGCGCAAACTCGCCGCACTCCCAACAATCGCTGGCACGACATGGACGTTCTCGAGATCCATCCGTCCGACGCCGAAGACCGCGGCATCAACGAAGGCGACCTCGTCTCGCTCGCCAGCCGCGCCGGAGACATCACTCTTCCCGCGCGCATTTCCGAACGCATGCAGCCCGGCGTCGTCTACACCACGTTCCATCACGCCATGACCGGCGCCAACGTCGTTACCACGGAATTTTCCGACTGGGCCACCAACTGCCCTGAATACAAGGTCACCGCCGTGCAGGTCCAGCTCGCGCGCCACATGTCCGAATGGCAGGAGCATTACCTCGAAACGCGCCGCCTGACCACGCGCATCGAGAAGGAATCCACGGCGAACGACTGAGCCCCTACAGGGAAAAGACCCACAGAAGACGGAACATGGAAGAGGAATACATGGTCCACATGGCGAATCAAATCGCACAATTTTTCGCCAGCTATCCGCACGACGAAGCCGTCGCGGGAGTCACCGACCACTTCAAGTCTTTCTGGGAACCCCGCATGCGCAAACAAATCATCGAGTACGTGGGCGAAGGCGGTCAGGGCCTCCACGAACTCGCCCTGGAAGCCGTCAAGCGACTGCACTAAGGCTTTGAATGGAGCGCCGCGGCCTTTTCAGCGCGGCATCTGGGTCTGCTCCGTGCAAAATTCCACGACCCGCGCTTCCGACCAAAATCTCTCCCCTCCGCCCTCCTGCGAAATAAACGCGCAATGGCCGCCATGCTCCGGCGCCACCAGACGTATCGATTGATTCGCGCGAATCGCCTCGCGCTCAAACGTCGAAAACGGCACAAAGGGATCATCCTGCGCCGTCAAAATCAGCGTCGGCACGCTAATCGCCGCCAGCACGTCGATCGCGCTAGACCGCGCATAATAATCATCCGCGCCCGCAAACCCGCAATACCGCGCCGTGATGATTTCGTCGAAATCGCGCACCGAATGCACGCGTCCCAGCGCCTCCATCGAATAAATCGTCGGGAACGCCCGCGCCTTCCTCCGCATCCGCTCTTTCAGCCGCCTCACAAAATGCCGGCGGTAGACGAAATTCCGCGCTTCGCCCAGCGCATCCACGCACGCTGCCAGATCGAAGCACGGATTTACCGTCACCAGGCCCCGCAATTCCCGCGGCGCCGCATCTCCCAATTCCCCCGCCATCTTCAGCACCAGGTTCCCGCCCATCGACCACCCTGCGCAAACAATCGCCCGCAACCCGTCGCGCTCGATCAATTCCGTCAGCACCGCCCGCAAATCGCCGCTGCGCCCGGAATGATACAGTGTCGGCGTCAGATCCTCCGTCCCGCCGCAGTTCCGCTGGTTCAGCCGCACCACGTTGAATCCCGCCGCGAACGCCCGCTCCGCGCAACCGCGCATATAACCGGAATCGCTCGACCCCTCGAGCCCGTGCAGGACCACCAATGTCGCATGCGCGCGCGGCGAACCCTGCCAGTGGCAGTCGCCACGCACACGTGTCCCCGGTTCCACTTCGAATAATCGGGTGCTCGCCGGAGGCAAATGCGGAAACTGGCGCGGCCAAAATGCCGCCGCAATGGTCATCAGGTGTGCGTTGCGCAGCAACCTGTGGGGGCGAAAGTCTTTCACCGCCAACTATGGTAGGCATTCGGGGTAGTGTTCGCAACGCTCAACCGCCCCGCAACAATTCCACGCGGCTAAGTGCTCGTTGAACAACCCTATCGGACATCTGTCGTAGAAGCTGTGAAAAAAGCTACCTCGTGATTTCGAAGATTTTCCCTCGCGGGGATTTCTTTATTAGGAGCACTCTGAGCCGTTTTCGACACGAGGGGATGCATTTCTGATTTGCCAAAATCGTGCGGATTTCGGTAGGGGGGTCACAGCTTCCCTACCAGAACTCCACTTCTCCGGTTAGCGCGCTAATCAAGGACTTGACATAATAGCGGCAGAGGGAGCACAACACTAGGACTTCGGGGTACTAAGCTCTGCATTCATCGAAGTTCTCGGTATGACGCCACGAAGTCTAACTAACGAGGAGAAAATCACATGAGCACGATAACAGTCAAAGATGGTACCTCGATTTTCTACAAAGACTGGGGATCTGGGCAACCGATTGTTTTCTCACATGGCTGGCCGCTCTCGGCGGACGATTGGGACACACAGATGTTGTTCTTCGGCCAACGTGGCTATCGCGTGATTGCTCACGACCGGCGGGGGCACGGGCGTTCCAGCCAGACCTGGGACGGCCATGACATGGATCATTATGCTGACGACCTGGCGGCGCTGACAGCACATCTCGACCTCAAGGATGCGATTCATGTCGGCCACTCGACCGGCGGCGGCGAAGTGGTGCACTACCTGGCTCGCCACGGCGAAAGCCGGGTGGCAAAAGCAGCGATCATCAGCGCGGTCCCGCCCCTGATGCTGAAGACGGCGGCCAATCCGACCGGTCAGCCCAAGGAGGTGTTTGACGGGCTGCAGGCGCAACTCGCGGCGAACCGAGCCCAGTTCTATTACGATGTGCCCGCTGGACCGTTCTATGGCTACAACCGGCCCGGTGCGAAACCCTCTGCGGGAGTGATCTGGAATTGGTGGCGCCAAGGCATGATGGGAGGCACCAAGGCGCACTATGACGGCATTGTCGCGTTCTCCCAGACGGACTTCACCGAAGACCTTAAGAAGATCACTGTGCCGGTCCTGGTGATGCATAGCGAGGACGACCAGATCGTGCCTTATGTCGCGGCTGGACCGCTGTCGGCAAAGTTGCTGCGGAACGGCACAATGAAAACCTACAAAAGTTTTCCGCATGGCATGCCCACTACTGAGGCCGACACGATTAACGCTGACCTACTCGCCTTCCTTAAAGGCACGGCTAAAGCTGCGGCGTAGCGGTCGAGAGGCCGGCCTCTGGCCTTTGCCGCAGGGGTCGGGCCGACCACGAATTGGTTTTATTTAGACGTGAGAAGCCGAAGTTGTCGAGTACGTATAGGCGAAAGCCAACGAGGAGTTGCGCGTGGTCACGACACCGTCAATCGAGATTTCGCGACGCCAGTTTTTAGCCGCGGGTGGCCTCTCGGCTGCGGCCGCCTGGTTCACTCCAACGGCTTTGTTCGCTGATTCAGGCGACGTGCTTGTTCCGGGCGGATTAAAGGCCGCGGCAACTGCAAGAGTCACAGTTCAAGCGCTGCGCCGCAATATCAGCGTTCTTCTGGGCGTAGGCGGAAATATCGCCGTCCTTACTGGCCCCGACGGAAAGCTGCTCGTCGACGCTGAAATCGTCACCGCGCGTCCACATGTTTCCGCGGCGTTGGCGAGCATCAATGCCGACCCCATAAAACAATTGATAAACACTCACTGGCACTTCGATCACACTGGAGGCAACGAGTGGCTGCACGAAGCCGGAGCTAGCATTCTGGCCCAAGAGAACACGCGCAAGCATCTTTCCGAAGTCACGCGTGTCGAAGGCTGGAAGCATACATTCCCGGCAGCGCCAGCGGGTGCGATTCCTTCGACCGTCTTCAAAGAGGATTACACTCTGCACGCCAACGGCACCAATCTGATTCTTGAGCACTACTTGCCTGCTCACACGGATTCCGACGTATCCGTGCACTTCGCAGAGGCCGACGTTTTTCATACCGGTGACACTTTTTGGAACGGCGAATACCCCTTCATCGACTATTCCACAGGCGGCAGCATCGACGGCATGGTCCACGCTACTGAAGACAACTTGGCGAAAGTCACGGACAAGATCATCGTGATCCCAGGGCACGGCGCGGTTGGCGACAAATCTCAACTTGCCTTCTACCGCGACCTGTTGGTTGGCACTCGCGAGAAAGTGGCCGACCTCAAGAGACAAGGCAAATCGCTCGACGAAATTGTCGCCGCAAAACCTACCGCCGCCACAGACGCAAAGTGGGGCAACGGCTTTAGGAGCCCTAAAGACTTCATCGGAGACGTTTTCCAGGGCGTATGACGTGCTTGCGAGCGACTCGCAGGCCAGGCGGAATGAATCCAACATGCCTGATTCTAGTCGACGTGCGCGCCGGTCAGCGGGCAAGGATCCGAATGCGAGGTCGCAATCGCACCAATGGCGTTCCGCCACTCGTCGTTGTTGTACTGCTCGATCCCGTTCACTTGGTCCAGACAGAACGACGGCGCGTCCACCGGATTCCCTTGGCTTCGTGGGACGGAAATGATCAAGTACATCGGCGGCACCAGCAGCTCACCCGGAGTGACGCCCGGTATCGATCCGCAACGGATAAATTTCGTATCGTAGTCCGACTCGCGAAACAAGGTGTTCAACTCCGTGTCCGCGCCCGGATCGAAACCTACCTTGTACATCTGGCAGGCATATCCTTCGTCCGGATGGGCAGCCAAGTATTCGGTCTCCTTGGCGCGAATCAAATCGAGCGCCTGAACGGCTGCCTCCTGATGGCGTGCCCTCTTTGCCGGAGTCACCTCATTCGGATCGCCATGCGCGATCCGTTCCAGCAACGCCTCGCGCGTGTCGGGATGCCGGGCGAGGTCAAAGCGAATGTCGCGCACCAGCCCCATGAACCCCAGCAGCAAAATCGCAAAAATCGCCAGCTGCCCGTAGCCGAGAATCAATCCCGCAAACGCGATTCCCGCTCCCCTTTCTCCGCCGCCGCTCTTCGCAATCTGGTTCCGCGACACATGCCCGAACACGACAGCCGCCAAACCGAGCGGCGGCAGTAGCGCCACAAATCCCGAAACCAGGCTTGCTACCGCCATCTTGTTCAGTCTCGGCTGCGCCACCGCTCCCGCCGTGGCCGCCGTGCGCGCAGGCGCGGAAGAAACAACCCGCGAGGAAGGCGCAGCTTCGCTCGCGGGCGCCAACGGCTTTGCGCACGCGCGGCAATATTTTCGACCCTCGGGATTGTGGTGAGCGCAGCTCGGGCAAATCATGCGGCCCTCGTTGGAAAGGATGCAAGACGTCACTAAAAGTCTAGCACTCGCAGTTTTCCACCCCCGCCTGCCGAAGGGGTCTGAGAACGAGTGGTTACTCCCTCGCGTCAGCGACGCGTTCGGCCATCGTTCAGCAAGCGTCCGGGCAGGGTTCCTTGGCGCCGATTTCGTTCGGGGAAGTGTGACTCCTTCGCTCTAATTCGGGGAACAATCGGTGAATGGCCGTGAGCACGCGCCCCGGCATGTGTTCCTTATACAGGTAAAAATCCGCCCCCGGCTCGGCGCAATCCGATTCCGTGAACGGCGCGTTCAAATCGGTGAAAACGATAAACCGCGTTTCGGGCATCCGTTGCCGCAGCCGCAAGGTGCATTCAATCCCGCTCAGCCTCGGCATGTGCAGGTCCGTGATGATCAGGTCCGGTTTCAAAGCTTCCGCGACCTTCATCAGCTCGTAACCGTCGTTCGCGGTCGCCACAATTTCGATCCGCTCTTGCTTTTTCAGGTAGTAACACAGCGCATGGAGGTCTTTCGGCGAATCATCCACGACTACGACCCGAATGCTCTTTCCTGTTTCCAAACTGCCCTCCTCTCCCCCTGATTGAGTTCCATCAAACAGGTTGATCGAAATGGAGGGCCGCGTAAATTCGTTTGAATCTCTAAGGGTAAAACTCTAGTACGCCGGACGCGCCGTTTCAGGTGTGCACGATTTCGTTTCGGATCGCGTAATGCACCAACTCGGTCACGGAATGCAGGTTGAGCTTCATCATGATGTTCGCGCGGTGCGCTTCCACCGTCTTGATGCTGATTCCCAGCGTCGCCGCCACTTCCTTGTTGCTTTTCCCTTCCGCCAGCAGCTGCACCGTCTCCCGTTGCCGGGGCGTCAACGCGTTCCTCGGTGCTTTCGCTCGCTGCGCGCGCCTGTCCCGCGCCACCCACTCTGCCACTTTCGGCGCGAAATACTCTTTGCCTCGCCGCAGCGCATCCACAGCCGCCAGCAGGTTTTCGTCCGCATCCTCTTTCAGCAAATATCCCCGCGCGCCCGCGTCCACCAACTCGCGCGCCAGTTTTTCCGAGCCGTGCGCGCTTAGGATCAGCACTTCGGTCCCCGGGCTGGCTTTCCGAATCTGCCGCGTCGCCTCAATGCCGCCCAGCCCCGGCATGCCGATGTCCACCACCGCGACGTCCGGCTTCGTCGCCCGCGCTTTTTGGATCGCCTCGCGGCCGTTCGACGCCTCGGCGCACACCCGCCAGCCCCGCCGGCCCTCCAGCATCGCTCGCAGTCCTTTGCGGACCACTGGATGATCATCCACTATGAGTATGCGCGCGGGCACGCGGAACCCTTGCCTCCAGCGGTAGCGCCACTTTTACCGTCGTTCCGGAACTATTCGATCGAATTTCCAGCCGTCCGCCGAGCTGCCTCATGCGCTCGCGCATCCCCAGGATTCCCACTCCCAGTGTGCTCGAATCCGGCGTCTCCTTATCCAGTTTCCCGCTCGAAAATCCCCGGCCCTGGTCGCTCACTTCCAACGTCAGCTTGGAAAGCTCTTTCTTCAGCTCGATTCGCGCGCTGGTGCTGCCCGAATGCCGCTGGATGTTTCCCAGGCTCTCCTGAATGATCCTGAAAACCGCTGTTTCCACTTCTTGCGGCAATCGCCCGATTCCTTCCGAGATTTTAACCTCGGCGCGAATCCCGCTGCGCTGGCTGAATCCGCTCGCGTATTCCTCGATGGCCGACGCCAGTCCCATCTCGTCGAGCGCCGGCGGATGTAGCAGGTAGGAAATCGACCGGATCTCTTGCCCCAGCCCTTTCAGGATCTCATGCGCATCGGCCAGCATCTCGCGGCCTTTCTTGTTCAGCGTGCCGCCGGATTCGCTGACCTGCGTCAAATTCATGCTGGCGGCCATCAACCCTTGCGCCACGCTGTCGTGCAGCTCGCGCGCGATCCTCCGCCGCTCTTCATCCTGCAGCTGCAGCAGCCGCGACGACAATTGATGCAGCTCCTCCTCCCGCTGCTTCCGCTCCGTCACGTTGCGCACCGTCACGATCGCGCCCGCGATTTCTCCTTTCTCGTCGCGCAACGGAACGAAATCTCCGTCGCACCATCCTTCCTTTCCAGTCTGCGGTACCCAGTAGGGCAGGTCCAGAATCGACGACGACTCTCCCTTGAGCGCCCGCTCAATCGATCCAATCGCCCCGTATTCAGCCAAGAACGGCAGCAGCTCCAGCGGATGCTTTCCGAGCACCTCCGCGCTCGAAAGTCCGGTCATCCGTTCCATGAACGGATTCCACATCTCGTACCTCAAATCGCGTCCGTGCACCACGATCCCCTCTTGCACGCTGTGCAGGATCTGCCGGTTCAGCTCGTACGCGCTTTCCAGCGCCGCTTCCGCATTCTTGCGGTCTGTCACGTCCGTCATCGTCGCGATGATTCGCCGGATCGATCCGTCGCTGTTGAACTGCGGCACCGCGCTTCCGTAAATCCACAGCACCGCGTCCGAGCCGGCCCGGCGGAATCCAATCATCTCGTTGCGAATCGCTTTGTTCGTCAAGACCACCCGCGGCCCCGGCCGCGCGGACATGGGAATTTCGTTCAAATTCTGGTCGACCGCCACAAGTCCGATTTCCGCGCTTGTTTTTCCGATGACCTGTTCGGATTTGAGGCCCCACATGCCGAGCGACGCCTGGTTCGCGTATTCGATTTGCGCGCTGGGGTTCAGGATCATCACGCCGACGTGCAAATCCTCAATCAGCATCCGGAAGCGTTCTTCACTGGAGGTGGGTGGAATCCTTGCGGGCACACGCTTGACGGGCTTCAGCCGTTTCCGCGACGGTCCCGCCGCTGGCTTCTTCCCCATCGAAAAACCTCTTAGGCCGCGGTCGCCCTATCACGGCTGCGGACCCGTATCAATGCGCGTATTCAACCACTTGCACACTGTAATTGCAAGGAAGCGGGGAGCTTAACGAAGCCCCCGGCTCCCGTATTTCTTGACTGGTCCCAGGACGATGCCATACTCGATTGGTCTCGAAAACCAGCGCCAGGTTTATGAAATACGTGTGGGCCTTGGAGATCTTTAGCGGATCGAGACACACGCCGGTGACTCTCGAGTTTCAACCATGAGAACTGTAGCCAGAGCAGCGGTCGAGATTGGATTCATCGTCTTTCTGTTCTATTCCAATCTCCTGATGGGAGAATTCGAACGCTCGGGTGCGGCGCGCCAACGCGGGTTGGAGTGGGCTCTCTCGGATGTCTTCACCACATCGAATCTGGAAATCGCCGTTGTAGCTGCCGCGATCGGATACATTCTCGTGGAACTGCTGCGAACGCGCCTGTGGCCTACCTCGCAGCGGCGCGCGGCACGGCTGTTCCACAAATCGGATCTCGACCGGAATCGAAAAGCAACGGAGGAACGGCAGGAAGCGCTGAAATAACGCGGCCATTGCACCTTCAGACCCGCACTGCTACGGAAAATTCCCGGCTGCGAATACCCGCATCCACACCCACTCGACAAACATCACTCCGGCGTAGCCTGCGGCCCCATAAGCCGCCATGTAGAAAATCAAAAACGCGCCGGCTCGTACAGAGTCCTTCTTCGAAAGCCGCCTGTTCGACGGTTCCCATGCAGGTTGGATCGCACCGCGCATCCGCGCGGCCATCGAGGGCAGCGGGCTTCCAGCGTGACTGGCGACTCCACCAGGCTCATTCATGCCGCGAGTCTAAGCCCAGCCCTTTCAACAATCCAATTCAACTTTCCACTGGAAAGAATTAGTTTTCTATATGGATTCTGTAAGCCATCCGCCTGAGGCTCTGTCTTCGGTGAAAGGTAGCCCGGGCTCGGAAGACGTTCGCATCAACGCGCAACCGCAGGGTCGCAAGAATCGGCGCGTACGACCCGAGGATCCTGCCCGCCATCGCTCGCTTTCGCCCCCATGGAAGTGTCACCCCTTGCAAAGTCACTTCCAACCTATCTCACTGAAAACAAACGGTGGGGGCACCCGCACAGTGGCGCACTTTTTCACTTTTTCGAGGTCAGATCCGGCAGTTTAGACCATGCAATTCCGCAACTTCGCGCCTCGCCTCCGCCTTACGCGGCTGCCTCCCTCCCTGCCGCTCGTATAGTCGCCTTGCAAACATCTCTCGAAGCCACTACAATGAACCGATTCATGAAGTCCGTCCTCTACAAGGGAACTTTTTCTAGCCCAGCGCACCTCGCTGGGCTTTCGTGTATAGGGGGGGATTAGTTCATGGCTAGAGAAGCCCTCTTTGTCACCACTCGGGAAGAGATCTCGGGCGAGCGCCATTTCGACTACGTCATCCCGGAAGGGTTGACGTTTGACGATGTGTTGCTGGTACCCGGAAAATCCGACGTGCTTCCCGCGCAAGCCGACACGCGCACGTTTCTCTCGCGCCGCATCGCCATCAACATTCCCATCGTCGCGGCTGCCATGGACACCGTCACCGACGCGCGCCTCGCCATCGCCATCGCGCGCCAGGGCGGCATCGGATTCGTGCATCGCAACATGTCCATCGAAAAACAGGCCGAAGAAATCGATCGCGTGAAGCGTTCGGAAAGCGGAATGATCGTTGACCCGGTAACCATCGGGCCGGAAATGTCGGTGCGTCAGGCGCTCGACATCATGAACAAATACAAAGTTTCCGGTTTGCCCGTCACTCGCGGCCATCGTCTGGTCGGCATTCTCACCAATCGCGACCTGCGCTTCGAGCGCAACCTTGACCAGCCGGTCAGCAACATCATGACCAAGGAGAATCTGGTCACCGTACCGGTCGGCACCACGCTCGACGAAGCCGAGCGCATTCTCCAGCGCCACCGCATTGAAAAGCTTCTGGTCGTCGACAAGGAATACAACCTCAAGGGCCTCATCACCGTAAAAGACATCCAGAAGAAACTTGAATTCCCCAACGCCACCAAGGACGAGCAGGGCCGCTTGCGCGTCGGCGCCGCCATCGGCGCCACGGGCGATTTCCTCGAGCGCGCCCAGGAAATGGCCCGCGAAAAAGTCGACGTCCTCGCCATCGATACCGCTCACGGGCACACCACGCGGGTGATGGACGCGATCCGCGCCGTAAAGTCGAAATTACCGGAAATGGAATTGGTCGCCGGAAA
>Ga0210404_10000830_pt1 | contig 14368 bp, 20 predicted proteins | sample IncBWH28MmetaG_FD_155455 | JGI IMG/M metagenome (GOLD analysis project Ga0210404, IMG submission 155455) | Forest soil microbial communities from Barre Woods Harvard Forest LTER site, Petersham, Massachusetts, United States - Inc-BW-H-28-M | ecosystem: Environmental > Terrestrial > Soil >... | reverse complement strand
CGCCGTGGCCTGTGACGCTGGCGGACTTTTTCAGCATCCTGCTAGTGACGAGGCTTCTTGTTGTGCGTAGGTATTGATCTCAACTTTCTTGTCCTTTATGCGCATGGGCGGGGCCGTGGTGAAAAGATGAAACCACGAATCACCGTGATGACCGTCGGAGTGGACGATCTGGAACGATCGCTGACGTTTTATCGAGATGGACTTGGTCTGCCGTTACAAAGAATCATCGGCAGGAGGTTGAAGCTATGGTGCTGTCGCATTTTTCGATCCCCAGCACGGTTTGTTGCTCGCCATTTGGGCTCGCAAAGACATTGCCCGTGAGGCTAACGTTCCTTTGGGGCTCCGAGCGCCACGGATTTCACGCTCGGACGCAATGTCGCGAGCAAAACAGAAGTGAACGCGGTTGACCGACCAAATCGCTTGAATCCAATACGGCTCCGCCACAGTCAGCGATATTTCAAGGAACCATTGGGCGGTATTCATCGGCGTGCGGTGAACGTTTCCTTGGCATTTCTCACGGGAGGTACTGTTTTGAACGGCACACTCGCATTCGCGTTGTTCTCAATCCTGTTTCTTGGCGTTCCAGTCTACGCACAAAGCCCCTGCGTAGACTGTCTCAAGGCAGCTCAGGAACAGCTGAAGCACTGCCTCGATAATGTCATCAGCCAAGAGGATAAGAATTCTTGTGCGGAGAGACAGCAAGCAAAAGCGAAGGCCTGCGAGAACGGTGAGTGCGAGATCGAACGAGCCAAAAGTCAAAATAAAAATGACGACCTCCCACAGAAGAAATAACGGGTCCGTGAGATGAACAGGTGGGGCTCGCTCACCGCATACTCCGTTCTCAAGAGATGTCAGCGTGGTCGCCTCCTGATTGACAACACCAACCCGTTTTTTTACAATTATTCCCTCGCTAGGTCAGTACTTTATGTAGGCTCAGCCCCTCAACTGAGCGGAGGTCTACTGATGGGGCGCAAAGAACCCCCACGGTTCAATCCCAAGATCTTTCTCGCAAAAGTCAGCAATGGAAAAACCATGCTGACGTCCCCCAAGAGGCAGATTATCTTTTCGCAAGGAGATGCGGCTGATGCGGTCTTCTATATCCAGAAAGGCCGGATCAAGCTCTCGACCTTGTCTCAAGAAGGCAAAGAAGCCGTGGTCGCGATTCTCGAGCCAGGTAACTTTTTGGGAGAAGGGTGCCTCGCCGGACAACTGGTGTGCATGACCACCGCGACCTCCCTGGAAAACTCCACTCTCGTACGCATTGACAAACAGGCGATGATCGACACACTCCACAACGAGCCCACTTTCACGGAGCTGTTCCTCGCGTATCTTCTGGCTCGCAACATTCGTATCGAAGAAGACTTGGTGGATCAACTCTTCAACTCTAGCGAGAAGCGGCTGGCACGGGTGCTGCTGTTAATGGCCCATTTCGGGAAGGAAGGCAAGCCGGAGGCGATCATTCCGAAGGTCAGTCAGGAAGTGCTGGCCGAAATGATTGGCACCACACGGTCACGGGTGAGTTTCTTCATGAATAAGTTCAGGAAGCTGGGCTTCTTGGACTACAATGGTGGCGTCCACGTGCACAGTTCCCTCCTCAATATCGTCCTCCACGACTAGGTTCCCTTATTACTGCTGACCTGTACTCGTTCGATTCAGACTGCAAAAGTCGCGATTTCGCAATCACGTCAATGCTCAGAAAGGACTATATGATGGCCAAGTATGGCAAGAGTGCACAGCGGTCGGTCAAGCGGGCGATGCATAAACTGAAAAAAGGAATTTTAAAAAGCGGGAAGAGCGGCAATCCGGTGAAAAGTAGAAAGCAAGCCGTTGCCATTGGACTTTCGGAAGCCAGGCGTAAAGGGGCAAAGGTGCCCGCCGAATAAATTGCGGACTCTGCTACGGACTTGCTTAGAAGCAGACGTTGCGGTATCTGGACAGTTGCCAGTTCCAGACGGACCTACGCGAAGCGAGCATGCTCGGGGACCGGGTTTGAATGCGGTCCTCGGGCACTCAGAGCCGATTCGAAGCTGGCCGAAGGCGATGCTGGATCTATGGCCACCTCGAATGAAAGCGAACGCATGCCACGCATTCGGAATGGCACACTCAGGCGAACGAATCTGATTTTACTGGCTTTCATGTTTTGGGGGGTGCCTATGGTGCAGGCACAAGTCAGTCTTGAGGACTTGCAGAAAAGAAAAACGATTGCGGAAGCAGAGAAAGCGGCTATAGAAATGGAGACTGCACGCGATGAGGCTCGGAAGAAACAATCTGAATCGGTGGCTCCACTCGATCCAGTAAAGAAGGCAAAAATGGAGCCGGCGATCCGGATTGAACGGACGACCTGCGGTTTACGAATGTGAGTAAGACCCTTTAAAAAAGGCTCGGTGTTTCAAATGGTTTCCCCGTTTCTTATTTGAATACAGAAGCTTAGAAAGGTTCTCGTGGCTCTACTGATTTCAATGGTTCTTGTCTTTACAAATTATTTTTAGCACAAATTTAGCACACCCTCAGTCGGCTCACCACTTCGCACAAAAGGCAGAATGTTCAAAGGGTCTTTCATCCCCTTTCCGCCTTCCTAGTCGTTCTGTACACAGTGTTCAAAAACCTCTCTTCAACTCAAGATTCGAGCTGTCGATTTTTCTAGGGCTTTGACGTATCCTTCCGCCTATTCCAAAAACAAATGGTTTTGATTTATGAAGAAACTTCAACGTCAGCTGCAAGGAGGCGCTACGGTATGGTTCTTAGGCCTTACCATACTGGTGCTGGTGCCAGGGTGTACTTTCCCGCTGATCTACGCAGCAGGCAACGGCGATACGAAAGCCGTGTCGGCTCTGTTGGAGAAGGGTGCAGATGCCAATGCCCCATTTCCAATTGTTGGGACTCGCGCCCTCATGGTGGCCGCAGCATCTGGCCATAAGGATACCGTGCGGGCGCTGCTCGATGCCGGAGCTGATGTGAATGCCAAAGACTCCACAGGGTGGACTGCCTTGCACGCAGCAGCCTATAAAGGGGACCCTGAAATCGTCCAACTGCTGTTGGAGCATGGCGGGATTCCAGGCAAGGCAAGGTGGTTCATTCGTAGCCCTTCGGGGATTGCTGAAGGGCAAGGCCATAAAGACATCGTGCCGCTCCTCAAGGAAGCTGAAGCTCGCGCTCAGGACCCCCCGAATTTCTGAGGTTCCAAAATCAGTTGATTTTGAACCTCACAGATGGCCATGGAAACCCCATTAGTTTCAAGGCCGAGATTGCTGTTGTAGACCAAGGTTTTTGACCTGAGGCTCAGGGGTCATAGGAACATTTATGATGATGGAACATGGGCAAGAGAGGCGGGGTTCTGGCGGTTTTGGGCGCGGGATTTCCTTCCTTGCGACCGTATTGGCAATCTTCCTAGGTCCCTTCTTCAAAAAGCAAGGAAATGTGTGCTGGAGGGCAACGGGGGTGGCAATCAGTGTAGTCATGGGGCTTATGATCGAGCTCCAAGGATGCCGTTTGGGCATTCAACCCTCCATGCCAGATATCGGTGCGACCACGATCGCGCATACGGCAGAGATCCAAGCAGACGATCAGACCATAAAGAAAATCATGTCCACATTTACACGTGCCGACGATGCCCTCAGACGAATGGATCTGAACGCACTCATGGACCTGTATTCGAAAGACTACACGCACAATGGCTACACGAAAGAGCTCATAAGAAGAATTTGGGAGGGCCTATTTCAGGACTATTACGATTTCTCCAGTACCCATGTGTTCTCAAAAGTCAAAGTGGAAACCGGCAAAGCTCCCAAGACTGAGATCACCTGCACAGGAAGTCTCTGGGCAACCTCCACCCGCACTGGCGAACGAGTCAATATTGACAGTTGGTTTGGCGCCGTGCATCTTTTAACGTACGAAGGTGGGGCATGGCGGATACGAGGCCATGCAGGGGAGACCCCCATCATGGAGAGACGCTATGCGCTTCCACCCCACCCATTGTTCTGAGCCACTGAGTCAAAAGCGAGTCAATAAACGCCCTTCCCTCGTCGGTGCCTTTGGATTTGGTGGAGGTTGGACTTCACAGCGGATTAGGGCTGCTTGCCAGGCGAGCCTTTGCTCCATCGGACTGCTTTCTCAAGGAACCACGCGCGCCAATCCAGTTTGACGAACACGTACACGATGGCGATGAATAGAAGTTGCGTCAGGATGAAGTAGGCGCTCATGTAGGTGCCGACTGACGTGGAGTCGAGAATCAGATGATGCGCCATCGCCTCAGCGGTGACGACCCAAAAACTGTAGGTGAGGAAGCGGCCAATAAAAAACGGGATGGCGACCAGCATGAGGTTCAGGGACGTCAGCCCATAGGCAATGAAGAGGGAGTTGGAGGGAAAGGGACTAAAGGCGTACGCCAAAAACACACCGAACGTGAGAGCTCGTTGGTGTGCCAGACGTTCTTTGACGAGGTCGATATTCTGTCGCGATCTCTCACTGAGCCACCGTTGCCGGACGATCAGATACGAGAGCCTCGCCAGCGAAAGCCGTCCGAGGGTGGCCGCGGTCGCTCCAATTAGTGCCATAAACATCGGACCTGCGTCCGGCCGAGTGAAGCCAATCGCAGAGAGGACCATCCACGTGGGTGGCGCAAACGCTGGTATGAGATTGAGGACAAATATAATCGCGAACAGGACAACCGGACTGGGCATGGGGTCGCCTTTTCTAATTGAGAGACATCAAGAGAAGCAGCCGATACAACTCTATTGAGAGTATCGCATTTACATCGACCATGAGAGAGGCTTTTGAACACTGTGCGCAGAACGACTAGGAAGGCGGAAAAAGGCTAAAGGTCACTTTGAAGGTTCTGTCTATAGTACGATGTGTTGAGCCTATTGTGCTCATTTTGTGCTCAAGCCCACCTCACTCCAGCTCACTCAGGCCTACTCCAGCCAAAGTTCATTTTTTTGGACTTCCCCCGATTCAGTGGACACCGGCGGTTGAGTAAGCAGCCCGCTGTTCAAACTCCACGGGACTGAGATAGCCCAACGTGGAATGACGGCGGGCCCGATTGTAAAATCCCTCCACGTACTCAAAGATCGCGGTTCGGGCTTCCTGCCGAGTCGAAAACGGGTGCCCCTTGGAGCACAATTCCGTTTTCAGCGTGGCAAAGAAACTCTCCACCACAGCATTGTCCCAACAATTGCCGGGACGGCTCATCGAGCACCGAATACCGCGAATCGCTAACCGTTGCTGATACGCCAGGGCCCCGTACTGGCTCCCTCGATCCGAATGATGGAGCAGGTCAGCCCGCACTGCGCGGTGCCGCAGCGCCATCTCCAAGGCGCTGAGCTTCAAGCTCGTGGCCCCCTGGTCATCCATCGCCCAGCCGACTATACGACGCGAGTACAAATCCATCAGCACCGCCAGGTAGAGCCAGCCCTGCCGGGTGGGCACATAGGTGATATCGCCCGCCCACTTCTCATTCGGCCGCGTGGCGGCAAATTCCCGTCGTAAGACGTTTGCGGCGACGACGCCAGGGGCCGTCATGCCTGGTGCTCTCCAGGCCCGACGCCGACGGATACTGCGCAGTCCCTGAAGCCGCATCAATCGCGCGACGCGATGACGGCCCACCCGGATCCCACGAGCCTGCAGATCCTGATGGATCCGCGGACTCCCATACCGACCGCGTGCCGCCTGATAGCAGGTCTGAATCTGCGTCACCAGCCCCTGATTCTGCTGCGCGCGTATCCCGAGCGGACGACGGCCCCACGCGTAGAACCCACTGCGGGCCACCTCGAGTACCCGACAGAGCACCTCTACGGGATAGACGGCCTTCTCTGCCTGGATGAAGCGATATCTCATGCCGACTCCTTGGCAAAGAAGGCCACGGCTTTTTTAAAATGTCGCGCTCCATGCGGACCTGATCCAGTTCCCGACGCAGCAGCTTCAGTTCCTCCGCTGCTAAGAAGCTCTTGGCTCCTGCGGGCTGGCCTGCGGCTTGCCGCATCCAGCGATTCAAGGTGGATTGGGGAATCCCGACCTCCCGGGCGACCTGACATTCACTCTTCCCACTCCGTCGGCACAGATCCACAGCATTCTGTTTAAAATCTGGGGTGAAACTCCGACGCGGTTTGCCCATCATGCACCTCCCTTCGGCAATTATGCCTGGAAGGTGTCCACAAAATCAGGGGAAGTCCATTTCCCTAACTCTTGGCTAAACTTGGCCTGAATGAGCCTGAGTGGGCTGGAGTAGGATAGTGACAACGCTTTCCTAAACCGCTGGCCGGCCGTCCACAAAACCTGTAAGAATTTCCGCCTCCAAACTCTCGAAATCTCAGCCTGCCAAAACTAACTTTTCCGCTGTCCTTAAATCAGATGTTCTATAGACAGTCCTGAATCGGGTTACCTGCGGTTTACATAGTTGATGCACTCCACACTCAGCCCACCTCAGAGGACCTAACGCCACAAGAAAACAACGGTTCAGACAAACCATGATGGGCATGGGTAAGGCTGGTTTGTCCTGTTCTGGTAGCAGGGTGATAGCAGAGGGGTTGTAGGAATACGGTATACTCTCGCTCCAACAGGCCAAGGAGGGCTGACTATGCCACTCGATACAATTCCTCTCGACAGCGTTTCGGAAGAACATCTTCAGCGTCTTGTCGAAGATCATGAACAGGAAAGTAAGACTATTGAGTTCAAATTAGAACTCCCTGGAAGCAGCTATGAAGAACACAAAAAAATCTTAGCAGCCATCACGTCCTTCGCCAATACCGTCGGTGGCGACCTTATTTATGGCGTCCAAGCGCCGAATGGGGTAGCGAAAAAAGTCTTAGGTCTCAATGGTGACCTGGATGCGGCGATGAGCCGTCTCGAAAACCTTATTCGGACAGCGATCCAGCCTCGCATTACTTCCTATAACGTTAGGTTGATACCTGTGTCGAACGGAAACAAGGTCTTGGTCTTCAGAATTTCTAGAAGCTGGGCGTTGCCACATCGTGTGACATTAGGGGGTCATGACAAGTTCTATGGACGAAACTCAACAAGCAATTATGAGCTCGATGTTCCTCAACTCCGCTCGCTCTTTTTGCTTTCAGAGACCACCGCCGATCGAATTAGAAACTTTCGAGCTGAGCGGGTCTCCCTCATATTGTCGGGTGAGACGCCTGTGCCCATGGGGGCGGGGTCGAAAACAGTACTCCATGTGGTCCCGTTCAATGCTTTCGCCGGAGGGCAAACGTTTCCTGTATCGAAAATTTATGACCAGAATTTCCTTCCTCTTTCACCTCCCGGTAATTATGGCGGCGTGAGCAAACGCCATAACTTTGATGGCATCGTGACCTATAGCCATATGGGAGATCACCCCTCGCCGTCCTACCTACAGTTATTCAGAACGGGCATCATTGAGTCCGTCGATACAGGGATAATCGGGATGGTCGATGCGACAATGCCGGGTGTGGCCGGAGGTCAGATAACGATATGGGGGGACTCATTTGAAAAGCAGGCGCTGGGCGACGTGCAACAATACCTCAATAATGTTCAAGCTTCTCTTGGGGTCACACCTCCAGTTGTAATCATGCTAAGCCTGCTAACCGTGAAGGGTGCGGTTATGTATACGCAAATGACATTTAAGCCGAAAAGGATAGATCGCGATCATCTTCTTATACCGGAAGTGATGGCAGAAACTCTTACGGTTGACGTGGGGGAGTTACTAAAACCGGTTTTTGATGTCATTTGGAACGCATGCGGCTATGCAGAAAGCCCGTACTATGGAAGTGACGGAAAGAGGAAAGCGGGCAACTAACACATGCTTGGTGGCGGTCGGACTTGGCGCCAAACTGCCCAAAATGTAAATGCACTAAACCGGCGGTTTCGGTAACTGCAGAGTATGACTTTTTATCAGCCAACTACCGACTCTGGTTCCTTCGACCTACTGTTTAGGAAACCGTCGCCGCTACCCTCCTCAGGCTCACTGGAACTCACTCAGGCCCATTCCAGCCAAGGTTACGCCGAATCCTGAACTTTGGCTGCAATAGGCTGGAATGAGCTGGAGTGAGGTGAGGTTGAGCACAAAATGAGCACAGTAGCTTGGCAGGAAGACAGGCTGCGAGATTTGAAGTCACTTCAGGAAAGCCATAAGAATAGAACCGCTGATCAGCAAGGCTGCCGTGATGCCGGCCACGGCCCGCAGGCGGCTGGCGCGCATGACCAGATGTTGGAGTTCATCGAACTGGCTTAGTTCTACTCAGGAAAGCCATAAGAATAGAACCGCTGATCAGCAAGGCTGCCGTGATGCCGGCCACAGCCCGCAGGCGGCTGGCACGCATGACCACATGTCGCAGTTCGTCGACTTGGCTCAGTTCCACGCGAATTTTCAGATGACCGGTCTTAGCCGCATAGATTCCGCGGCGTATTTCCTTGGGCAGGTCAGCGAATAACTCCAGATTTTGCGTGAGAATTTTCAGTCCGCGTTTCCCTAAGGCTTGCGGAGATAATTTGTCGATGACAGCCTCATGAAGGATGGGTTGTATCGCGACCATGATATCAAAGCCCGGGTCGAGCTTCTTGAATGCGCCGTCCAGCGAGACAAACACTTTGAGCAGCATGGCCAGATCCGGGGGCATCGTGAGCTTGTTGTCTCGGACCAGACTCAACAAGTCCCCAACCATGGCCGACAAATCCATGAGGCCCATCGATTTTCCGGCATATTTGCTCAGAAACTCCTCAACGGCTCCTGACAGTTCCCCCGGATCGTCTCCTCCTCTGTCAGACCATTCCAAAAGAATCGTGGACAGTCCCTCGGCGTCGTTGTCCAGCAACGCCTGCAGCAGCAGCATAAGCTGTCGCCGTCTGACCTCAGAGACGCGTCCGATCATGCCGAAGTCGATGAAGGCAATGCGTTCACCAGGCAATATGAAGAAATTCCCCGGGTGCGGATCGGCATGGAACAGCCCGTCTATCAGAATCATCTTGAGCACCGCCCTCGCCCCAGTTTGGGCAATGCGTGTCCGGTCCATTCCGGCTGCATCGATGGCTCGAATGTCTACTCCAGGGATGCCATCCACAAATTCCTGGACATTAATCCGTGGCCTTGTCCATTCCCAATAGATTTTGGGAATGACGATTTGCTCATGGCCTTCAAAATTGGCCGCGACCTGGTCGGCTTGGTGTCCTTCCGTCATGAAGTTGAGCTCGTTCTGGAGCGACTTCACGAAGTGCTGGAAGACCTTTTGAGGGTGATAGGCGGCCAACTCAGGCACATGCTTTTCGGCCAACGACGCCAAGTGGGCTATCAGGCGCATATCGGATTCAATTTTTGGCCGGATCCCGGGGCGCTGAATCTTGAGCACCACTTTCGTTCCGTCCTTCAAGGTCGCCCGATGCACCTGCGCCAAGGAAGCGGCAGCGAGTGGTGTGGTTTCGACCTCTTGGAAGATCTCTTCGAGCGGTGCTCCCAGATCTTCCTCGACCTGAGGACGAAGCTCGGCGAAATCCAGCGGGGCCGCTTGCCATTGGAGCTTTTCGAATTCAGTGATCCACTCGGGTCCGAAGAGGTCAGGGCGAGTCGCCAGAATCTGGCTCAGCTTGACAAAGGTCGGTCCGAGGACTTCAAAAACCCGGCGTACACGTTGGGGATGGTCAAGATGTGCGATGTCATCTACGTGCTGCCAACCCATGATCTTGCCGGTGTATTCAGTGACGGCTTCAAGACCCATGTGTTTGAACAGATCCCCGAAGCCAGCGATGCTGAAGACTCGGACGATTTCACGAAGCCGATTCAGATCGGCCATTGTGGATTGGATTGCCATCATCCAGCTCTCATTCTCGTGACGCGAGACGCTACCAGGGACAGGTCGTCGGGATGAAATTTAGGACTTGCCCTTGTGCCTATTGTCACGTCTTGATGGCTGGGCCTTTTTCATCTCAGCACGGGCCTCAGACACTAGGCCTTCGAATTGCTCACCCGCTACCGTCAGAGCTTCATGGGCCTTTTTCATCTCAGCACGGGCCTCAGACAGTAGACCTTCGAATTGGTCACCCGCTACCGTCAGAGCTTCTTCCGCAGCGCCGTAGACGCGGAGCGCCTCTTTAATGAGACTTTTTGCGGTGGGCCTAAGTTGCGCGGCTATGCCTATCTCGTTACGTTGTTTTTTAGCGCGAGCCATGATCTCCTCCTAAATTTGTGTTCACTAACATCGTCCAATAGGATTTTTTTGAGCTATCGCTTGAATCCTATAAAGCCCTAGCAATTGTCCATGACGCCATGGCACTGCCGACATTCCATGCTGATCTCCTATCTCATGCGGGTTTTGCTAGGGCTGGCCCGTAACGGAATCACGGCGTAACGCGTCGAATCAGCGAACCCATCCCATCTGTCCTTTTCTTTCATCCCGCCCCAGAGCCTGAGTGAAGAAAGCCTCGACCTGGGCTCCCCGTGCAACCAGTCCGTGATGAGCAGGATGAACAGAGGCACGATGGGGACGAACGATGAGATTAACACAACCAACCAGGACATGGCGTCAGTTCCTTTCGTGTGAACCTGAAGTGGCGACCCCCAACAGGTCTTGAAGTTCTTTGACGCTGTAAACGCACAGCATAGACCGTGCCAGATGACTGGACGATTCCAGATTCACAGGACAAGTGATTGACAGAAGAAGGAGTTATGACCCAAACGTCGGCGAGTTCTGTGCGTGACTTCGAAGGATTGTGACGGAGTGCCGACGCCGATCCCTCGGCACGGCGCCGAATGACCGTCACTGCTCCGGGCGAGACGCACTGAAGTTTTGTATTTCGTATCTAAGATCGTATGATTCATCCCCAGCCGGGTTTGGCCAGCGGGCCAGCGAGCCTATCGCTTCCTCACCCCGCGCAAGGTTACCTTACGAGCGCCGCGTCAACGGTTCGAGTGCGCGGACCCGTAACTGTCCAAAAACCTTGCTGGTAATGGTCGTGAAACTTATTGATTAAACGAAAGTCCTAAGCAGCATCAATAGAAGTTCAAAAACAACTGTTTTCGATACGGCCTGTAGGGGCCTTGGCACTGTCCGGTGTTGGTTTCATTCTCGCTGGCCGCACCCGGCCTGCCTCGCCCTCTTGGGCAGTCCTTGGTTTTCCGGAGGCCGGAGACTTTCACTCTTTGTTTATGCACGCCCATCTGCGCCAGGAGCCTCGTTCTTTCCGTTCACACTGACCTTCGCCAGGGCACCAGGCACGGGCAATTGCGCAGTCAGTTGAATATCCCGATGCTAGGGCGTCAGGATTGCTAATGGGCCTGAGTCAGCATCGCGCTACGGCTTCTCTGCCTTGGCCCGAAGGGCTTCAAGCATGTCCATGAGGTAGGACCTCATCAGGGTACGAGCCACGGGACGCTTCAGCGAGGATCCAAATCCGGCGACCTGGTCGGTCGACAGACGGTTGAGGTAGGCCACGACCATGCCGTCCTTCGTTGGGAGCGCCGCCACTCCTTGCTGCTGGCAGTTGTAATCATGGCTGATGTAAAAGTGCCGATCCACGACGATCGAGGCCTCGCCGATCCGGAAGTGCATGCGGTGAGAGAGTTCGTAGGTCGGACGCCCCTGGACTTCGGCATTCATCCAGAAAAACTGTTCCTCGAACTCCTCGCCTTCTTCGATCTTGGTGACCGGATAATTAAGCAGCACGTTGGAGACAGAGGGGAGGGACTTCGCCAAGAGATTCGACTGCTTGGTGGCAATGGATAGTTCGTCGCGTGCGAAGACCTGATGTCCGTTCTTCCGTGCGTAGGGCGCGGTGCCGGCTAGGCCTTTCGCATGATAGGCCTGGTAGCGGGCCAGCAACGTCTCGCGTATCAGCGCCTCCACCTTCTGAATCGGCACCGCCCCGTCCTTGCTGACCGACTTCAGCGCCCGAAAGGCCGCGATCTCCTTCGTATCCAAATTCAGGTCGTCGCCCGGTTTCGCCTCGAGATACCGCCGGGCTTCTTTCTCTCCATCTGGTTCCAGCTTCAGGCTTCCGAAGTCGGCTAGGCCCCCGTCGCTCGTGATCCGGCCATACGCCATGACCGCCGATTCCTTCTTGAACGCTGTGGCATCACGAAAGAGCTCGTCAAGATTCTTAGCTCTTGTCTTGACGAGCAAAGCCATGCCGAGGGCGAGTTCACGATCCGATGCTTCAGTGGCTGTCCAGGTGACAATTTTGCCCTCCCGGATCTGCTGGCGGTCACTGTCAGAAATCTGCAATTCCTGTAAGACCTCATTGGCGGTGGGTAGCTCCGATGCCTCAAGGACAGGACTGCATAACACCAGCGCTACGCAGCTGCTCATGACGGTGCGGGTGGCGCCCAGGAGGTTGACGACACAATGGTGGAGGATAGGGAAATAGGACTTGGTTTTCGTTCGTCTTGATTCCATGGGCTCCTCTTCTGGGTTCCCTCACGGGCTCGCCCTCGTTACCACAGAGCTTTGTTTGTGGAACAGGCAGAAGGATACGTCAAAGCCCTAGAAAAATCGACTTCTCGGCTATCGACAATGAGAAAGGTTTTTGAACACCATGCACAAAGCAACCACAAGACTAGCAGTCTAGGAAGGCACATTTCCTTGGTTGCTCTGACCCTCGTTCCTACCCCGAGTAAGCTAGTGATTTCGAACAAAGCGAGTAAGGACGCGTATGACGCGTAAGCTAGTTGTGTGTGGTGTACTCGTTCCTGGTATGAGCCAGCTTCATGTGTGAAAAAACCATACTCGTTCATGACCAGGGAGTAGGGCGAAAACAGACGTGGAGTAAGGCGTAAACGAATGCGAATGAGGGGGCAACGTAGGAGCTGAAGGAAAACTTAATGTGTCGGGTGATCGTCTTGGGGAGGATGAGTGAGCTTCGTGACGGCATAGTAGAGCGCCACGCCGACGAGGAGGGCCAGTAGAATCCAGCCTAGTGGACGGACTTCCCATCCGGTGCTCATGCAGCCTCCTTGAGGATGCCCATCAGTTGCGCCTGAGTTTCGCTGAGAAGAGACTTCCAGCACCGGGGACAGTAGACCCCGGCATGACGGACCACCAACAGGAAATCCTGTGTGGGGAGGATTCGAGCCTGCGTGTTGGGCATCTGGTAGGCACATCGTGGACAGGTGATAAAGCCGGATTTGCGTTGACAGCTCGGACAGGCCACATCTGCGCATCCACTCACATCAAAAAATTGGAGCCGGTTCCGGCCCTTCTCGGTCATGACATGCCCCGCGCTGAGGCGTTCAAGTAAGTCTTGTCGTTTCAGGTGGGACAGGTACGAGCGGGCAGTCGGGGCGGAATAGCCAAAGGCATGCACCAGATCCTTCGCCCGTACTGCCTGTCGGGCCTTCACGAGTAGCAGCGTCTGATGCTTATTTGTTTTCATCCCTGGTCCTCGGCATGTCGATGTAATTCTTTTTGAGTCCTATCCGCTGGGCATAGCGTTCTAAGGCGGCATGGGCGGGCACCTGGGGCAGCCCCGCCTGTTTGAGAAACCCACGAATCTGGTTGTACGTCAGCCGTTTCAGCCCCAGATCCCACAACAGTGACAGAATAAACCCGATCTTCGCCTGCTTCGGAAGTAAGGGACGGGACCCGATCTTTTGCAAGTCTTTCACAAAGGCATGGTTCGGTGCTGTCAGCGCTCGTTGTATGACTCGGCTGATGCGGTCACGTGTGGCGAGCCGGGAATTCACTTGCAGCACCTGCACCACCGCGGACGCATCGCCTACCTCAGCCGCGTCTAATAACTCAGACATGGGTGTCCCCCACACCAGGCGGGCCGTGAGATCATCGACCGCCGCTTTCAATTCAACCCGCATTTCGCCGGCATGTGCTTGAGCCTCCCGCTTCAGGCGTTGCATCTCACTCCGTGACAACGTTTCATCGAAGAACAGGCCCGTTGCGGGATCGGTTCGGTGTTCGAAACGCCGAAATAGCCGATCCAGCTTCTCCAGGGTCGTCCGAAACCAGGCCCCAACGAGCTGGTCATCGGTGGGAGCCACGGGGGTGATGCTGGGATCAAGGTGCGTCACAATCCTCGTTAAGAATGTCGGGGCGGCACGATACGCGTTCGCCCAGTCAATCGGCGTGGTCTGCTCTGTCAGCATCCGTTCTCCCGCAGGGGCCAACCCTCCGCTGGCGGCGTGGTCCACCATCTCCGCCGAGAGGCGTGCCAGGAGGATCAGGCTCTCGGCCTTCCAGCCCTGCGCCTCTAGACGATCGCGCCATCGTTCGCCCTGATTCTCCATACTCACTCCCCTTCATGCAAAAAGCCGACAACGCCCATCGCCTGTCTGTCGGGTTTTTGATTGCGCGTGCTGCTCACGATATACCAGGGAGGACTGAGCCTCAATGCTGAATAGGGGAGAGTTCAGGTATGTTACTGACCGTCAACGCGCTCTCGCAGCGGCTCCAGATTA